>Ga0315282_10007408_pt1 | contig 18021 bp, 22 predicted proteins | sample YL17G07_20_MG_FD_203693 | JGI IMG/M metagenome (GOLD analysis project Ga0315282, IMG submission 203693) | Sediment microbial communities from Yellowstone Lake, YNP, Wyoming, USA - YL17G07_20 | ecosystem: Environmental > Aquatic > Freshwater > Lake > Sediment | place: USA: Wyoming | collected...
GGTTCGACCACTTGCTGAAGAAGAGTCCTGATCTCAAGCGACGCTGGGAAGAAAGCCTCCGGAAACACCGGGAGAGGATGAAAACTGAGTAGACGTGAACGCAGAGCATGGCGGATAAGCACAGACCCTCGACCCCCCTCGAAAAATAGTTTTGTTGGGACCCGGCTGAGTGGAAGAGAACTGGCTGAAGCTCGTCAGCTAGCCAAACGCTTGACGAGGGGAAACCTGAGCGTCCTGCTCCGCTACGCCTTACGCAGGCTGGTCGAGGAGGAGAATGTTAAACGTGGATAATAATAATTTTAATAAAAAAGACATAGTACTATGTACTAGTACTAGTACCAGGCAGAAACCCGCCGTCACCAGCATAATCGTAGGACAAAGGAAGATTTCTATTTTTATTCCGGCCGACAAGAAGGAAGGCTGGGAGCAATTCAAGAAACTCGCACAGCAGGAACGCTGCTCCATCAGTGAGCTCATGTTCACGGCTGCCTTAGAGTACGCGCAACGCCACTATCCTGGCAACCCTCAACTACCTCTTACAAAATTCTCTGATTCAAGGGTTCAAATCCCTCAGGTAGAATCCGACGTGCTGCTGCCCTGTCCTAGGCGCCGCTGGGAGAACGCTAGACGAAAAGAGGTGTACTGCGACCGAGACTGCGACGTCAAGATCTTCCAGGCCTGTCAGAGATGCAAGGACCGGGAGCGATACGTCTGGCTGGAGGAGGTGAGGAAGAGATGATTGAAAAGACAAAATTCAAAGTCGGATTCGTTAAGCACATCAACCTCGGAAACTACGAGTCAGAAACCTACAGTCTGGAAGCCGAATACTTGCAGAGCGAGATGCCTTTTCCCAACGCGTTTGCCGAAGTCATGGAAGCGGTTCTGATGGAAGTAAAGATCAACCATCCGGAGCATGCTGCTGTTCAGAGTTTAGTGAGAGAAGTTGAGCAGAAACCGGACGTCGAATCTCTACCTTGGCGCGAGTTCAAGAACAGGAAAGGCGCCTGGATCTTCGCCAATGAACCCGATGCCGAAGATCTCTACAAGAAGCTTGAAGCCGCCCCAGGTAAGACGCTTGAGATCAGCGACTACAAGTACACGATCTCAGGCGATCAAGGCCAGTTTATCTCACGGTTTAAGAAAGCCGAACAGGAGGCGCAGTGAGGCCATCAGACAGCCCGTGAAATCTTGGAGAGAGGACGATGAGATCGATCAGATCTACTTTCGGAAAGGAGAGCCACGAAGGGAAGCCCCGAATTGGTTCAATCATTTATGTGAAGTATAGAGATCATGTTCTCTTCCACAGGAGCGATCCGAGCCTGCATCGTCCTTCAATCCAAGAAGCTGTGGGCTGGCTTGAGAGGGAGGAGGCGGATTGGCTTCAGATCGTCTGGAACCGCAGCTATATTCCTAACCCTTTGGAGAGCAGGAGTCAGCTTGGCTCAGGCCTCATCATCCTCAAAAGCGACATTGAGGAGCTTCGCGAACTCGTATCTTCAGCGCTGGCCAGTCACTAGTTTTAATTAGGTGAAGCGCATGGCACACCCGCAAGCAGGAGACTGCGAAAAAATGGAAAAAACAGTCAACATCCAACTAACCGTCAAAGCCACAAAGCTTACAATTGAAGACCTCAAGTCTCTGCCGGTCCCCATCAAAATCCAAGACGATTTCTTGATTCTAGAAAGGAGCCTCAAAGGATGGAAGCTCCGAGAACCCGTTAAGCTAAGTCTGGAAAAGGTCCTAGCGGCCAGCGAAAAAGGCCTCATAACTTACGTTGTCTCAGCCTTCGTATCTGAGAGACCTAACCTTCTGCCCTTCGTCTTCGGTAACCAAAGCTTAATCAAACTAGCTAGGTACTTTCTTCGCCATTGTTCAGGCAGCGCCAGCTCGCTCTACAGCTACACTGACTCCGTCAGCCGTTATAGCCGATGGCTAGGTCATAGCCCAGACACGATCATCCATGATGTCAAGGCTGGAGGTAACTTTGCTGACCCCCTGCGAGTTCAAAACCACATAGGCTTCCTAGAAGACTATGTCGCCAGCCTCCAAGATGAGAGTTTGTCGCCTGGGCGAGTATACGGTGTGGTTAAACACGTGAAGACATTCTACCGCGTCAACAGAGTGGACATTAAACTCACCGAGCCGCTAAGCCGAAGAGTCACCTACAAGGATCGGGCGCCCACACCTGAAGAGCTCACACGTATGCTTGAGATCTCAGATCTGAGAGAGAAGGTTATCGTGGCCATGCTGGCTTTAGGAGGCTTCAGAGAGGATACACTTACCAAGCTAAAGTACTACCATGTTAAAGAAGATCTGGAGCGCGAAGTTGTTCCCCTACATGTACATGTGGAAGCCGAAATTACCAAAGGAAAATACCATGACTATGACGCATTTCTAGGCGCTGAAGCAGCCGAGTGCCTACGCCTCTATCTAGACCAGAGACGACGAGGCAGCCCAGACGGTCGCAATCCACCGGAAACACTCACAGATGAATCTCCGCTAGTCAGAGATAAAACAAGCCATGTGCCTAGACCTATAGGATCCAAACAAATTCGTAAACTCGTCCATCAGCTCTACGCCAAAGCGGGTCTTCTCAAGCAACCTAGAGGACGCATGTATGATCTGCGCGTCCACAGCCTACGCAAATACTTCAAAACCCAGCTACTGGCCTTGGGCGTTCAGTCTGACTATGCGGACTACATGATGGGCCATACTGTGGATGTCTACAACGATATCCAGATGAAGGGAGTTGAGTTTCTCCGCAACATCTACGCTACTTCAGGCTTATCGATCAAGCCTAAAACAAGAGTAACCAAGATCGACGCCCTCAAGGAGATCGTTCGTGCCTGGGGCCTCAACCCTGAGCAAATCCTCACAAAAGAAGCCCTCTCACAAAAAGCCACGGTGCATATCAGCCCAGACGACCAAGAGGACAAGGAGCTTCAACTACTAAGCAAGACGCTCAGAGACCTCATCCGCCAAGACGCTTTGAAAAACGAGTGATCAGAAAATGGTACAAATTCGCTCTGTGGGTGGCGGGCCCGGCGGGACTCGAACCCGCGACCACCGGCTTTCTTCCGGTTTAGAAGGCCGATGCCCTATCCAAGCTGGGCCACGGGCCCTTACAGCAACCTAAAAGATAACATTAGACTTCTCTTAAATTAACTATTCTAGCTTGCGCGCTTCTCTTAGCCAGTTCACCAGCTAAGTCGACCAGTTTCTTGGCCTTTTCAATTAGAACCGCATCGCTGCTGGCCACAATTTCACCGTACTTCAACGCGCTGGTATCAGCCTTCTTCACCGCTTCCGTCTTTCCACTAATAGCATGGTCTTTAAGCAGGTGTCTCGTCACCGAGGCCAATTCGCCGCTATGGCTCACCTGCGAATCATAGAAGAAGCCTACTCTAAGCGGTCTATACTCTCTAAGAAACGATAGTATTGTTTTGAGGGCGTCTTCAGTGACACCTGTAGGTTTATGGCTTCCATGTACGGCCGAAACGTCTCTGACGAAGCCGTCGTCGCAGATGATTAAGGGTTTATCCATCAACATACTTTCGACCGTTATGATTACATTGTAGCCATCAACACCCAGCACTTTGTCGGCCACTGCGTCGATCTGGAGCCTCTTCTGACAGTGATCCTCCGCTGTTTTACTGTCGTATACTGCTCTATAGAGCACTAGTCTTTCTGTTCGGTCCAATTGATGTTTGTCCCCGACAAAGGACACGGCACCTTCCCGGTTATAGCCGCGACTCAAAAGATATCTGAGGTCGTCGGCGGCGTCTTTAAACCCTTTTCGTAGCAAGGCTCTTCCGTCAGTCTACTCGATAAATATAGCTGACCTATAGGGCTCCGCAAACCTAGCGCGGTTGTTGGGATCGTAACGTTTCTCGTCGTCCTCTCGATAGACTTTAACCTCTGCGTTGAACTCCCGTCCGTAGAAGGGTGATGCCTCAACCAAAGCGGTGAATTCGTCCAAAGCGCCTATCTCCAGACGTCTACGTCTAACGTCGTCGGGCAACTTGGGCACTTCGCTGACCACTTTCTTGGCGTACTCGGATGCTTGCTTCACATGCGTCTTAACCTCTGCGTCGGCCATGACTTTCCGCATCAGATCACTCAACTGCAAAGACCCCTCCTCCAACATAGCTAATGCCGCCAGATACACCTTCCATTTCCAAGGTGAAGCGGTGTAGTATAGGATGCGTTTTGGCGACAGGTTCGTTGCTCTGATGATGTTCGCCGTGTCATCCAACGTAGCCTTTACAATGTCCTCGGTCTCCTCCGCCGCAAAATCTACGTTCTCTTGGGCGAAGACTGGCCAGGGCGCTTTTGAGACTAGGATCTTGTTACCCATTTCACTCCATATTTGTTCGCAGAGATGCGGAATGAAGGGGGACAGCAGTCGAACCCATATGTTCAAAGCCGTCTTTAGAGCTTCAGGGTTAGGTTTATCCGTCCTTCTAAGATACCACCTTAGATCATTCCAGATTCCAAACAACGCGTTTTCTAGAGCGGTTCTCGTCTTCATGACCGAGATGTTCTCAGTAACCGTTTTCATTCTGCGCTGTAGTACGCTCGATAGCCATCGGTCAAGAATCTTGGCCTCGCCTTTCTCCTCCAAGCCGATTATTCGTTGAGCGAGGCTATAGAAAGCTTCAAGCTTAGCATCAATGTCTTTAACGTTATCGGCTCTCCAATCGGGATCGTCCATATCTTCGGCTGCCAGAAGCAGGGCGCATCTAGTCGGGTCGGCCCCGTAATGATCGATGGCGCTGTTGAGGGTTACAAAGTTGCCTTTAGATTTGGACATCTTCACGCCTTCGATCATTAGCATGCCGTTCACGCCGATGGCCTTCGGCCAATGTTCTGTTGGAAAGAGAGCTACGTGCTGGAACAGGAAGAAGGTCAAGTGGTTTGGCAGAAGCTCTTTAGCCGAGTTTCTTAGGTCGACCGGATACCAGTAGAGGAACTCGTTGCGCATCTCCTTCAAAGTCTCTTCTGGTATTCCAGACTTCGCCGAGATTTCTCTTGGAACGCCTACGCCGTGGAAGACGCAGTCGAAGACGCCCGTAGTTAGCTGTTCAGGTCTTAAGTTCAGTTTGTTGACGTATTTGCTTATTGTGTAGTAGGCCATGTACACGGTTGAGTCGCTAAGGGTCTCGACGATCCATCCGGGGCTCCAAGGCAGCGGGGTTCCAAGTCCTGTTCTACGTGCACACGCCTTCTCCTTGACCCAGTTGACGATGGCGATGAACCATTGCCGGGCAGAGTCTGGATATATCTGGGCAGCCGCGATGCATTCGAGCACCTCGGACTTCCAGTTTTTGTCTGAGTACTTGAGAAACCATTGATCAGCTAGAACCTTCACGATGCACGGTGTAGTACAACGACATACCACAGGCGATGGGAGATCGTACATCACGTCAGCGGCCGCCATCTTCCTAAAGTTGCGGATCAATTCATCCTTTACCTCGGCGACTTTTCTTCCCGCGTATTCGCCACAGATCTCCTTCAGTATTCCCGTGTGAAACTCTTTGTTGTAGAGGAGTTTCGTAGCCTCATCCGCCTTGGGGTCGTTCTGGTCCTTCACCCCCATCTTGTCCACGAGTTCTATCGCAGGAAATTCGCCGAAGCCTTCCAGTCTAATCATGGATATGGGCTGGATCTTGTCAACGATCTTGGAATCGACTCCGAACTCTTTCAGTTTCTCTGGCTTCAGTTTCAGATCTCGCAAGGCAACCCAGTCGTAAGGAGCGTGGGCTGGCACGCTATAGACGAGTCCTGTGGCGCTGCCGGGGTCAACGAACCACCCTGGAAGGATGGGGAGACGTTGCTTCGTGATGGGCGAGTGGCAGGTTTTACCGATGATCTCTCTGCCAGAAAGCTTCTTTTCAATCTTTACTTTCCTCAGCTGCTCACCCAACTTTGTGGCGGCAGCCTCGCTTATCAGCCATCTCTCACCGTCTACAAGGGCTGTGACGTAGGTCACGTCGGGGTTCACCCACAGGTTTGTGACGCCGTATATGGTTTCCGGCCTGAAAGTAGCGCAGGGAAGTTGCAGGCCGTCGAGTTCAAACTTCATCAGAATATACTCCTCAGGGGCGACGTCTTCGCCTGTGAGACGGTCGGCCTCCCCCGTAGGACTCTCGTCGTGTGGACACCAGACAACGGGGTGAGTGCCCTTTACGACGTAGCCTTTGTCTCTTAGCTTTAGGTACTGCCAAGTTACAAATTGGCTGAAGTTCGGGTCGTAGGAGGTTGTGTGGAATTCTCTCCGCCAGTCGACGGAGAAACCCATGCGCCTGACGGTCTCTCGACCGTCTCTAGTGTAGTACTGCGCCATGTAAACGGGATCGATGAATTTCTTGATTTCCCCGTCTGGAACGCCATCGATTTCCCTGAAGGCTTGGATGAGTGCCTCATCTTTAAGTTTTAGGCGTTCTGAGGCCCCGGCAATCGTTTCGCCGGTCCAGTGCCAGGCCCACGGAAAGAGAGTGTTGAAGCCCTGCATTCTCTTAAAGCGGGCGTAGACGTCGACTCTGGTGGCCGTGAATCCATGGCCGACGTGAAGAGGCCCATTCATGTAGGGATATGGAAACGTAACGAAGAACTTCTTCAGCTTCGGGTCGGGGTCAGCCTCGAAGACCTTAGTATCTTCCCAAACCTTCTGCCAACGCTCCTCAAGCTCCCTCCATTCTATGGGCAAAACTTATCCTCCGACCTGCATTCTCACAGATGCTTCAGCTGCTTTGAGGGCCTCTTGCACTCTGTCCAGCTTTGTCCCTCCTCCTTGACCGAACGAGGGGTCACCGCTTCCTCCGCCGCCAAGTTTCTTGGCCGCTTCAGCGGAGATTTTGCCTGCATGAGCGCCCTTCTTGACCGCCTCTTTTCCGGCAATAGTCACGATCTGCACCGACTTGTTGATGGCGCACATAATGGCGACGACATCCGGCGCCTTTGAAGACAGAATGTTGCCGATTTTTATCATAAAGTCTACGTCCACCTCGTGGATTATCTTTGCTACAAACTTGACGTTTTTGATCTTTACAGCTGCTTTTAACAGGTTCTCCGCCTCGTATCCGGCAAGCGATTCCGCCAAGCTGTCGACCTTTCGTCTAGCTTCCTTGAGTTCGGTAACCATGGTCTCCGTTGCCGCAACGACTTTCTCAATAGGTACGTTCATGAGCGTAGCCGCCTTCTCTAGGCTTGCGTCCCGCTCCTGTACTAGGTTGATGGCCGGCGGCCCTGCGGAGAAGATTATTCTTTCGACACCGTCTTGAACCCTCTCCGTGTGAACGATCTTGATGAGGCCTATTTCGCCGGTGGTTCTACAGTAGAGACCGCCGCAAGCTTCCACGTCCCAGTCGCCTACCATGACTACACGTATCTCTCGGCCCGGGACGACGCCTCCCTGATATAGCCTAAACCCGTATTGTTTCTCGGCCTCTTCGCGGGGCATCCAGCTGACTTTGATGGGGACGTTACTCATGACGATGGAGTTGGCGAGAGTTTCTATCGCCTTTACCTGCTCAGGTGTGAATCGGAGCCAGTGCGAAACGTCTAGCCTGGATCTGTCAACGCCCTTCTGGGCACCCGCCTGCCAAGCGTGCTCACCTAGCACCCTTCTCGCTGCCCCCGTGATTGTGTGAGTCGCAGCGTGGTGGCGCATCAGGCTTATTCTTCTATTCCAGTCTATCTCCCCGGTCACAGTTTCCTTGGTCTTTGGTGCTTTGCCTTCGATCACGTGGACGATAACGTTTCTAACCTTCTGGGCGTCGACAACCTTTGCGCTTCCGGTCCTGAACCTCAACTCTCCGTTGTCGGCCGGCTGCCCTCCGCCTTCAGGATAGAATATTGTCCTGTCTAGGACGACGTATTTGCCGTCGAGAACTTGGAGAACCTTACCTTCAAAGCTTCTTTGATACGGGTCTTCGTAATAGAGCGTTACCGTCTCGGGAAAGGCTGCAACCCTTTCGCTCAGCTTATGAAAGATTTCAGCCTCTTCCGGAGGAGGCGCTGAAGCGTGTCTAAGTGCGATCATCCTGTAGAAGTTGTCTGGGATGGACACTTTCACACCGAACTTCTCCACGGTCTCCTTGACCACCTCTGGCGGGAGGCCGTGCGAATCATAAAGTTCGACGAGCACATCAGAAGCAATCGTCGAGGCGCCTTTTGCCTTAAGGTCCGAGGCGATGCGCTTGGAAAGCGCTGTGCCCCTTTTCAATGTGTTCTGATACTTCTCCTCCTCGACGGATATCGCTTCGATAATCTCTTTACGCATCTCTTTTATGTGCGGATAGTCTTTGGACCAGTAGTCGATTTGCATCTCAACGATTTTGGACAATTCTTTTTCTATGCCCAGGATCCTCAGTAAACGATACGTTCGCCTAATCAGCAAACGAGTCAAGTAGCCTGCCTTGACGTTTGAAGGCACCACGCCCTCGGACAGCATGAAGGTTAGGGCCTTCGTGTGATCGGCCACGGCGTAAATACTCTCTACCGGAACCATCGCCTGATCCAGTTCTGATGGGTCTGCGCCAAGTCTTTCGGCAACTTTTCTTCTCAACGCCATCCTGTCTGACGCGGTCTCGATTTTCATCAACGCGGATAGGTTTGCGCTCTCAACTAGAAGCTTCTCATCTATCTTGCCGAGCCTTGCTATACGAATGATTTGACCGAGAAGATCTCCATAGGAGGCGTGAAAGGCGCTTGGCGTTCCTTGGGACAGCCAAGTGTAGCGTTCTATGCCGTATCCTGTGTCGACGATTTTCAACGGCATGTCGATGAGGCGGTCGTCAACGACCTTGTATTGCATGAAGACCAACGTGCAAACCTCAAGGCCTTTCACGATTCCTTCAAGGTCGGGCCCAGCATTGCCGCCTCCGGACCACAATCCTTCCTTATAGGTCACCAACTCGGATTTTACGCCGAGTTCTTCGGTGATGAACTGGTGGTGAAATCTAACGGTCTGATCCTTCCAGTAGATCTGCTTGTCCGGGTAGTTGAAGGCGTGGTGACCTCCCATCTCGAATATGGTGAGGTGCCGGCCTGCTGTTAAGCCGACGTTGTCGATGTCGTTAAATCTTAGGCAAGGCTGGCTTACCACGAGAGGGTTGGCTGGCGGAGGAATCACTCCGCTGGTGACGAAGGGCTGGAAGTCAGCTATACTGGCTATAGTGACGTAGATGTCGTCCCTCCACCGGGCGACAACTGGGTAAGGTTGAATTCTAGTGTGGCCGTTTTTCTCGAAGAATGAGAGGAAGGCCTCCCTCATCTCGCCCATCGAGTATTTCTTCTTCGTTGGGGGTTTACCTATGAAGCCATATTCTTGACAGGGGGAGTCTCCGCAGTTCTCGCGGTCGAGGTTCTGCGTCCAAAAGAATTCACCACATACGCTACATTTCTTTCTGACAAAGTCGTTTTCGGCGAAGAATGGAATTTTGAACTCTTCTTCGGAAACGGTCAATCACGATCTCCCCAACAGGGCTAGGCCTCTGTCATCTTATTTCTGTTAGATTTAGCTCTTGCAGGTGTTAAAGTCTTCGCTCGTCGAAAGTTGGACGAGCGTCTTCACCCTGCTTGTTCTTAATCAAAGGCTGAGAACTAGAAACAGATCTCAGAAGAGAGGGGTTTTACCCGAACAAGGCGCCCAGGCCCTGTATGGCTTCTTCCTCTTTCTTCTCTTCTTTCTTTTCTTCCTTTTTCTGAGGCGCTGTTGGAGCTGTCGACGCTGGAGCGGCTACCACCGTCATTGTCGGCGCTGACTTGATGGCTTCATCGATCTTTACTTCGGATAGGGCGGCGACGAGGGCTTGCACCTTGGCTTCCTCGACGGTTGCCCCTGCTGCTTGAAGAACCTTCTTTAGAGAAGCTTCGTCTATCTTTTTGCCTGCTTTGTGGAGCAGTAGCGCGGCGTATACTGATTCCATTTGGTTTTTCACCTCCTGATTGTTTCCAGGTCTCTCCTTTTTAGGTTTTTTGGCTCAGCCTGAGACAGGTTGGCCAATTCTTTCCGACAAGCTGAGCATCTGAACATGAGCTTTTGCCAAAATGTCGTTGATAACTTCTAGGGCCGGATACGCACTGTTTATGGCCAGGCTCCTCGCCTCCGAATACGCCCTTCGAAGCAAAGAAACGATAGTTTCAGGCGTCGGGTAGCCTGCTTCGAAGGCAAGGCTGAAGGCATGGTTCCAAGCCGTTTGTAACTGCTCTCGGGTGTCCTCCAGATCTAGGTGTAGTTGATCGCCCGCCAAGATTACGCCTTCGTTGTAGGCTGCGTTTAAGCTGAGACCGACTTCCAGCGGCTTGATCCCAAGCTTTGAGAGCATACTTGCCAGATTCGGCGAGACGATGTCTCCCTTTTTTGCCACCACTGTGTCTCTGACGATAAAGACGCTTCCCAACTCGATCTTGGTCTGTATACCCAGTTCACGCATGTCGGACATGGCTGGCCCAGGAGGCATACCAGTGTTTCCGGCGCGGACGACGATGTCGTTCTGGGCCACGTCACCTGCTTTGGCAGCAACCATGATCTTTCTCATGTCTAGAAGGAGAGAGAGTTTGAACGGGTTCATGTTGGTCAAGATGATTACGTTCGGACCCGTAATCTTCTCCGAAAGCTTCTCGATCCCGGGTTTCTTGCTATGTTGTAGAGCCAGCCTCATCAGGTTGTTCTTTGTAACTTTTGTCAGTGGATCGTCTTTGAACCTTTTTTTCAGATCTTGAAGTTGGATCGCTCGAACTTTGTGCAGGTTGGCGATCGCAACTACGTCATAGCTATCTATCTGCTTCGCTAGTTCCTCCACCTTCTGAATCTTCCACTCTGGAACCTTCTTCTCCAGAACCGAGACCACTTCTTGACACCTACAGTGCTACTTTTATGGGTGCACCCATCGTCGTCTTAACGAGGACTGATCTTATGTTCCGGGAGCCCTTTTCAAGCTTCCCCTCAAGCTTAGCCATGACTGCTTGGACGTTCTCGGCGATCTGCTCATCGGACATTTCTTCGGTTCCAACGCGGATCTGTGAGTTAAGCTGACTCCTCACCATCACGCGGGACATCTTCCTGTATCTCTCCATCATGGCGTCTATGGGAGCGGTTGGGGGAACAGGCGTCGGCATCTTTCCTCTTGGACCTAGAACGGGTCCGATGCTCTTGCCAACCGAGGGCATTAGTTGGGCTTCTGCGATGAAGAAGTCGAAGCGTTTCTCCAGCTTTTTAGCCGCCTTCTTATCCTTGGAAAGCGCATCAAGCTCCTCTTTGCCGACAACTCCGTCGGCCCCCGCTTCTTTTGCCCTAAGCGCCAGGTCTCCTGTAGCGATCACGCAAATCGATGCTTTTCTACCGGGCGAAGTTGGAAACTCTACCAGTTCGTTTATACGGTTCTCAGGCTTCTTCAGGTCGATGTCCTTCAAGTTCAGTATCAGGTCGATGGACTGTTTGAAGCCTCTCCTCTCAGATTGTTTTCTTGCCTCTTCAAGCGCTTTGACAACGGCTTTCTTGTCGACGGGCATGGGTACCACCAAGTTTGATGCTTCTTCAACCTACGGGGTTCAATAAAAGGGTTACATCATTCTTTAAAAAGATCGTCATAGGCTCCCTTATCGATCTCTTTCTGAACGTCCTTAGACTCCTTGCCTTCAACAGTGACGCCCATACTTACGCAGACGCCAAGCACCTCTTTCACCGCGGACTTCAATGTTTTGGATAAGAGCTTTTCCTGCTTCAGCTTCGCGATCTTCACCACCAAGTCCATCTTCAGGTCTCCGACCTTCTGCGTAAGAGGAGTTCCAGACCCTTTCTCAATACCAAGTTCTTTGACTATGAGTGCAGAAGTCGTCGGCGTTCCAACCTCTACTTCGAAGGCTTTTGTGTCAGGGTCCACAATGACTTTGACCGGGACCTTCATGCCGGCGTACGCTTTCGTCACCTCATTGATCTTGTTGACTATTGCGAGTACGTTTACGCCGAGGGGGCCGAGTGATGGTCCGAGGGGTGGGCCGGCTGTTGCTTGTCCTCCGCCGACTAGGGCTTCAACAACTTTCTTTTCGCTCATCTAAGTCGCCTCCTTCGATGCTTCTCCGCCCTTCGCTTTCTCTATTAGCTTCACGTAGTCTGCATGAACCGTGATGGGTAGGGTGAAGGTTGCCTCCAGTAACTCGATTGTTACGTCTTGCTTAACTATGTCCACCCTCACTATCTTAGCCTTCATCCCTTTGAAGGGTCCGCCTGTGACCTCAACGGTGTCGCCCACGTGCAGCTCTTCTATTACGGGCTTTGAGACTAGGTACTTCTCGATCTCGGAGACGCCTACGACCCCGGGCACACGAGACTTTATGTGCTTTATTCCTGATGTGGCGTCCTCTACCACATGTGGGCCCGTGGTCTCGATGAAGACGTAGCCTCGCAAGGTTTCCGGCGCCAGTATTGCTACTATAGGCAGATCATTCGCCTTCACCTTAGTCCAGATGGAGTCGGCTACGGCTCGCTCACGGCCGGCTGTGGTTCTAACGGCGTATATGGAGGTCACCTTTTTCTGTTCCGTCATCCTGTCTTCGCCTAGTCTCTAAGGGGTGAAACCTTGGAACATGGATGAGATGAATCTTATGATGAAACCGATGACGCCGATGACGCCGATGCCCAATAGGCAGATCTTTATCGACAGCCAGAGCTCGCTTCTCCCAGGCTTCCTAGAGAGTTTCAGCAACTTAGCGCTTGAGGATAGAAAGTCTCTTAAACCCAAAGATGTCTTCTCCCGTATCCTTCTCACAGAACTAAACGAAGCACATCTTTTAACTTTACGGTCACAGTCTATGCTTTCGACGAAACAATCGCCGTAGGGATTCCACAGACCCTTACGACACTATTACATCAACAAGTTTTTCGGGCTCAAATCTGATCATGTCCTCGTATCGCTGCCCGTTGCCTACGAAGATTATGGGTTTACCGGTCACGTAGGACACGCTGAGGCAAGCTCCACCCTTAGCGTCGGCGTCAACCTTGGTAACTATGGCCGCGTCTATTCCTACAGCCTTATCAAACTCCTCCGCCTGGGCCACCGCGTCGTTACCGGTTAAAGCGTCTACGACCAGAATCGAGAGGTCTGGGCGGATAACCCTCTTAATCTTTGCCAACTCCATCATCAGATTCTTATCGGTTTCCATCCTCCCAGCGGTATCTATGAGGACGACGTTCACATCGTGCGCCTTAGCGTGAGCAACGGCATCGAACGCCACCGCCGCAGCGTCGGCCCCGTAGTCGTGTTTTATCATCCGAACGCCGAGCCGTTTGGCGTGTTCCTCTAGCTGTTCTATCGAGCCGGCGCGATACGTGTCGCTGCATGCCAAGACCACGGAGTAGCCTTTGTTGAGCAGGAGTTTCGCGACCTTCGCTATGCTCGTGGTTTTTCCGGTGCCATTTATCCCAAAGAACACGATTACGAGCGGGGTCTTCTCCCGCTTCTTCTCTACGGCCAGTTCCATTAAGTCGACGGCTTTTTCAGTCCGCAATATGTCGGTGAGCGTAGATCGTAAAACCTTCTCGACAACAGGTCTTGGATCCTTGAATCTGTCTACCTCTACGCCCTCGACCGACTTCTTCAAGTCGTCGCATATTTTCTCTGCTACCGGTAACGCGACGTCGTTCTTCAGTAGTGAGATCTCAAAATCCTGTAGGATCTGGTCGACCTTCTCGCCTTTGAGTTCGGTCTTTGAGAACTTTTCGAGGATGCTTGTAAAGTTCTCCTTAAGTCGTTCGAACAACACGCTTACCTTCGAGGGACTCAGACATGCTCTGAACCTTGTCTTGTGTGTCGTTGATCTTTGCCACGATCTGGTTCAGTTGCTGCTCCATCGCCAGCCTGCTCTTCTGGAGTTCGGTCATCTGGCGACCTATGCTCTCCTGCGCTTGGTCAAAAGTCTTTTCCGTGGCCACGCCTGCCCCGATGCCTACGATCACCTTGGCAGGATCGTCCAGCCTAGCTTTGACGTGTGTGCCTCCGCCAACTGGCACCAAGAGAGAAGAGCCCTTGTCTTTCCCCTTCAAGCCCTGCAGACTAGAATTGGCTATCTGAAGCTCAGTTAGGGCTCCCTCGACCAGGCTCAGCCTTGATCTGAGGGCCTCCATCGTGCCTCGCAGCAATTGCAGTTCGATTAGGAGTCTTCTGAGAGCCTCCTCGTCTTGCGACATGGTTTCACTCTGCCTTGCTCAGTTCGCGAATGATTGGGTTCTCCACCTCTTCCGGCTTGATCTCTTCAACGGAAGCTATCTTTATCTGGTAGCGCTTGGCGTTGTGCTGGCTTCCAAGATCTTTGTAGACTTTCTCCACCGCGTCTTCGGGCTTCAACGCTCGCAGCTCCTTTCTAAACGGGGCTTGCCATCCAGGTTTTCGTATCTCCCCTACGACTCTGAAGATCTTTACATCGCTCATTCAACGCACCTTAGGTTATAACATTCAACGCTTGCCCTATGATAAAGATTTCAGGTCCAGTTGTCAGGTGACCGACTATGGCTCCATTTGTGTTTGCCATTAGGCCGGAGGAGACGTAGGGTACGCCTAGGTTGACAGTTCCGACATCCACCGGAACCTTGAGCACATCTTGCATTAGTTTGAGTTCCTCTTCCTTTATCATTGGATGCGAAACCGCTCCTTTGTTCGTCGCTACGGCTAGGGAACCGACGTAGGGCAGGCTGGCTATTGTGCCTTGGGTTGCCTCAACTCCCAAAGCGTCCTCTATTCGTTTTACGATTTCGGTCTCTCTCATTAGGTTGGGGTCGATTATGGCGCCGTTGTCGTTCGCAAGTACCAGGTTTCCAAAGGCGGTCTTCCTACATTCGATCTTCTCAACGTTTACGTCGAATCTTTTCTTTATGGCTTTCATCTCCTCATCGTAGGCGTAGTGTGGTAGGACGATGCCGTTGGAGTTCGCTGATGCTAATACGCCGACAAGGAAGGAGCCGCCGATCGTTGTTTCAATAATTTCCACGTTCAAACAGTCCTCAATAAGTTTAGCTTTAGATTTTGAGAGCTTGACCGGGACTATGGTATAGGAATCGGTGGTTAAGGTGTAGACGCCTATGTTTGGGCTGCCGTGAATATCAATGCGGATGACGGCCAAGCTTACTCTTCCTTGGCGAGAAATACGGTTACAACGCCATCCTTGTCTTTTGCCGCCCTGACCTTTATCTTTCTGGGCGGATTCTCGATGCCTCTTCTCCAGACTTCCTCGTTGACTGTGCTGTCGATCGCCAAGACTTCGGGCTTCATATGCTTTCTTATGAATGTTTTGATTAGTCTGACGGCACGAGGGCTTCTCTTCTTGACGGGTGCGATCCATGCCCGACGGAGCGGAATCGTGTATATTCGTTCCTCAACGATGCCTTCTTCAAGCTCCCTTTCTTCTACTTTCTCAGCTTCGACCGGCTTCTCGGCTTCCGCTTCCTCGACCTTCTCCTCAGCTTTCTTTTTTACGGTCTTCTTTCTCGGCATTACAGATACTCCTTAAGCTCTGAGTTTCCTCCTCATCCAACTTCTTCGCTTCGGATTGGTCCGAACTCTGCCCGCCGTCTTTACCATTACCCATGTCGGAACCGGCTTGCTCTGCTTTCCGGCCTTAGCCAGTCTCCGTTTCTTCGCTGTCGGCTTGTTTCTTGCCATTTTTACATTCTCCTGATCTTTATTTCGCGTTTGCCGCCTTGAAGTCTGGTTAGAATTGTCTTCAACTGCTCATCTGTGATGGGAATATTTATTCTACCGGTTTGAGCGGTCTGTATGAGCTGGAGCTCCAGTTGGGTCGCGAAGTCTGGTTTGACCATCTTGAGTCTGTTGAGACGTTGCCTGGCCTCGGGAGAGAGTATCTTGCGGAGGACTTCCCTCTTCTGTATTTCAGCCTCTTGTTGAACATTGGCTCTAGACTGAGCCTCGGCAAGCTGTCGTCGCAACTCCAAGGCTCTTCTTCTCCGAATTTCTTCGATGTCTTCTTCGTCGTAGCTCACCGGTATGTCCCCTCACCCGTATTTCTTAAGCTCGGGGATGTTTTTCACCGTCTCTTGTTTGACTTTGCCTGCGAGTGTGTCGAGGAGGGCTTTACCCTCCTTGGTTAATACCCTTCCCTTCTTGTCAACCGTCTCTATGAGCCCGGCCTTTTCAAGCTGCTGAAGCAGCTTCCTCAGGATGTTTCCGCTGCCCTTCCTGAAGTGCTCCGGCTTCGTCCCCGGACCTGTCCTCCCGCCGTAGAGTTTGCGTAGTCTAGATATGCCTATGGGGCCTTCAATGTACGTTTTCCGAAGAAGGGAAGCCGCTCGGACATGCCACCAGTCTGCGTCTAGTGGCGCTCTCTCGGCGTGGGAGCTTGTCTTCGCGAACCTGGCCCAGCTAGGTTGCTCGATCTCGTAGTTTTCCTTCAAATGTTCTGTGAGCTGTTTGATGAAGGCGTCGGCCGGTACATCGTAGACGGTTGGCATTAAACGTTAACGCTCCACGTAGAGTTATCCTTCTCTAATTCTAGTGGTCAAATATAAAGTATAAAGTTCCTATTTCCTCTTCTTGAACAGGATTATGGTGTGGCCTCGAGTCTCGATCAGCGTTGACTCGGTCAGCTTCGACATTTCTTCAGCCAGTTCCTCACAACTACCAGACTTCAGACCGCTTCTCAAGATCCTGATCTTGACGATTTGATCCTCCTCCAACTTCCTTGAAACATCGTCAATGATCCCTTGAGTGATGCCGTTCTTGCCTATCCACACCGTCGGCTTCTCCTCCGTCATCTCCCTCTTCAGTCTAAGCCTCTGCTTCGGATAGATCATCACGCTTGTCTTCTCCTCAGAGGTATACGTGTGTGTCCGCCACAATTTAAGCACGTGACGACAACGTGGGGTTCCCTGGCTTGCTGTAGCCTCACGCGGCAGTTTACCCCGGGCAGAATGAAGCTTTTGCAATGCTTGCATATCGTCCGTCTGTACGCGGGCGGGACGCGAACTTTGTAACGCATTCCCAGCTTTCTGGCCAGGTCAGCGTATCGCTGGGCGAGAGTCGGGTCTTTGTCAAGGGTCTCTCGGGCTTTCTCGAAGAGGATTCTCATACGTTCCGAGGCGATTCTGCGCGTCTCACCTTTACTTGAAGGCATCGGATTTCAAGCCGATATTTAGGAGGCTTTATAATCTAAAGTTTCTCTTCTTCAGGAGGGTCGTCTGTGTTAAATCTGGTGATCGCTGAATCTGCCCTAGAAAGGGTGCCAGCATCCATTCAAAGGCATCCTTCAGTGGTCAAGCATGCGCAGAGAGTCGGTAAGAGGCCGGACCAACTACTGCTTGACAGAACGTACCATCATTCTGCAATGATTGGTCTGGATAGGGCGGAAAGAAGGGGCAGACCAGACATCATACACATGTCTCTCTTGGCTGCGCTTGGGACGCCTCTGAACAAGGAAGGCTTGCTACGCGTTTTCGTCCACACGATAGAGAATAAGGTGATAAGCATAAACCCGGAAACACGCTTGCCAAAGAATTACAATCGTTTTGTGGGACTCATTGAACAGCTCTACGAGGACGAGAAGGTGCCTAGGGAGGGACCTACGCTACTTAGTCTGGAAGACAAGAACCTTAGGGGTCTGGCGCGTGACATTGGTTCGCCATTTGTCGTTGCTTTGACTAGGATTGGGAAACCCTCGACCTTGCCGGAAGTGGCAGAGTCTTTGGCCAAATACGATGCGCCTACCGTGATTGTGGGCGGCTTCCCTCGGGGACACTTCGAGAAAGAGACCATAGATGAAGCGACTCAAGTCATCTCCATCGACGCCGAGACGCTTGACACGTGGATGGTAGTCTCTAGGGTTTTATACGAGTATGAGAAGACCATCGGGCTGGTGGAGAAGCGTTTGGAAAGAATCCTCAAAGGAGAAGTAAAAGATATTTAGCCTCAGAGCAATCTGTTTTGAAGGGCGGTCGTGGTCTAGACTGGTCTAGGACAAAGGCCCTCCAAGCCTTTAACCCGGGTCCAAATCCCGGCGGCCGCACCAAAA
>Ga0315282_10007410_pt1 | contig 18010 bp, 25 predicted proteins | sample YL17G07_20_MG_FD_203693 | JGI IMG/M metagenome (GOLD analysis project Ga0315282, IMG submission 203693) | Sediment microbial communities from Yellowstone Lake, YNP, Wyoming, USA - YL17G07_20 | ecosystem: Environmental > Aquatic > Freshwater > Lake > Sediment | place: USA: Wyoming | collected...
TCCAGCCCATCACATTTGGTGGGACTTGCCGTATCCTTTCAGATCTCATATCTGCCATATGAACGCACCTCATTTTTTTCTTGGTTTTTCGTTGCATTGTAAATTTGATAATTTACAACAACAGGATTGCAAAGCAATCCTGTGCACCGAAATTGCATTGCAATTTCGATTGTGGCGCACAAATTTTTTTGCAAAATTTGTGCTCGATTCTGCTATTTATGGGTAAAACAAGATTACCAGAATTTTCCAGGACAAGGTCGTGATGTTAGAGGTGGCGGGCAAAGCCAAGGAGCAGGCTGAGCGTTGCAGAACTAGAAAATCCAGATATCATGACCTGCATGGGAAAATAATTGGCTGGAAACATTTTTAAACATGTGTCACTTTGTGGCAGGAAAAATAATCACAGCATATGCCATGATTTAAATGGAACGCAGCGACACATCTGCATGGGACGCAACATCATCGTCGCGATCGCCGTGCTGGTCCTGCTGGCAGCCGTGTTTCTCGTGATGCCCAAAGAGAACGCCGGGGGGAATCCGCAACCTGCCGGGAACACTACCCTGCCTTCTCCCGGCAATCCGGTTCCGCAATCCCAGGCCGCCTCGAAATTAAGGGTCGCGTCGTTCAACATCCAGGTTTTCGGCCAGTCCAAGCGCTCGAAGCCTGAGGTCGTCAGCGTGCTGGCGCGGACAGTCAGGAAGTTCGATATTATCGCCATCCAGGAACTCAGGGACGATACCGAGACCACACTCCCGTATTTCGTGAATTACATCAACACGTTCCCAGGGCCGGAATATGCAGCGGTCTCGAGCCCGCGCCTGGGCCGCACAGCGAGCAAGGAGAATTACGCGTTCATATACAATACGGAGACCGTCGATTTCGTTCCAGGAAGCAACCGCACATTCCAGGACCCGCCACAGGGAACAAGCACCGACCTTTTCCAGCGCGAGCCGTTCATGGCAGAGTTCTCTTCCGGGAATGTCAGCTTCGTCCTCATCGACATCCACACCGAGCCTGATACGACGGAAAGCGAGCTCGATTCCATGAAGCTCGTGTTCGCAGATGCCGCTTCCGCGTTCCCCGGGAAGGGACTCATACTGCTAGGCGACATGAACGCTGACTGCGATTATCTCAAACCCGGCGAACCAGCCTGGCTTCGGAGCGATTATTTCTGGGTGGTCCCGGACAGCGCAGACACGACTACGAAATCGACAGACTGCGCCTATGACCGCATCATCCTCGACCAGGGAGCGAAAAACAGTTTCGACGGTTCCTGGGGCGTGTACCGTTTCGACAACGAGTTCTCGCTGAACGCGAGCCAGACGGAAGCAGTGTCGGATCATTATCCGGTCTGGGCGGAATTCAATACGAACTGAACCCGTTTCGCGAATTTTCCCCGTAGGGGAAAATTTGGAGAAAATAAAATGCCACGGGCCTGATTTGCAACGGCGAGGTGATCCGACCCCTCTATGACGACGAGATGGTCATGGCGTGTTCGATATAATTATTCTATCTTAACCATACATTTCTTATCTCTTTTGCCCACCTTTACAATGTGGTTTATGGTGGGTAAATGGATTTTCGTGATTTCGATGCTGAATTCCAAAGACAGATCGAAATCCTGCCGCATCACCGCCTCAAAGCACTTGGGAAAGCGCTATGCAGGGCCAGGGAAAGACGATTCCCGAGAACCGGTCTGAAGGTCGAAACAGTCGAGCGCGGGTTTACGGATAAGGAATTTTTGCAGTTCATGTCCTGCATTGATGTTCAGGAAGACAAAGCGGTATTCATGCTGATAGCGACGCTTGGGCTCAGGGTGGGCGAGCTCGCGGCGCTGAAGGGAAGGGACATTGAGGGCGACATGCTGAGGATACACGGAAGTAAAGGTGGGTACTCCGCGCATCTTCACTTGCCGCCAGCTCTCCTTTCCATCATCCCAGAAAAAGACCCAGAAGAAAACCTGTTTTCCCCATCAAAAGAGATACGGCGGCGCTTTGCTCGTTATCGCGCCCAGGCAGGCTTAACTGAGGTCTATGCTTTCGGAGAGCCCGGAGGTCGGGCAGGGACAAGAAGGCCGCTCTATCGCCTTTCCTTGCATTCCCTGAGGCACTACGCGATACAGAGCGTGATGAGGATCACAAAAGACCCAGATCTCGCCCGAAGATTCGCCAGGCACAAGAAGCTCGATACAACGCTGCGATATCTCAGGAGATCCCGGCAAACTGAGGTCGAGGACGTTGTCGCTGAGCTGTCGCAGGAATTATTCGAACATTCCGAAGATGGGCGTTCATCGAGGCTATCCCAGAGTTTAGAGCTGATAAACTCGACTCGATCCCACCGAGCCGCTTATCCATGATATCCAGTACCCTCCAGGCGATGACTGCTCCAATACCGCTGTTTATTATGACTGATGCGAGTTCGATGTCCATACTCACAACTCCTTAATCAGGCGCTCGATCATGCTCTCGGCGCCCTTCTTGATCTTCTTGAACGGTTTGAGGGCTCTTGCGCTTTCCTTCCTGCTCTTCTTGCTGATCCTGGAGGTGATGGCAGAGCCAGCGCTGGCCCCATAATAAGCCATTCCTATCGGACTGGTAGCGATCGCGATCTTTGCAGTGAGCTTCGGCTTCTTTTTGGCGAATCTAAGGAGTGTTTCCAGCATTCTTATTACCTCCTGTTTGGTTCCCCCCATTCAATATGGCCCCGACATGTCCACTCGGGAGGAGCACTCCGGCAATGACTGAAAGCACCGCCGCAACAAAGCCCATGTTGCCCTGCGCGAAGTAGAGCGCGGCCAGGGCTATGGCAACAAAGCAGACATACCGAACAGTTAGAAGTGTGTTGTCGTCCATCAGGTCACATCCGAGAGGGCGATGGAAAGACCGGCGGCGTTTATGGAGATGTTTCCGCTTCCGGCTCCGACTACAGCCTGCCAGTTCACATTGTCGGTATCTGCGATCGAAATGGAGAGTCCCGTCGCTTCCGCGTACCCGGTAACTCCCGCACCTATGGAAATCGAAGTGGCATCCGAACCGTTAATCCTTAGCTTGAATGTCGTCGAGACGCTGAGGGAATTTGAACCTACATAACACCAGATTTTATTGACCTTCCCATTAACCCCCAATTTCGCAAATGCCTGGTTGTCGTTAAGGTAATCCAGATCGAAGATTGATAGTGCGGTGGTGGTGCCTTGAGCTAGGGCAGTGACAGTTTGCTTATATTTCGAAAATACTGCTTGACCGAGTGCTGCCGTCCACCGCACACCTTGAACCGCAGTGCTATCCGCAGTCAGTACCGTTCCATCCGCACCAACGACTCTCTGGACGTGATTCGTACCGTTGTGTGTCAAGAGGCCCCCCTTCGCGGTTAGGACGCCGAGCTTGGTGAGGTCTACTGCGGCATCAGCGATCTTCGGGGTCGTTATAGACCCATTCGCGATCTGATTCCCACCGCCGAAGCCCATCAGCGCACCTCGTACGCAGAGACTATCGCCTGGAAAGTCCCGTTGCTCGATGCGTGGCTGTTGGTGACCTCAAAAACCACTGTTTCCCCCTTGCCTATCGGTGTTTCCATGCGCTGGAAACCGAAGGAGGATGCTGAGGAAATGGGAGAGATGTGATCTGCGGCTGTGTGCCCCATAATCCTGATGGTGATATTGCCATTCGACTGAATGATAGAGTCGTAAGCGATCGAGACTTCCTCCAGGCAGATGTTGCCGTCCAGGGTGTTTGTCCAGGAGAATGTCTTGCTCCCTGGGACGCCGCCAGATGCGGCCAGGACAGTTTGAAGATCAGAAATCACGCTGACAACTTTACCTTTCACCATGCCTATCGCCTCCGTGAGAATATAGCGAACATGCCAATCACAGCAACCACAGCAATAACACCGCCAGCAATGAGGATTTTGTTTGAAGCATCTTTCTCCGCATCAGCTACCGGCTGCGTGGCCGTCTTTACGGCATTTGAGGCAGTGCCCGCCGCAGTTTTCAGGGCGGCCTGGAAGGGCTGGAACAGGCTGTCTAGGATATTGCCATATGTGCTCCATGCCGCATCCTGCTCGGCAGGATACAGACCGCGTTTACCTACGACTATTGTGTTACCTGTGGCTGTGGCCGTGTCTGTGATAGCGTTTATGGCGCGATTCGTGGCGTCCGTAAGTGAATCTGATAGCGTGACATTCGATTTCTGCTTTATCGTGGCCGTGCTCGAGCCCGTGACAATCTGGGCGTATGTGGAAGGGTTTGCGCTGACCTTGGCGGCGACTTGCAGAGCCTTCGAGTTGAGGGCATTGATCTTCGCGAGGATATCTGTTATGTTGGTTGTCATAGTGACATCGTCCTCTGGTATGCTTCGGTCTTCGTATAGGAAGGGTCAAATGCGGCCATCTGCTGAGCGTTGGCCTTACGCGCGGCTATGTTCTCTGCGCTGCTTGAGGCTGGTCTGGCAGAGATCGCGCTGCCTCCACCGACCAGGGAATATTTCACCAGGAGGGGATCGCCGCCATAGTTCGTTTCGACTTTTGTGTTCTCGCCCTCGATCGCCTTTATTCCCGCGACCTGACCCGCTTGGGTCAGCACCTGCTTTCCTTTGTAGTTGGTCACATTGGCAGGATTGGCTTTGGCCAATGCAGCGATCGAGGCCTTTCCGGTCGAAGTCGAGGCATTACCTGTTTGAAGGGTGACATCGGTCGGAACGGACACGGATGGGGTGTCCGACCCGCTCGATGCCGTGGACTTAGAGCCAGTGCTTGAATAGCCCGTATAGTTTGGAGAGCTTGGGCTGGAAGAGCTGGGGCTCTTCTTATTGGAAGAAAGAAAATAGACGATGGCGCCGACCACCACGAGGCCGAGGAGGGCGACGCCGAGCTGCTTGGACATGGCGATCAATCCATCGTTACGATGAAGAGATCAGAGCTTGCCACAGAGCCGCTCGTATCCACCACCAGGTTCGTCTTGCTTGTCGAGACGAACGGAGAGCACGGGACTTGGAGGTAGTTCGATATCCTCGCATCCGATCTGTTGCTTTCCATGAACTTGATGAGGTCGGCGGTCTTCATCTTCAGCTCTTCCGATCCGTCAGACGTGAATATCACGTCCGTCAGGCTGCCCTCTGTGCAGTTGAGGGCCAGCTTGTTGATCATCACGTCGCGCGGAAGCTTGCTTGAGATGTCGTTCGCTCCTGAGATCAGAGCCTGGGTCTGCTTCTGGAGGCGGTAGGTCACATCTGTCGCGCCGTCACGGTATAAGACCGCAATCTCAACCGATGCAGTGCATCCGGTCGTACCGGAGGCCGCACACGCCGAATACGCGTTGTATGAGACCCTTATCCTCGCCGGGAGCTTCGAGCTGTCCATAGACCATTGTAGCTCATAGCTGTCTGTCGCGGAAGATGTCGAGTTATCCGTCTCGGTTATCTTCTTGCCCTCTGCGCTCGTTATGTAGGTGAGGAAATTGAGGTCAGTACCGGCCATGTTCGTTGCGATGGGTTTGCTGTTCGCATCCCGCATAGCTATCTCTTTGACGACCGCTGCGAGCTTCGTGGGAGTGGTGAGCGTCCCTGTGCAGATGGTCGTGATAGATACACGGATGCCGACCACATCACCGAGGTTCGGGATCTCGTAATCAGTCCCGTCCTGGGCCGATGCCGTAAGGGTCTTGGCTTCTGAAAACAGTTGCCTTACCCTGAGCTTCTGGTCGCCGTTTTTTCCTGTCGAAAGTCCGTTATAGAGTCCGTATCCGAGCATGTGCATCACCCGACGAGTGCGGAAACGCTTATCGGCAGCTTGAGGCCGAACTTCTCCGCCCATTTGACAATGACCGCTATCGCGGCTCCTATGGCCGCACCCATCGCCACTCTGCCAACGATGTTATCCTTGAACATGAAGGCCAAGATGACAGTGACAATAAGAGCCACTTCGGGCATCCACCCGCCAGGAATGAACTTTCCGGCGAACGTAAGCAACACACCGACCGCAGCGACGCCCAAAATTATGAAAAATGCGTCAAGAAGGGCCGAGCTTGCGACTTTCGGGGCCGACTTCACGGCATCAGCAATATCAGCACTCATGCGGAAGCCTGAGGAGGGGTTATAGATATATTTAAGCCAACGTCAGAAAAAAAACGAAATCCATAAATTTCCGAGGTAAAACGAAAAAGTGAGGGGTTAATTAAGCTTTGGGCATGGGTTGCAGACAAAAAAGCGTTTTTTGCGGATGGGATGCGCCTTCGGCCACCACAGGAATTGATAGGGTTCTAAGGTTGCCATGGCCTCAGATGGGAGTTGCTTTTCTCCTCGTTTGTTGAGGCATGGAAGGGTATTGTCCAGCTTCTCCAGGGCACTTTTCCCGGCCAGCTCGAAAACAAAGAGATGCTGGCACTGCTCCATGATGATGTCCATTCCTCTGAGGTCTTGCGCCAGCCCCATGAAGCCTATCCCGTCATGCCGTCCCTGTTTTATGAGGTCGAAAAGGCCGGGCGGAATGGAATTGACCGCGACAAAAGAGCGGAGCTCGTCAGCGACGAGTATCCGGTTTTTCCTGGTTCGCAAGAGATTACAGCACCGCTCGAAATGCCCCACCCTATCGCCGTTTTCCTCAATCCTGGGCAGATAAGAGATCGCTTTCAGCTTCCAGTCTATCGCCGCGAAATGATAGAACTGCGGCAGGTTCGAGAACTGGCCCGCGGTGTCATAGACAAGGTATCTCAGGGAAGGGGATTTTCCTAAGAGATACTTCGCCAGGTTGGTTTTTCCGCACTCTGTCGGCCCTGCGATGAGAACCTTGTCTATCGGACGGATGAGAGCCATTATCCAGCAGTCCCCGCGTGGGTCTGGACGCTCTGGGCTTTCCTCGCCTTCGCTTCCATCTCGCCCCGTTTCATGAACTCCTTGACGGCAGGGCCCCAAAATTTACCCTCAAAGGTCAGGAGGCAGGCAGCCATAATCACGAGCTCCTGATTCGCGTCCTGAATGATATACTCGGCGAGAAAATCCCCATAGTCCTGACAGGCCGCAATCTCATCCGGCTTTGCTGGTACGTCAAGCATTTCCCGACCTGCAATATGTGCATCCGTCCAACCACGAGATGCGGCCTTTCGCAATCGGGTGAGTTTGGCGTCCGGCAAAACCTCGGAAGGCGGCATTTCGCCCATTGGCGCGTCCTGCGGCCCTGTGGTCTGTTCAGGCGTTGTGGTGGGGGCAGATTCGGGCATTTCCTGGTATGACATATCATCCAGCGAAATCTCATCGGCTTCCGAGATGATTTCCGACTGTTTCGCGGTTTCGTTGGTATGCGAAGCTTCGGGTTTGGGTGTTTCTGCCTTCGTTTCGGCTTTCGCTTCCGGTTTCGCTAGTTTCGTTTTCTCAAATTCTCTATAAGATATTTCAGCAGAGCGCTTGGAGCACTTCCCGAACCTGGATCGCGCCTCGCCCAGAGCGGTTTTAATGTCCATTCCACCCTGAAAACACTTAGTCAGAAATTCCTTCTTCGTCGTCATCTTCATCATCTCCTTCTTCCGGCTCTTCTGCCTGGGTTTCCTCTTGCGGCACTGTGATCTCTTGGGGTCTGACCCTGCGCATGGCACGATCGCGTACCTCCACGAACCAGGTCGCCCAATTCCCCCGGATTATCAGCTTTCCGATCGCGCTTCCATCCTGCTCACTTATATTTATCCGGAGTAGGATACCCCCTCCCGGTTCTGGCTCGATTTTAACTTGCCCTCGCTGAATGTAGGGGCCGAGTAAGTCCGATGCTGCCCGCGCAAATAGTTTCACCTGAGCTTTTCCAAGTCCTAGCATAACCTTCACTCTCCATCTCTTGCCTCAAACGTGCCCGGAAACGCCGAACCATGAGGATGATCTTACGAGATTGGATATCCTGCCTATTATGCAAAGCGGCGAGCTCCTGCATGGTAAGCAGGATAATCCTACCCCTATTCGTCCAGCTCACCCGCTGACCTGGAACTCCAGCCGGTCAATGCTCGTGATGTAGTCCATCCTGTCCACGCCTCCGGGTCTGCCATCCACGTTAGGGACGGTGTTCCCCAGGACGTTCACCTTTGCCAGGCCGCTGTCTTCTACGACGATCGTGCATGGCCCGAACTTCGCGATCGAACCGTCCAGCTTCCTCATCGTCAGGTCTTTCGTCTGATATATTCCCATAGTTTTCAACTCCTCATGGAGAGGATCGTTCCTCTCCGTGAATGTCATATTTTGACCCCGTTTTGGGCTGAAAGCGCCCTTTCACAGAAAACAACCAGCTCATCCGCGAGCGCGCGGGGCGTGGCTTGGCGTTGGCAGCGCGTCAGGTTGTCAAAAGTTCCGGACGTTTTTGCGCCCCTACCGAATCTATCAAGCTCTTTGGGCTGCCAGTCGAGGGCATTCGTGAAAATGTTGGTCGGTTTCGTCGTGGGGAAGCCATAAGAGGAAAGGGTGAGCGTCTTCACGATTCCGCCTCGATCTTTCAGCCATGAGGTAAGCCGTGGATAGTTTCTCAATCTGCCACGTGGATTTTCGATGAAAAAGTATGCCGGCCTTAGCTCGTCAATTATGGCTAGGGTGCGCTCCAGGATATGCAGATGTACCAGGGACTTTTTTGTTTTCGGGAGACCGTCAGGTGTCCAGTGCGAACCTCCGGCGGCATAGCTCCAGATGTCGCAGGGTGGGGAGGCCCAGACGATATCAAAAGTGCATGTCAGATATCGAGCTGTCAAATCCAGCACGTCCTTTCTGAGAGTCGGTTCGCAGACGCCTTTCCTCCTGCGGATATCCACTGAGAGAACTGTATGACCCTTAGCCTGGAATGCCCTGGACAGATTGCCGCTCCCAGAAAAAAGCTCCAAGACTTTCATTTCTAGGCCACCCCCTCAACCTTCGTCTCATTCGTCATGCTTTCTATGAATGAGATTATCTCAGCCTTCTGATCCTCCGGCACTGACTTGTCATTGATGAATGGCCGGAGCTCGTCGCACCGGATTCCAATTGCCGTTGGATTCGATTTTCCCATTCTGCATCTGTCACGTATATCCCGCATGATCTGATCCGCGGTAAAGCTGCGCAGCTTGACAGAATTCTTCCCTAGCCTGGCTTTCAGAGAGGCGATCTCCTCATCCTTGGCGGCGAGATCCTTTTTCTGGTTCTCATAGAGGATCGCAGCTCTCATCAACTCGGCTTGCCGGTCGCCTTCCGGCTTTATGACGAGGTTGATGGCCATGATGATAACGTCGGTTTTTTGGAGGTGGTGCTGCCTGCAGAAGTCCTCGAAAGGAACTGAGAGCTGAGCGGGGAGGAACGCATCTATCCGAAAAAAGCCGTCCGGGTACTTCTTTTCCGGCCCAGGTAATCCATTAGCCATAAGACTCCTCTCTTCCGGTAATCTGAGCTGTCCGATCACACGCACGCGGCTTGGCTCGCGCTGCGGAATGGATGTGTGTGTCTGTATTGGTTCCCCGGGGATGGAGTATGGGTTGGGGGTGTGAGGGGGCGGCCCGATTACTGGAAGCGTGAGGGGAGCTGGAGATTCTGCTAGGTTTTAGGCGACCAGTTCCAACTCCCCGGCCTTGCGGCCTCCCATGCGCATCCATTTCTTCTTGCATGGCCAGTGCGATGTCTTCGAGCTCGCCACAAGCTTCACGTTCTTCGATCTCGATCTCTGCCTGAGCGAAGATATTGCCTCGTTCTTCCGGCGTAAGTTCAGACCAGGTCATGGGGAGGCCTCCTTTTTCTGGATAGTTCCGCCGTTTTCCAAGATTAGCTTCGCGGCTTCCTCGGCACAGTTCGGGCAGAGGATTGCGGTATTGAAGCGCTTGACGATAGCGACGTCCGCGCGGCAAACGAAAACCCGCTTGTGGCAGTCAGAGCAGAAGAAATCCACGTCGTCGGGATTCGTTCTCTTGTCGAGACAGACAAAGACGTCGATCATGGAGAGACCTCATTTTGCTCGGCAAACTCCGTTATGATCAGTTTAAGGAGCTGGTTGTTGATAGAGCCGTCATGATTTTTCTTTCGAGCGACAATTCGCGCATAAACATCGTCGGGAATTCCACGGATGTAGGCAGTTTTCATGTAACCACAGATAGCAGACTGCTATGCTAATTAAGTAGCTTTCGCTACATCTCGTAGAAATAAATTCATAAATTACCATGTAAGACAAAAGATAGATTTAAATATTTTGCTTGCATAATGCGAAATTGGTGATTTTACATGACGTTGATGATAAGAGAAGCGACTATATACGAGATGAGCGGGAAACGATGGGCTGTCGGAATCCCAAGGGATATCAAGCATGAAATGGATCAAGACAGCTACGAGACAGGCACAATCTTTTTTGCATATAGCAAAGAAACTGGTCCTTATCTCATAAAACCGGAACGCCTGAGTGAATCCTTCACTACAAAAGGCCTAGATATTGCATCATCTACCCCTAAGGGAAGCACCTATGCAGAAGCACACACGAAAAATTCCTCCAGAGAAGTAAAAAACCGATTTGAGAGTGATGGCGACGGCACTCTTACAACAAAGAGAGAGGATGAGATTGCCAGCAAATCAGGAGGTAGCCCAAGGACTACCAGGAAAAAAGGAAATGCCACGGGCCTGATTTGAACAAGCGACCCCACCGTTTCGAACTTTTTAGGAAAAAGTTCGATCAAAAACCTTTCCAAAAAACCTTCAGCGGTGTGCTCTCCCAATTGCCCTTTTTTTTGCAAAATTTTGCGATAGCAAAATTTTTAGCAAAAACAAACTGAGCTACCGTGGCGTGTGTTTGTGTGTTTAGTAAATTTGGTGGAATCATTTAAATGAGTGTCGTTCCGCGCCTATTTCCCGTACCGTCTCATCCGTCTCGCGTACTCCTTGAGCGCTGCCTCGAAATCCTTTTCCGAGAAATCAGGCCAGAGCTTCCTGCAGAAAAAGAATTCGCTGTAGCATGTCTGCCATGGCATGAGGCCGGAGAGCCTCTGCTCCCCCGACGTCCTTATCACCAGGTCCGGGTCGGGCAGGCCATGCGTATACATATGGTCGCTTATCGCCTTCTCATCAACGCTTCTCGCTCCGCTTGCCATCAATCCGTTGACAGCATCCACTATCTCCTCCCTGCCTCCGTAGGACAGCAGGAGGTTGAGCTGGTACTTCCCGTCTTTCGCGCTCATGCTTTCGGCCCGCCTTATCATCTCCTGTATCTCAGGGGGGAGCAGATGGATCCTTCCGAAGAAGCGCACCCTGACATCATCCTTCTCCTTCGCGCCCTTGTTCGCTTCCTCGATCCCTTTGCGGAGATTGTCCCTGAACAGCTCGAAAAGCCCCTTTATCTCATCCGGGTCGCGCTTGAAGTTGTCGGTCGAGAAGCCCCACATGGTGAGGATGCGGACGTCGGATCCCTTGCACCACTTGAGGACATCGCCGATCTTCCTGATGCCGATGGCATAGCCTTCCTGCCTGCTGATGCCCGTCTTCTGCGCCCACCTGCGGTTTCCGTCAGGTATGATGGCGATATGCCCGGGAATCTTGTCCTCCATCCTATGAACCACCCATCAGTATCCCACCTGGCTAATCTCCAATCCCTTCAGCATCCGCTAATATACCAGATCCTGCAGCTTCCCTGCCTTGGCTGCGCGCTTGAGCTCGAGGGCTATCCTGCGGCCGACGCTCATCGGGCCGTTGTAATAATATGTGGAGTAGGGCGAGCCTTCGGGGAACACGTTCGTCCCAGCCACGATGCGCGCGCTCACCTCGAACGCGTATATCTCGAGCTCCTCGGTGATTATGGTCTCGACGCAGAACGGGCCTTTGAGCCCGCCGAAAAGGTCGTAGGAGCTTTCGCTTATCTTCCTGCCTATCTCCATGTATTCCGAGAGCAGCGACTCGCGGAGCACGAGGGGCTCGTTGCCTATCACCGTGAACGTCATGTCCGTGTCCATCCCGAGCGAGACCGCGCGCGCTATCTCGTCCGCGCTGCTCTCCACCCGCCGATCCACGCCCATGAGCTCGAGCATGCCCTGCTTGGTCGCATATCCCTGCCCCTTTAGCGGGGAGAAGAAATAGTGCGGGTATGCGCGGACCCCTATCAGGAACTGCTGTATCATGTAGGCCTTCTCGCCCACCTTCTCGTGGAACTCCTTCTCCGAGCGCACGATTATGTATCCCTTGCCGCCCCTGGCGCCAGGATATTTGACCAGCACCGGCCCGTCTATCTCTTCCGGTTTGTAAATCTTCGGGGTCTTTATGCCAGCTTTCCTTATCCAGCTCAGCATCTTCTCCCGGCTGCGCTCCCACACCAGGCTTTTCCTGTTGCCGTACACCGGCACAGCGAGGTCGTCGAACGCGTCCCCGACGTATTCCACGAACGAGCCGTGGGGGATGACTATGGCCTGCTCTTCCACCAGGCGCCTGACCGGAAGGTCCTTGTAGTTCTCCACCTCGATGAACTCGTCTGGCCTGCCCAGGGGGAAGGATTCGTAGAGCTTGCGCTTGTCCTTCTGCACGATGCCGATGGTCTTTATGCCCTCTTCGCGCGCACCCTTGAATATCTGGAGCGAGGAGTGCGAGCAGATGGTCGCGATCCTGAAACCCTTGTAATCGGCTAGCAAGGCGTCTATCTTCTTCTTGTCGATCATATAGTGTTTGATATTAAACCCCTTAAAAAACCTTACTCAATCTAATGATTGGTGTGATATTATGGCTGAAGCTCAGAGAAAACTCCCGAGGACGGAAGAGATAAATGAAGCGATAATCGCGAAGCTCCAGGTAAGGGGATACACGCAGAATGAAGCTGACGCGGTGCTGGGGTTCGCACGGCAGCTGCTCGCGGGTAAGAAAGTCACGCTCGATCCTGTGGAGCATGCGAGGATAGATGCAGGAGACATAAATGCGGTCGCCGGAGCGCTCAGGGAAGTGAAATCCAAGCCAGCTGATTTCAAGAGTATCGTGGCCACAGAGCTATCCGTGAGAGGGCCGCAGACAGGCCAGCGCCTCAGCGAGGCGCAGAAGCCGGTTCCAGTGAAGACGTTCATGTACGATGTCGTCGTGGAACACAGGACGTACCGCGTTGAACTGAACAGAGAGCTCAAATCCGCAGGCCAGCGGGATCTCGCGGAGAACAGGATCGGACAGCTCAACCAGGCCCTCAGGGGCGAAGCCAGTCCTGTAATCGCCATCACCAACGGAGGCCAGACCGTAGACAAGCAGCAGTTCAGGGCGGTCTATTCAACCGCATACAGTAGGATGGAAGATGAGATCCGCCGCGGTCTGGAGAGCGACAGGATCACTGTCTCTGGAAACCTGAAGAAGAAAGAGGGCTGATCAGTTCTATCGCAAAGTCGGTGAGAGTACCGTGCTCCTCGGGCATATTAAGAACGACGCATCGTTCTTGATATCTTCAGGAACGGTCCGCCGTTCCTGAGACGGGTGAATCACCGACCCGACTTTGCGAGTATTTTTCGAATGAGCCGGATACCGCGCGCCAATCATGTTCCGACGTATCGGAACATGGTGCCCATTTTCGCAGAAGCGAAAATAGGGAGGGCGGCTCTTCGAAAAATCTCATTTTCATTCTTTTATTATCACGCGGATATCATTTATTGAGGCCTCCTCTGTCAGCGAGGGCCTTATAACCCTTATCTCAACGTCCTCCCAGCCGTTTATCCCGTAGAACAGCTTCCCGCCTCTTGTGAAGAAAGCAGCGTCACGCACGGGCGGAAGGGAAAACATCCTGTTCTCGCGCGTGGATTCATCTATCACGAACGAATCTCCGTACGGACCTGCGATGAAAAGGAAACCTGAATAGAAGAGCATCTTGCCTTTGGAGATATACGTGGCAGGGAACGGCATCCTGAAGACAGGATAATACGGCTCCTTGTTCTTGTTCGGGATCATGTTCAATACCCCGTCCTTGGTGAGGATGTAGCAGTATTTTTCCGTCGCGTCCCAAGCGGCAAGGCCTGGAGCGAGGACCTCGCCAGCCTCCATCTTCGAGGTATAGCTGCCCCGCACCTCTATCCCCTCTCCCCAGGACATCGGCTGCCCATCCGCGAAATACGTATACAGGTGCCTGTCGGTCAGCACGAACTCCACGTTTCCCCTGCATATGCTGCCGATGATCTTCTCGTCCTTCTCGAGCTCGAATCTCTGCGTCGGGCATGCGGGTTCGGCGCGTCGCTCTGCGCGCTCTACGCGCGATTCGACCTTAGGCTGTTGATCCAGTGCGTTCTTCGGAACCGCGCGGGCCGATGCGCATGCCATGATGATTGGGATAATAGGAATAGAAAGTAAAGAGAAGTGGAGTCTTTTCCTCAATTTTCCCGGGCCCAAATTCCCGGACGGATCCTTATTCCCGAACGCGAGCGTTTTGTGTTGGAACCGTTGGAGCATATGGTACGTTGTATCTGTTAGAATTTATAAACAGCTATGGTTATGTTCCGGAAACCTTTAAACATTCCCCCACCAACAGGGATTTGATGAAAGCAGTCATACTCGCTGCCGGGGACGGTCTGCGCCTCCGGCCGCTCACAGAGACGCGGCCAAAGGCCATGCTCCCAGTCGCAGGCAGGCCGCTGCTGCGCAACCTGATCGAAGAGGCGAAGAAGGCAGGTATCAGCGAAGCCGTGGTCGTCGTGCGGCATCTGAAGGATAAGATAACGGAATATTTCTCGAAGAACGATATCGGCATCAAGCTCACATTCATAGAACAGGGACAGGAGAACGGCACCGGGGCAGCCCTGCTGTGCGCCGAGGGGGAGGTCGATGACACGTTCGTGGTGCTCGCCGGCGATATCGTCACCGAGGCATCGGTCATAAGGAAGGTCATCGAAGCCCATGAAGGCGGGATAACCCTCGCGGTGAAGAAGGTCCCAAACCCGCGCGATTACGGCGTGGTCGAGCTGACGAACGGGAAGGTGAGCCTTTTCGAGGAGAAACCAAAACACCCGAAGACCGACCTCGCGAACCTCTCCATCTATTGCATGGAGCCGACGGTGTTCAAGGAGCTCCGCTCGATCGGGAAATCCGAGCGCGGCGAGTACGAGATCGTGGACCTTTTCACCGGCGCGGCGTGCGTCGTCGTGGAAGGATACTGGCGGGACATCGGATACCCGTGGGACCTGCTCGAAGCGAACGAGCGCGTGCTCCAGACCCTTGACGCGAGGAGCGGGCGCATCGAGAACTCCACGATCGAGGGAAAGGTGATAATGGAGGAAGGCGCGAAGATAATCAACAGCTATGTCGAGGGCGTGGCGTACATCGGCGCAGGCACAGTGATCGGGCCGAACGCGAACCTCCGCGGTTTCAATTCCATAGGGAAGGGCTGCGCTATCGGCCCAGGCAGCACTGTGAAGAGCAGCATCCTGCTCGACCATGTGAACGCGAAACACCTGACATACATAGGAGACAGCGTCATAGGCGAGAACGTGAATTTCGGCGCAGGCAGCCAGGTAGCGAACTACCGCTTCGATGCAGGCAACATCAATGTGGTGACAGAAAGGGGCTGGGCGAACTCAGGCAGGAGCAAGCTCGGCGTTTTCGTAGGGGACAACACGAAGTTCGGCGTGCTCTCGTGCACCATGCCCGGCAAATCCATAGGAGCGAACTGCTGGATACATTCGGGTGTCATAGTGAACAAGAACGTGCCTTCAGGCGTGCGCGTGTTCTCGCGGCAGCCGCTCGAATTCGTGAAAGAAGGATAGGCGTTTCCCCACGAGCGATAGCGACATGAGCGACTTTCAGTCGCGTGTGTGCAAAGACCGGAACGCCGGTCTTTGACAGTGTGGGAAAATAATGCAGGGGAAGATACCCCAGAACCGTTCTGAGAGCAGAGGCGAACCGCAACCGCCGATTGAACTGATGCGGGGCAGAGGATAAAAAGAGAGCCCCGGGCTATTTTCCGTTTCCATTCATCTCGACAACGTCCTCGGAATGCACTGGTCTGAACCACTTTTGCGCGATGAAAGTCGGAATCACGGCGCTGGCTATGACGACAGCGATAAGGACCGAGAACTGGACCTGGTCGATATATCCGGCCTGAAGGCCGAAAACGCTCGCTATCGTGCCGAATGTCAAGCCGGTGCTCATCAAAAGGGTCGTGTACATCTCTTCTTTCGGCATGAATTTCTTAGCAAGGAAATATACCCCGATGAATTTCATGACCTGCTTTACCAGGAATAACGCGACAAACAAGCCGAATGCCGCTGCAACCATCGGAAGGGATACCCTCATGCCGCCGATGATGAAAAAGAAGGGCGTGATTAAGGCATATGCGACCGTCCTTAGGCGGTTTCTTACTGCCAGCGTTTCGGGGCTTTCGGTAAAGTGCTTCGACATGGCTAGGCCGAGCACGAAGGCAGGGAGGACGGCGTGGCTGTCCCCTATGGTCGCGAAATAAATAAACCCGAGGAGGAGGGCGAACAGATACTTTATCTCCGGTTCTATGACCTTTCCCTTCAGCTTCGGATTATGGAAGATGAGGTGCGAGAATTTCATGGCAAGCCATATGATGGCTATGGATGCGATAAGGAAAATACCCGTATAGATGGAAGGCTTGATGAAAAGAATGCTAAGCGCAAGGGCGGTTCCTATGTCTGTAACGAATGTGGCTGCCATAATCAGCTTTCCAAGCTCTGTTTTCGTAAGGCCGGTTTCCACAAGCACGGAATAGACGACCGCCAGGGAGGTTGTTGAGAGGGCCACACCTGCGATAAGAGAGGCATTAAGGGTCCATCCAGCCAGAAGGTAGCAATAGAGAACCGCCCCAATAAATGGGAGAAGGAACGATGCGGCTCCGATAAGGACGCTCTCCTTGAACTTCTCCCGCATAAGATCCACATCGACCTCTGCTCCTGCGAGGAAGGTGAGCAGGATACCACCAAAGCCTGCCAGATAAGTCATCCATGGCTCAGGCTGCATACCAAGATAGTTGCCTGCGATTACGCCGAGCAGTATTTCTATTATCGCAACAGAAAGACCAAGTCTCAAAGAAATGAGGCTGGCCAGAAATACCAGAATCCCTGCGATTAAAGGAACCAAGGTCGGGTCCATCAAGTTCACCTTTTCAAAGAGGACTCAAACCGATTTCAGGAATCCGTCTTTCCCCAACCTGAATTTGTGCTCGGGATTCTTGGTGCAGACGAGTATATCGTCTTTTCGGGATAACTGATAGTTCATACTAGAACTCATGCGGCATGTCGGACATATCCATGTATATTCACCTGTCATTGGCACAACCTCTTATTACGAAAAGTAGAAGCTGTCAGCCCTCTAAGGGGCGGTTTAGCGTTGTGCTAGGTGAGCTTCATCGCCATATTGTATTTCCAAGTTAGCTTTTAAGAGACTTTTGATTAGGCTACCGACATAATAATTAATCCGTAAATGTTGTTGCGACTTTCAACGAGATAAGCGCCACTTCTTAAATTTCCTGAAAGATTTTGAACCAACAAAGTCTCAAAAATTAGGGGGTCAATTTTGAACTTGGGTTAGAGCCATTGATACCTTTAGCTGACGCCCAGCTCTTTTAGTTGCAGGACAAAAATTACCGCAAGATAAACAACATACAGGATAAGGAAAAGTGCGCCTCCGAGTTGCCCGATCTTCTTGTTAACCGCAGCAACATAGAAAAAGACGCTGTTCGCTATGACTGCAAAGAGCAGAGCGCCGATAAATACAGGTAGCAGAACTTGGATAGGGCTTATCGCTGATGCGACGCCGAGAACGAGAGTTATATTGGTCATATTGCTTCCAATCGCATCCCCGAGAGCGAGACCGTATTGCTTTTTCCTTATGGCCTGTAAATCAATGCTCAGCTCGGGCAAAGAGGTACCAACCGCAATAATTGTAGCGCCAATAAAGCTTTCTGCTATTCCGAGCAATTTTGCGAGCTTCACCGCAGAATCCACAACGAAAGCCGAGCTTACTATTACTAGAACAATGCCTACGCAGAAAAACAAGAATGCGCTTAAGGCGGCTTCTTTCGTCACACCCCCATTCGGGTCGCTGTTTTCGACCCTCTTTTTATTGAGGGTATACCATGCATATGC
>Ga0315282_10007412_pt1 | contig 18008 bp, 14 predicted proteins | sample YL17G07_20_MG_FD_203693 | JGI IMG/M metagenome (GOLD analysis project Ga0315282, IMG submission 203693) | Sediment microbial communities from Yellowstone Lake, YNP, Wyoming, USA - YL17G07_20 | ecosystem: Environmental > Aquatic > Freshwater > Lake > Sediment | place: USA: Wyoming | collected...
ATCATTTTGACTATTCTAAGGATAAGCCAATAACAGAAGAAAAGAAGCCGGATTTTTACGATTTGTTTTACAGCAGGACCAAGATTTATGCCGAAGGGGCTCTGGAGGGCCTATCTGAGAAGTTTGGCGTATTAATCTTAAGAATCAGGACGGTCTTGGATAACCGGCCGCACCGCAAAAATGTCTTCACCAAACTCCTTAAATATAAGAACATCATTGATGTCCCCAATTCGGTTACCTATATACCGGATTTTATAAGGGCCGTACGGCACCTAATTAGGATCGACGCCAGAGGGATATACAATGTGATAAACAAAGGCACCTTAAGATATCCTGAGCTTTTAAATATCTATAAAAAATACGTCCCTCAGTTTAATTACAATGTTATAACCTATAAAGAGCTCGGCCTGGTGAGGACGAACCTGATTTTGTCAGTTAAAAAACTGGAAAAGACGGGTTTCCGGATGCGCAAGATCGGGGAGGCGTTGGAGGAATGCGTAAGAAATTACCTAAAATACTGATTACCGGCGGCGCCGGTTTCATAGGCAGCGAACTCGCCAGGCAGGCAGTAAGGAAAGGCTATGTGGTAGTTTTAAAAGAATAATGGAGCAATTTTTAACAAAGCTAAAGCTTTGGCATATTCTCCTGGCGGCTGCGGGAATTTATCTGGCGGCAGCCGGCTCCGGGTTATCAGTTACCGGAGACGATTCAGTCTACATACTCATCAGCCGTAATTTTATAAACGGCGCATTCCCCCGGTTCTTTTTCTCGCCCTCTCTTCCGCCGTACTTTGTTTATTATGTTTTGCTGCCGCTGTTACTTGTGCCGTTTGCAGCATTTGCCCCGCAGAATTTTCTGCTGATGAAAATGGTCCCGTTTATATCTTCGCTGCTGGCGATTATTGCGATAAACGAATTTCTTAAAGGCGTTACCGATAATAAAAAAAGGAAAATAGTATTAATTTTATTTACCTGTAACCCATGGATAGTTGAATACTCTACCCGCATTATGACGGAGCTGCCTTTTATGCTGCTCTGTGTGTGTACGTTAATCGCATATAATAAATACACAGAGCAGCGAAAAGCGCGTTATTTCGCAGCTTTAGTGGTTTTCGCTGGGTTGTCGTTTTATACGCGGGCTTTCGGGTTTGCGTTTATCATAGCGATAGTAGCCATTTTTGCCATCCGTAAAAAAAGAAGAGAGGCGCTGCTGGCAACCATCTTTTTTCTTATTATCCTGGCGCCTATTTTGCGCAGCGCCCCCGCGCTATTGCGGCACTTTTTTGAGACAATGGTCACAAAACAAGAATATGCCGCTTTCGATTTTAAACAAATCGGCCTTCTTCAGCTGCTCTGGCGTATGGGTTATAATTTCCTTGCCTATGCCGGTAATTATGTGCCCGACATTTTTTTCAAGCCTATCCTGATAGATATCGCCCCCAGGCTTGCCACCGGAGCCATTAATCCGCTCTTTCTTCCCAAATTTACTTTTGGCGCCCTGGTGAGTACGGTAGCGTTATTCGGTTTTATCAAGACTGCCAGGAGGAGGCTGCAGTTGGCGCATGTGTACGTTATTTTTCACCTCCTGATTAATCTAGTGATCAATGTGTATATAGCGCGGTATATTTTGTCGCTTCTGCCGTTGTTGCTCTGGTTCTTCTTTGAAGGGCTAGATGCGGTAGAAAAAACAAAAAAGAAACTTGTGAATATTTCATTTACCTTTCTTTTTGCCGGTTCCCTACTGGGAAGTACAAAAAATATATATATCAGCCGTACAGGCTATCTTCCGCCAGAGATAAAGAGCTTTATTGAGTGTAATGAGTGGGTAAAAGAAAAAGTACCTGCCGATAAAATAACCCTTAGTTATAAACCCATCTATACGATAATATATGCCAGCCGGAAAGCAATCGATTACATTATGTCAGAAAACGTTGATGAACAGATAAAGCATATAAGAGAACATGACATTGATTACGTTGTGGTGGGCGATCTAGGTTGTTTTATAGATCTAAAGACCGCTATGCTTAAGACAATCCAGCGCTATCCGGACAGGTTTCGTCTGGTGTATACCTCAAAAACCAGCCCTGCGAATTACGTCTATGAAGTCAAAAAAAAGGCGGACAAAAATGAATATGCCGAAGGATCTGAATAAAAGAGATTTTCTTATCATGCTGGGTATCCTCTTTTTAGGTTTCAGCTACATGTATTTTTATAATAGCCATAAGATTACTTCGCTGGAGGGAGACCAAATCGGTTATAACCAGATTGCCGTGAATATATTAAACGGTAACGGATTTTCAATACAGGCCAACCCCCCGTTTAAGCCCACCTGCCTTAGGACGCCTGCCTATTCCGTTTTCCTCGCGTTAATCTATAAGATATTCGGGGTAAATAATTATGAAGCCGTCCGGCTTATCCAGGTATTCTTAATGCTCTCTTCAGCCGTCATGGCTTTTATCATGGCGTATATAGTATTTAAAAACAAGATGATAGCTTATCTGAGTCTCATCTTATGCTCTTTCTACAAATATCCCTGTATTGATTCGGGAATTTATGGTTATCCAATGACTGAAACGCTGACCATCTTTCTTATAACTTCAGGTATTCTCTGTGTTATTTTATTGTATAAGTACGATCACGCCTATCTTTATTTCTTTGCCGGCATTTTTTTCGCATTGTCCATGCTGACGAGGCCCGCCAATCTGCTTTTTCCCATCGTAATAGCGGCGTATATGGCTTTGCGTAAACCGCTGAAAAAAAATTACAAAAGAATTATCTTGTTTCTTTTAGTTGTCTTTGTGCTCGTATTTCCATGGACCGTTAGAAACTATTTAAGGTTTAACAAATTTATAATTTTGTCGGCGCCGCTCAACGGTGTTTTTACCTTTACCGGCAGCATAATCCATAATCCCGAATTCATACTATATCCTGTTCCTTCCGATTTTGGAAAATGCGGCGTATATATTGCACCGCAAGATTTGGAGTTGGCCAAGAAGGAGATAAGCGCTCTCGTAGAGTCTTTTTCTCATGACGACGTGATGGAGCTATATGCGCATGACAATGAGTTAAAAAAAATCGGTTTGAAGATTATAAAACGGGATTACGTCTGTTTTATAAAAGGCTGGGGTTATCGAATATTAGGCCACTGGCATTTTGGCGACCTCGCCAATATCTTAAATGGGATTACCAAGGCAGTAACTCTTGGAACTATTTTGAAAATAATGATAAAGGCGGCGATCGTGTTAATTATAATGATAGGAATTTTTAGCAATTTTAAGAATAAATTGTTTCCGCTGCTGCTCTTGTTCCCGATATATAATACGCTGATCTATACACCGTTCGTTCCTTATTTAAGATATGCATTCCCGTCTTATTGCTTTATATTTATATTTTTTTCTGCCGGCATATGGAAACTATGTAATTTTTCTTTGGCCAAAATACGGAAATATCAGTAGTTATTCCGAGGTCTCTAATTTACAGCCAGAGAGCACTGCCTGTTTTTAGACTTTTTCAGTGCTCTCTTAAAGAGCGCTTAAATACAATCCAAACGGGCCATGAAAATAAAATTAATTTCATTTGATGACGGTATTGTATCTATCGGTTTCCGCCGGATTAGTTCATTAATAAAGACTGAATATCCGTTAACGAATACCTATATTTATAATGTCGGCGGCGTTTCTGCTCCTGTAAGAAACCTTTTTTACCAGAAAAGGCAAGACGAATTTCAGGCCGAAAGCGAAGTTTTTATTAATCCGAGATTTATCAAAGAAATTGCCGATGCCGATGTAATCGGTTTTTCTGGAATAAGTAAATTTGCAAGGCATATTAAAAGAACTATTTCTCTGGTCAGGCCACTAAATAACGGGGTGCTTATTATCTGGGGAGGGACTCACGCGACGGTATTCCCGGAAGATGCAATACAATATGCAGATGCCGTTTGTATAGGCGAAGGAGAAAAGTCTTTCCTGTCATTACTGAAAAGAAATGAAGCAAAAGAAGATATCGGCGGCTGTCCGGGATTTTGGATTAAGAAAAACGGCGCTATCAAAAAAAATGCGCTTTTACCCTTGATGGATAACAATGAGTTATCTTTGATGCCTTTTCAGGATTATGGTTTTGATATACAGCATGTTACCGATAGGACCTTGGAACCGATGTCAAAAGATATCTATATTTCTCAATTAGGATCACAATACAATACCGTATGGGCGTTAGGATGCCCATTCAAATGTTCTTATTGTTCAAACAGCAAATTCATTAAGAACCACGGTGACTATGCGAAAGTAAGACATTCTGCGGCTGAACATTTGATTAATGAACTTCTGGAGGTGATAAAAAACCATGACTACGTGGACTATATGCTGCTACAAGACGATAGTCTTCTTATGCTCGATTTAGATGAATTAAGAGAATTCGCGCATTTGTATAAGGATAAAATAGGGCTTTCTCTTTTTATACCCGGATTACATCCCTCGACGGTGAATAGGGATAAATTGGATATATTAATAAACGCCGGGCTTAAGAAAGTGAGAATGGGTATACAGTCGGGGAGTAAAAAAACCCTTTCTTTTTATCGCCGCGATAATAATACGGAAAAGATTTTACATGCAGCAACAATCCTTTCTTCTTTTACGCCAAAAATTATCCCGCCTTTCTACGATATAATAATAGATAACCCAATTGAAACAGCGCAAGACAAGTTACAGACTCTTATGTTGCTACGTGAATTAAAAAGGCCTTACTTGCTTTATGTTTATAGCCTGCGGGTTATCCCGGGGACTGAACTATATGAGTTCGCACAGGATCACCGGCAGTTTCATTTCCAATCCATAGAAGATACATATCAATCAATACGCGATAAAGAGATGGGGTTGATGATTTACCTATTAGCACTGTACAGGCCGCCGGTTTTTATTTTCTCTATTTTTTTAAAGATCTCTAAAATCCCTTATGTGAAAAATTTATTTTTTCTCATCTTCCAAATTTTATTTCTAATTAAAGTGTTTTACTATGAAACAATAATAAATAATTACCAACCCGTAGCTATGTTTTCACCCGGATTAGCCCGATTTTTATATAAAATTCGCAAATCCGCTAAATGTATAAAAAGCCAATTCGATCCCCGCATCGCGGATACGGCTTTAAGGATTTTACAAAAAAGAAAATAATTTACCACTACCTGTCTAGGCTTCTGTATTGAGGCCGTGTTCTTTTTGATGTAGAGAATTAGACAGCAGTGATATTAGATTACTATGAAACTATTATTAATAATACTCCCTATGTCTTCAAAAGAAAAATATGGAACACTCGCGGATGTCGGCACGCTTTATCCTTCATTGGGATTGGCCTATGTGGCGGCTTATGCTGAAATGGATGGGCACGAAGTCAAGGTCATAGATTGCGAAGCGGAAGAAAAAGGCTACGATGATATCAATACCATAGCGTTGGGCTTTCAGCCGGATTTAGTCGGGATGCAAACCTATTGCACCAATATCAATAAGGTCTTTAAAATTGCCAAAAGCTTAAAAGGTATTGTAAAGACAAGGGTAGTTTTAGGAGGAGCGCATGCGACGCTGGATCCGATGGGGGCAATAACCAATGAACACGTGGATTTTGTAATTCGCGGCGAGGGAGAAATTGGGCTCGCGCGCCTGTTGAAAGCATTGGGATCTAAAACCTTTTCGGACATCCCGGGATTGGTGTATAAAGAAAATAATGAGATAAAAATAAATAAGCCCGTGGAACCGATGCCCTGTTTGGATGATATCCCCTTTCCGGCGAGGCATCTGTTTCCGATGGATAGGTACCATTCTTCGGCAAATCTCAGGGGAAAAAGAACGCTTAATATCATGACATCGCGTGGATGCCCCTTCAGATGCCTATATTGCGCGGGATCGCTGATATTCGGCACATCTCACAGGTTCAATTCGACAGAAAGAATCATTGAAGAAATCAAGTCTTTGAAAGAAAAATATAACATAGATAGCCTGCAGTTTTACGACGAGACATTCACTTTGAATAAAGAAAGAATAAACGAATTATGCGATACGATGATTAAAGAAAAATTAAATTTGGAATGGAGCTGTTTTACAAGGGTTGATCTTGTTTCAAAGGATCTTTTGACAAAAATGAAAGAGGCCGGCTGTTATCTTATTTTTTACGGCCTGGAATCAGGAGTGCAAAGATTATTGGACCTGATAGAAAAGGATATTACCTTGCAGGCCTGCGAGAAAGCCATAAAGATATCCCATAAACTCGGCATAGAAACATGGGCCAGTTTCATGCTGGGGTTACCGACAGAAACGCTAGAAGATTCATATAGAACCATTGATTTTGCAATTGAACTATCCCCAACGTTCGCGCAATTTACCTTTGCGACTCCTTTCCCCGGAACGGGGCTGTATGACCTCGCAGCATGCCATGGGAAAGTAAAAACGGATTGGGGAAATTTTACAGGCTGGTCGGAAGCTGCTTTTATTCCCCATGGTAGAAAAGAGGAAGAAATGAAAAGTTTGGTGAAGCTTGCTTATAGGAGATTCTACCTGAGGCCGAACTATATGCTAAAAATAATCCCCAGCATTGCAAGGCTTCCTTTCAATAAATCATTAGCGCTTATAAAAGCAGGGGTTTTGACGCTCTTCACAAAATAATAAAGGAGCGGTACGCGTCGGCGGGGTAACGATGCGGTTACGGGACATTACTAACCGGCTGTAAACTTATAAAAAATGAAGATACTTTTAGTGAAACCCGCTTCTGACATGCATGTGGTCCTGCCTCCGATAGGGCTTGGATATCTGGCGTCATATTCCCAGAAAGAATCCCCCGACATCGACCTTAGGATTCTCGACTGCCATCGCGAAAGAATTTCCCAGGATAGGTTCGGGGAGTACATACGAGAATACCGGCCCGACATCATAGGTTTTACGGCTTTTAGCATGGAGATAAAATCGGCTCTTGATTTTGCCAATACCGCAAAAAAGGCCATAAAAAATGCAGCTATAGTGTTTGGTGGGCCGCATGCATCATCCGTTCCGCGCAGCCTTTTATCAAATCCTTTTATCGATTACGTCTTTGTCGGAGAGGCAGAATACGGTTTCTCTTATTTTGTAAGACATTTTTATTCACAGGACAGGTTTAAAACTCCGGGGCTGGGCTATCGTTATGGAAGAGATATAGTCATAAATGAACCGAAGCTTATTGTTGATTTGGATGAAATTCCGTTCCCGGATTATAAAAAGATGCAATTTGAAAAATATCCCAAAATGTATTTTATGAAATATTTTCCCGCAGCCCCTATGATGAGCAGCCGAGGTTGCCCCTATAACTGCACGTTCTGCGCCGGACACAAAGTATCCGGACGAAGATGGCGGTCGCGCAGTGTCGGTAATATAATGAGGGAGATCGAATATCTTAAAAAGGAATATGGCATCAGGGAAATCGACTTTTGGGATGATAATTTTACATTGGATAAAAAACGCGTAGAAGAATTTTGCAGGTTATTGGATTTATCTGGTGATAAAATTAAGTGGTGGTGCCCTAACGGCGTACACATAAATACCGTGGATAAGGATCTTCTTGCTGTGATGAGGCAAAGCGGATGCTATGCCGTAGCGTTTGGCGTTGAATCCGGGTCAGAGCGAATTCGTGATGACATGCGAAAAGGTATTTCTATCGGCAAACTGGAAGAGATGGTCAGGTTCTCGAATCGAATAGGCCTGCGGACACAGGGTTTTTTTATTATCGGTTATCCGGAGGAAGGCGAAGAAGACATTTTAAAAACCATCCGGATTTCAAAATCCATACCTTTTTTAAGGGCGAGTTTTTGCCTCTTTCAGCCCATAATCGGCTCAGAGATATGCGTTCGCCTTATCAATGAAAAGGTAATAGACGAAAAGCATCTGGAGTCAATATCATGCGATTACTCCAAGGCGAGCATACCCACGCGATTTATAAACAATGTATCTAAAATAAAGAGATTGCAGAGGGAAGCGATAATTGAATTTTATCTCAGGCCGAAGATATTATTGCGGCTTCTTTTTGAGAACATGTCGTTTTCGCAGATAAAGGAACTGTTGTCTGTTGCAAAAAAGTATGTGCTGGGTAGGTAATTTTAAGAATGGCTTTTTTATCGGCTCTAATCGACTATCCGGTAGGATTTTGTTTTTTCGATAAGGCCGCAGTTGATGCGGGCAGGGGATTCTCCGGAAGCTAATTGTATGGCTATCAGGCTTGCCATATCCAGGCAGTGATCGACATTATAATAATCAGAGAGGCCCAGGCGCCCCGTGCATATAATATTTCCGATTTTATTTATTTTGTCAAATAGCGATTTTCTTTTCTTTTCATAGCCTGACTCGTAACTCGGGTAGAATGCGGGAATCCTAACGACACGCCTGTCGGCAACATCTTCCTTTCTGATGATTTTTAATTTATTAAGGCCACGGATGCACCTTTGCGCCAGGGCGTCATCGGGTTCCTTCCATATAGATTCTTCCTCGCCGCATGTAAAATCACAGCATATCACAGTTTTATCCTCAGGGAATCCGTAGTCGGATATTAGTTTTTGCTCCGATATCCTTGAAAAAATAAATTCCTTATCCGCGCAGAAAACCCAATGATCGTCAAGAACCCTCGGCTTATTTACGAGGAGATAGACCATTATGCAGTGGCGCATCTTAATAAAATTTGCCTTATCTATAATATCTTTATCTTCAGGAAAAAGCAGTTTAATAAGTTCGTAGAGCGGTATAGATGAGATGACAACATCGCATCTTTCTTCCTTAGTATCGTTAAAGACAATCGCTTCTATATTATTGTTGTTTATGATGAAACGGGAGGGCCTTTTCTTAACCCGGATAGAGCTGCCGCTTCTTTCAATCTCCTGCGCCATCGCGTCGCATATATCGTGAAATCCATGCCATGGATAAAATATAATTTCCGCATTTGTTAATTTCGATTCTTTTTTTATGCCTAGAGCGCGCAAGACGAGATCGTAGATATTTTTTATCGGGATCCTCTTTTTCGCTATCTCTGCGCTTAAGTTCTTCGGATTTCCCCAAATCTTTTCCGCGAGAGGGCGAAAAACTACCTCATAGATTTTTTTTCCGAAAATACCTTTACAATAATCCTCGTATGAATCCGCTTTCTTAAGAAACGGGGAAGAGGCCAATGCCGCCAGAACAGAGAGGCTTAACTCTGCAATCTCGGGCAGCGTGAAGATAGATATGACTTGCCCCAGCCTGACGGGGTAGCCGAGCATTTTGCCTCTCAGGATTATTCTATGTTTCTTATTGATCTCACTTAAGCGGTCTTTCCCGAGCTCTTTTAATTTTTCCATGATCCCGGGCAAGACGGAGTAAATCTTGTGCGGGCCGTAATCCAGTTTGATGCCGTTAAAATCATAAAAACCGCATAGCCCGCCTATAGCATCACTTTTCTCGTAAAGAGTTACTTCGTACCCTTTCAATTTGCCTATCTGCCAGGCCGCGCTAAGACCGCTAAATCCAGCCCCCAACACAGCCGCTTTCTTCATAGTTTCTTCCTCGCGATCATCAGGTATTGGCTGGCGAAATATGGGATGAGCATTTTTTTGAATCCCGGAATAATATAAAGCAGCCTGACTATTTTTGCTAGGGCTGCCGAATAGACTGAAAGCCGCTCGACAAGATAATCGTATTCGAGCATCTGTAAATGCACCTTGTGGCCCAATTTTTCAAATCCGAGGCGCTCTATATAAAGAGAGAGTGTCTTGGGGGTAAAATAATAGAGGTGTACGGAAAGTAAAAACCACCATTTTCGCCCGAATATTCTCGCTAGAACGTCGTCGATACGTGGATAGTTAATCAAAAGCAATCCTCCCGGCCTTAATATTCTAGCCGCTTCTTTGAGAGTGTTCATGGGGTCGCAGACATGCTCTAATACATCCCACATGGTTATAATATCAAAACTGTTATCCTGGAACTTCATCTCTTCAACCGTTCCGGGTAAAATGGTGACGCCATAATATTTTTTCGCGATTTCGCACATCCACGCCGAAGGTTCTACGCCGCAAGCGTCATATCCGGCTTCAATAGCCGTTTTTACAAATATGCCGGAGGCGGCTCCGATATCCAATAGCCTGCCGTTATCGCGCAGCCTTTTAACAGTCTTTATACTGTTCCTGAACGTTAGGAATCTCGCCCTTTCCTGCGAAATATATTGTTCGTCTTCCGCCAGCGAATAACCGCCTGTAATGAGCTGCGGCTTTGGGCGGGGAGATGCGTATATCAAGCCGCATCTTTTACAACGCACAACCCTTTCGCAAAATATGTTTGTGCTGGAGGAAGAATAGATATTTATCAGGTCTTTCTTTAATTTTGGCACTTTATTCGGGTCGACATCAAATAATATATCCGTCTTTGTGTCGTCGGCACCGCACAGATTGCAGGAGACATGTTCGAAAAATTCCGGATTAAATAAATTATTATTAAGCATACCTAGGTCAATATTTGGTTTCTCTTTTAACTATATTCCCAAAAAAGGTCCGGTAGCCGTAGATAATATAATCGAGTAAAGCTCCTTGAAGCATCGACTTCCAGAATATTTTAATTAAATAAGTGGGCCTGAGATAAAACCGCCTGTGAAACAGTTCATAGTAATGGCTCAGGCACTCCCAGCTTAAAGTCGAGTGCCTGTAAATCTCATTAGCGTTGTGAAAATTATATTTTGACCAATCTTTAGTCTTAATCAATCCATTCTTTTCGAATTCGTCATAGATTTCCGTTCCCGGGAACGGCACGAGTATAGTGGCTTTGGCGTAATCGGGGTTCAGCCTAATGGCAAAATTTATCGTCTCTTCCATGGTTATCTTGGTTTCGCCGGGGCAGCCGAGCATAAAAAATCCGACAAGTTCAATCTTTGCTCTTTTGATCATTTTGGATGCTTTTACGGCCTGGTCTAGCGTTATGCCTTTACCTATTTTATCAAGGCACTCCTGACTTCCGCTTTCAAATCCGACGCCGACCTGATAACATCCCGCCCTTTTGGCTAAAACCAAAAACTCCATATCGATCTTATCTACCCTGACACCGGTTCTGAGATTCCAAGTCAAATCTATATTATTTCTTATAATCTCTTCGCATATTTCCTTGGCTTTGCCTATGTCTGTTGTAAACTGGTCATCTAAAACATGAAATTCCCTGTAGCCGAGCCTCTTTAAAATAAGCAGTTCTTCTATAACCCTTCGAGGTGTTTTAATCCTGAACTTTCTGCCCTGCACTCTTTTGCTGCAAAAAGAACAATTGAATGCGCAGCCTCTACTTATTTCTATCGGGCCCACAGGATTATTTCTGGCGACGACTTTTGGACAAATGTAACTTTTGGCGTCAAACAGGCCAAGCGCCGGCATGGGGAGATCGTCTATAGGAACGATATCCGTTTTTTGAATTACCGAAGCAAGAGTCTCTTCGGTTATACAGCTTTTACAATACGCGCCTTTTATTACTTTGCGCTTGCCGTTTTTTGCTATTTCTTTGATTGCCATTTCGCCCTCGCCCACAACTGCTACCTCAAAAGAAGATTCTCTCAAGCTATCGAGAGGCAGGGAAGAGGAGTGTGGCCCTCCGAGGACGGTCAATATATCACCAGAAACTTTTTTAGCTATCTCGCTTACGCGGCAAGCTTCATAGAAAAGCGGAGTGGTCGCGGTAACGCCTACCATGTCGGGCTTAAAGCGAACGATCTCAGTTTCTATAGCAGAATCGGTATTATTGGTATCTACGAGCGCAAGGTCGACGATTCGCACCTTAAGCCCTTCTTCTAACAGCGAGCCTGCGATCATCGCTAAAGACATGCTCGGCAATTTAGGAATAGCGGCTCTCACTTTTGATTTGCTGTAAACATCCACCGCGCTCGGCGGATTAAATAATATACACTTTTTCATGATATTTTAGCGGTTTTTCCAAAATCTGTATTTAATAAGCGTTACTACGGCCTCCAGGCCATCGCGATAAGAGACTTTTTTTCCTTCCTTGACGCTACGAGGAATATATGTGACTGGGACTTCGTATATTTCATACCCTAAACGGCATACTTTTGCGGTTATTTCTGGGCAGAACTCAAACCTTTTGCATTCGAGAGGGATATTCGATATAACCTCTGATTTAAATACCTTATATCCACACGGCTCGTCCGTGATCTTGGTTTTGTACAATAGATTCGTTAAGAAAGTAAGCAAATATCGCCCTAATTTAAACCAGTTTAAAGGTATTTTTTTCAATCCCTGGTTAAGCCAGCGCGAACCATAAACGACATCTGCCTTGCCCGAAACGATGGGTTCTATCAAAGCCTGATAGTCTCGAGGGTCGTATTCTAAGTCCGCATCCTGGATTATAACGATATCGCCGGTCACGTGTTTTAACCCCTCCCTGATAACGCTGCCCTTTCCGGCGTTATTCTCTTTGTATATTATTTTTAACTTACCATCCTCTAAGGACTTCAATATCTCCTTTGTTCCGTCGGTCGAGCCGTCGTCTATGACTATGACTTCATTTGCGATAGTGGTCAGACTTACTCTTCTCAAAAGCTCTGATATCGTTTTTGCCTCGTTATAAACCGGAATAAGGACAGATATTTTCATGTGTTTTAATCTGGATTATATTTTTATTAACAACAATTATTATATCACACAATAATGGCTATTCTATAGTGTTTTCTAACATTCCCATTAAAAATTCCCATTCCCGATGGTCAAGTTATAATTATTATGCAGATAATTATAAAAGTGATATAATTAAGGAAAATCCTCTATATGTCGGGCTAGGGGACTCCTCAAGACTTTACGAGAAGATCATAGACAAAGAGTTTTGTGTTAAATAATAAGGTCTACCATAGTAGGACGGCTACAATACCGACAATACCGCAAAAGTATTTTGTGCATTGAAAAGTGGCCAATGCGCCGCATAATTATAATTAAGGATGAGAATACTTCTTATTTTCCCTCGTTTTAAATATATTTCTGGCCAGCCGCCTTTAGGAATAGCTTCGATTTATTCTTATTTAAAATATAAAAAACCTGATCTGGATATTCAAATATTTGATGGTACATTTTCAAAGGGTAGATCCAGATTCTTTTTTAATATTATTCAAAAAACTCATTTTGATATTATTGGTTTTTCAGTGATGAACACTATGGTGAAAGATACAGAGTTATTGGCTAATGGGGTCAGAAGAATCTCTCCGACATCTAAAATAATAGTAGGCGGACCGCAAGTCACTATAGACCCGGAATATTTTTTAAAACTTAATATTGCTGATATAGCTATTATTGGAGAGGGCGAAAGCACTTTTCTGGAGCTTATAGAAAACGAGATAAAACCTTTTGGAATCAAAGGAACTATGTATATAAAAGATAAAAAGATATTTAAGGAGCCAGAAAGAGAGATGCTTCCTGATATTGACAAGCTCCCTATTACGAATAGAAAGATATTTGACATGCAGTCTTATATGGATATATGGAATAGTATGGATGTAGTAAGAGATAACCTTAAAGGCACTTCTCTAATAATATCTCGAGGCTGTTTGTACCAGTGTAGTTTCTGCCAGCCTACTTTGCGAAAGATTTTTGGGAATTATGTAAGAAGATACTCTGCAGAAAGAGTAATAGAAGAACTTGAATCTCTGAAAGTCAATTTTGGAATTGACTCATTTATGTTCGAAGATGATATATTTATGATGGATAAAAAGTGGACTAAAAATATGTGCGAATTAATGATAGAGCGCAAATTAAACCTTATCTGGTGCTGCAATATGCGGGCAGATCTTTGTGATAAGGCTATTTTGAAAAAAATGTATGATGCAGGATTAAGAAAAATAAATATAGGAATAGAGTCCGCTTCCCAGGAAATATTAGATAAAGTGCTTAAAAAAAGAATAACCATAAAACAAGTAGAGGTAGCTATAAAAACTGCCAAAAGCCTAGGGATTTTTATTCAGGGTTATTTTATGATAGGACATCCTACTGAGACAAGAAAAGATATAATAAAGACCATTAAGTTTGCTAGACACCTTGATATTGATGAGGTGTCATTTAGCATAACTACGCCATTACCAGGCACATATTTATATGAAGTAGATAAGTCGCTTATTAACGATAGTTGCGAAAGCTATGACTACTATGATAAAAGTCCGTATAAACCAGAAAACTTGCTAGTCAAACAATGGGAGTTAAGATTATTAAAAAAATATGCTTATTTTGCGTTTTATACTAAGATGAATAGATTTATTAGGCAGGTCCAGCATATATTTTCAAGAACTGGGTCTAAAAAATTATTATATAAACTTGCAAGAGTATAAATAGAATGGAGTATTTATCATGAAAGACAATAAATATTTTTTTATATTACTTGCCGCTATTTTTTCTATTGTTATATATTTTCATGCTTTTATAAAAGAAATAGCTTATAGCCCGTTTTCGGATTTTGGTAATTACTGGCTTAATTCAACTATGCTTAAAGAAGGATTTAATCCATGGTTGAGCGATAGCCAGTCTAATACTGAAAGAGCCAAACTAGTAAAACAGCACAATTTTTTAATACCAGGCCCTCCTATAAACTCTTTAGGTCTGATATCTTTTATGCAGATATTTACCATATTCGATTACAGATTATCAGCTATACTATGGATGATTTTAGGACATATAGCGCTATTACTCTCACTTTGGATCATATTAAGTTTTGCAAGAGTCAAGCCAACTCTTGAAGACTTATTTTTAGTTCTATTTTTAGTTTTTTCATTCTGGCCAATGAGAGAGACGCTTCATATTGGTCAGGTATGTTTTTTAACTTTACTTTTTATAGCAGCGAGTCTTTATTTTATAAAACTTGAAAAATGGTTTTTAGCAGGTATTCTATTAAGCTTGGCTATTCAAACAAAAGAATATCTTATAATAGCTACTTTAGTGTTTATTTTGAAAAAAAATTGGAAAATATTAATTGGTATTATAATAGGTATATTTTTGGTCAAATTAATAACTATCATTATGTTTGGGTGGAATCTTGAACTATCATATTGGAAGCGTATGTTTTATTTTGGAAAGGAAATAAATCCCAGTATAAATAATCATAATTTGCTGAGCACTATTTTTAGAATCGGTAAGACTTATCTGGGTAGCTTATTCTGTGGCGTTTTAAGCATAGTTCTTATTATTATTTTAACTTCTTTAGCTATATTCTGGACACATAAAACAAAAGATTTATTATTAAGTTTTTTCCCGTTTCTAGTATTACCGTTTATTATTTCACCATGGATCCATGAGGCTCATTATATAATACTTTACCCGGCCATTATTTCTATCTGGTTTTATATTGGAGAGAGAAATAGATTTAATTACTACGTGTTATTTATTTTATCGTATATATTATTGGGTTCCAGATATTCTTTTATGAATTTTCCATTATTTCATTCCGGGATGCTAGGCATTCTTACGACAGGTAAACTCGCAGGCGTTATTATTCTTTTTATGCTGTCAGGAATTCTTGCCTATGAGGATAAAACAAAATGTGCCTAACTGATGGAAAAAATTGATATTTCCATAGTCATACCTTCCTATAATGAATCAAAAAGACTTAAACGGTTTTTGCCAGAAGTTATTTCATTTTGCACAAATTCTAAAAGACAATACGAAATCATAGTGATAGATGATGGAAGCTCTGATGGTACATATGAGATAGCTCTATCATTCAAATCAGATTATCCTAAGCTCGATGTTATAAGAAATCTAAAAAATATAGGAAAAGGATATGCTGTAAAAAGAGGGATATTGAGGGCTAAAGGTGATATATGCGTATTTTTTGACGCAGACGGATCTACCAAACCAGATGAAATAGAAAAAAACATCCATTTTATTTTAGATGGAGGTTATGATATTTTTACAGGGTCACGCGTAATAAAAGATAGAGACCGGGTAGTTAAAGGAAAATTGTACAGAAAAATTATCGGTACTATATTCAACTTTTTTGTTCATATATTTCTTTTTAAGAATATAGAAGATACACAGTGCGGCTTTAAGATGTTTAAAAAATCTATCGTAGTACCATTATTTTCAAGGATCCACATAAAAGATTTTGGTTTCGATATAGAGGTCTTATACCTTGCTTATAAGATGGGTTATAAGATAAAAGAAGGCCCTATTTCGTGGCATCATGTAAAGGGGTCGAAAATCAATTTATTTACAGATTCTATAAAAATGTTTATTAATATATTACAAGTTAGGAATTGGCACTATACTTCAATTAATTATTCTGACAAATATTTAGGGCCTAATGAATATGAATTTATGTTTAATATAGAGCTATATCATTGGTGGTATGTCAATCGTAAGAAATTGATATTAAAGTTATTATATTTAACCAATATCTCTTCTCCTAAAATATTGGATGTAGGTATGGGGACCGGAGGAAATCTTCTTGAATTCAGCAAGTTAGGTCAAGCCTTTGGCATAGATGTCTCTGAAAAAGCTATTGAATTTTGTAGAAAACGCAATATTAAATATATATGCCAGAGTCCAGCTGAAAAACTTCCTTTTAAAGACAAGACTTTTGATATTATTACATGTCTTGATGTATTGGAACACGTGCCAGAGCCAGTTGAAACATTGCTTGAATTGAGAAGAGTTATAAAGGATAATGGGAAGATAATTATAACAGTACCTACTTTTAAGATTCTTTATACTCAGAGAGATGAAGAGCTGTACCATTTGAGGCACTATGAAATCAAATCCCTGACAGATGACATTAATGAAGCTAAATTAAAGGTTGAAAAAATGAATTATTTTTTCTTAATATTATTTTTTGTTATAACGCCTGTAATGATATTAAGTAAATTATTTTATGAAAAATATGCTTATAGCAATGCAACGACTGTACCACCAAAATTAATAAACGAAATATTAAAGATTTTATTCAAATTAGAAACAAGTTTATCTATTAAGCTTAGATTTCCTATGGGCAGCTCTTTATATGCAGTTGCATCTAAGGAAAACTGAAATTTTAATTTATATGAAGACTAGTAAAATAAAAATTATTTTAGTAGTCATGATCTTGATGATGTTCTTAGATTACAGGTTTTTAAAAGGAGAATAAGTTTACCAGAGTGAAGGGGAGAGAATTTCTTATCTCGCGAACCCTTTTGGAAGGGCAGAATGCAAGAAGATTCTTGTTGTACCGTATTGGAAGCTCCTCACTAATCTGTTCTGGAATTGAGCTTCAAACTGTCTCTCAGCTCAGCAAGTATATCAGGCTTTGAAGGAAGGCATCTTTCCTTAAAGCTACTCCACATAGTCCTTTTCGCTCATAAAATTCCCATTAAAAATACTTGACTTTTGGGGTTTTTAATAAGATAATAATCTACAGGTATTATTTAGGAGTGTTTTTAGAAAAAGAGGGGAAGGAGGAGAGATAATGAAAGGTGTGGCTAATGTAGCTATCGTTATCGGCGTAATCAGCTTAATCGCCAGCATAGTCTCTAAGCTTATGATGAGGCCTGTCGGTTTAATAGCTGGCGGATTAGATGCGCGAGGTTTGTTATTATTTGCCAATACGTGTTTACTGATCGCGATTACCTTAATTTTGTCGGAAAAAAGTAAATAAGCAGGATAATAAAAAGATAAAAGTTATTTAAGAGCCCAGCGTGGCGAAATGGTTTCGTAACGCTGGGTTTCCCTTTTTAGGGCCAATTTCACTTAGGGCCAATTTCATTGATTTAAGGTTAAATTGTGTTAAAATTTTTAGTCTGTGAGGAGGAGATGAGATTATAGCCAAGATAAAACAGGTAAAAATAGAAGCGTTCCTATTTTTTCATTTTTTCTTGTAAGAAGTTAAAAGGAGACAGTGCTTTTGATACTTAAAATAATTTGCGAAAAAGCTATTGTTGAAGGCCAGAAAATAAATTTAGAAGATTGTTACTATTGTGAGTCATTTCTTAACCAGCCAAGCTACTATCATTTTTTAGCAGGCCTTGTTCGATCTTTGCATT
>Ga0315282_10007414_pt1 | contig 18007 bp, 18 predicted proteins | sample YL17G07_20_MG_FD_203693 | JGI IMG/M metagenome (GOLD analysis project Ga0315282, IMG submission 203693) | Sediment microbial communities from Yellowstone Lake, YNP, Wyoming, USA - YL17G07_20 | ecosystem: Environmental > Aquatic > Freshwater > Lake > Sediment | place: USA: Wyoming | collected...
CACTCCTCCCTCGTTAGGGATTTAATTCCGTCTCCGGGATCCGGCACGCGTCCTTCACCCGGGCGATGAAAGCGTCCACCTTCATCAGTTTCCAATCTTCACCCCCGTGGGTCCGGGGGGAAACCCCGTCTTCCGCTACCTCGCGGTCGCCAATCACTAACATATAAGGAACCTTCTGAGTCTCCGCCTCGCGGATTTTATAATTCAACTTCTCGTTGCGAAAGTCTTCCTCGATTCGGATTCCCGCCGCCTGCAGGCGCCGGGTCACGGTCCGGCAAAAATCATGGTGCCGGTCCGCGACCGGCAACAACCGCGCTTGCACCGGGGCCAGCCAGACCGGAAAGGCCCCGGCGAAGTGCTCGATCAAAACTCCCAAGAACCGCTCTATGGAGCCGAGCACCACCCGGTGGATCATGACCGGCCGATGCCGGCCGCCATCGGCCCCGATATAGGCCAACTCAAAGCGCTCGGGGATCGTAAAATCACATTGAATTGTAGCACATTGCCAGCGCCTGTCAAGGGCGTCTTTGAGCTTGACATCAATCTTGGGCCCGTAAAAAGCGCCCTCGCCGGGGCAAATCTGATAAGGCATCCCCTGGTGCTCCAGGGCCAGGGTCAAGGCGCGGGTGGCCCGCTCCCAGTCCTGGTCCGTGCCGATCGAGTCCGCCGGCCGGGTGCTGATCTCCAGCTCCACTTCGAACCCGAAAATCTTCATCACCTGGAGCACGAAATGAAGCACGCCGACCACCTCGTCCTCCAACTGCTCCGGCGTGCACAGGATATGGGCGTCGTCCTGGGTAAAGGCCCGGACCCGGAACAGGCCGGAGAGCACCCCCGACTTCTCGTGCCGGTGCACCGTGCCCAGCTCAAAGTAGCGCAGCGGCAGGTCGCGGTAGCTGCGCACCTGCGACTTGTAGATGAGCATGTGGGAGAGGCAGTTCATCGGCTTGATCCCGTACTCTTCCTCGTCCACGGTGGTGAAGTACATGTTCTGCTTGTAGTGGTCGTAGTGGCCGCTCCGCTGCCACAGCTCGGATTTGAGCAGCATCGGTCCATACACAATGGAATAGCCGCGCCGGAGGTGCTCGCGCTTCTCGAAGTCCTCGAGCAGGGAACGGACCAGGCCCAGCTTGGGGTGATAGACCACGAACCCCGGCCCGATCTCCTCGTGCACGCTGAACAGGTCCAGCTCGCGGCCCAGTTTGCGGTGGTCGCGCTTTTTGGCTTCTTCCAGGCGTTGCAGGTAAATTCGCAGTTGCTTCGCGTCGGGCCAGGCGGTCCCGTAAATCCGCTGGAGCATGGGGTTGCGCTCGCTGCCGCGCCAGTAGGCCCCGGCCACCGAGGTCAGCTTGAAGGCCTTGACCCAGCCGGTGTCGGGCAGGTGCGGCCCGCGGCAGAGGTCCACGAAATTCCCGTGGCGGTAAAGCGAGATGGTCTCGCCCTCGGGCAACTCCCGGATCAGCTCGACCTTGTAGCTCTCGCCCATCCCCTCGAACAACTTGAGCGCCTCCTCCCGGCTCACCTCCTCGCGCCGGAAAGGAGACTTCGCCTCCGCGATCTCCTGCATCTTCCGCTCGATCCTGGGCAGATCCTCGGGGGTGAAGCCGGGCGGGTAGTCGAAGTCATAGTAAAAGCCGTTGGCGATGGCCGGGCCGATGGTGACCTTGGCCGGCGGAAACAATTGCTGGACCGCGTCGGCCATCACGTGCGAGGTGGAATGGCGCAGGATTTCCCGGCCTTCCTCGCTCTCCAGGCGGACGAGGGCGACCTCGCCGGCCTCGCGCAAGGGCCAGTTCAAATCCACCACGCGAGGCGTGGGACCGTTCCGCTTGGCGGCGATCGCGCCTTTGAGCAGGCCGGGCTCCAGGCGCCGGACCGCGTCGGCCGGGGTTTCCCCGGCTTGGACCGGAATCAGTTTCCCAGGCATGGAGCTTGATTTTGTCATTTGCTTTCGATTCGTTACCGCTTCCCTTCCAGGCTGTCCCAGATCACGGTGAACTGCAGTTCGTAATAATCCGCGACCTCGATTTTGCAGATCATGGTTTCGGTCTGAAGCCCGTTGGCATACACGACCGAAATCAATCGCGGCTCGAGAAAGACGGGATCGGAGAAGCGCCAGATCCCCAGTTGCTTGGCCGCGGGCGAGAGCAGATCGCGCGCGGCCTCGCTCTTGAAAAACCGTTGCACCTGCTGGACATAGGCCTCGGGCAGGTTCAAGGATGACCGGGGCCGGGTCTCGATCTGCTCCAGGTTGACCAGGCGCGCTTCCAGGTTGGCGTTCTGGGTTTTCAGCTCCGCGAGGGTTTTCTCTTGCCCGCGCAGAATCAGCTCCAGGTCGTTCAACCGGTTCAACTCGACTTCGCCGGCGCCCGGGCCGGCCGGCCGGGGCCAACCCAGCCACATGCCGGCCGCGGCCAGCATTCCCACCACCAGCGCAACCAGCAGGCTGAGGGCAAGCGCGTTGCGGTCAAGCGGCATCGGGGTTCAAGGCCGGATTAAGCGGTAGATCACGCCCAGCACGAACAGAGCCAGGAGGCCGTAGGCCAGGTATACCATCCAGCGCACCGGCTGCTCTTCTCCGCACTGGGGGCAGACCTCCACCCCAGCCTCGAGAGCTGCTCCACAATGCACGCAGGTGCGCTCCGAAGAATCGGACATTCCCATCCTTCCCGGCATATTGTAACGATTCCCGGTGATAAGTCAAATAGCTGGCCTTAATCTCCGGCTAAGAAGCAGGGGCACGGCATGCCGTGCCCCTACCCGGCCGCAACTACGGCTTTGCCCTGTGCACCCGATGCTGCTGGCAACTGCCAATATATCAAGCTGATAAATTCTTAGCCGGAGATTTGGGGCTGGCCTCAATCTCCGGCTAAGCAGAACTGTATAACCTGCCGCTGAAGCTCTCCGGTTTGGAGTGCGGCAGCTTGCTGCCGCTTTTCCTTCCTCGCCCGGAACTCGCCTCGCGCCGATGCCTTCACCCATCCGGTGTGCCCGTTGCCTCCGTCGTGATTCGCTCCCCGGCCAGCCGGGGCGCGGGAAAGCGGCAGCAAGCTGCCGCACTCCAAAAAATTAGCCGGAGATTTGGGGCTGGTCCGCCGTCTTGACTTTGTTTTTCAATTCGGTTAAGTTTGGCCTGACCACGCGGTTTCAGAAAGGAACGAAGGCCATGTTGCCCAAACGATGGTGGGGAGTTTTGGTTCTGGCTTTGGCGCTGGCCGGCGCCGGCTGCCGCTCGAGCGAAAAAGAGAAGGCCAAGCAGGTCCGGCAGGAGGTCCGGCTTCTGGAGGAGCAGACCGCGGCCCTGGAAGAGGAGAACGCGAGCCTGAAGGCCTCGACGGCTTCGCTCCAGCTCGAGGTCAGCCGCCTCAATTCCGAGCTGGCCTCGGAAGGGGCGCGCATCGGCCGGATGAAAGCCTCGGTCGCTAACCTCAAAGAGCTGACCGCGCCCCGAAGCCTTTGGAAGAGACTGTGGGGCGCGCTGGTGTTTCTGTTCAAGCTGGCGCTGCTCCTCGGCCTGGGCTGGGGCGTCTATTACTTCTACCTCCAACATCGCCAACGCCAGGCCGGGGAAGAGATCAACCGCTTGATCCCAGGCCCGCAACCCGAACCCGCCCCGGGAGGGTCCGGCTCCAATCCGCCCGACCCGGGCTCCGGCGCGGCGGAACCGGGGAGCACCGATCATCCCTCCGCGGCGCCGGCTGATGCCGCGGACCCGGCCGGCGGAGAGGCGGCTTCGACCGGCAATCGCTGCAAAGTTCCCGGCTGCAGGGGCCGGCGTCGGAGCAAGGGTTATTGTAATAAGCATTACCAACAGTTCCGGAAGGGACTCCTTCCCGAGCTTCCGGAAGCGTAAATGGCCGGACGGCTCAGGCTGGGCGAGATCCTGCTCAAGGCCGGGGTCATCAGCCGGGAGCAACTGAAATCCGCCCTGGAAGACCAGAAGCGCTACGGGGGCCGGCTGGCCACGATCCTGCTCGAGCGCCGCATGATTACCGAGAAGATCTATTTTAGGGCGCTCTCCACCCAGCTCAAGATCCCGGCCGTGGACTTCAGCCGAAGCTCGATCCCGGAGGCCATCTGCCGGCTGGTGCCCCGGGAAATGGCGGAAAAGCACGTGGTGTTTCCGGTGGGCACGCGCCGCACGCCGGGGGGGAATATCTTGATCCTGGCCATGTCGGACCCGACCAACGTGCAAGCGCAGGACGAGATTCGCTTCCTCACCGGCTTCAAGGTGGAACCCCTGATTGGACTGGAAAATACCATCCGCCTGGTGATCCGCGAGTTCTGGTACGAACAGGAAGGCAAGGGCAGTTACAGCTACAAGCCCGACGTGGACCTCGCCGCCGGCGCGGCCGAGGCATCGGAACACGGGATGGAGATTGACCGGGGGGAAGATCTCCGGAATCCGCGGGAACCCGCTCCGGCCGCGGCGCCCGCGGCCAAACCCGCGGGCAAGATGATGGTGGAGCATGAGCGGGGGCAGGAAGCGCCGCAGCTCACCCGCGAGCTCAAGGCCCTGCTCAAACTCCTGGTCCGCAAGGGTCTGATCACCCAGCAAGAATATATGGATGCATTCAAGGAGACCTGATCCGGAGAATTTTCCGAGACCTCGATGCGGAAGCTCATTGCGGCAAACCGCGTTGTCCCGGAAAGTTGCAATTTTTGGAGGGAGACTGGAAAAAGATGTCCATTCTGGTTGATCGCAATACCCGGGTCGTGATCCAGGGCATTACCGGCGGCCAAGGCCGGCGGGTGGTCGAGCAGGCCAAGAGCTACGCCACCCAGGTGGTGGCCGGGGTCAGCCCGGGCAAGGGTGGCGAGCAGGTGGAAGGCGTTCCGGTCTTTGATACGGTGGCCCGGGCGGTCGCAGGAAGCGGGGCCAACGCCAGCCTGGTCATGGTGCCGGCGCCTTTTGCCGCGGATGCCATCCTCGAGGCGGTGGACGCGGGAGTGCCGGTGATCGCCTGTATCACCGAAGGCATCCCGGTCAAGGACATGCTCGCGGTCAAGCGGGCCATGGCCGGGACCTCCTCCCGTCTGGTCGGGCCTAACTGCCCGGGCGTGCTCACTCCCGAGCAGTGCCGGCTCGGGATCATGCCCACCTATATCGCCGCGCCGGGACCCGTCGGGGTCATCTCGCGCTCCGGCACGCTTACCTACGAGACCGTGCACGCCCTCACCCGGCACGGCCTGGGCCAGAGCACCTGCGTGGGGATCGGCGGCGATCCCATTGCCGGCTTAAGCTTCGTGGAAGCGCTGGCCATGTTCGAGCAGGACCCGGAGACGAAAGCGGTGGTGCTGATCGGCGAGATCGGCGGGGCCGCGGAAGAGGACGCGGCCGAGTTTGTCCAGACCAGGATGAAAAAGCCGGTGGTCGCCTTTATCGCCGGCCGGAGCGCGCCGGCCGGCAAGCGCATGGGCCACGCCGGAGCCATCATCTCCGGCGGCCGGGGCGGGGCCGAGGGCAAGATCGCGGCGCTCCTGGCCGCGGGGATCAAGGTCGCCGCGGCGCCGGAAGAAATCCCGGCGCTGGTGAAGCCATTGTTACATTAGGCAGATCAGCGGCTCAGGGTTTTGCAAATCGCTTCGGCCCAATGTCGAAGGTCTCGAATCGCCTGCCTGATCTGTTTTTTGTCTAAAATCTCGCCAAGTTCCTGGGGCAGCGCCTCATAACGGAATTCGATGGCAAACGCGGTCAAGGAACGCAATTCTTCAAAAGTCTTGGGGAAGGCAATGTTTTGGCCTTTAATCAGTTTGATGAGACGGGCCAAGCTGTGGATTTTGGGATAAGTTTTTCCCTGGGCGAGAAGAACCGCCTTCAGCAATTTTTCCACGGCTTGCTGGGCGTGAAAGCCGAAAATTTCAGAAGGGGCGTCGGGATCCAGAAGCAATTTATCCAGCACGTATTCATCCTGCGCCGCTTTCTCCAAGAGCAGTTCAATTGGATCTTCCGCCGGCATAAACGGTTTTTCCTTCTTGAGCGGCAGTGTAAAGGATGGTGCCCGGCATCCGGGACCACTTCTCAAAAATTCTCTGGCTGGCCACAATGATGTCCACCGGAAGATCCAGGGGATCGAGCACATCGCTTAATCGCGTCATTTCCATTCGGCGGGCGGTGACCACGGGTTCGATCACCAGAAAGTCCAGGTCGCTCTCCTCCCGGGCATCTCCCCGGGCGTGGGAACCAAAGAGAATAATGGTAGAATCCGGCGCGGCTTTTTTTAGAAGCTCTACCGCCTCCTGGATAAGTTCCGCAGAAATCATCTCGCCCCCCTGCACTTCGGACCATTTGGAACTATTGTAAGCTATTTCAAAAAACCAATCAACCTACTCCAGAGTTCTTGCCGGCCGTGGCCGGTTTGGGCGGAGAAGATCGTCACTTGCTCGGGTGGAAGGCTGAGGTTCTGCGCCAGACTGAGCCGCGCCTGATTCCGTTCGCGCTGGTTCAGCTTGTCCGCCTTGGTCGCCGCCAGCAGGAAGGGGATGCCCTGGCTGGAGAGCCACGCGAGCAAATCGCGTTCCTCGTCGCCGGGAGTTCTGCGGAGGTCCAGGATCAGAACCGCGGCCTTCAGAGCTTGGCAGCCGGCCAAGTAACCTTCCACCATCGCCTGCCAGCTTTTGCGCATCTCCAGCGAGACCTTGGCATAGCCATAGCCGGGCAGGTCCGCGAATATCCACTTCTGGTTAACGCGGAAGAAGTTGATCTGCCGGGTCCGGCCCGGGGTCGAACTGGTCCGGGCGAGGGCGCGGCGGTTGACCAGGCAGTTGAGGAGCGAGGATTTGCCCACGTTGGAACGGCCGAGAAAAGCCACCTCGGGCAAACCCTCGGTCGGCCAGCCGGAGCGGTCGGCGGCGGCGGCGACGAATTCGGCGGAAGTGATTTTCATGGGTGATTTCTAGCGGAGTGCGGGTGAGGGCACCCGCACCACTCGGGCCGCGCCACTACGAAGCGCCGACCACTTCGTAGCGCAGGAGGGTCTTGCCCAATTCGAGCAACTGGCCGGAATGGATTTCGAGCTCCTTGACCGGTTTGCCGTTGACCTTGACCGGGTTCTTCTCGTCGAGGGAGACCACGAAAGTGTTGCCGTAGAAGTGCTCGAACCGGGCGTGGCGCAGCTCGAGGGCCGGGTCGTAGATGAGCAGGTCGCAGGCGCGGTTTTGGGGATCGGCGCGGCCGATGAGCACTTCGGCGGGGGCGAGCAGATAGGCCTCGGTCCCCCAGGCGAGCCGGATCGAGGTGAAGTGTCCGTCGCGCTCGATCATCCGGGTTTCGAAGGTGCGGACTCCGCCGAAGTCAATCCGGTCGCGGTTCATGATGATGATTTCCTCGGTCACCGGCTCGCCGTTGCGGATGGTGCCGTTGGTGGAGCCGAGGTCGGTGAGGCGGACGGCGTCGGGGTCAATGCGGAGGAGGGCGTGCTTGCGGGAGATGCGGTTATCAATGATGGGAATGTCGCAGGTGGGATCCCGGCCGACCAGCATCTGGTTGCCGAACAAGAGGTTGAGCGCCTCGTTCTGGACCTGGGTTCCGGCCCGCACCTCGAAGACCAGGCGGACGCGCAGGGTCTGCCGGTCCGTGGTCCCGCCGCCGGTGGTAGTTACTCGAGTCCGATCTTCCATGGTCGCTCCTTCTCCAGGCTATATCGCCTGCTGGAGCACTTTGAGCACGATGTCGAGGAAGCGCGAGGGGAAGAGTCCGAGGATCACCGTCATCGCCGCGGAGACCAGGGTGACCAGGGCCAGGGTGGGGCTGTGATCCTTGAGCACGGGTTGGGTGCGTTCCGGCTCGGGCTGCATGTACATGAAGACGATCACGCGCAAGTAATAATAAGCGGAGACCACGCTGTTGAGCACGGCGATGATGACCAGCCAGTAGAGGCGGTTATGCACCGCGGCCTGGAAGAGGTAGAACTTGCCCATGAACCCGGCCAGGGGCGGCACCCCGGTCATGGAGAGGAGGAACAGGCTGAGCAGAAAGGCCAGGTCCGGCCGCGACCGGCTCAGGCCGGAATAGTCCTGGAGGAACTCTCCGCCGCGGCGATCGCGGCCCATGGCCACGATCACGGCGAAGGCGCCCAGGTTCATGAACAGGTAGGCGAGCAGGTAGAACATGATGGCGTCCGCGGCGGTGTAGGCCGAGGCTCCGTCCGGCGAGGCGACCAGGGCCGTGACGCCGACCAGGAGGTAGCCGGCGTGGGCGATACTGGAGTAGGCGAGCAGCCGCTTCAGGTTCTGCTGGGCCAGGGCCACCAGGTTGCCGACGGTCATGGTCAGGATCGCGAGCACGTAGAGCACGTCATAAGAGATGGTCCATTCCTCGATCCAGGCGGAGAGGAAGATTCGGACCAGGGCGGCAAACGCCGCGGCCTTGACTCCGGTGGCCATCAAGCCGGTGATGGGAGTCGGCGCGCCCTCGTACACGTCCGGCGCCCACATGTGGAAAGGCGCGGCCGCCACCTTGAAGGCAAAGCCGACCAGGACCAGCCCCACTCCGGCCCAGAGGATATAGATGCGCGGGTCGCTTCCGTCCAATTGGCCCAGGTTCTCCTTGATGGTGTTGTAATTGGTGGAACCCGCGGCGCCGTAGAGGCAGGCCATGCCGAAGAGGAGGAAGCCGGTGGCAAAGGCGCCGAGCAGGAGGTATTTGAGCGCGGCTTCATTGGACTTGGGGTTCTGCCGGTCCAGGCCGGCGAGCGCGTAAATGGCGATGGACATGGTTTCGAGGCCCAGGAAGAGGATGACCAGGTCCATGGCCCCGGCCATCAGGCACATGCCGGCCGCGGCGAGCAGGATCAGGACGTAATATTCGCCGCGGTGGTATTCCTTGCCTTCGAGGTGAGGAATGGACATGCCCAGGGTCAGGGCCGCGGCGATCAGGAACAGGTAATTGAAGAAGACCGAGTAGCCGTCAAAGGCGAAGAAGTTGGAAAAGCCCAGGTGCTGGTTGTGGGCCCAGTAGATCCGCTCGATATGCAGGATGGCCTGCAGGACCAGGATGAGCAAAGTTCCCGTGAGCGCAAACCGGCCCAGCCAGCGCCGGTAAGCCGCGGGCAGGTAAACGTCCGCGATCAGGCAGGCCACGGCCAGCGCCACCAGCGCGGTGGGGGTGAAGATGCCGGCGAAGTCGTAAAAGGTCAGGGCGGGCAGGTTCATGGCTTGACTCCGGGCTGGCTCGGCGGGGCTGCCGGCGGCGGGGCCGGCAGGCGATGGGAATGCATCAGGCTGACGAAGTTATCCACCGAGACCTGGGTCTTGTCCAGGAATGTTCTGGGGTAAACTCCGATCCACACGATGAAGACGAGGATCGCGGTCAGATAGAGGATCTCCCGGGGCTTGAGGTCCTGGAGCTTCTGGTTCTCCGGCTTGTCGCAAGGCCCGAACATGATCCGCTGGAACATCCAGAGCATGTAAACCGCGGCGAAGATCACGCCGGTCGCGGCCAGGACGGCGTAGAGCTTGGCGTGATGGTTCTTGGACAGGAAGGTGCCGAGCAGGATCAGGAACTCGCCGACGAAGCCGTTGAGTCCGGGCAGCCCGATCGAGCTCAGGCTGACGATCAGGAAGAAGGCGGCGAAGAGCGGCATGGGCTTGCTCAGCCCGCCGAAGTCCTTGATCAGGCGGGTGTGGCGGCGCTCGTAAATGATGCCGACCAGAAGGAAGAGGGCGCCGGTGGAAAGTCCATGGTTGACCATCTGGATCAGGGCGCCGGAGACCGCCTGGGGAGTGAGGGCGAAGAGCCCGAGCATGACAAAGCCGAGGTGGCTGACGCTGGAATAGGCGACCAGTTTCTTGACGTCGTCCTGGACCATGGAGACCAGGGCGCCGTAGATGATGCCGATCAGGGCCAGGATGGAGATGATGGGCACGGCCGAGAACGCGGCCTCGGGGAAAAAGGGCATGGCGAAGCGGATAAAGCCGTAGGTGCCCATCTTCAGGAGCACGCCGGCCAGGATGACCGAGCCGGCGGTGGGGGCTTCGACGTGGGCGTCGGGCAGCCAGGTGTGGAAGGGGAACATGGGCACTTTGATGGCGAAGGCCAGGGCAAAGGCGGCAAAGAGCCAGTACTGGAGATCGCGGCGGAGCGGCTCGGAGGACAGCTTGCCGATGATCACCACCAGGTCAAAGGTGTTGCCGGCGTAGAAGTAAATGTAGATGATCGCGATCAGCATCAGGACCGAGCCGAACATGGTGAAGAGGAAGAACTTGATGGCGGCGTAAATCCGGCGCGGTCCGCCCCAGACGCCGATCAGGAAATACATGGGGATCAGCATCAGCTCCCAGAAGACGTAGAAGAGGAACAGGTCCATGGCGGCGAAGGCGCCGAGCATGCCGGTTTGGAGCAGGAGCATGAAGACGTGGTATTCCTTGAGCCGCTCGGTGACCTGGGACCAGGAAGACAGAATGACCAGGGGGCCGAGCAGGGTGGTGAGCAGGATCAGGAGCAGGCTGATCCCGTCCACCCCCACCTGGTAGGTGATGTGGAAAGCCGGGATCCAGTCCACCCGCTCGACGAGCTGCCAGGTGGAGAGCTGGGGATTAAAAACCAGAAACAGGCGGACCGAGAGCAGGAAGCTCGCGATCATGGCCAGCAAGGCCACGGTCCGGATGGTCCGGTCCTGTCCCAGGAACAGGATGACCAGCGCCCCCGCCAGCGGCAGGAAGACGATCAAGGACACCAGGTTATGATCCAACGCTCCCATGCGTGCAGCACTCCGCTCAGCGCAACCAGAAATAGAGCAGGATGGCGAGCACCCCGATCACAAAGGAAAACGCGTAATTCTGGACCCGGCCGCTCTGGAACCGGCGCAGACCCATGCCCGCGGCCCGGGTCAGGCCGGCCAGGCCGTTGGCCAATCCGTCCACGATCCCGGCGTCGGCCAACCGGAACAGGATGAAGTAAGAGATCCACTTGCACGGCTCCACGATCAGGGCATCGTAGATCTCGTCCACCCAATACTTGTTGAAGCTGGCGCGATACAGGGGACCCAGCTTTTCGGCGACCTGGTCGGTCACCTCGCGGCGCTTGGCGTAAATCCAATACACCACCGCCATGACCAACGCGGCCATCAGCACCGAGAAAACCATCAGGCCCATTTCCACGCCCTGGGTGGATTCCACGCCCAAGATGCTCATCCCGGCCTCCGGCGGCGCGGGCATCACCGGCTCCAGCCAATGCTCGAAATAAGCGCCGCCGCCGAGCGACACGGGCCAGTTCAGGAACCCGCCGAACACCGAGAGCACGGCCAGGAGGGCGAGCGGGACCCACATGGTCCAGGGCGACTCGTGAGCGTGAGGTTCCTTTTCATGGTCCATCCGGCTCTCGCTGAAGAAGGCCAGGACCATGAGCCGGGTCATGTAAACCGCGGTGCCGAGCGCGGCCAGGAACCCGATGATGCAGATCAGCTTGCCCAGGCCCGAGGTCGCGTTCAGCGCCCGCCACAGGATTTCATCCTTGGAGACAAACCCGGCAAAAGGAATTATCCCGCAGATGGCGAGCCAGGCCATGACCATGGTCCAGCAGGTGATGGGGAGCTTCTGCCGGAGCCCGCCCATTCGGCGCAGGTCCTGCTCGCCGGACAAACCGTGGATCACCGAGCCGGCCCCGAGGAAGAGCAGGGCCTTGAAGAAGGCGTGGGTGACCAGGTGGAAGATGCCGGCGGAAAAGGCGGCCACCCCCATGGCGGTGAACATGAAGCCGAGTTGGGACACGGTTGAGTAGGCGAGCACCTTCTTGATATCGTTTTGGGTAAAGCCGATGGTGGCGGAATAGAGCGCGGTGCCGACGCCCACCAGGGAGACCACGATGAGCGCGGTCTCGGATTGGAGGTAGAGGAAGTTGAGCCGGCCGATCATATAGACCCCGGCGGTGACCATGGTGGCGGCGTGGATCAGGGCCGAGACCGGGGTGGGGCCGGCCATGGCGTCGGGCAGCCAGACGTAGAGCGGGATCTGGGCCGACTTGCCGATGGCGCCCACGAACAGGGCCAGGCAGATGAAGGTGGCCAGGCCGATGCCGAGCAGGGTTTGATGCTGCAAAAGGAAGCGGTGATCAACGTTCGCGACCCAGGCCTGCATCCGGTTGAAGTCCACCGTGCCCATCAGCCAGACGATGGTGAAAATGCCGATCAGGAAGCCGAAGTCGCCGATCCGGTTGACGATGAAAGCTTTCTTGCCGGCCGAGGCTTTTTCCGGGTCCTCGTACCAGAAGCCGATCAGGAGGTAAGAGCACAGGCCCACGCCTTCCCAGCCCACGAACATGAGGGCGAGGTTGTCCGCCATCACCAGGGTGAGCATGGCAAAGGTGAAGAGGTTAAGGTAGCTGAAGTAGCGGGCATAGGCCGGGTCGCGGCCCATGTAACCGACCGAGTAGAGATGGATCAGCCCGCCCACGCCGGTGACCACCAGGCACATGACGCAGGAGAGACGGTCGAAGAGCAGGCCGAAGTTGGCGGTAAAATCGCCGGCCTTGATCCAACTGAAGGCGGTGAAGCCCAGGGAGTCGCCCGGGGGCAGGTTGAGGAGGCAGAGGAAGGCGTTGAGGCTGAGGGCGAAGGAGCCGAAGACCACGCCCACGGCCACCAGGTTGACGACGGGTCGGGACAGGCGCTCGCGGAGCACGATCCAGCCCAGCCCGTTGAAGAGGAACCCGAGCAAGGGCAGGAGCGGGATCCAGCCCAGCCAGGGGATGAGATGCAGGTTATGAAGCCCGGCGGGTTCCATCACATCACCACTTCATGATCCGGATATCGTCCACGTTCACGCTTTCCTTGTTGCGGAACAAGGCCAGGATAATGGCCAGGCCCACCGCCACCTCGCTGGCGGCGACCACCATGGACATAAAGACAAAGCCCTGGCCGGTGATGTCGGCCAGGTAATAGGAAAAGGCGATAAAGGCCAGGTTGGCCGCGTTGATCATCAGCTCGATGCACATGAAGATGACCAAGGCGTTCCGGCGCGTGAGCACGCCGATTACGCCGATGCTGAACAGGGCCGCGGCCAGGAACAGGAAGTGGTTGAGACCGACGTGCATCATCTCAGCGATCCCCGCCTCCTCCCGGCTGGTGCTCCGACCGGCGGGAAAGCGCGATGGCTCCCACGATCGCGGCCAGGAGCAGGACCGAGGCCGCCTCGAACGGGAGCAGGTAAGTGGTAAAGAGATATCGCCCGACCGTCTCGGTGGTGCCGAAGGTTTGCGGGTCCAGGGTTTTCGGCACCATGGACTGGGCCCCCGGCTTCCAGGTCATGAGCAGGATCAGCACGCCCACCCCCAGGCCGCTGAGGACCGAGAGGGCGGCCAGGAGACCCAGTTGGCGCCGCTGCCGGACCTCCTCGTCCAGGTTCAGGAGCATGATCACCATCACGAACAGGACCATGATCGCGCCGGCATAGACCAGGATCTGGATGGCGGCGATGAAGTGAGCGTGCAAGAGCACGTAGTTGCCGGCCACCGCGAAGAAGCAGAGCACCAGGTAGATCGCGCTGATGGCCGGGCTTTTGTGCAGGACCACCATCAGGGCCGCAAACAGGGCCATCACCGCCAGGATATAAAAGGCTATCGCTTCCATCACCAGTCCAGCAACTGTTCCTTGGTCAGGATAAACTGCTCGGGCGTGCCGGCGCCGAAGCGCATGTCCTGGGTATCCATCAGGATCGCGTTGCACGGGCAGGCCTCGACGCACATCCCGCAATAGCAGCAACGGAACACGTCCACCACGTAGCTCACCGGGTACTTCTCATACTTCCGATCCGGGGATTCGCCGGCCACGATGTGAATGCACTCGCTCGGGCAGACCGTGGCGCAGAGCATGCACGCCGTGCACCGGGTGGTGCCGTCCTCCCGCTTGTTCAGCCGGTGCCGGCCCCGCCAGCGCGGCGAGATCGGCCGCTCTTCCTCCGGCCACTGAAAGGTCTGGATCTCCCGCTGGGTGAACAAGTTGACAAAGAAATGCCGGGCCGTGACCAGCAGACCCCGGACGATCTCGGGGAAGTAGAACCGCTCGATCCAGGTCAGCTCGCGTTTCCGGCCCATCTCAGTAACCCAACACCTTCTGCAGGATCGGCTTCAGGTTCTGCTCGCAGAGCAGGAGGACGCCGGTGGCCACGATATTGATCAGGGCCAGGGGCAGGACCATTTTCCATCCCATCTTCATCACCTGGTCGTAGCGGAAGCGGGGCAAGGTCCAGCGGACCAGCCCGATCAGCCACACGAAGAAGAGCACCTTGACGGCAAAGGCTCCGGCCTGGACCGCGGTCACCCCCACCTGGACCAGTTGCAAAGCCAGGGGATGCTGCTGGACGTAGCTGAACCCGGTCCAGAGCAGCTCGATCTTCAGGAGCGGGATATTGATTCCGTGGCTGGACAGGTATGGCACTTGCCAGCCGCCGAAGAAGAGGGTGGCCACCACGGTGCCGAGCACGATCCACTCGACGAACTCGCCGAACATGAACATCATCATCTTGGCTGAAGAATACTCGGTAAAAAAGCCGGCGATTATTTCAGATTCGCCTTCGGGCAGGTCAAAGGGGGCGCGCTTGATCTCGGCCATGCCGCAGGCGAGGAAGAGGAGGAATCCGAGCGGCTGGGTGATCACGCCCCACTTGGGGATGATTCCGAGCCAAAGCTCGCCCTGGCGGGTCACGATGGTCGAGAGCGAGACCGCGCCATAGACCATGACCACGCCGACCACGGCCAGGCCCAGCCCGACCTCGTAGGAGATCATCTGGGAGGCGGCGCGCATCGAGCCGAGGAAGGAAAACTTGTTGTTGGAAGCCCAGCCGCCGAGCATGGTGCCGTAAATGGCCAGGCTGCTGACGGCGAAGATGAAGAGGATCCCCACGTTCAGGTCCGCCACCTGGAAGGTGACCAGGAAGTCGGAGAGGTGGAGGGTATCGCCGGGGAAGAAGCGGCCGACCAGCGGAATCTGGGCCGCGGCCAGGTCTTTCCAGTGGATCTGGAGCGGCCCGGCAAAGGGGATCACGGCAAAGACCGAGAGGGGCACCGCCAGGGAAATGATCGGGGCCAGGGTGTGCAGCACGCGGTTGGCCCCGGCCGGAATGAAATCTTCCTTGAAGAACAATTTGACCGGGTCGGCCATGATGTGGAACAGCCCGAACAAGCGCCAGTTGCGGAAGAGCCGGACGTTGGCCCGGTTCGGACCGATCCGGTCCTGCATGATCGCGCTCATCTTCCGCTCCACCCAGGTCAGGAACCCGGCCAGCGTGAGCACCGCCCCGAAGACCACCAGCACCCACACCAGGGAGATGAGCAGGTGAAGAGTATCGTCCAAGGTCAACGGCATCGCCGTCCTCGCGGAGTTGACGGTTGACGGTTCACGGTTGACGGTTTAAGGTTTATGAACATCATTCAATCCTCTTGCCCAACCGTTGAGCCAAATCCTTTAAAATCTCGAGCGCCGGCCGGGCCTGGCCCTTGGGAGGCATGACCGGCTGAAATTTCTGCTCGAGCCCCTGAAAGTTAACATAAGTCCCGCTGGTCTCGCTGTAGGCCGCCGCGGGCAGGGCCACCAGGGCCTGGTCCACCGCCTTGGTGTGAGTGGGCGAGAGCACCACCGCGGCCTTGCCCAAAAGCTCGAGATCGTGGATCGGGAGCGCCTCCAGCAGCAGCACCGCCTCGGCTTTGCCCACGGCCGCGGCCGGATCGCCGCGGAGGCCGAGCTTTTCCAGGCCGGCCCGGTTCGCATTTTTATCCGCCCGGATCAGGATCTCGTCCTCGTCACCCGGCTGGCCGGCGAGCAGGGCGGGAATCGCCGCCCCCAGCGCGGAAGCGAGCTTCATCGCCGCGGCGCCTTCCTCGCAGGCGGCGCTGGCCGAGATCGCGGTCCCGAGCTTGCCCGCGCCGGGTTTTAAAATTTTGGCCGCGGTCGCCATCGCCTCTTCCCAGGTGGCCGGAGCCAGCACGCCGCCTTTTTTCACGAGCGGCTGGGTCAGGCGCCGGTCATTGAGAGCATGGTATGCCATGCGGCCGGCGTCGCAGGCCCAGGAGCGGTTGACCTGGTCGTTGCGCCGGGGCCAGATGCGATACACCACGCGGTCGGCCTGGTCAATGAAGATGTTGCAGCCGCGGGCGCAGGACGGGCAGATCGAGGGCATCGGCTTTAAAAACCACACCCGCTTGCGGAAGCGGAAGTCGCGGGCGGTCCAGGCCCCGACCGGGCAGACGTCGGTGAGGCACAGCGAGTAGGGGTTGTTCACCTCGCGGCCCGGGAAGGCGGTGATCACGGCCCGGTCGTTGCGCTGGGCAAAGGTGATGCACTCGTCCCGGGCCACCTCGCACATGAAGCGGTTGCAGCGGTCGCAGAGGATGCAGCGCTCCTGGTCCAGCATCAGGGTCGGCCCCATGATCAGGGCCTTGCTCTTGTGCACCTTGCCGTCCTCGAGCGAGAGCCGCGAGGGCTGGCCGTCAAAGCGCATGTAGAAGTCCTGGAGCGTGCACTCGCCGGCCTTGTCGCAGATCGGGCAGTCAAGGGGATGGTTCTTGAGGGTGAACTCCATCACGATCTGGCGCGACTTGATCACCGCCGGGGTTTCGGTCTGCACTTTCATGCCCTCGGCCACCGTGGTGGCGCAGGCGATCTGCTGCTTGGGCATCCCCTCGATGTCCACCAGGCACATCCGGCAGCAGCCGCTGATCGGAAGGTGCGGGTGAAAGCAGAAATGCGGGACGTAGATGCCGTTCGCCAGCGCCGCCTGCAGCACCGTGGCGCCCGGCGCCACTTCGAACTCTCGACCGTTGATGAATACCTTCGGCATTGGTCTTTTTAAGGTCCGTCCGTAGGGGCGACCGGCCGGTCGCCCCTACAGGTGATCGCTACCACTTCACCGGGAACGGGTCCGGATAGGGGCACTTCTTCTTGCTCACGTGCTCCTCGAACTCCGCCCGGAATTTCTTGACAAAACTCTGCACCGGCATGGCCGCGGCGTCGGCCAGCGGGCAAATGGTCCGGCCCGACATCCCGTCGGCCAGGCTGACCAGGAGATCAATGTCCTCCATGCGGCCGCGGCCCTCGTGCAGGCGGGCGAGGATTTTTTCCATCCAGCCGGTCCCCTCCCGGCAGGGGGTGCACTGGCCGCAGGACTCGTCCGCGTAAAAATGGGCGAGCACTTCCAGCGCCCGCACCATGCAGGTGCCTTCGGCGATCACGATGATCGCGCCCGAGCCGAGCATGGTCTTGGCCGCGGCGAGCGATTCGTAATCGAGGTTGACTTTTTCCGCTTCTGCCGCGGTCAGCACCGGGGTCGAGCTTCCGCCCGGGATCACCGCCTTGAGTTTCAGGTTGTTGAGCATGCCGCCGGCCGCGTCGCGGATGAATTGCAGCAGCGGCATGCCCAGCGGAACTTCGTACACGCCCGGCTTGCGCACGTGTCCCGAAATCGAGAACAGCTTGGTGCCCGGGCTTTTCTCGGTCCCGAATTTCTTGTAGGCCGCGGCCCCGTTCAGGATGATGAAGGGCACCGCGGCGATGGACTCGACGTTGTTGATGGTGGTGGGCATTCCGAACAGGCCGCGCTGGGGCGGGAAGGGCGGCCGGATCTTGGGGTAGCCGCGCCGGCCTTCGAGCGAGCTCATCAAGGCGGTTTCCTCCCCGCAGATGTAAGCGCCCGCGCCCCGGTGCACGGTGAGGTCCAGGCTCTGGTCGGTCCCGAAGATGTTTTTGCCCAGGAAGCCCTTGGCATAAGCCTCTTTGACCGCGGCTTCGACCCGGTCGGCCGGCTCGACGAACTCGCCCCGCACGTAAATGAAGGCGTGCTTGACCCCCATGGCGAAGCTGGCGATGATAGCGCCCTCGACCAGCAGGTGCGGGTCCTTGCGCATGATCTCCCGGTCCTTGAAGGTGCCCGGCTCGCTCTCGTCGGCGTTGACGCACAGGTAACGGGGCCGGTCGTCCTTGGGCATGAAGGTCCACTTGCGGCCGGTGGGGAACCCGGCCCCGCCCCGGCCGCGCAGCCCGGCGTCAAGCACCACCTGGCTGACCTGGGCCGGCTCCAT
>Ga0315282_10007415_pt1 | contig 18006 bp, 15 predicted proteins | sample YL17G07_20_MG_FD_203693 | JGI IMG/M metagenome (GOLD analysis project Ga0315282, IMG submission 203693) | Sediment microbial communities from Yellowstone Lake, YNP, Wyoming, USA - YL17G07_20 | ecosystem: Environmental > Aquatic > Freshwater > Lake > Sediment | place: USA: Wyoming | collected...
TGGTCAAGGGGGAGGGTAATTTATCAGGTCCTCCCCATCAAGAAACTGTGTCACAATAGAGGAAATGCCATGTTTGTCATTATGAACCCTTCGCCTGTCATTCTGAGCCCATTCGCTTCGCTCAGGGTAAACTCCGTGAAGAATCTCGATTCTTGGCTCAGGGCAGGCTCCGTGAAGAATCTAATCATTTCAACTGAATCGATCATAGAGATTCTTCGGCTATCGCCTCAGAATGACATTGCGACACAGTCTCCAAAGGAGGGAAAAACGGTTTGCCCCTTTGAGGGGGAAGGAGTATTGATTGTCGAAGGCAAAGTGTGATAAGCGGAAACGCTATGCCCCAAGCGCTATGCGGTTTATCGGATCGTACCTACGTAATGGGAAGTTAACTGGCGTTCCCGAACTTTTGGGTTGGAGTAATCGGGAAGTATCATTGGCGCGACCCGATCCGTGACGATTCCTGCTTCTTCCAACGCTTTGTGATATCTTCGGACATGGTCCAAGGTCAGTTTGCCTTCTTTTGCTTTCTCTTTAACATAGAGTGCAGCACTCACTCCTGCAATCCTGCCGAAGACCGTGACATCAAGAAGTGAATTCCCCATCAACCGGTTTTCACCGTGGACTCCACCCGAAACCTCGCCAGCAGCGAAAAATCCTGGGACGGATGTTTCGCAGCGGCTGTTATATTCCAAACCTCCGTTCTGGTAATGAAGGGTGGGATAAACCAGCATCGGCTCCTTTGAAATATCAATTCCAAATCGTTTAAACAAAATAAATTTGCCTGGAAATTCTCTCTTTACTGCACCTTCTCCCATAAGAATATCAATCATCGGGGAGTCTAACCAAATGCCCACCTTACCCGTAGGAGTTGGGACTCCCTTTCCAATTTCAGTGCACTCTCGTATGAAGCAGGACGATTCTATATCTCTCGGTTCCCGTTCATTGACGAATTGTTCTCCGTCAATGTTGAGGACATTAGCTCCCGCCCCCCTAACCTTCTCTGTAATCAGAAGGCCTTCTGCCTGCTCTGGAAAGACTGCACCAGTTGGATGATACTGGACGGCATGGAGGAAACAGAGTTTCACCCCTGCCCGATAACCGAGGACGAGACCATCTCCTGTAGCACCATAATGATTGGTCGTCATGAACCCCTGGATGTGAAGTCTTCCTGAACCACCCGTGGCCATGACCACGGCCTTTGCTTTTACGACAAAGTATTCTTCTGTCTCCAAATTATAGAGAACGGCACCAGCGCAATGTCCGTGCTCATTCAATATCAGCTCCACGGCTGGAGCAAATTCCAATACTTTAATATCCCCAACTCGATTCTTCGCTTCATCCCTCAGAGTCCTCATAATCTCTGCGCCAGTAATATCGGCAGCGCAATGCATCCGTTTTCGGCATGTACCACCTCCATGAAGGGTCATTAATCTCCCTTCTGGCGACTTCGTAAATATGCATCCAAAATTTTCTAACCAGGCCAACACCTTTGGGGCCTCGGTGACAAGCGTATAAACCAGTTCTGGAGGATTTTTGAAGTGGCCTCCCCCTAAAACATCGAGATAATGGTAATAAGGTGAATCTTTTGTTCCCTTGGAGGCTGCCTGAATTCCACCCTCAGCCATCATGGTGTTGGCATCCCCATGCCTTAATTTGGTAGCAATCAATACTTTTGCCCCATTCTCCTGAGCCATCAAAGCGGCTGCTGTTCCTGCACCTCCTCCACCAATAATAAGTATATCCGTCTCATAGGCAATCTTTGTCAGGTCGATCACATCGGGATTTACCCGGCTTTTAGCCTCCAACAGATCTACAATTTCTGGAGAGATTGCATAGCCTTTATTGGGGCCGACACGAATCTCCTTCCTCGACCCTTCTTTGAAATCGGGGTGGTACTTTTCCAGCCTCTCCTCTCTCTCCTTCAAAGAGAGCAAGGGAAATTCTTCTCCTCTTTTCTTCTTTTCGACTCGTGCTGGTCGTGTGGCCTCAACCCTTTTGATCAATTCTTTCAATTCCCTTGTATATGCCATAAAACCTCCCAATTACCACATAGAGCAGAGAGCATAGCGCATAGCGTAGCAGGTTTAGGTTAAGGCTGAGGTTAAGAAGTTCTAAACCCAAACCTCAACCTCAACCTTTCTAACATCATGTGCTATGCCTTTTGCGCTTTAAAGGTAAGTTTTGTCTTTTGGGGTCCAATCCTCGTCCGCCTGTTCCGGTTCGGTCTCCCTTTTGTTATAAAGATCTTTCAACGTCTCTTCATCCGTATCCATCAGTCCCCTGAGCATCTGCTCATATTTGCCTTTCTCAACTTCTTTAACCATCGAGGCCAGATGTTCTGCCTTAGGTGCGATGTACTTGCTATAGAGTCGCCTTCCCAAGATGGCGATATTATATTGGCAGATCTCAGCCGGGCATCGGGAAGTACAGAGGCCACACATCACACAATCGAAGGAGAGCTCTGCCAGCCGGGCCACATCGCCTCTCATAGCCGCTGCCATATAATCCATGACCTCGATCTCCATTGGGCATGATTTGGTGCATGTATTACATTGGAGACATCGCAGGAGTTCTGGATAAGCCTTCACCAATGTTTCGATAGTGGGCTTTATCTTCTCGATGTCATAGACACTTTTCGTCGCTGGAAAGAAGGGAATCTGTGTCAGATACATGTTCGGTTGGACAACGGTCTGGCAGGCCAAACCCACCTCGATCTTATAGCTTCCTGGAAATCGGTAGACCGTTCCGCAAGCCCCACAAATCCCTCCCCTGCAACCACATCCCCGAATCAATTGGTATCCAGCATATTCCATCGCCTTTTGAATGGTGAGGGAGGAAGGAACTTCATATCGTTTCCCCATTATGAAAATGGGAACCAGTTCCTCTTTTTCCTTCTTTTCGGCTTCCATTGGTATCCTCCTACGAGTAAAAAAGGTTGAGGTTTAGGTTTAAGTTAAGAACTTCTTAACCTCAGCCTTAACCTTAACCTAAGGACCTTATGCGCTTTGCTCTTTGCCCTCTTATAGGGTTCCTGATTCGATCTTCAGTTCTTCCTCTTTAAAGGTTGCCACAGGTGGCGTTTCTTTCACATCCCTTCCTGGGACATACTGGAACATCTTCTGAATTCTATCTCCCACACTTCGAAAGAGGGTGGCCACTGGTAACCGGCTTGGACAGGCACTGTCGCAAAGTCCACATCCGATACAAGAAGTAACCATGTGCGACATTCGAATAAGGTGGAAGATGAGGGTGTCTGTCGGCATTCGGATACCCCCCTTTCGATCCGCCCATCTGAGAAATTGGTCTCCATCATGCTCAAAGACAGCTGTCCTAAAAACACACTCTTTACAGTAACAAATTGGACAGGCCACCATGCAATTGTGGCATCGAACACAGGTGGAAAAACGGTCTAAAAAGGCTTGAAGATCCTTGATGGTACCTTTGAATTCTTGAAAAAGGGCATCTCTCTTCTTCGTCCTCTCAGCGATGACTTTGTTGACCGCTTCGCTCCTTGATGCCGGTTCATTTTCCGAAAAAGAAAGCATACCCTTTTCTTCGATCTCCTTTCCCAATTTATCCCCTATTTCAATGCCGATCTCTTGATCTGCCTTATAGCCAAACAGTTTAAGAATAATATCCGCTTGAGGAACAGGGTATTCACACATCTGACAAGCTGTCCGGAAAGCATACCCAGAAGGCGAGGAAATTTCACCCTTCTCCATACCTTTGAGCAACTCTTTCGTCAATGACTCTCCTCCTTTTCCCTCCTGCACCATTTTTGCATAATCGGTCACTTCAAAGGTTCCAGGACAATCGATGCCAATGAGGTATAGGTTATCCAGCTTGACCTGGAGGAATTTTGCCAATTCGACAGTGGCCCGTATCTCACATGCTTTTAATACAGCAGCGACTTTCTTTTCCAGATTTTTAACGGTGAGATTGGAGATGACTCTCGCGGATTGGACTGGCATTGTGGGTGAAAGGACACATACTCCGTTTAGCTTTTCAGGATCGCGAATTAATGTTTGAACGAATCCATCTCCAGAGGGGAGCTTCTTTGGTATCACCATGGCCTCCACCACTCCCTTTTCTAAAAGGGTTTTCAAAAAACCAATGATGGCTTCCTCTGTTCTTCCCTCTATCACTTTAACCGCTGCCTTCTTCGACATGTTCAGTAATTCTCCTTTCGTTGATTAAGAGTAACGTGACCGTGTCTGTGTCTCGTGTCCGTAGTGTTTATCCTTACTCGTAGTTTTTAATATCTTTAACGCTATGCGCTATGCTCTCTGCGCTTTGCATCTATTAGGCATTCCAGAGTTGTTTCATTGGATTGGGGCCCATCTTCTTCAATTCCTCAACCATTTTGGTCACGGTATCTGCAAAGAGCTTTCCTTCGCTGGCACTGATCCATTTCAGCCAGATGCGATCCTCTGTGAAACCCATCTGGTCGAGGATGCCTTTCAGAATGGCCACCCTTCTCCGGGCTTTATAGTTTCCTGTTTGATAATGACAGTCTCCCGGATGACAACCTCCGACCAACACTCCATCAGCCCCATCGATTAAAGCTTTAAGCACATAGATGGAATCTACTGCCCCTGTACACATCAAGTGAATGATGCGGATGTTGGGCGGATATTGTTGTCGGGTCGTTCCCGCAAGATCTGCGCCCGTATAGGTGCACCAGTGACATAGAAAGGCTACGATCCTCGGTTCAAATTCTGCCATTTCGATCCTCCTTCTATTCAAAAAATCGCATAGGGCAAAGAGCATAGCGCATAGGGTATAAGAACTTTCCTCTTAAAAATGTTTTATTATTTACGCTATGCCCCATGCGCTCTGCGCTATGCGAATTATTAGTCGATGACCGCATCCAGGGCGGCCAGATTCAATTCTTTCTCAAAGTTCCGCTGCTGAGAGGCTGCATTCCGACAAGCGATAACGCAGGAACCGCAACCCTGACAGAGCGATCCAATCACTTCAGCCTTACCTTCCTCTTCATTAAGGACCCTTGCATCATAAGGACATACTGTAACACAGAGGCCACATCCACAGCAGAGCCTTTTAATCACATAAGCCAAATAGGCCTTCTCCTCCACGACTTCTTTGGACAAAAGCGCACCCGCTCTGGCAGCAGCTGCATTTCCCTGAGAGATTACATCTTCAATAAAATTGGGCGAATGACAGAGGCCGCAGAAAAATTTTCCACGGTCCACGGAATCAAGAGGGGCGGATTTGGGATTGGCCTCCATAAAAAAACCGTCCGGATTGAGGTCGACGTCGAAGATCCTTGCTATTTCATGATGGTCATTCGGTTCGATTCCGGTGCTGAGAACAATACGATCTGCTGAAAGGATAATAGGACCATTCATCGCAGGATCGAACAGGGAGGCTTGAAGATTTCCACCCTGAAGAGTGACTTTTGGCTTATTCTCCAAGTCATATCGAATGAAGATCACACCTTTCCCTCTTGCTTCGTGGTAATAGGTTTCATAAAATCCATAGGTTCTCACGTCCCGGAAGAGAACATAGATATTCATATCTGGATTTTTTTCCTTTAATTTCAGTGCATTCTTCACCGCATGGCTGCAACAAATACGACTGCAATAGGGATGTTCCTCATCCCTGGAACCTACGCACTGAATCATCACCACTGAATGAACATCTTTCAATCCTTTATCATTTAAATGGATCATCTTTTCCAGTTGTCTCTGCGTCATCACCCTCGAATCTTCTCCATAGAGGTATCCTTGGGGAGTGACCTCCTTTCCTCCAGTGGCAAGGATCAATGCCCCATGGTCAAAGATCTTCTCTTCATTCTGATGGCGAATCTTTGTTCGATAATGCCCATTCTTCTTTTCAAATCCGAGGATCTCTGCCTCGGAATAGAGATGGATAGATTCATTGGTTTCAACCTGCCTGATGCGTTTATTTAGAAGGTCTTGGGGATTTGATCCCTTTAATGTATAGAAGGACTCTCTTAAGTTCCCTCCCAGCTCTTTTTCTTTCTCGATCAAATAAATTTCGTATCCCTGTTGGGCCAGCTGGAGAGATGCCGTCATACCAGCGAGACCTCCCCCTACCACCAATCCCTTTTTATCAATTTTCTGCTTCCCTTTTCGAATGGGTTGAGAACGCTTCGCCCTCTCCACCGCCATCCTGATGAGGGCCATCGCCTTCTCTGTGGCTAATTTGGGATAGTCTAAATGGACGAAGGCACATTGTTCTCTTATATTGGCATATTCGATGAGGTAGGGATTAAAACCCATCCCTTTGGCCATCTCTTCCATGGCTCCTCGAATCTCCCGGTGGGAACAACCAGCAATGACAATTCGGTTGAGACCCTGTTCTCCGATTCTCTTTTTGATGAGATCTAAATCCTCTGGAAGGCAAGCCAAACCCACCTCTTCAACATGGACGACCTCTCTCAACTGCTTTGTCCCGTTGATGAGGTCAGAGATGGATAGGCTCTTCTTCAACTCTTCTCCACAATGGCAGAGGAAAACCCCTATTTTTGGAATCTCATCCCCCAAAGCCCCTTCCATGGGATACTCTTTGGGAAGTTGAGGAAGTCGATTAGGGATGAGAAAGGATGCTGCCGATGCTGCAGCGCTTGAGCCCTCTACGACTGTCTCCGGAATGTCTCTGGGACCCCGAAATGCCCCTCCAACGAAAATTCCTTTTACTGAGGTTTGTGCTGGATTAAATTCATCCGTCTGGCAAAACCCCTGCTGATTCAATTGAAGGCCCATTCTTCCCGCCAGATCCTTTATGGTCTGTGGTGGGGTGAAGCCAACAGAAAGGACAACCGCATCGAACTCCCTCTCTTCAAAAGTCCCATCCTCTTTCACATAGGTGATGAGGAGGTTTTTCGTCTGCTGAAGTTCTTTAATCGAAGAGATGGCACTCCGGATATATTCAATCCCATAATCGGTCTTTGCCCTCTCATAATATCGTTCATAATCCTTCCCCATCGGTCGAATATCCATATAGAAGAAGGTAACTCCAAGACCGGGGGATCTATCTTTCGCAATCATGGCCTGTTTGGTGGCATACATGCAGCAAATGGTGGAACAGTGATCCTGACCACAGGAGGGATCCCTTGATCCCACGCACTGGATAAAGGCAATCTTTTCCATCCTTTTCCCATCGGAAACCCGGATTGGCAATCCCTGTGTTGGACTCGATGTGGAAAGCAATCTCTCAAACTGAATGCTTGTCAACACATTCTCATATCGGCCAAAACCATATTCCCCTTTTCTCTGGGCTATGAAGGGTTCAAATCCAAATCCCAGGAGGATAGCTCCAACCTCAATTTTTTCTTCCTCTTCTTTCATATCGAGATCGATTGCCCCTGGGCTACAGACCTTCATGCATTCCCCACATCGAATACAGGTTTTTGGATCGATGACTAAGCTGTGAGGGATCGCTTGAGGATAGGGAAGATAGATCGCCTTTCGCTTTTCCAGACCTCCACCAAATTCTCTCTCCACTTCCACAGGACAAACCTTTATACAGGCTTCACAAAAGGTGCAACGCTTTGGATCGACGAACCGAGGCTTCCGAACGATGGAGACGCTAAAATCGCCCCCTTCTCCTTCAATCTTTAATACTTCCGAATAGGGCAAAAGTTCAATCCCATCATGAAGATGACATTCATAAATCGGGCAGAAGGCAGGGGGAGTAGGGCTCATGAAGCAGACTCCACAGGAGTTGGTTGGAAAGGTCTTATCCAACAGCGGGAAATAACCCCCAATTGCTGGTCCCTGTTCCAAGAGGAAAACCTTTATCCCCATCTCTGCCAACAGAAGTGCAGATTGCATTCCGGCAATGCCTGCACCGACCACCAATACCGATGCTTTGTCACCTCTGATCTTGTTTTGTTCCATCCTCATCCTCTTACCCCCTCACCCCCTCCCTCTCCCCATGGGTGAGGGGAAATCCAAATACTAAAATCCAAATGTCAAATTCTTTTAAGTCATTAAGTCACTGGGTAATTAAGTCATTCAATGACTAATGACTTATTGACCTAATGACAGAATAAATTGTTATTGGTGCTTGTTTGGTATTTGGTGCTTGGGATTTGTGATTTCTTCCTCCTCCGTTCGTCAAGGCTAAAGCCTTGAGTTACAATTCATAAAAGTCCCATTGATTCCAGTAACCCCTTTGGGGAGATCATATGTTTCTTCCACCATCGATCTCTCCTATTGACATCAAAGGCTACTCCCATTAGTTCGGTAAAGTAAAAGATGGGGAGGCCGATTTCCTGTCTCATCTCCAGATTGGCCTGGCAGAGACCGCAGGAGGTCACAATACATTGAGCTCCTGCCTCTTTTGCCATCGACACAATCTTCCCCACCATTTTTTTGACTACGTTGCCGTAAGTCAGGGCCAAGTCTGCACCACAACAATCAATCTTATAAGACCATTCAACGGGCTGAGCGCCGAGGCTCTTCATCAACCGATCCAGATATTGAGGATTCTCAGGATCGTCTAACTGTGTAATTTTAGGATTTCGTACCAAAGCACATCCATAATAACAAGCAGGCTTTAATCCCTTTAAAGGCTTCTTCGCCTTTTCCTGGACTTTCTCCAAGCCGATTCGATTCACGACCACATCCATTAAAGCTAAAATCTCAAGAGAAGGCTGGTAACTAAATCCAACGATCTCTTCAATCTCCTTTCGCTCTGCCTCGTCATTTTTAAGGACATGCTCGGTCCTTTTCAGCAAGTTGAAACATCCGGCACAGGGAACGACCAGAGGCCCTGCCTGCGCAGACTGCGCCTTGGAGATGTTCCTTGCCGGAAGGCAGAGGGAAAGGAGACGATTGAGACTGTGAGTGGCTGCAGCTCCGCAACAGTTCCAATCCTCAATCTCTACTAACTCCACATCCAGGGTCTTAAATACCGCATGGGTCGATAATCCATATTCTAAAGATGTAGAGTGGTCCGTGCAACCTGGGAAATAAGAGAATCTCATTCTAAGCCTCCGAAAGAGAATTCCGGAATAATGGAAGAGTGGAAACCTGAGAACTGGAATAATGGAATGTTGGAACAATGGAATAAAGGAGAAAACCTGGACCAACGAAAAATCGATGCGAAGATTTTTGCCATTCTTCCAGTATTCCAATATTTCATCATTACAGAGTGGTTTTGACCCATCATTCCAATATTCCACCTTTCCAATATTCCATATTTTGATGCTCCATTATTCCAATGTTCCGCCTTCTCTATTTTTCTTTTGTGCACCTCTCAAAAATCTTCTTCATCTCCTGCCTCCCCTTGACGAGGCTTGGAAACAGGGGAAGCTTACCCTTCAGAAAAAGCATCATCCCAGGAATCAGGTCGGTGAAGAAATCTCTGCTTCTCAGTTTATAGACGATCTCCATGGTTGCCTCATGGAGCCTCCCTTCCCACTTGATGCTCTGAACAAACGTCTCGTGAAGGAGATGGATATTCTTCTCCTTAGCCGGAACTCCCTCTTCAATGGCCATTTCTCTTAAGGCATCCATCAGGACACCGATATCAATCTTATTTGGGCATCGTGTTCCGCAAGTCCAACAGGAAACGCAGAACCATATCGCACTACTACCCAGAACTTCTTTTTTCATCCCCATCTGGATCATACGGATAATATTGTTGGGTCGAATATCCATGTAGGGTGCAGTGGGGCAACCTGCCGTACATTTAAGGCATTGGTAACAGAGGCTGAGATCCTCCCCGCTTCGCTTCTTGGCTTCCTCCAAAAAGGAAGAGGCGATCTTCTCTCTTTCAGTCATGGGTTCCAAATTCATCTCCTCCATTCCTATCGGGTGTTAGGGATTAGGGTTTGGGGGTTAGCCAATCCCTAAACCCCAGAACCTAATCCCTGCAAAATATATTCAGCATTTGAAGAATCTGGCTTGAAGAAGAATTGCGTAGTTCACAGGCAAAATTTGGACAGGCAGCAATACATGCTCCACATCCTTGACAGAGTGCCTGATGAACGACCGAAATCCCTCGATGAACGTCCATCTCCCTGGCCTCATAGGGACAGATCTCCACACAGATTCCACATCCGCTACAGATCCCTTCGTCGACAAAGGCGATCAGAGGGTCTTGAAGAAGTTTGTCCGTAGAGAGGAGAGCCTGAACTTTGCTCGCTGTGGCCGACGCTTGAGAGACCGTGTCCGAAATATCTTTCGGACTCTGCCCGCATCCGGCGAGATAAATCCCTTTCGTTGAACTCTCTACGGGATAGAGTTTGATATGAGCCTCTGTAAAAAAACCATGTCGGTCCACTGTGGCTCTCAGTTTGGCTGCCAAATCTTTCACCCCTTGACTTGGAACAATGGCCGTAGCTAAGACGACCATGTCTGCTGCTACCTCAACCATTCTTCCTGTCAGGGTATCTACTCCCAGGACCCTCACCTTGCCATCATCCTGAAAAACCCTTGAAACCCTGCCTCTGAGGTAGAGGAGCTCTTTCTCCTCAATCGTCTTCTGAAGGAATTCCTCATAACCCTTACAGTCTGAGCGTATATCCATATAGAAAATATAGGGCTGTCCATCAGGTACTTGATCTTTATAAACGGCTGCATGCTTGGCTGTATACATGCAGCAAACACGGGAGCAGTAGGGCATATATCGATCTGGATCTCTGGAAGCTACACACTGGATAAAGACCATCTCCTTTGGAACCCTGCCATCTGAGGGCCGAATGATCTTTCCTTTTGTTGGGCCATTTGGAGAAAGCATCCGTTCAAAGGCAAGGCCATCGATCACATCCGGGATTTCACCGTAACCATACTCTCCTAATTGTTCCTTTGGATAGAGTTCATAACCCGTTGCAACAATAATCGCTCCAACCTTCTCTTCAATCTGTTCATCCTTCTGTTCAAAATCGATCGCCTTTTCAGGACAGATCTCCTCACATTTTCTGCAACTCTTATCTAAAAAATACCGGCAATGTTCACGATGGATCACAGGTTTGTTGGGAATGCTATTTGGATAGAGGTAATCGATCGCTTTTCGCATTCCCAGGCCTCTCTCGAATTGAGAAATATATTCCACAGGACAATCTTTTATACAGATGCCACACCCATTACACTTGACCCAATCCACAGAAGTGGCCTTTTTCCGGATAATCAAATCGAAATTCCCAACATAGCCCTTCACATCCTCCAACTCCGAAAAACAGTGAAGATTGATTTTTGGATGTTGCTCCACCTCCGATGCCTTTGCGATGAGACCCTCAGGAGCAGGATCGAGATCTGGAAAAGTCTTTGACAATTGGACCATGTGTCCACCCAGAGCAGGTTCTCTCTCCAGAAGGATGACTTCATAACCCCCTTCCGCCAGATCAAGGGAGGCAGTGATTCCGGCAATCCCTCCACCGATCACCAGGGCCTTGCGGTTGATGGCCATCACAATGGCTTCCAACGATTCGTTCTTTCTCACCTTCTCGAGGGTGGCTGAGATGATCTCAGCTGCCTTTCGGGTCGCCTCCTCTTTCTCCTTCTGATGGACCCAACTGCACTGTTCCCGAATATTGGCAATTTCACAGAGATAGGGATTCATCCCTTGAGATTTAACCGCCTTCCGAAAGGTGTTTTCATGCATGCTGGGTGAACAACAGGCGACCACCACTCCTTCCAAACCCTTCTCTCGAATCGCCTCTCGGATGATTTGCTGCCCTGGCTCAGAACACATATAGATGTAATCGGTGCTGTGAGCCACATCTTCGATCTCTCCTATTTTTTCAGCGACCGATTTGACATCCACCGTTCCGGCAATATTCACTCCACAATGACAAATGAAAACACCAAGCTTTCTCATGATAAACTGCCCTGGAATTTCCCGGGAATATTGGAATGTTCTGCCGCTGGAATGATGGAATGCTGGAATTATGGAATATTGGGTAAAACACTAATTTTTCGAAATATCCAAAACCCATTATTCCGGTATTCCAATCTCCCATTATTCCTTTCTATTGCCGCCCATCATTCCATTCTTCCATTGTTCCATTATTCCAATTGTGTTACCTGTGTTTTGCAAATAGCCCTTGGACTTTGCTCGCTGCAGCATTGGCATGGGCCACTGCATCGGCAATATCTTTCGGCCCCTGAGCACAGCCTGCGATATAGATCCCTTCGACTTCGGTCTCAACAGGCCTCAGTTTTCTCTGAACCTCTGTCAAGAACCCATATTCATCAGCAGCGATCCCCAGTTTCTTAGCCAAATCCTTCGTATCCTTTTGAGAAATTATGGCCGTGGCTAAGACGACCATATCCGCAGAAACCTCTACCTTGCGACCTGTCAATGTGTCCACACCCCAGACCACTATCTTCTCTCCGTCTCGAAAGATTCGGGAGACCCTTCCTCTCAAATAGAGGATCCCCTCTTCCTCCATTCCCTGCTGGATGAACTCCTCATACCCTTTCCCCGTTGATCGAATATCCATATAGAAAATGTAAGCCTGTCCGTCGTGGACCTTATGTTTATAAAGTCGGGCATGTTTGGCCGTATACATGCAGCAAACCCTTGAACAATAAGGCATGTAACGTTCAGGATCTCTTGACCCTGTGCATTGGATGAAAACAACTTCTTTAGGAATTTTTCCGTCTGAAGGCCTTCGAATCTCACCCGTGGTTGGTCCGGAGGCAGAGTTGAGCCTTTCAAATGCAAGGCCATCGATCACATCCGGAACCTCGCCATATCCATACTCTCCAAAACTCTCTTTAGGGATCAGATCAAATCCCACTGCAGCGATAATCGCTCCCACCCTTTCTTCGACAAAACGATCCTGCTGTTCGTAGTCAATCGCTCCAACTGGACAGATCTTCTCACATACCCTACATTTCTTTTCTTTAAAATAGCGGCAGTGAGAAGGGTTGATGACAGGTTTATTTGGAACGGCCTGGGGTGATAAAGTATAGATGGCCTTCTCTAATCCCATGCCCCGGTCAAATTCAGATGGGTTTTTCGTAGGACATTTCTGCTGGCAGAGGCCACAACCCGTACATTTCTCCCAATCGACATAAGCCGCCTTTTTCCGAATCGTCACTAAGAAATTTCCAGCCTTTCCTTCAACCTGCTCCACTTCTGAATAGGTGAGCAGTTTGATTCGAGGGTGTTGGCCTGTCTCCACTGTTTTAGGGGTTAATGTACACTGGGCACAATCGAGGGTGGGAAAGGTTTCGGAAAGCTGAAGCATCCGTCCTCCGATGGAGGGAAGCTTCTCCACCAGGACCACTTCATACCCCCCATTTCCCAGGTCAATCGATGAAGAGATCCCAGCAATCCCTCCACCGATCACCATTGCCCTTTTTACAAATACTCCATTATCTCCCATTTATAGAAGGCCTTTCTCTTTTAAGAGGGGTAAAGGGTCAACGGCATTCTGTTCAAATCCTAAAGTTTGATAATCGAGTCCCATGGCAATCCCAAGGAGTTGGGTAAAATAGAGCACAGGGATTGGTTTGAAATCTAAATATTTCTGTTTGATATCAGACTGCTTGTGATCGATGTTAAAAGTGCACATGGGACAGGTGGAAACGATCACCTCTGCTCCACTTTTTATGGCAGAGCCCAGGATTTTATAGGCACACTCTGTGGCTACTTCTGGCGAGCCCACTGATTGGAAGGACCCACAGCATTCAATTTTGTATGGGAATTCCACCGCCTTCGCACCCAATGTCTCTAAAAATTCTTCAAAAAGGGTAGGCCTCTCCTTATCGTCAAATGCCATCTCTTCAAAGGGACGTAGGAGCATGCATCCATAATAGGGGGCTGCCCTGAGCCCGGTCAAAGGCTTCTTCACCTTTTCCTTGAGTTGAGAAAAACCGATCTCCTGTTTCAGGATCTCTAAGTAGTGGAGTACCCGAAGATCACCCTGATAGTTCTTCTCTATAAAATTGTTGATCTTCTCTCTCTTCTCTCCGTCTCCCTGAATCAAACGGTTCGTTCTTTTGATCACATTGAAGCAGACGGCGCAGAGGGTTGTGAGGACAGTGCCCTTTTCCCTCGCATTGGCCAAAATCCTTGCGGGCGGAAGAAGGGCCATGAGATTGTCTGTCGCCAAGGGGAAGGTGGCTCCACAACAAGTCCAATTGGAGAGCTCTTTTAATTCAAATCCCAGAAGAAGGGAACAGTTTCGAGCCGTTTGATCGAAGTTCTTCGCCTTTGTATAAAGTGTACATCCTGGGAAATAGAGATAATCCATCTTTAACTCCTGAACCTCATAGAGCAGAGGGCATAGCGCATAGCGTCAATAAGGTTGAGGTTAAGGTTTAGGTTTAGAACCTCTTAACCTCAGCCTTAACCTAAACCTGCGACGTTAAGACAAGAATTTCCTAAACCCGCTGATAAACGCAATTTGAGGAACCTTTTCTAAAAATCCCTCTGGAAATTCGGAAATCTGAATATGATCTTTCCTCTCCTTCTTCCTCAACACCACTGTCCTCAAAGCATCCATCACTCTGGCAATATCGATCCCCTTAGGACACCTTGATGTGCACTGAAGACAAGAAGCACAGAGCCAAAAGGTATTGACTCCAAGGACCTCTTCTTCTAAACCCAGAAGGGTATATCGAATGGCCTCGTGGGGGCCAATTTCCATAGCAAAGGAAACTGGACAACCTGCTGTACAATTCCCACATTGATAACAGGCGAAAAGGTTTTGCCCGCTGATCAGTTCCACTTTCTTCGCAAACTCATTGTGAACCTTCTGCCTTGTCAGTTCGATCTTCATCGTCCATCTCCCGTTACCAAAAAAGTCTATATATATATTTTAAAATACCTTTACCTACCTCGCTATGAATGTGGCGATCACATATCCAATGGTTAAAAGTGCCTGTGTCCCCAAGATGGTAATGACATTCGCTCCCAATGCGGGAACCAACCGATGGGTATCGTTATAGTATTTCCATGCCCCCTTCGTTGCCTTCCACCCAAAGCCTATCGTTCCTAAACCAATGAGGGCTAGCACCGGCATCATCTTTGTAAGGACTCCGATAATAATGCAGAGATAGGAAGCGAAGAGTAAAGCGACGTAGAGAAACCTGGCATCCTTTTTTCCCAAAGTGATGACCAAATGCTTCCTTCCACCCTTTTGATCTGCCTCCCGGTCTGGAAATTCATTTAAAAAGAGGAGATTGGATGTGAGGATGCCTGGCGCAAGGGATGCAACCAGAGCCTCCCAGCTATATCTTCCTGTCTGGACATAGTAAGCACCCAGGACAAGAATGGGGCCGAAATTAAGGCCTGCAAAAAGTTCCCCCACCAGCCATTTGGAAAGATAAACATTATAGAAATAGGCGGAAAATCCTGCCACGAGAAGGAGGGGAAAGAGAAGCCAACCTCTCACCATAACGAAGTAGAAACCGATCGCCATGGCCACCAACAAACAGAGGGTGGCAAACCAGAAGGCCTGTTTGGGTTTCAGAAGATTTGAGGTGAGAATACCGCTCCCTCCACTGAAGGGAGTTCTCTGGGTATCTAAATCGATCCCATCCACATAATCGTAATAGTCGTTGATCACGTTGACCGTCATATGAACAAGGAGCGAACCCATCATAGCTAAGAAAAAATATCCCCAGCGAAAAAATCCTTCATGGGCTGCAACAGCCGTTCCTAATGAGACCAGAATGACAGTGAGAGGAATATAATGGAAACGAGGTAGTATCAACCATGCCTTCAAAGACCCGGGGGTTACTCTCTCCACTGTTCAAACCTCCACACTCAAAAGCAGGTTAAGGATGAGGTTGAGGTGTCATCCTGAGTAAAACGAAGGATCTCTGACCTGCCCGCCGCACAGCTATGGCAGGCGGGGATTCTTCATGGCGCCTGCCCTGAGTCAAGGAACGAGATTCTTCCCCTTCGCGCCGCTCAGGGTCAGAATGACAGCCGAAGGGTTCAGAATGACATTCCTTAGCCTGAACCTTGACCTTAACCTCTACGATATTTTTTCTCCCCTTCGATATAGAGATCATTTCCCTGAACATCATTCACCACAATCACAGGTAGGTCCTCTACTTCTAACCTTCGAATCGCTTCTGGTCCCAGATCTTCATAAGCCACCACCTCAGCCTTCTTCACCCGTTTGGCCAAAAGGGCACCTGCACCTCCTGTCGCAGCAAGGTAGACAGCTTTATACTTCTTCATCGCCTCTTTGACGGCATCAGATCGCATCCCCTTTCCAATCATTCCTTTCAGGCCTCTCTCGATCAGAGATGGGGAATAAGCATCCATACGGTAACTGGTCGTAGGACCTGCAGAACCAAAGGCCTGCCCTGGTTTGGCAGGTGTGGGACCGACATAATAAATAATCTGGCCTTTAATGTCGAAGGGTAGGTCTTTTCCCCCTTTCAATAAGTCGAAGAGCCTTTTATGGGCAGCATCCCTACCGGTATAGATAACGCCGTTGATCAGAACTCGATCTCCGATCTTTAATCTTTTCACATCCTCATCGCTTAAAGGTGCCTTCAATCGAATGGGCTCGTTCATGTAACCTCCGCAAAAGGAGCACTTCGTTTGAGGAACGCTTCGCTTAAGGCTTAAATGCCTCAAGGAAACATAGTTTCCGGTCCTCTATCCTCAAGGCCTTTGGCCCCTCCTTTTCATATCACGACTTCTTTGTGCCTATGGGCATGACACTGAATATTCACTGCCAGAGGAAAGCTGGCAATATGGCATGGAATCATTAAGATGTGGACAGCCAATGAAGTCGTCCGGCCCCCCAATCCCTGTGGACCGATCCCAAGCTTATTAATCTCAGTCAATATCTCGGACTCTAACTTTTCCAGTTCCGGGTCCGGATTTTTGCTGCCAATGGGTCTGAGCAAACTCTTCTTTGCAAGGAGAGCAGCCTGCTCAAAAGTCCCGCCGATCCCAATTCCGATAATCGTCGGAGGACAGGGATTTGAACCTGATTCTCTGACTCTCTCGATGACAAACCGCTTGATGCCCTCGACCCCATCCGATGGAGTGAGCATCACCACTCGGCTCATATTTTCACTGCCACCACCTTTGGGTGCTACTGTAATCCTGACCTTCTCTCCAGGAACGATTTCTGTATGGATAATCGCAGGCGTATTGTCTCCAGTATTTGCCCGGGTAAAGGGATGACAGATCGATTTCCTTAGGTATCCATCCTGATATCCCCGACGAACCCCTTCAAAGATGGCTTCTTTCAGGTCTCCTCCAACCAGATGAACATCCTGTCCCAGTTCTATGAACACCACTGCGAAACCTGTATCTTGGCAGATGGCAACTTTTTCTTCTCTTGCAATCCTTGCGTTCTTCTTCAATTCTTTCAATATCTCCACCCCTAATGGAGACTCCTCGTCCTTCATCGACTGATCAAAGGCTTGAAGCACATCCTCTCCCAAATCGGTGTTGGCCTCCATACAAAGATCTCTCACCTTTTCTATGATCAGCTTCACATCAATCTCTCTCATTATCTTTCCATCCTCATTCAGGGCTAAAGCCCTAAGTTACAGATTACAGATCTCCAGGGTTACGTATCTCAACCCTTCAGGGTTGATACATCACAATTTCAACTCCGCAATGCTCTTCTTTACGCTCTCTGCTGACTTCGCCACGAGCGCTTTTTCTTCCTGTGTCAACTGGAGCTCAATGATCGATTCCACACCTTTTGCTCCCAGTTTGATTGGCACTCCAAAGCAGATGTCTTTCAGTCCATATTCGCCATCGAGATAGACACAGCAAGGAAGGATTCTCTTCTTATCCTTGAGAATGGCTTCGGCCATCTGAACAGCCCCTGCAGAGGGTGCATAGAAGGCACTGCCTGTCTTGAGAAGGTTGACGATCTCTCCACCGCCCCTGCGTGTTCGGTCTACCAGTCGATCGATCGTCTCCTTAGGGAGAAGCTGGGAGAGTGGAATTCCACTGACGGTGGTATACCGAGGGAGGGGAACCATCTCGTCGCCATGTCCTCCTAAGAGAAGTGTTTGGATATCCTCAACTGAGACCCCTAACTCCATGGCAATAAAAGCCCTAAACCGAGCT
>Ga0315282_10007417_pt1 | contig 18002 bp, 17 predicted proteins | sample YL17G07_20_MG_FD_203693 | JGI IMG/M metagenome (GOLD analysis project Ga0315282, IMG submission 203693) | Sediment microbial communities from Yellowstone Lake, YNP, Wyoming, USA - YL17G07_20 | ecosystem: Environmental > Aquatic > Freshwater > Lake > Sediment | place: USA: Wyoming | collected...
TTTTATCTTGCCGGTCGGAGATAAAGGCGATCTGGCTGCCATCCGGCGACCAGACTGCCTGGCACTGGCTGGCATGGTCGTGGGTGAGCTGGACCAGGACGCTGCCATCTGCCGACGCCACAAAGACATTCGTCCCTGATCCGTCCGCGGCGGTAGAGCAAAACAGGATCTGCGAGCCGTCCGGCGACCACTGCGGCAGGAAATCGTTGGCGCCTTGGTGATCGATTAGCTTCGTCCAGCCGCTTCCGTCGACTGCCGCGGTATAGAGCTGTGTATGGTTGGGCTGGCTGGGTTCATCCAGGGCAAATACGATGTACTGCCCGTCCGGCGACCAGGCCGGGGTGAGCGGATTGCCGGTCAAGCCTACGGCCAGGTTGACCGGCTGAGGGGTTGGCACGGCGGTGGCCGGGCCGGGAGTTGTAGTAATCTGGATGGCGGGTGTGAAAATGGGGGAAGCAGTAAGGCTGGGGAGTGTAGAAAGGCCGCTCGCCGCCGGTGTTGGGGGAAAAGTAGACGCGATCTTTTGGGCTACCAAAGACCTGGGCGTCAGGGTGAGCTTCCATTCTGGCGGCATCAAATTCGAACAGGCGCTAAGTAACAATAAAAGAAACAGGTTGAAAAACCAGCTGGTTCTCATGATATGGCTTTCTTTGAATTTCAAAGGTGACTTTCTGTCATTGCAAGGCGTCTTTGCCGGCGCACATTTGTCCCCTTTGGGAAATGACAGTGCAAAAACTTTCGGATGGGTACCTATTCTAATTCACCGTATTCGAAAAGTGTACAGATATCAGCCGCCTGGCCGACGCATTCTTTGCCGCGGTCGATGAAAAAGGTCACTGGCGTGGTCGATGGTGCAGCGCCGGCGCTTTTTACCCGCCGCAGCAGGTGCCACAGGCGCTGTTCAAGACTCCAGCGGTTCTTCCGGGGCTGCAAACTCCAGCGTTTCTGGCCAATCCTGGCAGCATACCAGCGCAAATCGGCCAGTATGGCGCTGAGGCGGGCTTGCGCCTCCTCATCTACCTGCAGGCTGCCGGCCAGGCTTTGATAAGCTTCCTCCAGCCGGTCGAGTAATTCAGGAACTTCCGGTCGGGGTTCAGGCTCAACAATTTGGGTGACCCAGCCAAGGATATCCTTCGCACTGACCCAGCCGTTCTCTTTGCCCAGGCTGTTGACGATCAGGAATCGCTCGTCCTGGATATCTGCCACCAGGTGCAAGATGTAGCTGTCACGCCATTTCAGGAAGACGATGTCCCCTCTTTTGATCTGGCTGGCGTCTGAAACCGGCGAGACCGTCAGCGTCTGGCCATGTTTCAGGGCAGCGCGCATGGATGCCAGGTCACCGCCATCCGGGATGGTATAGGTAAATGAAAAGCCTTCCTCTAACGCTGCAACCAAAGGATCTTTATGTTTTACCACGGCTGCTCCTCCAGCAAGAAATCGAGAGGTTCATTGGGAATTACCGTGGTGAACTCCCAGATTTGGGGTGTCATGACACCCTAAATTTGGGGACCTTCCACGATAAAATCCAATGAGACGTAATATTTCCTCATGCCATTCTAGACGATGAACTGCCTGGCCCAACTGGCGAAGGCTGGGAAAACCTCTTCCGGTTCGGGCAAGTTAGGATGCCAGCGCTTCTCGTGTTCGAACTGCAGCCAGCAGTCGTAGCCGCTGCCTTTCAGCAACCCAATCGACTCCGCCAGGGGCAGCGAACCGGCGCTGGCAGCACGTAGCGCCAGCCATCTTCCATCGCCAGGGGATGGCCCGGTTCGTAGACGGCGTCTTTGATGTGGGTATAGCCCACCCGGCCCTTCAAGGCGGCGAAGGTATCTTTGGGAGCTTCCCCGCCAATCCGGTAAGTATGGCCCATGTCCCAGATCGCTCCAAAGGCCGGATCGGGAATGCTTTCCAGGAGCAGGCGGCAATCGCTGGCCTTGACCCACAGGTCGTGAGTCTCGAACAGCCAGTGCAGGCTGTGGGCGCCGTCCAGGGCCAGAATGCTTTCGATGCAGCCGCTCCCGGTGGCAGCCAGCTCTTCCCGGGTATTTGTGCTAAGGTCGCCGGAGCCAAAAATACGCACGTTGGTGCAGTTGAGCGCCCGGGCAGTGTCGATAGTGCGGCGCGCTTCTTCCAGGTTTTCCTTGCCCTTTTCCGCCACGCACACCTGGATGCTCGAGCTGATGGCGCTGACCTCCAGCCCGGCGTCATTCAGCCGGCGCAGCGTCGCCGCGGCGTGGGTGGTGAAAAGAGGCAGCAGGGTGATGTCGAGCGTGTCCAGGTAACCGCGGAAATCGACACCATCGTAGCCATATTCCTGCCCGCGCCTGCAGATTGTATCCAGGTCCCAGTTGGGGCATCCCAGGGTCATAAAGGTGAGTTTCATGGCGAACCTCCTAATGGTAAGGCTCAAAGGATTTGTTGAAATCGTCGACCCGGCCCTCACGCGTTTCTTTTTGAAACTGTGAAGTGCGGACCAACTCGAGCAGTTTGGCTTCGTACAGGTCGGCGTCGAACGGCAGGTCAACCGGTTTGCCCAGGAACTGCGAGAGCATGATGGCGTTGCCCAGCGCCAGCGAATGGAGGCCTTCTTCTGCCCGGGCGACCAGAGGGCCGCCGTGCAGGATCGCATTGGCGAATGCCTCGATTACGTAGGCGTGGCCCACCTCAGCCGCTGGTTGAAAGGGAATATCCTCGAGCTGGTACTCCATGCGGTCGAAGGCGCTCGGGGAGGTGCGGATAAAATCAAGCATAGAAGCGCGGTTGTGGGCAAAGATCAGGCGCCCATCCTCGAAGATCAAGCATCCATTTTCACCCACGATCTCCAGGCGGTTTGACCCGGGCGATTCGGCCGTGGTGGTGATGAAATGCCCCACCATGCCGTTTTCGTGCTCGAAGTAACCGGTCACTTCATCTTCCACTTCAATCTTGTGATACTTGCCAATTGAGGCATAACCTGCCACGCGTTTGGGCACGCCGAAATACCACTGGTAGATATCCAGATTGTGCGGGCACTGGTTGAGCAGCACCCCGCCGCCCTCGCCTTTCCAGGTGGCGCGCCAGCCGCCGTTGTCGTAGTAAGTCTGCGAGCGGAACCAGTCCGTAATGATCCAGGTGGCGCGTACCAACCGCCCCAGGACGCCCTGCTCGATCATCTCCTTGCCCTTGCGCCAGTAACCCTGGGTCCGGTTCTGGAACATGATGGCGAAAACCAGGCCGGGGAACTTTTGGCGCGCCTGTTCGCAGGCAGCGATCATCTTCTGCCCGTCCTTAACGTGCACCGCCAGCGGTTTCTCACTCAGCACGTGGATGCCGCGCTGCAGGGCGTCGATGCTGATCGGGGTGTGGAAGTAATGGGGCGTGGCGATGATTACCCCATCTAGTTCGGCCTTCTCCAGCAGGTCATGGTAGTCATAATAAACCGGCACATTGTACTGGGAGGCGGACTGGTCGGCGCGGCTTTGATCGATATCGCACACCGCCGCCAAATGCGTGTTGCTTATGCGGCCCAGGTCGCGCACATGCTGGCTGCCCATAATACCCAGGCCAACGACGGCGATTCTGGCTTTTACGTCTTCTTCCATGAGGGGTCTCCTTTGTGAATGAAGCGCACATCAGGAGTAATTATACACAGTTATAACCCTCTGGCCTCATCTTTTATTTTGGCCGGGGCTTAGCGGCAGGGATTAGGCAGTTCGCTATAAACAACTTCTGACCGGTCTGGGCCGGTCATGACCCATATGCAGCCCTGCCTGTACTCGGGACGCGTAAGGAGGACAACCGCATATTCCCGCACATCACCTACATACCCTCTGCGTTTGTAAGCTTGAAGGAACACTGTCTGCTTTTCATCGGGAAAATCCGGGCCCATCTGGTATGTTGACAGATTGATGTATTTTTCGTTTTCAGTTTCAACATATTTTCGCACCTGTATGCCAATGCTTTCCTGCCCGGGTCCGGCGTAAGAAAAATAGATATCCGCATGGCAACTGGCATCAATGGTACCAGGATCAGTTTGAACTATATTTTTTACCTCTACTTTGACCAGCGGCAACGCGTCGCATTTTTCGTACGGGAAATCATCCGCGCCGAGGCTTTGGGTGGCTTCTTCCCAGGGTTCGGTATGCCCCTCGGGTACCGGGTTCTGTGGCTGGGCTGGCTGGTTGGCAGGCGGCGGGAGCGTATTGGTCGGGGTTGGTTTAGGTTGGTTAGCAACAGCGGGCTTGTTTTCGTCCGCTGAATTAGAGGCCTGTTCCCTGATAATTTGGTTGATATAAGATGCAATTTCCTCGGTCGTGGATGGATAAAGGTATGGCAAAGTTGACATGATTATAAGAAAAACCAAGAAACCGCAGCCAATTGCCAACATGACTGGTCCCAGAACTGCGATAAAATATTTAATTTTGCTTGTGTTCATAACTTTATCCTCCTTCAAACTAGTCAGGAGGCAGCCCTGGAAATTGTCTGGTCTTGTTCAAGCCGCCCGGGGATGATATTTTTCTATTGGGGAATGCCAGGATTCGTCCAGATGGTTAAATCCACCTGGTTAATTTCCATTATAGATATTCTATCGGGGTAGTCAATGGCCTTAAACCGGATTCACCAGGCTCAAGGCCGCGGCAATGTCCTCGGCGATCATCTTGCGTTTGACTTTTTCAATGAAAAAGCTGGGCCCGGCTTGCAGGTAAGACGGGAGAGCCCGTCGACCGTGGAAATAGTAGTCCCCCCCACGGATCTTATAGGTCGAGCCAGCCGGGATTACCCGCCCCTCGCCGGCCCGCCGGGCAATCTGGTTGGCCGCTTTGATCGCCACGTCTCCCATCAGCAGGTAAACCAGGATGTGGGGAAACAAAGCCAGCTCCTTTTCCAGGATGAGAGAGCATTCATCAATCGTGCTGGTCTGAATGCTATAAGCGGTCTTGCCGCATTTCACGGCCGTGGTCAGGTAGACTCCCAGATTTAGGATATCCCCTATCGAGGACACCTTCGCCCCGGCATCCTGGAAGGCCAGCATCGTGGTCTCCTCGAACAAGGCCCCTTCGCCGGCGTAATAGTAATCCTTAGGGTCGGGTGGGGCGGCCTCCGAGATCATTATGATGGTGATATCCTCAACCTTCACATCCAAATCCGCAACGGCGTAGCATTCATGTTTAACGTCAACGCAAGGGAACGTTTTGCATCCTATACACGTGTTGGTCTTCATTTTTAGTCCTTTACCGATACTCTTCTATCCCGCTTTCGAAGGCCTGCGGGCTGTTATTTTCGATCCCAAATAAGGCTTCCGTCAAACCAAAGGTAGCCTGGTAAAAGCGGGCGCTCTGCAGGGGTGCCTCTGGGAGGCGAGGGTAGCCCACAAAGGCCTGCCCCGGGAGTTGCCCTTCCAGGTGGACGAACTGCGGGTCGGGGATTTCCAAGTTTAGATAGCTGCGAATACCGCCGAGGATGGCCGTCTCGACCTTCAAGTCCTCGATGCCCTGGGTATAGCGCGGAAAGCGCAGGATCAGCGCCCCGTTGACGACCAGCACGTCGTTGTCCTGGCCCTGTTCGTTGACCTCGACCGATTCGAGCGGGGAATCCGGGTAGGCCAGACGGAAGCTGTGCAGGTAGGTTTCGAGGCGAGACATCTTGAAAAATCTAGATCCACTCGGCGTCCACCGTGCGTTCGTTTCGTACGTTGCCGGTGTTGAGCGTGGTTTTCGGTTCGAGCAGGATTACCTGCACCTCGTCCTCGGCGACCGGGCAGTGTTCTACCCCGTGGGGAAGGATGGCGAATTCGCCTTCGGTCAGCACGATCTCGCCGTCCCTCAGTTTAATCACCAGGCGCCCTTTGACCACCAGGAAAAGCTCGTCCTCGTTTTCGTGCTGGTGCCAGATGAATTCCCCCTTGAGCTTGACCAGCTTGACGCAGGCATCGTTCAGCTCGCCCACGATCTTCGGACGCCAGTACTCCTGAAACAGGTTGAATTTTTCGGCCAGGTTAACTTTGTGCAATTCGGGCTGAATAATCTACCTCCTTCACCTACCTGCCATCTCTAACACCTTCAACGCCCGGATGGTCACCCACGGGTTAGGCTGCTTCTTCGAGCCGAAATCGGTCCAGGTCTTTCCGCGGTAGTCATATTCCAGCGCCCAGCGACCCTGGGCATCCTGTTTGTCCTGGATGATTTTCATGGCGCTAACCAGGCGGGGGTCGCCGCCAAAGCCCAGGCGTACCAATACCTCGACGTTTTGCAACAGATCCGTAATGTAAAAAATCGGGAAGCCAAACAGCCACCAATCTCGGCTGGGTTTCGCCTCGCGCGGGCTGGGATAATCGGCCATGGCCGGGTCTCGGCTGAACAAAAAGTCGACCCCCTGCTGCAAAGCGCACTCGATCAGCGGGGTACGGCGTTCGATCGGCAGCTTGCTGAATGCCAGCATCACCTTCACCGCCCCCCAGGCGCACGCCATTTTTTCGTTGGCTCCGCAGGCAAACTGTGGCCCGCATTTGGCGGCGTAATAGTGCAACCTGGCCTGTTTATACTCCGTATGCGCGCCGGCCAGGCCTTCCCCGGTGACGCTACGCGCCATCCATTCGAAGGCGGATTCCAGCCGTGGGTCGTCATAGCCCAGGTCGAGCAGGGCCGCGCACAGGTTGCCCTGCAGGCAGTCGATCGTTCCAGAAGGGGCGCCGTTGATCGAAAACTGCCCGTTTCCGGTCAGGGTATGGTCGAGCAAGTAAGCGCAGGCTTTGGCGATGCGGTCGTCTTGGCCGGCCTGGGCGCCCAACTGCGCCAGCAGCATTATCGACCAGACCGTGCCGCGGTATTTGGGGTTATACCCGGCCCCCGGTTTGTACCAGTAACCGGCTTTTTCCATGTGATCCAGGATGGCGGCAATCGGCCCCTGGCAGTAGGCCACCTTACGGGCGGCTTCCATTTCCAGGCTGTCCGCCGGTATGCCGGTCAATTCACGCAGCGCCAGATACTTGACTCCAGCAATTTCTGAGCTCAGCAGCCAATCCAACGTTTCTCTCTTGAGCTGTGCTTTACCTGCCATATTCCCTCTTTTCGAAAAGGAGCCGTCAGATTTTGGCTAACTGCTAACCGTTCCTGACAATTAGCTCTTCCTGCGGCCTGGTCAAAAACTCCGCTCCCTCAGCGGTCATCAGCACGTCCTCTTCCAGCCCAACGTAACCATGACCCGGCGCCATCACTCCCGGCTCGATGGTGAAGACCTGACCAACCTCGAGCGGCAGAGTCGGAGCGCTGCCGTAGCGCTCCCACAGCGGCCCGAGCAGTCCGCCCCCGTCGTAGGCGTGCCGCCCAAGCTGGTGCCCGGTGGCATACAAATACTCCGGGTAGCCAGCTGAGGTAATCACCGCCCGCGCCGCTGCATCGATCTGCGTGCCCGGGACGCCCGGCTGCATGGCTTTGGCGGCAGCCTGCACGGCCCGGACGACTGTGTCGAAGGCTCTTTGCACGGCCTGCGGGGGTCGGGTTTCACCCGGGGCCAGGAAGTACATCACGCGCTGCACGTCTGAACAGAAGCCGTCTTTGCGTACCCCGAAATCGAAGTGCAAGAGCTGCCCTGGCGTGAGGATCAGCCCGGTGGGAGCAGAGTGCCCGACCGGCGAATCCGGCCCGGCGTTGACCATCGGGCAGCCCTCCCCGTCAGGGGTCCAGGCGGGGCCCAACCCACGACGGGCCATGCCAGCATGCATAAAAGCCGCAATCTCCTGCTCGCTCATTCCCAGGCGGACGAAAGCGAAGGTCTCGGCGAAGATCGCCTCGGTTTCAGCCACAGCCGACCGGATGCGGCTCACCTCTCCGGCGGTCTTGCGCCCGTTCAAAGCGGCGATGATCCCTTCGGCCGAGACCAGCCGTCCGGCATACTCGGTTGCAGAGAGGATCTCGGTCAGAGTGCAGTGCATACCGTAGGTTAACCCATCAGCCAATGGGTCGCTCAACAAGGTGTTGACGGCGATCTGGCGCGGGTTGAGGCGCGTGATGGTCTCGCGCAGTACCTGGCTGATGCCCTGGTGGTAAGGGATCACCTGGGTAAAGGCCCCGGTCAGGCGGGCGTTTTCGGCTTCGAAATGGCCAAGGATGACGAGGCGCTCGCCGGAGCGGCTGATCAGTACAGCGCTTGGCCAGGTCAACCCGCTATCACCGTAGATTACCGGCAGGATCGGGTCGCCGCCCAGGGAGGTTTCACGCGTGAAAGTCAACCACAGGTCGGTGTCTTTTTCGTTGAGGATTTCAACCGCCTGGTTCACTTTTTCGAGGATGAGGTTGGTCATAAGGCAATCTACGGCAGTGGGTTTTTGTTTGCCCAATCGTTGCCCAGCACAATCCCAATATCGACCGGCGAATCAGGGTTGAACTTGTTGATAATCTGCGATTCGGGAATCTTCATCAGGTCGCTCAGGTATTTTATCGTGTAGGGTTTACCCGTATAAATAATGAGGGACGAAATCGCCTGGGGTTGGCTGGCGACGGTCTGTTCGACCACGTTAAGCCCTTGCGCCCTGAAATATTCGGCCGTGCGAGTAGCCAGGTCAGACTGGGCGGTGCCGTTGAGTAACGTAATTCGCGATTGCTCATCCCTCACCAGACTGGCCGGGTCTACCTTAGCCGCTCCTGGCTTGATGGCCGAGTTGGTCGTAAAAATTTCATCCCGGATTACGCGGATCTTATCCGGGATGGGGATCAGGACATCTTTATTTGTACCATCACTCAGAACGGTGCTGGTCTGGATCACGTCCTTAACTGTGATCAAGCCGCGTTTAATGTGAGATGTATCTATTGTCTGCGCCAGTTGGGCCAGCCTGAGAACCTGGTCCACGGTCAAGTTGGTGCGAATGCCTGAGGACAAGTCTTGGAACATAGCCGGGGCTTTGACGATCAGGGTCGGCAGCATTTTCGCCTGCAGGACATTGTCGCGGATAGCCATGATCACTTGCTGCTGGCGTTGCGAACGGGCATAGTCTTCAGAAAGGCCGCCATTTTCATCGTCGTGGCGGTCGCGGGCGTAGGCCAGCAGCGTCGGGCCATCCAGCGTCTGCACGCCGGGTTTGATCTCAAATATGCCGGGTTTGCCAATCAGCGAGACGTGCATGGTATTTTGGACGTTGATCGTCACCCCACCCAGCTCGTCGATAAACTTGGCAAAAGCGCCAAAGTCGATTTGGGCGTAATACTGGATCGGCACACCCAGAAACTCCTCCACGGTGGCGACTGCCAGTCCTGGCCCACCGCCGGGCACCTTGAACGCATCCCCAAGGAAATAAGCCGTGTTGATTGGCCCGTAATCGAAGCCGGGGATATCCACCCACATATCGCGCGGGATGGAAAGCATCCCAGCGGTTTTGCTGACCGGGTCGATGGTAAAAAGGATCATCGAGTCGGTGCGGGAAGGGGCGTTGGCATTCTCGCTCCAATCGCGATAATCCAGGCCCATCATCAGGATGTTGACCCGGCTGGCTCCATCCCAGGGGACGGCGGTTGGGCCGGGCATCAGCTCCATGGGAGTGGCAGCCAGCGGGGCGTTGGGTGTGCCGGTAGTTGCCGGGGAAACGGGGGCTGGATTAAAAACACTGGTGTCCGGCGCGCCTGGCAGGGTGGTTACGTTCCAGGTATTGACCAGGTTGCGGGCCAGAGAATAGCAGCCTATGGCAGCGCCGATGGCCAACACGATAAAACCGATTAATAAACCCAGACTCAGTCGATCCAGAGCCGGGCGGTGTTTCGCTTGGTTAGTTTGGTTAAGGTCCATTAGTGTAATTTATTCGATAAACATGCATGAAATTCAAGTCTAGACTGCTTGAATTATACCAGACCAGTGGAAGGGAATTTTGGATGGAAGTCTCTCAGGGCAGCGGGTTCTTGTACTCCCAATCACTGCCCAGGATCACTTCCACGTCGAATTTTGCATCGGGGCTGAACTTGTTGAAGATGCGCGAGTTGGGGATCTTCATCAAGTCGGCCAGGTATCTTACCGTGAAGGGCTTATTGGTGTATACATAGATCAACGAGGTCTCGTAAGACTGGTCAGCGTTGGATTCGTCGACCACGGCCAGGCCCTGCTTCTTGAAATATTCGGCGGTGCGAGTAGCCAGGCCAGACTGCGTGGTGCCGTTGTGCACGGCGACGCGCGCCTTCTCGCCCTTCATCTCCTTGACTGGATCACCGGCCATCGGCGTGGCCTGGATGGGCGGTTCAGTGTTGGCAAAAGCTTGGTCGCGGCGGATACGGATGCGGTCCGGAATAGGGATAAGAATTGCCTGGCCATCCGATGACCATGAATCCTTCACATCGGTTGAGTCAATCACCACGCGGTGGATGCGCGCTTTGTCGATTGATTCCGCCAGCACCGCCAGGCGGATGATCTGGTCCAAGCTCAGGTTGGTATGGATACCGCTGGCCAGGTCTTGATAAATAGCCGGGGCCTTGGTGATCAGGGTCGGCAGCATGTTGCCGTGCAGAATATCGGCGCGGATATCCATGATCACTTCTTGCTGGCGCTGCGAGCGGGCGAAATCGTTACCGTCCGTGTAGCGGTTGCGCACGTATGCCAACAGGGTTGGGCCGTCCAGCGTCTGTACGCCCGGTTTGAGCTCGAAGCTGCCGGTTTTGCCCACCAGCGATATGCGCATGGTCTGGTGGACGTATACGTCTATCCCGCCCAGCTCGTCGATCAGCTTGGCAAAGGCGTCGAAGTCGATTTGGGCGTAATACTGGATGGGCACGTCCAAGAGCTGTTCCACGGTTTTAACGGCCAGGGCAGGCCCTCCGCCCGGCAGCTTGTTGGCCGCGCCCAGGTAGAAAGCCTGGTTGATCTTGGCGTAATCGAAGCCAGGGATGAGCACCCACGTATCGCGCGGGATGGAAAGTATCCCGGCGGTCTTGTTAACCGGATCGAGGGTAAACAGCACCATCGAATCGGTGCGGGAGGGGGCATCCGGACCATCCTCCCAATCACGATAATCCAGGCCCATCACCAGGATGCTGATGCGGCTGTTCCCATCCCAGGGCTTAGCCGTCGGCCCGCCTTTTGGCTGCAAGGGGGCCGAATAGATTTTACCGTCAGGGGCGCGCGTGGCTCCGGGTATAGCAGTTCCGGATTTCGTCGAACCAGGCACGCCGGCAACGGGCGAATCCGTCCCGTTCCACGAAGCAACCAGGTTACGGATCACAAAATAACCCACCACGAGGGTGGTGATAATCAGCACTGCCAAACCGATCAATAAAACCAGGCTCAGGCGGTCGAGGGTCGGACGGCGTCTCGTTTGATTGGATTGTATGCGATCCATACCTATTTTGCTGGTTTACCCACGGAAACACTCATTTCACGGGCGGGGGAGGGACAGGCAGTTGATCGATCGGAGTGTTGACCCACTTATCCCCTTCGCTGATCAGCATCATGGGGATATCATCCACCACCGGATATTTCCTCCCGCACTCATGGCAGACCAGCCATGTCTCTTTGTAGAATTCCAGTTTGCCTTCTTTTTCACGTACACAGGAAGGACACCTCAGGATTTCGAGCAGTTCGGGGTGTACCATATTTCCTCCGGGAGTATTTGTAATAAAAATATTATACCATGAGCGATGTTGAGAAAAATTGACTTATACCTTCCAACTATGTAAAATACTCGCAGGTTATTTGTCAACACTTCCAAAGAAGGATTTACCCCACAAGGAGAAAAGCAGTGAGCATAAACATTGGATTAATTGGGGCAGGACGCATGGGAAAAGTCTATGCCCAAACGCTGGCGTTCTCAGTTTCCGAGGTGCGTATATTGGCTTTAGCCGATCTTGACCTTACCACGGCTCGCGAACAGGCCGACAAGTATGCTATTCCATATCATTACACCGATTACCGGCAGCTCCTGGCGCGGGATGATATCCAGGCTGTGGTCATCGCCACCCCCACCGCCACCGCCACTCACGCCCAGGTGATCATGGACGCGGCCGCGGCCGGCAAGCATATCTTCAGCGAAAAACCGCTCTCACAGTCGCTCTCGGAATGTGACCATGCCCTGGCGGCTGTCAAAGCCGCTGGGGTCAAGCTGCAAATGGGTTTCATGCGCCGGTTCGATCCACCTTACCGAATGGCGAAACAGAAGATCGACGAGGGAGTGATCGGTACTCCGGTTATGTTCAAAGCCACCGGTCGCGACCCCCGGCGTACCAGTCTGGAATTCGCTCGGCGTGAAAACAGCGGCGGAATGATCCTGGATATGGGCGTGCATGAATTCGACCTGGCGCGCTGGCTGATGGTGAGCGAGGTGATACGCGTCCAGACCGAAGGGGACTGCCTGGTTTACCCGGAATTAAGGGGTGTGGGTGATATAGACAATGTAGTGATCAACTTGCGCTTCGCCAACGGCGCCATCGGCAACATTGACATGAGCCGGAATGCTGTGTATGGTTACGACATCCGCACCGAGGTGCTCGGTTCAGAAGGCAGCCTGCTGATCGGCAAGTTGCAGCAGACCGCCACCCTGGTGATGACCCGCCAGGGGGTCACTCACGACACGGTGCCCTACTTCATGGAACGTTTCGGCGAGGCTTACGGCGCACAAGTGCGCCAGTTTGTTCACTGCATCACCCAGGGCTCCGAGCCTTCGCCGACCGGCTTGGATGCGCGCCAGGCAACCGCCATCGGCATCGCAGCCACGCGTTCGCTGGATGAAAACCGACCTGTTCTGGTCAACGAAGTCTAAGATCCGACCTCTTGTACCACTTATTTCACCGTGATCGTGAAGGACACCGGGCAGAAGAAAAGATGGTTGACGAGTAAAGAGTAGCTGGTTACGTAAGTTCCGGGGACGTCCGGAGCTATCATATCGATGACCAGATGGGCGTCGTGATGCTTGTCAGTATGTGGCACATATCCCCCACCCTTCTGCATGTATTTGCCGTTGATAAACATGAAAATCGTCCCCGAGGGGGGGAGAGGCGGGGTATGGATCTGGGTCGCCTTCCAGTCGTTGTCGCCGGTATTCTTCAACGTGACACTCACATCAAAGGGAGCCTTAGGCTCAAAGGTGTCCCCATCCGGTCCCGGGTCCTGATCGAGGATTTCGCAGCTAAAACCGGTCTGGGAAGGGGTATAGGTGATGGTGGGAGTCGGTAGGGCAGGGAAAGTCCGCGTTGGTGGAACGGGGGTATTTTCGGTTGGCATGGCGGTCTGCGTGGCGGTGAGGCTAGGCTGGGGAGTGAAGCTGGCAGTCTGCGACGGCACTGGCGCGCTGGCGGTGATCGCCGCCAGGACTGTCCCGACAGCCTGGGTACGGATGTCTCCCTCCGATAAGCCAGGGGTAGGGCTGTTATTGGGGGCAGCCGGCGAGCCTGCGCAGGCGGAGGCCAGGCAAATTGCAGAGGCCAGGATCAGGGCCAGGATTTTTCTGTGCAGATTCATACTCACTCCGAACGCAGAGCTTCAACCGGTTCCAATGACGCCGCCCGGTTGGCGGGGTAAATGCCAAAGAAAAGGCCGATGAAAGTGGAAAACAGGGTTGCCAGCAGGACGGCGTCCCAGCCGATCACTGGCTGGAAAGGCGAGCCGGCGTTGCTGGCGATCAGGGCAATTCCGCGCCCGATCAGCCAGGCCAGCCCGATGCCGATCACGCCGCCTATCAGACTCAAGGTGGCCGATTCGAGCAGGAACTGGGCCAGGATATCCCGGCGCCGCGCCCCAACCGCCTTGCGCAGACCAATTTCGCGCGTGCGTTCGGTGACCGACACCAGCATGATGTTCATGATGCCGATCCCGCCCACCAGCAGAGATATACCGCTAATCCCGCCCAAGAAGATGGTGAAGACGCCGGTAATAGACGTGGCCATGCTTAACATGTCCTGCTGCTTGATCACGGTAAAGTCCATCACCCCTACCGGGCTTTGGTGGCGCATTTGCAGGATCTGGCTGATCTCATCTCCGGCCTGGTTGACCAGGTTGGCCGCGCTGGCCTGGACAATGATCTGGTCCACCTGCCCGGCGGAACTGCGATTGAACAGGCGCGCCTGCCCTGTGGTCAACGGGATGAGCACCCGATCGTCTTGCGAGCCAAACCCGCCCCCGCCTTTGCTCTTGAGCACGCCTCCTACGCGAAACACCTGCCCGTTGATGCGGACCGACTCCCCGGTAACGCCTTCAGCGGCGCCAAATAGTTTTTTCGCCGTATCCGGGCCAAGGATGGCAACCGCTGCCAGGGAAGACATGTTCGAATCGGTGATGAATTCCCCTTCGGTGAGCACCAGGTTGGTCAGCTCAGCATAATTGGGAGTAACGCCCAAAACAGTAGTATTCTTGGTTTCACCGCTCGAGCTGACGTCGTAGCGGCCCTGAACGGCCGCGGCGGCTGTGTTGACCGAGGGCGCCTGGGATGGGTCGCCGACCGCCAAGGCATCAGCCAGGGTCAGCGGGCGGACGTTTTTTACTCCTTCCGCCCCAGAGATGACGTAGATCAGGTTGGAACCGATACTGTTGATCTGGTTGTCGATTGAAGCCTGGGCACCTTTGCCGATCGCCAACATGGAGATCACCGCCGCCACGCCGATCACTATCCCCAGCATGGTCAGGCCGGTGCGCAGCTTGTTGGCTGCCAGGCTTGTAAAAGCTTCGATAATTTGCAGTGCGAAATTCACATTATTGCCCTGAACTACCGCCCCCAGGCCCGCCGCCATTCATGTTAGCAAACGGATTGGTGGGTGGGTTGACCACCACCACATCGCCCTCTTTCAGGTCGCCCTGGGTGACTTCTACCATGGTATCAGCCTGCGAGCCAATCTCGATTATGACCGGCTTTAGCGTCTTCTGGTTGTCGAGCACGTAGACCACGCGTTTTCCGCTCACCGTGCGCACAGCCCGGCTGGGCACGATCAGCACGTTGCTGAGCTGAGAAACGGTGATCACTGCCCCGGCGGTCATGCCCGGCTTCACTTTTTCATCGGCGTCGGTAAGCTTCACGGTCACCGGGAAATTTACCACGCCCCCGGTGGTCATGCCGGCCCGGCCAATATCGGTGACCTCGCCGTCGTAGGTTTGCCCGGAGACTGCATCGAAGGTAAGCACGCTGGGCTGCCCAATATGGATGTGATTGATGTCGACTTCGCTGACCTGCAAATCCACGTACAGCGCCGACAGGTTGTCGATGCGCAGGGCAAACTTACTCGGGACGACCATGTCGCCGACTTGTACGTCCAGGTTGGTAATCGTCCCGTCGAAGGGGGCGTCCAGGTGGGCCATCTTGGCGGTGGCGTCGACCAGGGTAATGTTGTTATTAGCCAACGCGATGTCCGAAGCCTTAGGCCCATCCTTGACCTCGTTGTAAACGCGCTGGGCATCGGCCAGGTTAGCTTTTGCCACCTGCAGGGCTGCCTCGGCCTGGGCAATATCGTTAGCATCCGGGGCGCCGCGGTAGTAATCCAGCATCCATTTCAACTGCTGGGCGCGCTCCTGGGCGGCTCCCAGGGCGCTTTGCGCAGCGGCGCGTTCCGGGGCGCTGACATCGAGCATGGATGTATTATCGTAGTCACTCTGCGCATCCGAAACGGCCTGCACCGCCAGGTAATAATCCCCTTCGGCTTTCTGAATTGTGAATTCATCCGCTCGGGTTGGGCTGTTCACCCAATCCCGCCTGGTCTGGGCGTCATCCAGGGCTTTCTGCGCCACAGCCAGGTTTTTCTCGGCCTGGGAGCGTTGTACGCCGGCCTGGTCATACAGGTTCTGCAGGGCATTTTGGGCTTTAATCAGGTCGCTCTGCGCCTGGAGCAGGCTTTGGGGCAGCGAGGTCGGGTCGAGCACGGCCAGAATGTCATCCTTCTTGACCTGCTGCCCAATGACTACATTTACTTTTCCAACCATACCGCTTACCAACCAAACCAGGTTGGCGGTCTGCTCGGCGCGGGCGGTGCCGGTAGCAGAAATAGTGGCGGTCAACGCGCCGCGTTTGACTACGGCGGTCTGGTAGGCCGGATTGCTGGCGCTGACAGCAGCACTCGAGGCGGGGGAAAATTTAAAGTAATACACTCCACCACCGATTGCACCTATCACGATAATTGCAATCAGGATTCTGGTAATAATTTTGGTCATTGCGCTTCTCCACTCCTCGTCTGGTTGGTTGTGCTCCGTGAAACGGGCTGTGGAAATCCATACAAGATAAAGAAAACCGGAACCCCTCCGCCTTTAATTCCCTACCAGGATTTCTTTAAAATGAGCCCGGAAACACCGATTCTAATCCAGTATTAATGGTACTATACCGGATATTATACTGTGAGTTCAGTCTCCTGGGTAATATCTGTATATGACCGGGGTCATACCTGCTGCTTACCCTGCTCACGCTCAGGTAGAAAGGCACTGTGTTAGAATAATCTTATGAAGAGATGGGCTATTCCCACGGGTATCGTACCCCTGTTCCGGTTTTTTATCTTCGTGCGCTTCATCCTGGCCGGATTTGAGTTACTAAATTCATTTGGGAACATGCGTATCTTTTCATTTGAAACAGCGGCTCTGGCCGCCGTGATCGAATGCGCCCTGCTGTTGGGTTATCTTTCCTGGCCCTGGTTGAAGGAACGCCTTGGAAATAAATTTTTGGCAGTTGGCCTGGCGATTGCCACCCTGGGCCCCTGGATGGAAAACCTGCTGGGCTTGCAAGGCTATCCTGCGATACTTAACCAGGTCAGCCGGCAGGCGCCTTTCTTCGTGCCTGAAATCGGCCGGGTTTTGCTGATGGTCACCCAGCTCCAGCTCATCTTCACCCTGTTTATTCCTGTCATCCTGGTGGGCTGGCAGTACTCGCTGCGCCAAATGACAATTTACTGCCTGAGCCTGTTGGCGTTGGATGCTCTGCAAATCCTGGTATGGCCTGGATCGGTGCCGGTGAGCCTGTTGGTTGTGGTGGCAGCCGCCATATTCCGTACCTCCTTATTCCTGATGGTTGGTTTTGTGGTTAACCGCCTGTCTGCCGAACAAAAACAGCAGAATGCCTTGCTGCTGCAAGCCAACCGCCAGATGAGCCATTACGCTGGAACATTGGAACAGTTGGCCACCAGTCGCGAGCGCAACCGCCTGGCGCGCGAGCTTCACGATACCCTGGCGCACACCTTAAGCGGGTTAGCAGTCAACCTGGAAGCTGTCACAGCCCTGTGGGAGACCGACCCTGCCCAGGCGCGCGAAATCCTCAAACAATCATTGGCGGTTACGCGCAACGGTCTGCTGGAAACCCGCCGGGCCATCCAGGCCCTGCGCGCCGGACCGCTCGAAGACCTGGGCTTGGTCATCGCCCTGAAGCAGATGGCTATCTCCTCCTCCGAAAGGTACGGTTTGAAGCTGGACCTCGACCTGCCGGAAAAGATGGAAAACCTCGACCCGGAAGTGGAGCAGTGCATCTATCGCGTGGCGGCTGAAGGGCTGCGCAACATTGGCCAGCACGCCCGGGCCAGCCAGGTGCGCCTGCGCCTGGCCCGCCTGGACGAGCAGGTGGAATTTTTATTGAAGGACGATGGGCGTGGGTTTACCAGCCCGCCGGCTGGAAAAAACGAGCAGTTTGGCATTCAAGGTATGTTCGAGCGCGCCGCCGTGGTGGGTGGAGTGCTGACGGTCAACAGTCTGCCTGAGCAGGGCACCGAGCTCAGGTTTACCCTGGCAGGCAAATAAACTGTGATCCGCCTGTTGATCTGCGATGACCAGGTGTTCGTATGCGAGGGGCTGCGCGCCATTCTCAGCACCGACCTTGGTATCGAAGTGGTTGGCGTGGCTTACAATGGAGAAGAGGCGCTGCGCCAGGCTGAGAGCCTGCGCCCTCAGATCATCCTGATGGACCTCAAGATGCCTGGAATGAACGGTATCCAGGCCACCCGCCAGATTCGCGATCGTTTTCCAGAGGTGCGCATCCTGGTGCTGACCACCTACGATTTCGATGAATGGGTCTTCGAAGCCATCCGCGCCGGTGCCAACGGTTATCTATTGAAGGACACTCCCCGCGAGCAGTTGTTTGCTGCCATCCACGGCACAATGGA
>Ga0315282_10007418_pt1 | contig 18001 bp, 16 predicted proteins | sample YL17G07_20_MG_FD_203693 | JGI IMG/M metagenome (GOLD analysis project Ga0315282, IMG submission 203693) | Sediment microbial communities from Yellowstone Lake, YNP, Wyoming, USA - YL17G07_20 | ecosystem: Environmental > Aquatic > Freshwater > Lake > Sediment | place: USA: Wyoming | collected...
CAGAATGTGGCGTTGGATTGCTTCAAGATTATCTCGCCTAAAATCATCCAGAGCTTGCTTCTGGCGGCTGCGTAAAGCTTTGGGCCAATCTTTCCATGAAACGCCACCATTTGCTTCTTTAATTGCCATGAAAAGTGCGAAATCCTCTAACCAGCTTGCCTGGGTCGTGGTGAACTCTTCCAATTGCATTTGCAGGTCGGCAGAGGGTGATTTTTGAAAATGATGGATGGCCCGATCTAAAATTTTTAATTTCCATTGGATAACTGGACCGTAATCGACTTTGTCATTTGAGAAGGCGGGTCGGTCAGACAGGTCAGCGCGTGCTAATAAGCCATCTTCTATTAATAAAGCTGGGCTGACCAGGTATGGATTACCTGCGAATGCAGAAAAACACTGGTATGGGCTATCACCATAGCCGGTAGGGCCTAAAGGAAGAACCTGCCATAGACTGCAGCCTACCTCGGCCAGGAAATTGACCCAGTGATATGCTTCAGGCCCAATATCTCCGATACCATCTGGACCGGGTAAGCTGGTCGGGTGCAGGATAATCCCAGCGGAACGTACATATTTCATGAGCTACTTCTCCTTTTATTATCAAGCGGTCGGCCTGGTCATCGGCTTAGATGGGTCTGGAACAGGGATGTTCTCGAGGATATCGATGTACTCATCTGAGATATTATCCTCTGGGTTAGCACCCAGAAACCCAATCAATTCAGTAACCAATCGTGATTTTTGCTCGGCATCCGTGCGGCTCCAGGTCCGGCTTTTAACCTCGAGGAAATAACCCAACTGGGGTTTATTAACGGTGTCGATATTAATATAGAATTCAATGTTTTTAAAGTGGACCAAGAAGCGCTGGCGGTCTTTTTCAATCTCTAATTCCCGGTCAGGTTTAAAGTATTCACGGTAGAAACGCAGGGTTTGCGTAGCCTGTGCCAGGAAACGGCTGCGGGAAAGTAAAACCCTTTGGGGAAATTTATACTCACTGGCCATGCCGATCAAGGTCAGACGGGCGCGCACGTTGGTCACATCCCCATTTTCATCAATAAAATCATCTTCCCGATACCGCAGGCGTCCTTGCTTGGGATCTTCGAAGGTAAAATAAGTGTCAAACTGGCGGTAATGACGCCGGCGAAGGATTTCGACCTCCGGTTTTAGCAATGCCTCAAAAATAGGCTGGCAATCAACCAGAGGCACTTTGGCTTGTATTTCAAAACTTTCTTCTTCCAGAGCTCCACCAATTGCAATTAATTTGGACAAGATTGATTGCTCGCGATTGATTAAGAAGAAATCAATCCGGCGTGCATAATCCTGGCTGTATTCCATAATTTCTTTTTCATCCAAAGTGCAAAGTGCGCGATTCTGCATTAACCACTTGCCGTTGACCATCACATCGGTAACATCGGAGGCCTTACCGGCATATACCAATTGGGCATAGATGCTGTTATGGTCGTGGTAAAAGCGGGGGGAGTTATGAAGTTGAGAATGATCAACGATGATCAAGTCAGCGCGTTTCCCAGGTTCGAGTGAACCCGTGATATCGCCGATGTGCAGTGCATTCGCGCCCAACCGGGTTGCCATGGTTACAACTGTTGCGGCAGGTAACGCTGTTGGATCTCCACTGATTCCCTTAGCTAAAAAGGCTGCCAGGCGCATCTCTTCAAACATATCCAGATCATTATTGGAGGCCGGGCCATCCGTTCCGATACCCACGTTCAACCCCAGATCAAGCATGCGTTTGACAGGAGCCACTCCAGAGGCTAATTTGAGGTTTGAAGACGGGTTGTGAGCCACGCCTGCACCGGCATGCAGCAAGGTGCGGATTTCACCTTCATCGATATGCACGCAATGGGCAGCCAGGACTTTTGCTTCCAGTAAACCTTGTTTTTTTAAATAGGGAACAACCGGCATGCCTTGTTCTTTGCGCATATTCTCCACTTCACCAGCAGTTTCTGATATGTGGGTGTGCAGTGGCACATCAAATTTTCGGGCAAGCTCGGCTGAAGCGCGCAAGATTTCTGGTGTGCAGGTATAAACCGCGTGTGGGGCTACCGAAGGGACGATCAACTCGTGACCTTTCCAGCGTTCGATGAAATCATGCGCTAGAGCTAATGATTCTTCATAAAATCTGGCATCGGGGGTCGTAAATTTCAAAACCGATTGTGCACAAACAGCCCGCATGCCAACTTTCGCGGTGGTTTCTGCAATGTCTTCTTCGAAATAATACATATCCGCAAAACATGTTACCCCGCTGCGAATCATTTCTGCGCAGGCCAAACGCGTCCCTAAACGGACGAAATCTGGTGAAACAAATTCGCGTTCCACCGGCATCATATAACCTAGCAGCCAGACATCCAGGCGCAGATCATCGGCCAGTCCACGGAGCAGGGTCATTGGGACATGAGTGTGGGCATTAATCAGACCCGGCATCAGGACCTTTCCATCGCAATTAATCCTGGGAGCATTTGGATATTGGCTTTCGATCTCTAGGGCAGGACCGACTGCTACAATCTGGCTGCCAGTAATAACCACTGCGCCGGGATCGAACTTGTTCAAATCAATGTCCATCGTCAAAACGACAGCGTTGGTTAATAAGAGCTCACTTGTGTTCATAATCCTGTTTCCCTGTTATTAAGGAATATTTCTTCGGATGAAATCCAGGCTCATGTTCACCGCCCAGGGAATACCATTGATTGGAGGACCACCGTATGAGAAATTTGCGATGCGCTCACCTACGGGCGTTTTTAAAAATAAAACCAACCCCTGTTTTTCCGGACCGGGTTTTAAAATAGCCGACAACAAAACATCCTTCTCGTGAAGTTGGGTTAATTGCTGATCCTGTAATTCCCTGGTAGATTTCTCGTTGGTTGTAGACAAGATAGAATAATTTTCAGACGGAGAGGTAGTCCTGTTCAGCCTGGTTAAAAATTCATTACGCAGGCCGCATTCTACGATGATTAAATGCCAATCGCTAGTTATCAACCTATCCAGGGTGGCGTTTTCAAGCAGATCGTCATCCATACCATAAATCGAATCTCCCAACCGTTGGCGGAGGATTTCAATCATTTCATCGATCATTTGATTGGCTTCCTCAATGGAATTGGCTTTGGCAGTCACCCGGACATCAACCTGACCCGGGTGTGCCAACAAGCCGACAGTCGGGTTCTGCATCGTTTCCAGGTCACCAATCCACTCATCTACCTGGGATTCTCCAACTCCTGAAACATGCAATACCCTGGCTTTTATCGTACCTTTCAGGTCAAAATGCTCCTTCAGATATGGCAGGATAGTGTGTTCCATTAAGAATTCCATTTCACTGGGTACGCCCGGCAAGCTGATAATTACATGCCCTGCTTTTTCGATGATAAATGCCGGTGCAGTGCCCACCGGATTTTCAACTGCAATGGCCCCCGCCGGGATGTATGCTTGCCTCCGGTTGTTTTCAGTTGCCTGGCGGTTGAACCTTTTAAACCGTGCTTGAATTTGTTGCCATAATTCGGGTTTAAATTCCGTATCAGTTCCAACTGCAAGAGCAACCGCCTGGCGAGTCGGGTCATCAACCGTAGGACCAAGACCGCCGGTTGAGATGACGATATTTGCCCGGCTCGTTGCTTCACGGATGGCCTGGGCAATCCGTTCCAGGTTATCTCCCACGATGGTTGTACGATAAAGATCGATCCCGGCATCTCGCAGGCTGCGCGCCAGATAATGGGTATTGGTGTCTTGAATTTCACCCAATAAGAGCTCGGTGCCGATTGCGATTATCTCAGCAGAGGTCATGCATGGTCCTGCCTGGTAGTAAAGTTTGAAATGTTGGTCGATCTACTCGACTCGGGCACGAGTAATGAAGTACAATTCCTCATGCTACCCTCCAGGTTGTGGTTAGTTTAACACGAATTCTTAAAAAAGTAAAACTTATTATGGATGGGTGGAAGAGCTATTATTTTGATGTCGATTGCGTATAACCATTAGGAATATCAAAAACCAGGAATGGAGTTCTGATGGCCAGACAGCAGAGGATAGGCAGATGGGGCGAAGAATTGGCTGCAAAATATCTACAGAACCTGGGATATCAAATTATCGCTCGTAATGTACGCACACCTTATGGTGAACTGGATTTGATTGGTAAACTTGCTGATTTGGTGGTCTTTATCGAGGTCAAAACCCGCTTCAGCGATTCCTTTGGCTTGCCTGAAATATCCGTAAATAAATCGAAGACCCGTCATATCCTGGATTCGGTCCAATCCTTTTTACAAGATCATCCCGAGATGGACTGCGCCTGGCGGGTGGATGTTATCGCTATTCATAAAAAGCCTGGCGAAATACCCCCAGAAATTGTGGTATTTGAAAATGCAATATCCTGAAGACTGTTACCCTTTAATTCTTATCGTGGGACCAACTGCGGTAGGTAAAAGTAAAATTGCAATTAACCTTGCCGAAAGGCTAGAGGGTGAAATTATCTCGGCTGACTCACGCTTGTTTTACCGAGGAATGGATATTGGAACAGCTAAACCTACTTTAGTTGAGCAAAGAATAGTCCCTCACCACTTAATTGATGTCACTAATCCTGATGAAATATGGAGTCTGGCTTTATTTCAGAAAAAAGCCCATAGGGTAATCTCTGATATCCATTCTCGTCACCATTTGCCTTTTTTGGTAGGCGGGACCGGGCAGTTTATTAGAACGGTCACTGAAGGTTGGCAGCCACCCATTCAACCACCTGATTTCAAGCTGCGTAATACTTTAGAACGCTGGGCTGAAGAAATTGGTCCAACTGCGCTTTATCAGCGTATGGCACAGATTGACCCACAAGCAGCTGAAAAGATTGACCCGCACAACCTGCGGAGAACGATTCGAGCACTTGAAGTGATATTTACCACAGGCGAAAAATTCTCTTCTCAGAGAACCAGCCAGGATTCACCCTACCGCTTGCTCCAGATTGGATTGATCAGACCTCGGGCTGAGTTGTATGCCAGGATTGATGAAAGAGTTGATGAAATGCTGGCTTGCGGTTTTCTAGACGAAGTCCGTCGCCTGGTCTCTCAGGGTTATTCAACTGATTTACCTTCTTTATCAGCCATTGGTTATCGCGAGCTAATCGATTACCTGAAAGGGAAAACAACGTTTGCTGAAGCGGTGGTCTTAATAAAGAGACGTACCCACGAATATGTCCGGCGGCAGGCAAACTGGTTTAAGCCAGACGATCCTGATATCCATTGGTATCTTGCTAATCCATCGGTTGATAAAGAAATTGAAACACTTATTCGCGATTGGATAAAAACTCTGTAAATGAAAAAATAAAAATGGCAGGTGATCGATCGCCTGCCATTTTTATTATGCGAATTCTAATTGTTTTGCATAAAGTTCGGTGTGCCGCTCTTTTTCGGGAAGGGCGGAGGGAAGATCGATTCAAATTCTTCCCGGTTAATGGTCTCGACTTCAATTAAGCGTGTTGCAACAGCATCCAATTGCGTCCGATAATCCAGCAGGGTTTGCTTGGCTTTAACAAAGGCATCGTTAACCAACTGGCGAACTGCTTGATCGATTTTTTCTGCCACAGCTTCTGAATAGTCACGCTGTTCTGAAATTTCACGACCAAGGAAGATCAATTCTTCTTTCTGTCCATAAACCATAGGTCCCAGGTCTGAACTCATTCCCAGGCGAGTGACCATAGTGCGTGCCAATTGAGTTACGCGTTCAATGTCATTGGCTGCACCCGAGGTGATATCATCGAAGACCAGCTCTTCTGCTGCCCGGCCACCGAGTAAACCGACGATCTCAGCAAACATTTTCTTGCGGGGCATCAGGGTGCGATCTTCAGCCGGTAATGAAAGGGTATAGCCAGCAGCCATGCCACGGGAGATAATGGAAACTTTCTGCACTGGATCAGCTTCAGGCATTGTGTTCATGACGACCGCATGGCCTGATTCGTGATAAGCAATAATGCGTTTTTCTTCTTCACTGATCAAACGGCTCTTCCGTTCTGGTCCAGCGATAACACGCTCGATAGCCTCTTCGAATTCGGACTGGGTGATGGTACGTTTGTTACGTCGTGCGGCCAGGATAGCAGCTTCATTCACTAGGTTTTCCAGGTCCGCACCCACAAAACCGGGTGTGGCACGAGCTAACAGGATTAAATCTACGTCAGTAGCAAGCGGCTTACCTTTAACATGCACTTTCAGAATGGCTTCACGCCCACGCACATCTGGACGATCCAGCACGACGCGCCGGTCAAAACGACCTGGCCGTAGCAGGGCTGGATCGAGGATATCAGGGCGGTTGGTGGCTGCCATAATAATGATATTTGTATCTGTATCGAAGCCGTCCATTTCAACCAACATCTGGTTCAAGGTTTGTTCGCGCTCGTCGTGGCTGCCACCTAAACCGGCACCACGTTGGCGGCCTACGGCATCAATTTCATCTACAAAAACGATGCAAGGAGAATGGCGTTTGGCCTGGTCAAACAAATCACGCACACGGCTAGCACCGACGCCAACGAACATCTCGACAAATTCTGAACCGGAGATTGAGAAGAAGGGTACGCCGGCTTCGCCTGAAACCGCTTTTGCCAGCAGGGTTTTACCTGTTCCAGGTGGGCCGACCAGGAGCACACCTTTTGGGATACGCGCCCCAAGCGCGATAAATTTCTGCGGTTCGCGCAGGAATTCTACAACTTCTTTTAATTCCTCTTTCGCTTCGTCTATTCCTGCTACATCGTTAAAGGTCACCGTAGGTTGATCACCGGTAAACATACGCGCCCGTGATTTGCCGAATGACATGGCAGCATTGTTACTACCCTGCGCCTGACGGAAGATGAAGAAGAAAGCCCCACCCAGGATAATAACCGGCAAGATATAACCAAGGATAGTAAGAAACCCCATCCACCGGCTGGGCGGCTTGATTTCCATAGTTAATTTGCTGGGGTCCAGGTCGGCGGGTTGTACACCCATACCGATGAGCTGAGAGATTAATGTGCCATCCGCTTCTTTTGTGGATGTGCGTTGTGATCCATCTGTGTAAGTTATTTTCAGGTTGTTGTCGCTGTCGAGTACAACTTTACTAACCAGGTGACTTTTGATATCAGCCGCCACTTCATTTATAGTCTTCACATCCTGAATGCTTCCCTGTGAGGTGAGACTGTATACCACCATAGCCACAATTGCAATACCCAACAACACGTAAATAAAGAATGACTGGCCACGTGAATTCACTTAAACCTCCAAAATCAAAAAAGAACCACATTTATGAAACATAGAGATTATACCAATCTTAAAGGTGCATAGCCAGTTTTTGTGATAGAAATGATAAATTATAAGAAAACTCTTATATTTATCATTTTAAAAGTCTGGCGGAAACTCATTTAACTTGAAATCCAGCCTGGATAACTTCAAAACTCTGGTGAACATGAGCCTGGTCGTGGGTCGCAATAAAACTTACCAGTTCATTAAGACAGGTCGGGCCAAATATGGCGTGCCTGGCTGGTCTCTGCCAGTATTCAGCAGGAAGGTTGGCTAACAGGTTCAATAGCTCTGTTCTTCCTGCCTGGAATTGCGTAAAAACCCGTGGGCCATTTTCCTGGATGTAGCTGCGTTCTTCGGCCCATAGATCTGTATCAATCCCTGGAAGGAACGGATTTTCTTCCTGGCAAACCTTTTCGCACCTTGGTCGGTGAACTTCTTTGTCCACATCTCGCAGGTGCGCCATGATTTCAACAAGACACCATTCATCTGGATTGGGTCTATTATTCCATGATCTATCGGTGATGCGGTTCTTCAGAGTCTCAAGACCGGCAGGGGTTGATTTCAAGATCGCTAAGCAGGCTGATGGAGTAGTCGCATTTAGTTTAATATCGGCGTTATCTACTTCATGAATCCAGGGCATGATTTGTTCAATAAGCCCTTGCCTGCAGAATGGATGAAGGTCGATTGGAAGTGATACTGGTCGGTATGTCACAAAAAAGCCTGGGATACCCAACTGAGAAGCTGGAATAATATCATCTTCCAGGCTATCGCCGATCATTACTGCAGATTGGTCTGGCCAGCCGAGTTGAGCCAGGATCTCGGCATAATAAGCCGGATTAGGTTTAGCAAAATGAAGATTTTCATAGGATGTGACCAGTGAAAAGGGATATTGCTCGATTGGCAGGTTGGCCCATTGTAAACGGTGCAAAATCGCCCGCCGTGGGAAGAGAGGGTTAGTTGCAACGACAATTTGGTAACCCTGTTCAAAGGCAGTATTGACCAATTGAATTGCTTTGTAGGATGGGCTTGTTAAATATTTTAGGGTTGGAAAGACCTCCTCATAAAAAAGCTGGAGTGTGCCTGCCAACTCCGGTTTTGGGATCCCGATGCCAGGGTAAAAAAAACGATCGAAGGTTTCCTCCAAAGTCTGGTCCGGCATAGTCTTGGTTGTCATTTTGTCAGTTGCCGACAAAAGTTCATTGATCATTTTTTCTGGTGGGATGACAGTTGCCAGCTGCTTGCTTAAAGCCTTTAAATAACCACCCAGGAAGGAGTTAATATCGTTTTGGAGCAGGGTGTTGTCCAGATCAAACAAGAGAATAGGCTTCATGGGATTTTATTTGTAAAAACTTCCGGTAAACGGTGGCATTGACTGCAGCCAATTTCGGGCTCTACGACTGCCTGATTTGTTTTTATGCAAAAAGCCGTGACCCTCACACGTCTCATAAAATTTAGGAATAATCCGCGGACTTCACCTTTTAAGATAAGGTTTGGGCAAGCATTGGCGCGTAAAATGCCAGGCACCGGACAAGTTTTACATAAATCACTTGTCCAGTTGTGTGGTGGTTGGATTTCACCAATCAGACGGCATTCTTCTTTCTGGCGGCCGCGAAAATAATTACCGTAAAAATATCGGCATTCTGTTCCTGCCGGGGTTTTCATAATTATTACTTATAAAATGCACGATTTAAAGGGAATCAAAATCCAAGAAGAAGGGAGGCCTGTCTTAAGACTAATTGGTAACCCGAGTGACATAGCTTCTGGTGCGAGTGTCGACTCGAATTGTATCTCCAGAGTTAACAAAGTAAGGGACATCAACACCAATACCAGTTTCGACGATTACTTTTTTGGTGACTCCAGTGGCGGTATCTCCTCTTACAGCTGTAGCTGCTTCAATGACTTTCAGATCCACTGAAGTAGGAAGTTCAATATCAATGGCTTCATTTCTATAAAATGTCAGCTTTACTTCCATATTTTCTTTAATGAATCCAGCAGCTTCACCAACCACATCTTTTCTGATTGCGGTCTGATCGAAAGTCTGTAAGTCCATGAAGTAATACAGGTCGCCATCATTATAAAGATATTGGACATTGTGGAAATCCAGGCGTACATCTTGAACACGATCGCCAGATTGGAAAGTCTTTTCGAGAGTGGTACCAGATTGGATATTGCGTGCTTTTATGCGGATAGTAGCATTGCCTCTTCCAGGTTTATTATGGCTGTATTCAAGTACTTTATAAAGGTTACCATCCAGTTCAAAAGTTACCCCTTTACGTAGGTTATTTACGTCAATCATTAGTGAGCGCCTCTTTTTAGATTTAGAAAATTTTGCAGGGTGATTATAGTCCAGGGGAGCATTGGTGACAAGTGATAAGAGAAAATAATGAAAAAATCGGAGCCGGTTTATCGGCTCCGATGTGGCATACGGAATCCCCTGATTACAATCTAACCAACTTTGGGTTCTATTAAACCATAAGTTCCATCACGCCGGCGATACAATACATTAATCGCATTGCTATTTACATTGTAGAAAATAAAGAAATTCTCATGACCCAATAACAACATTTGATCCAGCGCCTCAAGCTCATCCATCGGGACCAATGTGAATTGTTTACGCCGTGCAATTGTCGGATTTTGTTTAGTTTCTTCTACTTCTAATTTCTCTGGGGCAACTTCTGATGCAGGGGTACCATCACCCCGACCTCGGTTGCGTTTTCCTTTCAGTCTTTCAATCTGACGGTTCATTTTATCTAGAGCTGCATCGATTGCAGTAAAGATATCATCTGCGCGTTCTTCTACGCGTAGAATATAACCTTTTCCCCGGATGGTAATCTGGGCTACCTGTCGATCAGACGCATTCCTGGCGGATTTGCTATACACCAAATCAACCCTGGTTTCCTCAATGTTACCGAGGTGGCGGTCGAGCCTGGAGATTTTTTTGTTGATGTAATCAGTAATACGCTCAGTCACTTCCATGTTCTTAGCAAAAACATCAACTTTGAGAGCCATTCCATTCCTCCTTTGAGAGATATTGCATCACGTATCTTATAACCCGCCCCAGTTCACCATAACTATCATCCTGGTAAATCTGAATGAAGCAAGGTGCGCGCCAATGATAACCCAAAAACCTGATTTGCACCTGCGGCGATGAGCGCTTGTGCACAGGATTGGATAGTTGCTCCTGTCGTGATTACATCATCAACTACCAGTACATTCTTATACTTTACTACTTTGGGGTCGGCGTTAAAAGCACCGACCACGTTTATAAGACGTTCTTTAGCAGAAAGGCCGACCTGAGAACTGGTATCGCGGGTCCGTTCGATTGCCTGTGATGCATAAGGGATATTCATTGCCATTGCCATAGGCCATCCTAACAGGGCGGCTTGGTTATAACCACGCTGCCTGAGACGTTTACGGCTGAGTGGCACCGATGTTATGAGGTTAACATTCCAACCTAATTCTGCCAATAAAATGTTCAAATGGCTTGAGAATAATTCTGTCAAGCCCAGATCTTGATTGTATTTCATCCGGTGAACTGCCTCCCTCAAAGGTCCGCTATAAACACCCCATGACCGAATTGCAGTGCACACCGGAGTATTTGCCTGGCAGTTTGGGCAAATGCTGTTACCTAAGAGCTCATACCCGCACCTGGGGCAGCCGGTTTCAATATTTAACCGGATTGTATGTTCCTGGCAAGAGGAGCACCAACGTACCCCCAACAGGTTACAACCCCCACAGGTAGGAGGATATACCAAGTCCAGGGCGGACCAAAAAATGTGGTAAAGCGTATAGACTGGACGTGCTCTGAAGCTCGCCAGATGCATGCCACCTCTCCCAATTTACTTATTTCGTAAATAAAGCCCCTAAGGTTGAATGGAATAAGCGGATTGCGGCAGGTGTAAGCAGCACAATCATTAAGGAAGGAAAAATGAGCAAGCCCATTGGAATTAACATTTTTAAGGGTGCTTTATGTGCTTCCTCTTCTGCAAGCTGGCGTCTTCGGACGCGCATTTGGTCAGATTGGATGCGGAGTACTTTGGCAAGGCTGACACCCAGCTGTTCACTTTGAATAACTGCGGCAACAAAGCTGGTCATTTCTGATATGCCTATATGATCGGCCATATCTCGTAAGGCCTCTCTTCTTAACTTGCCAATATTAATTTCCTGGATAACGCGTGCAAAGGCCAATGAGAGCTCATTTACCCATTTGTCACTGACTTTCTGCATAGCAGCATCGAAGCCTAAACCAGCTTCAACGCAAATTGTGAGCAAGTCGAGTGCATCAGGCAATGCTTTACGGATATTTTTTTGCCGCCTGGATACCCGGCTGCCGAGGAGTAGGTCCGGGAAAAAGAAACCAAGAACTGTAAAAGCCACAGTTACCAGAAACACTCTACCAAATGGCCATTTCAGTGATCCAAATGCGAAGAGCAGAATCACCAGACCGGCAAAGACAGCTGCCACAATAAACTGTAATGCGAGAAAAAGTGTAGGATCTAACCAGGCTGGACTACCTGCCAGTTCCAATTTTTTCGAGACATTACGCAATGCATTCTGTGGGGTGAAGCGAGTGGCAAACTCACCAATCTTACGTGCAAATGGATAAATAACACGTTCCTGGAAAGGTTGTGCAAGCTCAATTTTTTCCAGGGTTACTTGTTCACCCTTTAGCGTAAATTCGTCCAACCGTTTTTGAAGGGATTGGTCATCTGTCAGTTTTGGGGCGCGTAAGCCAATAATGACCAGGATGGTACCGCCAATCAAAATTACAGCGCCAACAATAAGAAAAGGTAATAGGCTCATAAAAACCTCCTGCGGGTTTCCCGTTAAACTTCTATCTGAGCGATTTTTGTCATCGTGATATAACCAAGGAAGATCAAGACAGCTCCAATTCCCAGAGCGATGTAACCACAAATACCGCTTTCAGGCTTGAAAAACTCCATCATATATTCCCGGTTCATCACATAGAGAACAGCGATCACGATCAAAGGTAATATGGCCAGGAATTTACCCGAGTACATAACCTGTGTGGTTAGAACTCTGATTTCACCCTTAACCCGGATGCGTTCACGAATGGTATGAGAGATCGTATCCAGGATTTCAGCCAGATTACCACCAACTTCGCGCTGAACGTTCACAGCCGTAATCACCAGGTCAAGGTCATCGCTAGGGATACGCCTGAGTAAGTTTTCCAGGGCGCTCTCCATCGAAATGCCCAACTGCATTTCCTGCACGACTCGCCGGAATTCATCGCAGATTGGGGTTGGAAGCTCTTTACTGACCGATTCCATGGCTTGCATGGTTGAATAACCAGCCCGCAGGCCATTCACCACCAGGTTCAGCATATCTGGAAGTTGGTCGCTGAATTTTATAAGCCGTTGGCCTTGTTGCCGCCGTACATACATTCCAGGCAGCATGAAGCCGAAAATTCCACCTATTGCGCCAAACCAATAGGAACGTCCACCGATAAACCAGGCAATGAGGGCCACACCAAATGCAGCAATGAACATTAGGGTGACGTATTCACCTGGCTTCATCTTCAGGTCAGCCCGTGCAAGGTCTCTGGCAACTCGGTTACCATAAGAAGATCCTGCGACTTGTTGGTTAAGCCAGTCTGTCAGTGGTTTGGATCGTTCTTTCTCTGAAATGATGGGTCTTCCTGACTCAGTCACCTGTCCGATACGCTCATCAACCAGAGATTTTTCACTTGAAAGGGAGGTGATCACGCCGATTAAGAAGAGCAATACGGCGAGACCACCACCTGTCCATAAAATTAAATTTAGCATAGGATCACCTTACCTGAATCTGAATATGAGTTTTTCTCAAATACAGTTCTCTAATTAACGGCGACGTTCGCCAACACCAAAAACGGAAGGCGGTAGGTGAATGCCAGTAGCCTCAAATTTTTCCATGAATTTGGGACGTAAGCCGGTGGGGCGAAGCCGGCCAATTACTTTACCATTTTCATAGCCAACCTGCTCGAATACAAAGAGATCAGTCATGGTGATGACATCACCTTCCATACCCGTCACTTCGGTGATATTTACCACTTTACGGGAGCCATCACGCATACGTTCCTGGTGAACTACCAGATCGATGGCAGAAGCAACCTGTTCGCGAATGGCTCGAATGGGTAATTCCATCCCAGCCATCATAACCATGGTTTCAAGGCGGGCCAGAGTATCCCGTGGGCTGTTAGAGTGGCAGGTGGTCATAGATCCATCGTGACCGGTATTCATGGCCTGGAGCATATCCAAAGCGGCTTCATCGCGGATTTCACCTACGATAATGCGGTCGGGGCGCATGCGCAGTGAATTAATTACCAGATGGCGAATGGTGATTTCACCTTTACCTTCAATGTTGGGTGGGCGGGATTCCAGGGTAACAACATGTTCCTGGCGGAGCTGCAACTCGGCTGCGTTCTCGATGGTGATTATCCGCTCATCTGCAGGAATATAGCCGGATAGAACGTTTAACAAAGTTGTTTTACCAGAACCAGTACCTCCGGAAATTATAATGTTTACTCTGGACATCACACATGCCTTAAGGAACTCGATTGATTCTAGTGTAATCGATCCAAATTGGACTAATTGTTCTATCGTGATAGGATTCTTAGAAAATTTTCGGATGGTTAAAATCGGGCCAACCAATGAGATGGGTGGAATAACAGCGTTAACACGGGATCCATCCTGCAAACGAGCATCTACATAGGGGCTTAATTCGTCGATGCGGCGACCGAGAGGAGAAACAATTCGCTCAATAATGCGCATTACGTGGTCATTGCTTTCAAAAGCAACCGGGACTCGCAGAAGTTTACCATTCCGTTCGATGTAAATGTTCTTCGCCCCGTTTACCATGACTTCGGTTATGGTTTCATCTTCAAGCAATGGCTGGATTGGACCTAAACCCAGGATTTCGGCAGAGATTTGCTCGAAAAGACGAGCCCGTTCTGGGCGTGAAAGGACGATATTCTCCTCTGAAAGGATTTGTTCGAAAAGTTCCAGGATGGTCTTTCGCACCTCAGCGGTTTTGGTAACATCGGTATTTGGATCGAGACTGGCGAGGAGTTTGTTTTGGACCCTGATTTTTAAATCTTGATATGTGTCTTGCTGGCCTGAAGAGGGTGCAGAAATTCTCCTGGCCTGTGTAGGTAAATTGCGCGATCCATCTGAGCTGGACCCATTCGATCCAGGTGGTGGCTGCCCCGTTTCGCCTCCTTGTAGGCGTTTTAAAATTGACATCAGTAATTCTCCTTTCTACCGAATAATCTAATTCTTGGCAACCGTTTCTTGTAGATTATCAAGCTTATTTAACCTGTTGCGAACCAGGTCGCAAAGCGAAAAGATCGATTTACTCACTAGGTTGATCTTTTGTTGGATAACCAGTGGAATGCCACGAATAAGAGAATTGTTCAGCTGACCGGTATCATCTAATGGAATGCTTACCAGAATTTCCTGGCGCAGGCTTTCTCCGACTTTCTCGGGTGAGATCCCAATGCGCCTGTCGTAGCGGTTCATGACAAAGATAATGCGATTACGTTTGATTCCTGAGGCATCTGCTAATGTTAAGAAAGCGCTGGTGCTTTTTATTGAGGGTATATCCTGGGTTGTAACCAGAATAATCAGATCCGCTACTTCGAGAGCGGATTGTACTACCTCGGTCAGATAAGAAGTTGTGTCTACAACAACATAAGCATAGATGTGTTTTAGATATTCAAGTAATTTGCTAAATTGTTCACTGGTAACGTCGATAGCATGTTCTGGATGAAGCGGTGCAGGGAGCACGTGCAAACCAGTGGCAGCATGATTTATCATCACATCTTCCACGATTTCAGGATCAAGCTCTTCAACCCGGGATGTTAAATCCAGTACGCTGTTTTTAACATGTTCGTTTAAGAAAACCGCTACATCGCCGAATTGAAGACTTCCATCTATCAGAGCAGCCTTTGTTTCCGGAGTCTGCAAGCAAACAGCCAGATTCGTGGCAACCGTTGTACACCCGGCGCCACCTTTGGGGCTGTAAACCACAATAATTTTACCGAGTCTTTTGGCCAGAGCCTGGTGGGCTGAAGTTGATGTTCCTCCTGCTAAACCCTGGTAACCTTTGGCCTGTTCTTCACGCGCCATGGCTCCCGCCTGGCGAATGGCCTTGGTTAATTCATCTGTTGAGGGTGGTTTAGCCAGGAAATCGCGCGCTCCTGCCAACATAGCCCGGCGCATGTAACTTGAATCATTTTGAACAGATAGAATAACAATTTGAACATAAGGTATTTTTCGTCGTATCGATTCGGTGGCGACGATACCATCCATGTCCGGCATATTAATATCCATCAAGATGACATCGGGTTTTGTTTGTTGGGCAAGCTCGATGGCTTCGCGTCCGTTGCCTGCCAGTCCAACAACTTCGATCATAGAATCGAATTGAAGCTGGCGACGGATTATGTCGCGGGTCTCAGCAATGTCATCTACAACTAATACCCGGGTTTTTTCTTGATCGGGCATAAATTCTCCGATAAAACGGTTATTAAATGCCAACAATCATTTACCGGCATATTTCTATACTGGCAAATGATGTGTTGAATTAAGGGTTATTATCGACCATTGTCAAGCGGTGGATATGATAGGCCCTCCGACGGAAAACGTGGTTCTGTACCATAAGGAAGTTTGGCAGGCACAGGGATGGTATATTGATCCAGGATGAACTGCAATGTTACAGCCGAGGTCGGGTTCTTGGAAGTGTCACCCGCACTCCTAAGAACAAGGCTGAGCTTTGCGGCTGGACCAGTCAACATAAGGTTGTTCAGTGTAACAGCATCTTGAGGAGAAACAACCAATGTGACAATATCTGGTTTGACGGGAGTTGTGGACGGCGGTGCTGCATTCTGGCCGGGAGCTGGCGTAGGAGTGGGTTGTACAGGTTGCCCACTGGTGCCGGCTGAATAGTTTTCCGCCGTAAATTCGCCCACCCATAGTACGATTGCATCTTGCACCAGGGTCTGGCTGACCAGGCGTGGCCTTTGAGCTTCGGAGGGGACTAAATAGATCGGCTGGTTTAGAACCGGATCCAACTCAGCCCGACCCTGATCGGATGTAGCCGGCCCAATCGTGATGCTTCCCGAAACAGGTCCATTCTGAGCAGTTGCGCCTGGCATTGTTACTGGCGCGGACTTATTGGGGAGAGTGGTCTGGAAATTCTGGTCGATATCTCCCAACAAGAGAGAGGCGATGATGTTTACATGATCGCCAGCCTGGAGTGCATAGGCTACGGACGTCAATCGTGTAATGGGGATGGATACAGCCACCATCCCGGCGGGGATGTCAAAGGAGGGGACTGACCCCAAGCGATTATCGACGAGAAGCGCAGGGGTGAGCGGTGTGCCTGGCTTCATCTCGAATTTGGCTCTTTTACCCACTACATCCGCATATTTTTTGTTTAGATCATTTTCACCCGGACTAACGGTGTAGAAAAGACCCTGGGTGTATTGGGTTACCGGGATATATGCCGAAGTAAGCATCCCTACATCGATTACTCCACCTCTGGTAACAGGTTGAGCTAAAATGATGATCTCGACCGATTGCGGAGTCGGGACGGGTGTGCTCACCGCAACTTGGGATTTTGAAGTTAACCCCGGGATATTGAACGGGATAATGGAAGGGAGAAATCGAATTACTACTACTACAGCAACCAAGATCAGTACAATGATTAGAGCCAGCAGAAAGAAGATTCCCCCACTGCGTTTCGAACCTGGGGCCATGTTTGCCTCCTACATCAAAAAGGTTTGTTAATGCACATATTTATTATACGGCAAAAGTCAAACAAGATAAGCGATTTTGAGGGGTCAAATACCTTATAAAACTGTAGGGTCATACCGTCTTAGTTGCAATATTTAGGCCAAATTGTAAGGTAAAGAAGGACCCCGTGTAAACGGGGCCCTTTTTGTTTCACGAACCTAGTTATAAAAAAGACAAAATTAGATGGCTTGCACTACGTTGCTGAAGATCTTGCCAATCGCTGGGCCGAGCAGAGCAAGAATAACAATTACAACAACAGCTACCAAAACAAGAATTAAAGCGTATTCAACGAGGCCCTGGCCCTTTTCCTTAGGTGCAAATAACATTGTGCTTCACCTCCTTTCTGTTATGTAGAATTAAGTTCTATCCTTATTATATGGACTCTAAAAAAAAATACAAGGTTGTAACCATTACAGACACCTTACAATCAACTATCCTGTTATTTACAGATATCACTTCTTCCAAGATAAGAAAAGCGCGCCCAAAAGTCGTTTTTGTATTGTTTTCATGGTATTTTAAAGCTATAATTTATGATTGGAATTAGGTTAAAATCAAAAGTTCGATAGTATTCAATGTGCTAAAGGAGGACACATGGGCGATTTATATGAGCGTGTCACAGGGGATCAGGATATATTTCGGAAGATCCTGGGTAAAGTACCGGGATTTAGTGGATACATTGAACGTTCGAACCGGCGTTCAGCAGATAAACTCTTACGTGAGGCAGTTGCCAACCGGTTTGATGAACAATGGAAACGGATTTCTGGGTTACAGCGGGATATTATCAGCCAGGGAGGTATCGAATTTGTTGGAGGTCTCGAATCTGGTGCGATAAAATTACGCCAGTTCATTGACCGGGTCAGAACAGCATCCTATGGTTATTCCAGTTTCTTCGAAGCAACCAAAGTAAACCAGGAGGAATTAGCCCAGGTATACCAGTATGATTTATCTATGCTTGAAATGGAGGATGAT
>Ga0315282_10007419_pt1 | contig 18001 bp, 19 predicted proteins | sample YL17G07_20_MG_FD_203693 | JGI IMG/M metagenome (GOLD analysis project Ga0315282, IMG submission 203693) | Sediment microbial communities from Yellowstone Lake, YNP, Wyoming, USA - YL17G07_20 | ecosystem: Environmental > Aquatic > Freshwater > Lake > Sediment | place: USA: Wyoming | collected...
GGCGAGCCTGAAAGGCTCGCCCGCCCGCGCCCGCTCTCACTCAGGTTGAGGGCGGTGAGACACCGCCCTGCGCCTGCTACTCTTCGGTCGCCTCGTCGGGGTGGTGAGGGTGCTGCCACTCGCCGCCGCTCAGCTCTGCGCCGCAGACCCGGCAGACCCGCGACGACGTCGACAGCGTCGTGCCGCACCTCATGCACTCGAAGAGCTGCGCGTTGTGGCCGCGTGGCTGGTCGATCTCGAACTCCGGCTTCTGCGGCGTGTTGGTGTCGTCGCTCATGCGCTCACGGCCCTCATGTCGGTTGGCTCGGCTGACCTCATGATACACCGCCGAGGCCGTTTTCAGTCCTCCGCGCGGCGGCCGACCGCAGCCTCGCACCGGGCACGAGCGCGGCGACGCGACCCGGCGATCGACGTCGGCCCGGCGACACGCAGCGATGTGCGTCACGGTCGCGGCACGAACACGAACGCTGCGGCGACGGTCGAACAGCCATGGATACTCGCGACCCGTACCCCGATATCGTACAGACGAGCCGTCCGGCCGTGGTCACAGACCGGCCCGCCCGCTCCGTATCGGCGCTCGACGCGACCATGGCGCGGCGGCGAGCGGCCGCGGGATATCGCGCCGCTGCCAACGCCGGCGGTATAGGATGATGAGCGACCTCTGCCTGAACCTTGCGCGGAGCCGCCCGCCGAGCAGGCCGTCCACGGGGGTGCACGGCGTGACCAACGACGACCGAGCGAACGACGTCGCTCCTTCTGTGCTCGTCGCGGCCCAGCGGGGCGATGCGCAAGCGTTTGCCACGATCGTCCGCCACTACGAGTATCGGCTCCGAGTGATCGCCTATCGCATTCTCGGCGACGCTCACCTCATGGAAGACGCCCTGCAAGACGCCGCCATCAAGGCCTACAGGGCGCTGCCGGCCTTCCGCGGCGACGCGGCCCTGGGCACATGGCTCACCCGCATCGTCTACACGACCTGCCTCAACTACCTGGCCGGGGCGAGACGCGAGGTGCTGTCGATTGACGGCGAACTGCCCGAGCCCGACGCCTACGAGCCCGACACGGCCGAGGTCATCAGCCTGCGCAGCGATCTGGCGACGGCGCTGGCGACGCTCTCGCCCGAGCACCGCGCCGTCGTGTTGCTGGTCGACCAAGAAGGGCTCGACTACCAGACGGCCGGCGAGATCCTCGGGTGTCCCGCCGGAACCGTCGGTTCCCGCCTGTCTCATGCCCGCATGACGCTCCGGCGCGCGCTGCGCCAGGAGCGACCCGTAGGAGAGAAGCTATGAACGAGCGTCGCGACAACGAGCTCGGCGACGCGCTGCGCGAGCTGCCGCTGCCCGAGCTGGGTGAGAGCTTCTACGACGACCTCGTGACCCGCCTCGAGGGCCGGCAGCCCGCCGCGCACGAGGCCGCCGCGCACGAGGCCGCAAGCCGGACCAGCGCGCACGAGGCCGCCGCACGCGAGACGGCCGCTCACGCCGCCGCCGCCATCGAAGTGCCGGCGGCTGCGCACGACGACCACGCCGCGCAAGCCTTGCGCCGCCGCTCGCGCCGCGTCGGGCGCCGGCTGCGCATCACCGCCGTGGCGGCCGGTCTCGCCGTCGGCTTGCTCGTCTTGAACACGCTGGTGGGGGCGCCCGGCTCGCACGAGCCGGGCGCCCCCACCAGCGCCATCGCCCTCTCGCAAGCGCCGCGCCTTCCCTTCCAGACGTTCAAACTGCCGCCCGGCCTGCGGCTCGTCGACTACACCGACCGCTACGCGGTCCTCTTCATCGGTCGCCACGAAGGACCTCTCGATCCCGGGCAGGGCGGCCACATCTACCTCTTCGACCTGACGACGACGAAGTACCGCGAGGCTCTCGCACGGCCGGTGAACATCTGGCTCCACTGGGGCATCGACGGCGCGAGGCTCTCCAACGACTGGCTGGTGTGGCAGGAAAGCGATGCCGGACCGCTTGTGCATCGCGAGGCCAAGCTGTACGCGGCTCGCATCCTCCCCGGTCTCGAGCTCGGACCGCCACGACTGGTCGCCGACCGCCGTTGGCCCGACGCTCAGGGCACGGGCTCTTTCCGCGATCCCTTCGCCTATGCCGTCAGCGCCGATCGTCTCGTGCTCACCCAGTACGACCCGCGCAACGACGCCTCCACCCTGAGCGTACAGGCCCTTCCCGACGGCGAGCGCACAACGCTTTGGAAAGGCTCGGGGGCTTGCTCCTTCGTGCTCGACGGCAGCAGCGCCGTGGTGCGCTCGGCCACGCCCGACGGCAGCCGGTTCTTCACCTTCGACCTGCGCACGGGCCGCAGGGTGAACGCCTTCGACGCACGCACGGCCACGCCGTGGTGGATCGCCGACTTCTCCACCCATGCCGGCTGGGTGGCCTGGACCGAGCAGAAGCCGCTGCCGACCGCCGAACTCGACGCACTCCCCGCAAGCGCGTATCGCGACGCGACGAGGCTCTACCTGCGTAGCCCCGCCGGCACGGTGTACCGCATCGCGCGCGGCGGCGAGGAACCCTGGTTCGCGGGCGACTTCCTCTTCTACCGCGTGGCCAGGGGCGATCGCGCCGGAGTCGACCTGAACACGCTCAAGCGCTTCTCGCTCGGGCACCTGTCGGGCGTGCTGCGCTTTCTCGACAGCTCGGGGTACACCGACCACGTCGTGATCGCCCCGCGACGCGATAATCGCCCGCACACCGTCATCCGTGTGTTCAGTCTGCCGACGACCGCTCAAGACGTCGCCGTTCGTTACCTCGTGGTCCGCGCCGCCTCGGTCTTGCCCGACGCGGCGCCGCAAGACCTTGCAGACCTCTTGGCGCCGGATTCTCCCGCGGCGCGGCGCGAGCCCTTCGTCACCGCGGGCAGAGTGCTGCTTGCCGATCGGCGCGGTTATACCTTCTCGAAGGCCGACACCACCGTCGAGGTGCGGTCGGTCGACTTCGGCACGGCGCCGGGATCGGTCGTGATCGCGGCGCTGGTCTCAACGGCGCTCGAACGCAAGCTGGTCGGTCGGGACGCCTACGACGTGGCCCAGCGGCAGACCCTGCACACGGTGACGCTCGTGGCGGTCAAGGGTCGCTGGCTCGTCGCGCGCGACGAGTACCGCGACCCTCTCCTGCCGCGTTACCTCCAGGCCGGCGGAGCGCCGGCGAGCGAGGTCGAGCGAGCGCGCGCCGAGCTTGCGGCACAGTGAGCCCGCACGGCAGACGGCGAGCTCGTCGCCCGACAAGCGTCGTTCCATCGACGGCTGCCGAACGTCGTCGCGTCGACGTCTGCCGAACGTCGTCGCATCGACGCCCGATGAGCGTTTCCGGCCGGAAGCCGCTATCCTGAGACGAGCCGACGCGCGCAACCGACCGGCGCGTCAGAAGCGGTGGGCGCCGGGATACGCTGAAACCTGGGGGAGGAGGCGATGACCGAGCCGCCCGACAGCCCCGCCGGCAGGGCCGAAGCCGAAGCTCCGACCGAGCCCGAGGTTTGGGCCAAAGCCGACGTCTGGGTGAGACCGCGGCACAGCCCCAAGCGGCACGCGCGCTGGCTGCGCTGGCTGGGACTGGCCGTCGCCCTGCTCCTTGTCGTCATCCTGGCCCTGTCGGCGGCTCTCGCCGGCGCCATTCTCGCCCTCTCGAAGAACCTGCCCGACCTCGATTCGCTCAAGCGACGCCCCACCGCCCAGACGACGTTCATCTACGACCGCAACCGCCTGCTGATCGCCTCGCTGTACGGAGGCGAAGACCGCACCATCGTCACGAGCAAGCAGATCCCCGCGCTGGTCAAGGAAGCGACCGTCGCCGTCGAAGACGCCCGCTTCTACGAGCACCACGGCGTCGACCCCCAGGGGGTCGCGCGCGCGCTCGTCGCCGACCTCGTCGCGGGCCACGTGGTACAGGGCGGCAGCACGATCACCGAGCAGTTCGTCAAGAACGCCTACATCGGCGACGAGCGCAGCATGGCGCGCAAGATCAGCGAGGCGGCGCTCGCTTGGCAGCTCGAGGACAAGTGGACCAAAGACAAGATCCTCACGGAGTATCTCAACACCATGTACTACGGAGAGGGCGCCTACGGCGTGCAGGCCGCCGCGCGCCGCTTCTTCCACAAGCCCGTCTGGAGGGTGAACCTGCCCCAGGCCGCGCTGCTCGCCGCGCTGCTCAAGTTCCCTTCGCGCTACTCCCCGCTCACCGATCCTCACGAGGCGAAGGCGCGACGCGACCTGGTGTTGCAGGCGATGTACGACCAGGGCTACATCGGCTACGCACGCCTGGTCAGAGCACAGAAGGCGAAGCTCGGGGTCTTCAAGCGACCGCCGGCGAACATGGCGGCTCCGGCGAGCTACTTCGTCGAGTACGTGAAGAGAGAGCTCATCGAGCGCTACGGTACCCGCAAGGTGTTCGAGGGCGGCTTGCGCGTGTACACGACCCTCGACCTCGGCTGGCAGAAGGCCGGCATCGCGGCCATCAAGCGCAACCTGTACCTGCCCGGCGACCCGTCGGCCGCCCTCGTCACCATCGACCCCGCAGACGGCTTCATCCGCACGATGGTCGGCGGGCTCGACTTCAAGAAGCAGAAGTTCAACTTCGCCTCGCAGGCGAAGCGCCAGCCGGGGTCGGCGATGAAGCCGTTCGTACTCATCGCCGCGATCGAGCAGGGCGCCAACCCGGCCAAGGTCTTCTACGAGTCGAAACCGGTGACCCTGCCGATCCCCGGCGCCGCTCCCTGGCACGTCACCACGTACGGCGGCGAGAAGAACGGCCGCATCAACCTCGTGCAGGCGACGCTGGCCTCCGACAACACCGTCTACGCGCAGTTGATGATTGACGTGGGGCCGGCGAGCGTCGTGCGCGTCGCCAAGAAGATGGGCATCGTGACGCCGCTCATGCCCTACTACTCCTTGGCGCTCGGCGGGGAGGTGGTCTCTCCGCTCGAGATGGCCGACGCCTACGCCACGCTCGCCGGCGGCGGCGTCTATCACAAGCCGGTCGCCATCACGCGAGTCGAGTTGCCCAACGGCCACGTCGACTACAAGGCCAAGGTCAAGGCCAAACGCGTGCTCTCGTCGGGAGTGGCGTACGTGGTCACCAAGATCCTCGAGCGCAACATCTACGGCAAGGGCACCGGGGGGGGGGGGGCCCGGGGGGCCCCCCCGGCCGCCGGCAAGACCGGCACGACCTCCAACTGGGTCGATGCCTGGTTCTGCGGCTACACGCCCAATCTGGCCACGGTCGTGTGGGTCGGCTATCCCAACCGCACCGTGACGCGCTACATGACCAGCGTGCACGGCATCGCCGTGGTCGGCGGCAGCTTCCCGGCGATGATCTGGCACGATTTCATGGCCTTCGCGAGCGCGCGCCTGCCCTGGACCGACTTCCCCAAGCCGTACGCAATGCCGCTTTACCGCGACTGGAAGGGCAAGTACGCCGTCAGCCCGTCACCCTCACCGTCGCCGTCGCCGTCGCCGAAGAAGAGCAAGACGCCCAAGCCGATCAAGACCTACACTTACAGCCCCAAGCCGTCGCCCAAGCCTTCTCCGAAACCGTCGCCCAAGCCGACGCCCACGGTCCCGGCGCCCTGAGCCGGCGCCCCGAGCCGGCGCGCAGCCGCGGGGCAGCCGCGGGGCAGCCGCAGGGCAAGCCGCGGGGCAGCCGGCGGACGACCGACCGGTCGATGGCGGGGCCCGGGAGCCGGGGGCTGCGGAGGTATGGCCGAGAGCCCGACCCGAGACGAGTGGGGGAGCATCGTCGGCACGCGCGGTCGGCGAGCAAAGCTCGCCCACCGCGCCCGAGAACGGCAGCCGCCGGGCCGCGCGCGATAGACTGTGCTCGTCGGCGGCGGCAGGGCTGCGGTACCGGACCTCTGGAGCGAGCGCATGTACCTCGGTGCACACGTCAGGGCGAGCGGCGGCGTCTGGAACGCGATCGACAACGGCGCCGGCCTCGGCGCCGAGGCGATCCAGTTCTTCGCCGGCAGCCCACGCACCTGGAAGCCGATGCTCTACAAGGAGGCGGATGCGGCGCGCTTCCGTGAGAAGCGCGCCGCATCCGCCATCCGCTTCGTGGTCATCCACACCATCTACCTCATCAACCTGGCGACCGCCAACGACGACTTCTACCGCAAGTCGGTCGACTCGCTGGTCGGCGCGGTCGCAGCCGCCGAGCAGCTGGGCGCCGAAGCGATCGTCACCCATGTCGGCTCGCACCAGGGCGCCGGCTTCGAGTTCGGCCTGCGACGCGTCGAGTATGCCCTGGGCAAGGCGCTCGAAGAGTGCGCCGACTCGAACGTACGCGTGCTCCTCGAAGACACGGCCGGCGCCGGCGGCACCATGGGTCGCACGTTCGAAGACCTGCGGGCGATCATCGACTGCGTCGGCGGCGACCCCAAGATCGGGCTCTGCCTCGACACCGCCCACTTGTACGAAGCCGGCTACGACATCGCCTCGCCCGAGGGCCTCGAGCAAACGCTCTCGGCGCTCGAGGCCGAGATCGGCCTCGAGCGCCTCGTCATGCTCCACCTGAACGACTCCAAGACGCCGCTAGGCTCCAACTCCGACCGGCACGAGAACATCGGTCACGGGCATCTGGGCCGCGAGGCGTTCGCGGCAATCGTCAACCACCCCGCCTTCGCCGATCTGCCCGGTATCACCGAGGTACCGGGCTTCGCCGGCGAGGGGCCCGATCTGCGGAACATGGAGACGCTGCGTATACTGAGAAGGTAGGCTGATCGCCGCAACGGTGATCGGGCACGGGCACGACGAGCCGGAGGTGGAACCATGGATCTCTGCGTAGCGACCACGGCGCCAGACATCGGACTCGCTTCCATCCTCAAGGGTATGCTGGAGTCGGCCGGTGTGGAGGTCGAGCTGCGCGGCAGCGGCCTCCAGCTGGTCCCCGGCGCCGGTGGCCTCGGCCCCATCGACGTACTCGTGCATGAGCACGATCTCGCGCTGGCGAAGGAGCTGCTGACCGCCGCCGCCGACGACAACCTTGGCGACGACGAGGAGTAGGCCGCCGGCGCCGGAGCTGTTGGGGGTCGGCCTCGCCCGCCGTCTGCCGGCAGGCATCGTCGACGGGCTGATCGTGATCGCCGCCATGGCCGCGCTCGTGCTCGCCGCGCGCCGGCTCGGAGCGGTGCAGCCCGCTCTGACTGTGGTCGCTACGGCTCTCCCCCTGGTGTACTTCCTCATCTTCGAGGGCTACGACCGGCCGACGCCCGGCAAGCGCCTGTTCGGCCTCACCGTCGTGACGGTCGACGGGGCCCCGGTCGGCTTCACGGCGGCGCTGGTGCGCGCCCTGACGCGCGTGCCCGAGGCCCTCGTCGTGGTCCCCTACGTCGCTCTCATCGCCTTCTCCGCGCGCCACCAGCGTCTCGGCGACATGGTCGCCGAGACGCTGGTCGTCCCCGCGGGCGGGCCGCGCCGTGCGGCGCGGCCCGCCCGCGGGGACGATAGCTCTCGCCCGCAGACGACTCGCCGGCGCATCAAGCGCCGCGCGTAAGGGGCGAGACGTCAGGCGCCACGCGCCAGGCGACGAACCGGCGGGAGGCGTGGTTGGGTTCGCCCTGACGCTCTGCTATAATCAGCCACCTTGCAGCACGTTTGCTGCCCCGCCCGCACGTACGAGGGAAGAAGACATGTGGCCCTTCGGCCGTAAGAAGGAGATCACCGACGAGCTGTGCTGCGCCTCGTGCGGCCGCACGCTCCTCGCCGGCGAGTGGACGCAACGCCTCGTCACCGACGACGGCGACGAGCAACTCATCTGCTCGCTGTGCAGTCAGCGACGCGCGCCCGGCGAAGACGCCCAGACGGTGACCGTCTCCGCTGCGGCAGCCGCGCCCAAGGTGCGCAGCAGCGCGCGCGAGAGCGACGGCTTCTGGCGTGCATTGAAAGAGAAAGACGCCGAGATCGAGCGCCTCGAGGCACGTCTCGCACGCGTCGAGGCCGAGAGACAGGAGCTGGCCGCCGAGCTCGCCGCGCTACGCGGCGAGCGGGTTGCCGAAGAGGCACCGGTCGGCGAGGCCGAAGCCGGCGACACAGCGGCGATCGAGGCGGCCTCGGTCGACTCGATCGCCGCTTGCATCGATGCCGACGTCGGCGTCGATGATGAGGCATGGCCGGCACGATCACAACCGAACGCCGGTGAAGACACGGCCGAGTGGCCGGCACCCGGCGGCGCCGACGACCGCCGCCGCGACGAAGGCGCCACCGCCGACGAAGGCGCCACCGCCGACGAAGGCGCCACCGCCGACGAAGGCGCCGTCACCGAGACGGCCGCGTTCGATGTGGTAGTGCCCGACGCCGAGGCCGACGCCGGGCGCAGCGACGCCGACAACGACGTCGAGTACAGCGAGACCGCACTTCAGATCCTGCAGCGCGGCGTCGATCTCTTGAACGTGAGCCCTGTGCCCAAGAAGATCGCCGAGACCAGCGAGAGCCTCGGCATCCCGTTTGCGCACGTGCGCGCCGATGGCGACGACCTCCTGTCGGTGACGTTCATGTGGACCATGGGTTGGTATCGTTTCGAGGTCGGTCTGAGCAGCGCCGGCAGCGTGCGCCTGGCCGATCGCGGCTACGAAGAGCTGGCCGACCTGCAACCCAACGCGACGGTGCGCAGCGACGGCACGGTGCAGCTCGCACCCACGTTCGGCAAGCGGCCTACGCCCAAAGACGACGGACCGACCGACACCCCCAGCGTGGCCAGCGTCACCAGCGGGGTGATCATCTCAAAGTCGTTGCGGGGACAGCGGACCGACGACGAGCCCATCGGACCCTGGGAAGGAAGCACGCCGCGCGACTTCGACTGGGGACGCTGACCCGCAGCACGACGGCGCCCTCCCTCGCCTACAGCCTCTCCCGCCGACAGCGCTCAGGCCACCACCGGCAGCGCCCGGCTTACAACGACGGCAGGCTCATGCCGCTGCCCGCAGCGCCGGCGCTGCCGAACAGCGAAGGGCCCATCTTGCCGAACGGCTGCGCGTGCGGCGGCCTGACGACGTGCACCGCCTCGTTGAAGTGCGAGAGATGGTACGTGAACGAGAAGCTCGCACCGTCGATGCCCTGATCCCCGGCCTCCTTCGGAAGATCGATCGTGGCGCTCAGGCTGAGCTTGTGCAGGTAGAAGCTCTGCGTGTCGACGAGCAGGTGGACCTTGGCGCTTCTGAGGTACTTCTTGAGGGCCTCGGCGATCTTCGGTGCCTCGGCTTTGACCTGTTCGAGCTCGGCCTGCGCGGGCTTCTCGGCGCCGGGCACGAGCTGGTCGAACACGCCGGGGTCGGCGAGCAGCTTGGCGAGCCCGTCGGCCATGGCGTTCACATCGAGCTCTTCGGTCACGCTGTAGACCTCGTGGCCCTCGAACCGGCCGGTCTCGAGATCCTTCTTGTCTTGGACCCACGTCGTCAGGTCGACGCCCGCTTGTTTCAGGATGCCGAGCATCTGCTCGGTAGAGACGCTCGGCGACGCGCTGGCAGTCGGCCGGCCGAACCGGCCGGGGACGGCGTACCACTCACCCCCGAGGCGCACGTACATGCGCTCGCCGACGAGACGCTCCCCGATGCTGTCGATGCCCGGCGAGACCATGCCGGCGAGCGGCGTCTTGATCGTCATGTCCATGGCAAGGGGTTCCTGAGACAAGCCGCCGGCCATCGTCATACTCAGGGGCGCCCCGAGGAGGAAGGCGCCCGCCGGGTTCTTCAGCTTGTCTTTGTCGCCCGAGAGCGTGACCTCGATGCTGCCGTCGAAGCTGACGCTCTTCACCGCGGCCATAGCCGCGTTGCTCTTGCTCACGACATCGGTCGCGGTGAGACCGTTCACCCTGCCGGCGCCGCCGCAAGCGGCAAGCGACACCACTACGACAAGCCCCACGACGAGCAGCGCCGCGAGCCTCGCGATCCTCTTCATCAGGTCCTCCCCGTGGCGGCCGCCGGACTCGACCGGCCGGACCGCACCTTCGTACGCATGGCTTCCTGCTGTATCGACGCGCACTGACCCAGGCTTGACCTTCGCGACGGGCAACGCGTGCGGTGGGTACCGCGTTGCCCACCGCCGCAACGGTCCCACGATGCGAGTCTAAGCCCAACCCGGGCGCAAGACGACACCGGCGGCCGTTACTGCTGCCGACGCTTGGGGGAGATGATGACCTTGCGGTAGGGCTCGACGCCGTCGGACTCGGTCTGGACCCGGGGGTGGTCTTTGAGGTGCAGATGGATGATCTTGCGCTCGGCCGACGTCATGGGCTTGAGGGCGACCTCGCCGGCGCCGCGCGCGACCTTCTGCGCGGTGCGATCGGCGAGCGCCCGCAGCGACGACTCGCGCCGCTCGCGGTAGCCCTCGGCGTCGATGACGATTCGGCGACGGCTCTGGCGATGCCCGTTGACCACGATCGCCGCCAGATACTGCAGGGCGTCGATCGTCTGGCCGTGACGCCCGATGAGAATGCCGAGGTCGTCGCCGGCCACGTCGGCAGTGACCGTCTCGGGCGTCTCGGTGACGTCGATGGTCACGTCGAGTCCCATGGCCTCGGTGATGTGTTCGACGAACTCGAGGAGCTGCTCGCGCGCTGAGGGCATCCCCTCGTCGAGGCGCTCGTCGCTGGGGCGCACGCGGGCCTCGACGCGCGGGTGGCTCTTGCCCATGCCGAGGAAGCCGCCCTGCCCGCCCTCGTCGAGGACGATGAACTCGACGTCGGCCTCGTTCACCAGAGGGACGACCTTGCGCAGCTGCTCGAGCGCCTTCGCCTTGGCGGCCTCGACGGTGGGACCACCCGCCACCGTGGCGAACTCGATCTCGTCGGCCTCGGCCTCAGGATCGTCTGGATAGCTTTCGTCGTCCATCTCGCGCTCCGCTCGTCGCCGGCCACGGGCCGGTGCTCTGGTCGTGTCGCCGGCACCCCGGCCGGCTCTCGCTCACGTCGCCGGCCGGCGGCCGGGCGTGGTGCTCACTTCTTCGGTCGCCGCCCCGGGGAGCCGCTCTTGCCGCCCTTGTTCGCCGGCTTGCCCGAGCCGCTCCTGGCGCCGCCCGGACGCGCACTGCCCTTGGCGCCGGCCTTGCCCCTGCGGGCCTTGCCCGTTCCCGCCTTGCCCGTTCCCGCCTTGCCGCCACGGGTCACACCACCCTCGCCCTGTTCGAGCTGCGCCTGCCGCTGCTCGGCAGCCTTCTCTTGCGCCCGCATGAAGGCTTGCATGAAACGGCTCCGCTTCTGACCCTCTTTGGGTGGCGGCGGTCCGACGGCCACCGGCATACGGCGGCGGATGAGGAGCTGCTGGCCGATCGTCCAGACGTTGGTCGTGACCCAGTACAAGAACAGGCCGGACGGGAACTTGAAGAGGAACACCACGATCATGACCGGCATGGCCCGCATGATCCATTTCTGCTGCGGGTCGGTCTGCGTCGTCATGGTCAGCTCGGTGGAGATGACCTGCGAGGCGATGTAGATCAGGAACAGGACGTAGTACGGGTCGGGCTTGCCCAGGGCCGGCAGCCAGAGGAAGCTCGCCGCCCTCAGCGCCTCGGTGTTGCGGATCGCATAGTACAGGCTGATGAAGACCGGCATCTGCAGCAGCAGCGGCAGACAGGAGGCCAGCGGGTTGACCTGGTACTCCTGGTAGAGGCGCATGGTCTCTTGCTGGAGCTTGGCCTTGTCGTTCTTGTACTTGCGCTGCAGCTCCTTGATCTTCGGCTGCAGCCCCTGCATCGCCAGGCCCGACTTGTACTGCCGCCACGTGAGCGGGAACAGGACGAGCCGCACGACGATCGTCATCAGGATGATGGCCAAGCCCCAGCTGAAGCTGCTGCCCACGACCGGATCGAGGCCCGAGTGGATGTAGTTCAAGATGAACTTGAGCAGCTCGTAGAGCCACCCGAACAGGTAACGCAGTACGTCGCTGAACGGGTTGGCGACGATGATGGGGGTGAGGCGGTTCACGCTAGCTTCGCTTCGGTGGGACCCAGTCGAAGCCGCCCTTGCTCAACGGGTTGCAGCGCAAGACGCGCCACGCCCCCAGCGCCACGCCCCGCCAGGGACCATGCACCTTGACGGCCTCGAGCGCGTACTGCGAACAGGTCGGGTAGTAGCGACAGCGGGGGCCGAGCATGGGGGAGATCACCTTCTGGTAGACCCTGATGAGGGCGATGAGGACCCTGCTCACCTACGCGTCGACCTCTGCGACGAGAAGACCGGCCCGCTGCAGCAGCTCACGCAGCGCCTGCTCGACCGCGCCCTTGTCGTCGCGCGCGATGAGCTCTGTCAGCTGCGGACGGGCGATCACCACGTAATCGTATTCCTTCGCCAGCCGTCCCTCGCAGGCCCGGAAGGCCTCGCGGAGCAGACGTTTGATGCGGTTACGCACCACGGCCCCGCCGAGCTTTTTCGAGACCGACAAGCCGAGCCGTGGCCCTTCGTCGCCCGCCTCGGGCGAGCGGCGGAAAGAGTACAGCACCAAGAAGCGCGACGCCGTCGAGCTACCTTGACGGTACACGCGCCGGAAGTCGCTGGAGCGCGACAGCCGCGAGCGATGCTTCACCACGCCACGCGCCACTACGCGGTCAGCCGCTTGCGCCCCTTCTGCCGGCGACGCTTGATGACCAGTCGCCCAGCCTTGGTGCTCATGCGCTTGCGAAAGCCATGCGTCTTCTTGCGCTTGCGGGTATTGGGCTGGTAGGTCCTCTTCACGTCGTCCTCACTTGTATCTGGGGCGGTAGGTAGCTACCGAGCGGCAGTCGACTGCATCCGAAGGATGGAGTATAGCCCCCGCGCGAAGGGGAGGTCAACGAGCGCGGCGCGCCACGCTCATGCCCGGCGGAGCGCACACCTCTTCTGCGTGGGTTTGAAACGCCTCGTACGTCTAACCTTTCGCGCGCTTCGTGCCGAGGAAGGGGTTATGTTGCTCCAGGGCTCTATCCGGCGCTTCGATCTGGCCGCCGTCCTTCAGTTTCTCGCCCAGTGCGAGGCGACCGGCGTCCTCGAGGTGCGCGATTTCGACGAGTTCGGCTTCATCTACCTCTTCGGCGGCCACGTCGAGGCCATCTCGTTACCGATCACCGACGAGAAGCTGGGCTCGCGCTTGGTCAAAGCCGGCGCGCTGACCGAGCAGCAGCTCGCCGAGACCCTCATGGAAGAGGCGACGATGACCAGGGAGGAGAAGAAAGCCATGCCTCTCGGCCAACGCCTGATCGACAAGGGCTACACCGACGAGCGCACGATCCAGGACATCATGGCGCGCCAGCTCATGGACCAGGTCTTCGCCCTGGCGCAGTGGCAGAACGGCGTCTTCTTGTACGATGAGCCCGAGCGCATGCCCGAGTTCAAGGTCTCGATCCAGGGCAACGTGCAGCAGCTCCTGCTCGACGCCTACCGGCGCATCGACGAAGGGGAAGTGGCCCGCGTCCAGAAGACCGTGGTCGAGAACGAGGTCTGTTTCGCCTGCCCTCTGGAGGCGGAGTGCGACGACGACATCAAGGCGAAGTATCTGAAGAAGGACGTCTGCCTGTGGCGCAAGATGGGCGCCGTCATCAACGACGACTACGAGCGCGTCCAGGATGCCCGCAGGCTCTATCGCTCGCGCGAGACCGAGGCCGGGACCGACCTCGAGTCGCAACACGTCGAGGCCAAGTCGTCGGGCCTCGATGCCTCGCTCGACGCCGAGGCCTGACGCCGGCGCCACCGTTTCGCGCCGGGTCGGAGATCGGCCTCACGCCGGCGCCGCGGCTGCGCGCCGCGCGGACGGCTGCCGCGAGGTGAAGAGCACGCCGTGAGCGCCGAGCTGCGCCGGAACCCCCTCTCGGGCAAGTGGACCCTCATCACTCCCGCACGCGCGGCGCGACCTTCCGATATGGCCGATGCGCCGGTCGCCGGGAACCCGCCGGCCTGCCCCTTCTGCCCCGGTAACGAAGGTTTCACGCCTCCCGAGGTCGACTCGCTGCGACCGCCAGGGGCCGCGACTCGCGACACGCCGGGGTGGCTCGTGCGCGTGGTGCCCAACAAGTACCCCGCCTTCGCGGCGCCGCACGGAGCCCACGAAGTGATCGTGCATTCGCCCCGCCACGACGTCGATGTCCACCGCCTCACCCTGCCCGAAGTGACCGACGTGCTCACGATGTACCAGCGTCGCATCGCCGCCAACTGCGCCGCCGGGGCTCAGGCCGTGACGGTGATCCTCAACCACGGGCGCGAAGCGGGCGCGTCGCTCGCGCACCCGCACTCGCAGCTCTTCGCCAGCCCCGTCGTGCCGCCCCTGCTGCGCGCAGAACGCCGCCGCTTCACGCGCTACGCGGGCGAACACGGGCGCTGCCTGCTGTGCGACCTGATCGAGGCCGAACGCCGCGACGGCGAACGCCTGGTGATCGACGGCGAGTTCGTCGCCTTCACGCCGCCGGCGTCGCGCTTCGCGTTCGAGTTGTGGCTGGCGCCGGCGCAGCACGAGGAGGATTTCGGGCGCGCTGCAGCGCCGCGGCTCGCCGCGGCGCTGCAGCGCGCCCTACGCGCGGTGACCGGCGCGACCGGCGGAGCCGCCTTCAACTACTGGCTGCACACGGTCCCTTGCGGCGGCGACCGCTCCTTCCACTGGCACCTCGAGATCGCCCCGCGTACGGCGTTCCTGGCAGGCTTCGAGCTGGCGACCGACGTCACGCTCAACATCGTCGAGCCGCGCGCCGCAGCCGCGCGGCTGCGCGAGCAGTTGCCGCCGGCGTAGCCGGGTCCGCGCGGCTGCGCGAGCAGTTGCCGCCGCCATGGCTGCGTCCGTCCTCGCCTCGGCGCGGCCGGTACCGCCGGCTGCCGCACTCCGGTAGAATCACGCGGCACGGCGATGCGAACGGGGGTTCACGCATGGAGTGTCTGGTGTGCACCGACGATCTCAGCGAGCGCGACGGGCGGGCCGACTGATGCGTCCCCGATCGCTGCCTGCCCCACTCAGGCCTTCGCCACTCAGGCCTTCGCCATCGGCAGCGCCCCGACCGGCGCGCCCTCTCGCCATGCGCCGTGCCCACCCGCATCTCGCGCTGGCGCTGTTGCTCGCGACTGCCTTCCTCATGCCGGCGGTCAGCGTGTCGGCCTGTGGGTCGAGCACGCCGGCCGTGAGATCCTCGACGCTGCTCCCCAGCCCCAGCCCCTCGCTCCCGGGCGGCACGGGAGCCGGCGCGCAGTCGCCGACGCCGGTCGGAACCCCGTCGACGATCTCTCCCACCGCCGCAACGTCACCGGGTCCGTCCTCATCGTCGACGACAGGCGCAGCGCGGCCGACCGACAAGGAGATACGCGCCGACATCATCAAGCGCTTGGTGGCCGCCCCCGACCTCGTCGGCCTCACCTTCGGCGTTGCCGTGCATGACCGCGTCGTGACGCTCGCCGGAACTGTCGAGACGAAAGGGCAGAAGCGCACGGCCGAGCACATCGCCGTGACCGAACCGGGCATCGTCAAGGTCGTGAGCTACGTGAGAGTGGCTCAGGCGAGCGGGTACTGACCCAACCTCTGTACGGCCCGGCCGCACAGCGCCCGGGCAACACGCGAGCGGGCGGCACGAATCACCTCTGCACACCCGATCACGCCGAGGCGGGCACGAGCAGGTTTCGCGCGGGGAATACCTTCGCTACCACAAGGTTGTACGCAGGTAGTCTCAGGGAGAGTCCCCACATGGCCTGGAACACCGACACCGCACACAGCAACATCGAGTTCGCCGTACGCCACATGCTCGTCTCGACCGTGAAAGGCCGCTTCACGGCGTTCACGTTCGACGCGCAGATCGACGAGCACGACCTCACCCGCTCCCGTGGCAGCGTGGGCGTCGACCTCGCCAGCGTCGACACGCGCGAGCCGCAGCGCGACGGGCATCTGCGCTCAGCCGACTTCTTCGACGTCGAGCGCTTTCCGGCCATGACGTTCGTCGTCACGTCGGTCGAGCGCGGTGGGCCCGACGGGTGGCGCGTCGCCGGCGACCTCACGATCAGAGACGTCACCAAGCCGGTCGTGTTCGACGCCGAGATCAACGGCCCCGTCAAGGACCCGTTCGGCATGGAGCGGATCGGCCTGAGCGCCCACGCCAAGCTCGACCGCAAGGAGTTCGGCCTCACCTGGAACGTCATCGCCGAGGCCGGCGGGCTGCTGGTGGGCGATGAGGTCAAGGCCACCGTCGAGGCCGAGTTCACGAAGGCCGCGGCCGAGACCGCCCAAGGCGCCCCGAGCGCAGGAGCCACGTCGTAGACACATCGCCCCTCCCTCGGTCAGGGCCGCCGCGCGACCAGTCGACGCGACCACCGGCACGAGAACCTGGCGAGACGCCGACCTATGCCCGCAGGGCGAGTTGGCCACAGGCGGCCTCGATCTCGCCTCCGGGCGAGCGGCGCACCGTGCAGGCCACGCCGCCGCGGCCGAGCTGAAGAGCGAGGGCGGCGAGTTCGCGCGCCTCCGGGCGCGCGAACTCGCCGCCCGTCTCGTTGTAGGCGATCAGGTTGAGGTGGTAGAGCCGCTTGTGGGCCAGGCGGCGGCGCAGCGCCTGCACCTGCGCCGCCGTGTCGTTGACGCCCTTCAGCACCACGTACTCGAAGAACAGCTTGCGCCGCGTCGCGGCAACGTAGCGCTCGCAGGCGGCGAAGAGCGCGTCGAGCCCGTAGGTGCGGTTGAGGGGCACGAGACGGCTGCGCAGCTCGTCGGTGGCGGCGTGCAAGCTCACGGCGAGGTTGAGCTGCAGCGGTTCGGCCGCGAAGCGGTCGATGCCGGGCACGACGCCGACCGTCGAGACCGAGACGGCCCGCGCCGCCAAGGCGAAGCCCTGCGCATCGTTCAGCAGACGGCAAGCACGCAGCGTCTCGTCGTAGTTGTGGAACGGTTCGCCCATCCCCATGAAGACGACGTTGGTCACGCGCCGCCCCACGGCGTCGGCCTCCCCGACGCCGCTCCCGCCGCGGCCGCCGCCGACGACCACAGTCCTCCCGCTTCTGTCCGTTGCACGCAGCTCACGCGCGAAGTGCAAGACCTGGTCGACCATCTCCTCCGCCGTCAGGCTGCGACGCAGCCCCAGCTTGCCGGACGAGCAGAACGCACAGCCCACGCCACAGCCCACCTGCGTGGACACGCACACCGTAGCGCGTTTGGGAGAGGCCATGAGCACCGCCTCGACGGGATGGCCATCGTGGGTCCGGAACAGAACCTTGCGCGCCTCGCCGCGCGCGGCGAGGCGCGTCTCGACGGCGTCGAGGCTGAGGGGCCGCAGGCGCTGCGCGAGTTCCTCGCGCAGCGCCTGCGGCAGCGACGTCATCTCGGCGAAGCCCGTGGCCAATCCCCGCGTGAGGGCCTGATAGACCTGACGCGCACGGTACGGAGGCTGCCCGAGCTCGGCAAGCGTCTGCTGCAGGGTGCGAAGAGCGATCACGATCCCGATTCTACTGCAGGAAAGAGGCTTGCTCGTTGGGGGAAGGGAATGGGCCCGATGGCCCGAAAGGGTTAAAGCGGCACACCAGCAAAGCGACGAGGACGGGCCGGACATGACGAACACCCAACTCATCGGCATCGCGGTCGCGGTCGTCATTCTGCTTATCCTGATCATCGCCCTCATCGTCACCCGTGGCAAGGGCAAGACATCCGCGGCCAAGAGCCCGGTCACCCCGGCGGTCGTGGGCTCGTTCCTCGACGAGCCCCTGCGCAACGACTTCGACAAGCTCGGCCGGGCGGCTGCGCCGGCCGGCCGGCCGGACGCATCGGAAGCCCCCGGCGAGTCAGCACCGGCGGGGGTACCGCCCGTCGTGGAGACAGGTCCGGCGGAGGAGCCGGCGCCGCTCCGCGAGCCGACCCACGTCGAGGAGCCGACCACGGTCACAGAGGCGACGGCCTACGAAGCGCCGACCCTGACGCCCGTCGATGATGCCGCGATCGCCGAAGCGATGACGCAGCCGGCGCCCGTGGAGGAACCCGGCGAGGAACCAGCCCCGGAATCGGCCGCGGAGCCCGCCGAAGCAGAACCGCTGCCCATCGCCGCGGAAGCCACCGAGGCGCCGGCGGAAGAGGCGCCGGCGGAAGAGGCGCC
>Ga0315282_10007420_pt1 | contig 17999 bp, 15 predicted proteins | sample YL17G07_20_MG_FD_203693 | JGI IMG/M metagenome (GOLD analysis project Ga0315282, IMG submission 203693) | Sediment microbial communities from Yellowstone Lake, YNP, Wyoming, USA - YL17G07_20 | ecosystem: Environmental > Aquatic > Freshwater > Lake > Sediment | place: USA: Wyoming | collected...
CGGGTGTAACATATCGGCAATATCTTTGGCCAATGGGATAATTTCATTCTCTATTTTCGTCTTAAACGTCCGATAGGGTAATTCCAGATTGGAAACTTGAACACAGGTAACATTTTGGGTATCTAGATGTACATCCTCTAATTGCTTTCCTTCGCTTGTAAACGCACGAATAGTGTAACCAGGCATATTGATAATCAGCAATGAGCTATCCTTGTGCCATTTGGTTGCAAGTTTATTTTGGTTGCTGATAACACGCCAAATAATATCAATTGGGTTTGCTTGTTCACAATCATAAAAGTCAATGGTGAAATTCCACTTGGTTGTTCCATTAGTGAACCACATGCGCAAGTTATTGACCCTTATGTAGAAACTTTCGGATTTGGAATAAAAGTATTGTCCCAGAAATAAAACCCATCCCAAGATAACAGTAATTGCCTCGATGGTTTTGCCAACCCCGATGACGTTATTGGGCAGTATTAGAGCTACAACTAAGGCTATTGCCATAAGAAGTAGTCCCACTATGGCAAACCAGTATTTTCTGAACATATCTGCCTCGCGCTTTACTCAGAACGAATGTTTTATTTTTGTTATACCACATATTATCTGGACTGGTATGACTGCATTTTGGGACTTGGGAATTTGTGATACCAGCGCCGCCCAACCGTTTGGCTCAGCGGTAGCGGCAGGACTGGCGAGACTATCTAATTATCGCGCATTTCTAGCGAAGCAGTGCATACCTTCAGCGGCCGGAGCCGCTGTAGGCCTGAAGACAATGTTAGGTAGCTGGGTTTGGACGGTACAACCGTATATTGCCAGGGCCCAACCAATCAAAACACCAGATTAGGTCTTCGACAATTGAATATGCTCGAATCAGAACTGAATCGGAGATCTCAATCTCCACGTATTGCCCCTCCGAGGTTGTAGCGCCAAAGTGGTTGTTGCAAAAGCCACCGAGTACAAGCAAAGGACTGGGAATTGGTTTGCCATCTCGACCAATACCACGGAGACGATCTTCAATATGCTGGAGCGAATTACGGAGATCACGAAGCTTGCCGAATTGAGATAAGAATCTTTTGCAGTGATCGCGAGCCATTGCAGATAATTGTTTCTGTTTCTTGAGTACCCTAATGAGTTGGGCGGCAGCGTCCAAAGCGTATACAAACGACTTGGCGTAGATAAGGTGCAATCGACGATCAGCTCCAATAAGCTGAGCATCTAATCCGCTTTTTTCTTCGAATAGCGGAAGCACGATGCGAGCCTCGTTTAGTTGATCGAGAACCTCATCAAGAAGCATCCAAACTAAGAATGCCCAGTCACAATCTGGATGGTCAATCCAAAGGCCCGGAAGTTCATGGCTTTGTTCGTCTTTGTTCTGCATGCTAATCCAGATGCCTAACGCTTTGGCTCAGCGGCAGCGGTGAGATTGGCGAGACTCTCTCGCATTATCGTGCCATTTCCAGCCAAGTGCATACCACAACGGCGGAGCCGCTGTCCGTTGGAGACGAGGTTGGGCCGAGATGTTAATTTGGTGTAGCGTGTTCTTAAATTTCAAGTGTAATAGTCAAAACACAGCATCAGATACCGATGAGACGGGTTCCTCGCCTGAATCAGCAATTACTTCCTCATTGGCATGCTGAGTTGAAAGAAAGCTTTTAATTTCAGCCGTAAATTCCTGAAGTGTAAAGTAGGCTTGTCTGCATTGTTCTAGTTCGATTTGTATTGCGTCTTGAACTGCTTTTTCAATGTGCACTGAATGCCGCAATTTGTATGTTTCTAAAATGATCGTGGAAACCGCATCATTTATAAACCCTATCTCTCGGGCCGCGTTGAGCTTATCTTCAAATTTTATTTTAATCCAGGGTTCCTGCCCTTGAGCTTGCCTACATAGAAAGACCTCCTCACCGTTGTGTTGTATGTGAGTACTTGCAGCCATTGCGTCCACTTTCCTATATTCTTTTTTCTTGCCTAACTGGTTTACGGCTGGATGCGTTGGGAATTGATTAAGAAGTAAATACGAGATTACGGCTTCATATATCCCTGCGTATTGGATGATTTGCAGTTTTAAATGCCCAAGTAATTCAAAAGAGTTTTCATCAAAGGCTAAGGCCTCCTGTAATTTTGCTGCGTAGCGCGCAATATAAAATTCTTGGGCAAGTCGCTCGCGTAAAAGCTTATCATCAATAAAATCAAATTGCCTGATGTGCGACGTGTACGTTCCGATATCGCGATGATAATAGTCTGCTACAGCATTAATAAGTTGCGCGTCCAGAGGCATTTTATATTCTCCTTATCCGAAAAAGGGGGCAACAAACCCTCGGCCCAACGAATTAAGGATTGATGTGATTGCCAGAACCCATGCTGAAACCCAGTTCAACACGCCGTCATATCTATCCAAGTTGAACCAAGTCGTATTGGGAACGTTGGGTTGTTCTTTGGTATTCAAGTGTATCACCCTCCCCATATCAAGCCCACCACATAGAATGTATGGTTATTATATACAGAATTGGCGAGTTTGCTAGCCAAACCCAAGAAACTCTCCGCTCAACTGCAAAGCACTGGGCTGCCTGATGTCCCTTTCATACTCCTTTTCAGTGATATTCACCTTGAATTTTGTGACCAACTCCATCGCTGAAGCTAAATCCTTATAGATGGCTATGAGGATCGAAACAGAAATTATGTTCGTTTCTGAAAACCTCTTTTCGGGTTGAAGGCGATTATGTAAGGGGAGGAAAGAGGTCAAAAGTGAACCTGGGGGTATGTTCACAACAAAATGTATGCATTTTCTAAATCTTCATTTACCTGCCATGACAAAAGATGCTCGCCACGTTGGTTTTGACCTTCGCCGGCCTGCAGGAAGATGTTCGCTCCACGAATGTGGGTGTGGTCTTCGGTAACAAGGTCGAGCCGTCGGGCGTGTCTTCACCCAACCTGGCTTCGCGGCAGGAAAAAACCGTGCAGCTTTACCGGCGCGGCTTGTTCCCCAAAGTCATTGTCAGCGGTGGGTTGGGCAAATAAGGCTGGGGCGAAGCCCAGGTGATGGCCCAATACTTTGCCGATCACGGCGTACCGCGCGAGGCGATTCTGGTTGACAGCGCCGGCAATAACACCTATCTGACCGCCTAGCACACCGCCGAACTGGCCAAAGCGAACGGCTTTCAAAGCTCTGTGCTGATCTCGTATTTTTACCACCTGCCCCGTGCCCGGCTGGTCTTCCAGCTGTTCAAGCTGGTCCCTGTCACCGCCGCCCATGCCGAACGCTTCGTTCCCCGCGATTTTTATTTCGGCTTGTTCCGCGAAGTCATCGCTTAACCGATCTATTTCTTACGGCCCTATGGGGAATAGAACTTAATTCGATACCCCATTGGCGGCAGTCAGCAGAGTCACTGGAATGACGCAGCGGGTGTGCCGTCCGTTGGACTTGACATCCAAAAATAGATCGTAGCGCGGCTGTGTGAGAACGCCGGGGATAATGGAGAAATCCACTTCGGCGTTGCCGAGCAGGCCGGAGGTGTACTGCGGTAATGCCAGGGTAGTCTTTGCATCCGGGGCAATAAGCCAGCCTTCGGGTAGGTGCCAGTTGAGTTCCAGCCATTGCGGGTTGGGTATGGCATTACGGAACTGCAAGTGGATCTTGACAGTCTGCCCTTCTCGGGCAACCGGCTCGCCGGAGTAATCAAGCCAGGCGGTATAAATGGGAGTCTCATAGCGCACCGAGAAGGGTTGGCGTGCCAGCACATCCTTCTCAAAAGTACGTTCAGCTTCAGGAGATAACCGTTGCGGTGTATTAACTAGCTCGCTGCCCTCCTTGAGCTGTAGGACAAAGCCTTTCTCCGCACCGACTACATCTACATCCGCCAGGTCCATAAAGCGCGGCACCAGGCGGACGACGCGATCTGTTAAATCCTGGATGGTTTTTGGGAACATGCCCTTGCTGTCGCCCAGGTTGAGCGAGATCGTGACGATCTTCGACCCGATGGGTTCAATCCATTTTTGTGGAATACCTTCGATTCCGTGAATAATGCCCAGGGTTGCTCCAAGCGTAGCGGCGGTACAGTCTGTATCCTCACCACATCCGACTGCAATGCACAGGCTGCGCCCGAAGTCGTCTTCGCCATAGACCCAGCCAAGGACAAAAATGGAGACATTGGCCGGAGCGTCATACCCAACCGGCCCCCAGGGGATGTCAGTTTCGGCTCCTTCCATATAGCGAATGGCAAAATGATCCGGAACTTCGCGCAGCAGGTTCTTGCGGGCTTGCTTCCAGTCCAGACCTTTACGGTAGCTGTCGAGTACGCAGCGCACGCCGCGGGCGACACCACTGTCCTGGGGGATCCATGACAGGCCGATATCGATCAGTTTAAATCTGTCCGATTCAACAAAAGCCGCACTCTGCACAGCTGCGCAGAAAACTTCGCCGTGAACACCGTCGGTGCTGTGATCGACGACGCCGTCCTCATAGGCGTAGCGTGCGGCAATTTCCGGGTGGCCGGGCGCGAGGCAGGCCCAGATTTCGGAACGGATGAAGCAGCCGCAGCTGTCGCGATAGGGGTTGTTCATCCAACCGGAGAGCGGCGGGACGAGACCCATGCGCATGTTGTTCTTCCCCAGGCCGTATTCATTCCAGCTCGGCGTGATATACGTGTGCCAGTACTCTCCCAAAATGGAAGCATTGGTGGCGCGCCCATATTTTTCGACCACGTTCAGCCAGACCAGCTGGAGATCGAGGTCATCGTTTGGCAGCGCCTCACCGCCCAGTTCCTGGGTATAAAAATCAATTTCGACCTCGCCGCGCTGGCCTTCAAATGGCGCACCGAGGGTGCCGCCGATGTTCTTACCCATCCAGCAGCCCTCAACTTTTTTACGATATTCATTCAAGTTCATCCACATGTTTTTTTCCTCTTTAAGTGAGGTATGGGAATTTAGGTGTTTGTGGGGGAAGCAGCCTGCGCAAACGCCTACATACCCCACTAGGGTTTACCAAATACATCCCGGATGGCTTCCAGGTATTTCATGCCGTGGCGTTGGTCCGGCTCCAGGTAGCTGCCTTCGGTCCATTCATTCCATGCGTTGATCGTAAGGATCTTCTGTTTCATCCCGCTGGCATCCATGCGCACTTTGATCGCTTTCAGTGGAGAGCAAAAAGCCTCAGGTGTGTTGCCTGTCAGGATAGGCGTGAAGGGGTAACCTGCGTCGAGAAAGACTTCCGATTGAACTGTGCGTGGGCTGGAATCCCAGCCCATGGTAGCGTTGGGGTAATAGGGGAGATCGACCTGCTGGACTGCCTTCGCCCAATATTGCATGTAGTTGTCAAATACCCAGGTGTAATCCGTCTCCGGGAAGGTGACCAGCGGTACGTGGTGGATCCATACATAAGAGGTGACGCTGTCGAAGCCGAGTGTGTGCATCAGGCAGTCCGGATCGCGGACTTCTGTCTCGCCAGGCAGGATAACGCAGTTCCACAGCACCTGGTTGAGATGCAGATCCGGAAAGCCCGCGGCCTGGGTGAGGGCGCGGAAATCAGCCAGCGCAGCGCGGGTAAGTTCGACCCCGCCCAGGCCCTCGATCAGCGCGGATAGATCGTAGACCGAGAAATAGGGCGCGCCGCTGATCTTCCAATATGATGGGTGCTTGAAGTAACGCTCGATGCAATACGAGACCACCGTATCAAATGTCTGGCGAGTTACCGGCCCGGGGTAAAGCAAGCGGTGATCCTGCCGGCGGCATTCGTTAAGTTTGGCCGGGTGGATATCAACCCAGTTGTGATTAGCCCACATCAGCGCGAATTTAAGACGCCGGTTGTTGGCTGCCCCCATGAACCCCTGTTCAAGCGCACGCTCGATAAAGGGTCCGTCATTGTACCAATACCAGTCGAAGATAAACGCGTCCACACCGTGATCGGCCGCAGCGCCGATCTTGCGCGCCATCACCGCCGGGTCGGCTTCATCCTCGTATCCCCAGACCGGAACGCGGGGCTGGTAGTGCTGTGGGTAGCGCGGGCAGGCACGCTTGACGACCTCCCATTCTGTCCAGCCTATGCCGTGCACCTGCGCATTGCGCGGGTCGGAATGGTAATTGGGGAAATAGTAGACGGCAATCTGATAGGGATCTGTCAAGGTTTTACCTCAACTTAGGGGATGAGCGCCGCGCAGTTTGAGCCTCGCAGGCTGCGCCTTAAGTCAGCAGTTATCGTTTAGAGCCTGCCCGCCAGCAGATCCTGTTTGCGCTGCATGTAGTAGATGAAGTTCTGAAACGGCACATCCGGCGGGACGGTGTGATCGACAGTTGGGATAAAACCACCTTCCTCGATCAGCGGGATAAAAGATCGCAGGTGCGCGTCTATTTCCTCGCAGGTGGTCGCCAGAACGCGTTTATCCACCCCGCCCCACAGGCGCAGCGAGCGGCCAAACTTTTTGCGCAGACGGATGGGGTCCTGGTCAGCCGTGCGCTCCATCGGCCAGATCCCGTCGATCCCGGCATCCAGGAAGTGAGGGATCAAAACCTCGGGGTTGCCGTCGGTGTCGATCATCACATAGCGCACGCTGTGGCTCTTGTAAAACTCGACCACGCGCTTGAGGCGCGGGAAGATAAACTTCCGGTAGGTCTTCGGGCTGAGCAGGGGGCCGTTTTTCATCGAAAGGTCTTCGTTAAGGAAGATGTAATCCACGCTGGTTTGTTCGAGGAAGGGGCGGGCCGCTTCGATCAGGAAATCCGCATGGGTTTCAATGATGTCGTGCATCAAGTCGGGCTGGTCATACCAGGCATAGGAGAGATTCTCGGTACCCATCAATTCACGAGATAACCAATAAAAGCCGAGCGTGGAGCAGTTCGGGCCGAAGATCAGGGGGTGCATGCGCTTGCGCCAACCTTCGAGGCGCGTGGTTTTCCAGTTTGGCTCAAAACGGGTCAGGCTGCACGGGTTATAGCGCTTCTTGACCACTTTCCAGTCCTCCATAGTTTTGACCGGAAAATCGATATACTGGTCCATCGACATTCGCGACCGCCCGACCGAGCCTTCTTTCAGCGCCCGGCGCAAGATGCCTTTTTCATCACGGAATGTAACGGTCCGCTCGTCTTCTTCCAGCTCTTCGTATTCAAACGGCGGGAACATGTCGGCAGTAAAGCGGATGAACTCGCGCGGGTCCATGCCCAGGCTCTCTTCGCCAGAGAACCAGTCCCAATGGAAGGCATGCACATCCAGACTTTCCTGCTCCCAGCGGTCTATCGTCTGCGGCCAAACCCCGGCCTCCCAGTTGGGAACCTGGTCTACGGGTTGGTATTCCATCACGTTGAGAAAGCGTTCGAGGTAATTCATGCTGTTTCCTATTTTTCTACACCTGTCACCACCACGCCCTGGATGTACAGGCGCTGGAAGGAGAAGAACAGGATGACGCAAGGCAGCAGGGTCATCATGGCGCAGGCCATCAGCCGCGGGTAATCGACCACGCCGGGGTTCTGGGTCTGGAACATGCGCATGCCCAGGCTGACCGGAAAATTCAATTGCGAGCGCAGATAAACCAGGGGGTAGATCAGGTCGTTCCAGTAGTAGAAGAACGCGAAGATCGAAACGGTAGCGATGATCGGTTTGGACATGGGCATGAAGATTTGCAAGAAGATACGGAAAGTGTTGCAGCCGTCGATGCGGGCCGCATCTTCCAGCTCTCTGGGGATGCCCATGAAGAACTGCCGGAAGAGGAAGATGAAGAAAGCATTGCCGAAAAAGGATGGGACGATGATGGGCAAGTAGGTATCCGTCCAGCCAATCGCATTAAACATGATGAAATGCGGGATGATGACCACCCAGGTGGGCAGCATCAGGGTCGTCAGCATCACGAAGAACAAAAAATTACGCCCAGGGAAACGCAGGCGGGCAAAGCCAAACCCGACGATTGAGCTGCTGACCAGGCTGCCGATTATCCCACCGGTTGAGAGCACAACGCTGTTGCTTAGAAAGCGTGCAAATGGGATCTTTACGAAAACATCCAGGTAGTTCGTCCAGACCAGCCGGCTTGGGATCCACTGAATCGGCCAGGTTTGCACCTCGTCGATCGTTTTCAAGCTGGTGCTCAACATCCAAAAAAAGGGGATCATCAAAACGATGGCCCCCGCTATCAGCACTAGGTAGACCAGGGTAACCCGGATCCTGTGCGACCATTTCACCCCGATCCGAGATGTTTTTATTTCATGTTTTGAGGATGAAGCAGGGGATGCTTTTTGTGTGATAGTCATGGTTCTCTCCTCCTTCTCTCCGTTTATTTCTCGCCCGCGTAATAAACCCAGCGGCGGGAAGTAGACATGACAAATAGGGTTAAGGATGCGATCAGGATAAATAGAATCCAGGCAATCGTAGAAGCATAACCAAACTGCAAGGACCTGAATGAAGTCAGATAGATGTTGAGGCCGAAGAAGAAAGTGCGGTAGTTTGGCCCGCCGGATGTCATGATATAGGAAGTTTCAAAAGTCTGGAATGCACCGATCAGGCCGGTGACGAGATTGAATAAGATGGTCGGCGTCAGCAGGGGCAGGGTAATGTGGAAGAAACGCTGGATGGTATTAGCCCCATCAATGGTCGCCGATTCGGTCAGTTCTGTGGGGATCGCCTGGAGGCCGGCAAGGTAGACGATCATGGTACCGCCCACACCCCAAAGCGCCATTAAGATAAACGAGACCATGACCCAATTTTGGTCCACCAACCAACCAATCTTGGCGATGCCAAACCAACTTAATATGGCATTCAATACGCCAAACTGTTTATTGAATACAAACAGCCACAGTAGAGAAACCGCCACACCCGTGGTGACCGCAGGCAGGTAATAAATGCCGCGGAAGGTCAGAATGCCTCGCACCTTTTGATTCATTAAGATGGCGATGGTCAGACCGATCACCAGGCTGAGCGGCAGGAAGCCGCCGACGAATTGAAATGTGGCGCGGATAGAATCGATAATCCGGGGATCCTGGGTAAACAAATACTGGTAATTTTCAAAGCCGACGAATTTGGGCAGGCCAGAGCCGTCATAATTCGTCAGGCTCAGATAAAGAGAAGCCAGCAAGGGGCCAAACCGGAACAGGATATACCCCAGGATCCAGGGTAAGATGAATAAATAACCTTCAAATGCCTCGCGCCGCGCCATTTTGGACACATGGGTGGCCATATTTCCTCCTTTTCTACTGAAATGCAGCGGCATTAAGGATAGCGCATTTTATAGAAAAATGTGGTACGCAGCGGCAATAAGCATGGCTGCGTACCACATACACTCACATTACTGATGGGTCTATGAATATGCCAGTAACTGGTAACCAACGGTCTAAATTAGGACTGCTGTTTGGCCAGTCGGTTGACCTCATCCTCAAAGGCCTTGAGGGCGGTGGCGGGGTCGTCATCGGTAACGCCGTTGACCAGCGGGTCAACCGAGTTGTTCCATGCGTTTTCAAATCCCTTCCAGAAGGTCGGGAAGACTTCGGCGTTGGCGATTTCCATCTGCTTCGAGAAGACCTGGACGTTCTTCGGGGGCAGGTCGCCCTTTGCGGCGACTTCGTTCCAGCGTGTGGCTGAAGATTTGCGACCGGGGATCGAGCGCAGCGGGTCAGAGATCAGGACGTTAGTCGATTCAGTGCTGGTGAGGAACTTATTCCATTTCCAGGCCGCTTCGACATTCTTCGTGTTGGCGGCAATACCCCAGGCGCCGCCGGCTGCGTTGATGCAGGATTTCCCATCGTTCGAGGTGGGCATGGCCGTGCAGTCGAAATCGAACTTGTCCTTAATGATTGCGCGCTCAGAGACGGTTGCCCATGATCCCTGGAACGACATGGGGATGATGGCAGCCCCGAATGGATCGACGCCGGACGGTGTGGCGCCGGTTTCAGGGAACAAGCCTTCCTTGCGGCGGGCAATGAAGTACTTAAGGCAGTCAGCATTTTCTTTCGAGTTGATCACACAGGAAGACAGGTCTTCTGAGAAGACTTTGCCGCCCCAACCATAGAACAGGCCGAGGAAAACCCAGTCCCAGGTGTACATCACCATGCCCCAGTTTGTGAAATTGCCTGAGTTGTCTTTCTTGATGAATTTCGTAGCCAAACTGGCCAGCTCATCCCATTTCCAGCTGGCGGGCGGCAGCGAAACACCGGCATTCTCGAACATGTTCTTGTTGTAATAGATACCGATGTTTGAAAAGTCATAGGGCAGCGCGTAGAGCTGGCCCTTATAAGTCATCTGGGCTACTTCAGCAGGCCAGAAGTCAGCGACATTGACTTCAGCCGCATCGGCAGCAATTAGATTGGCCAGGCTCATCGTCCATCCCTTGCTGGCGTAAGCGTATATATCATAGGTGCGGGTGTACCATACGTCGGGGAGCTGTTTGCTGGCGCCCTGGGTATTGATGGAATCGTAGAATGCGTTTCCATCGGCAATATCCAGGTGATCGATCTTGATGTTAGGATCTTTGGCCTTGAAGTTCTCGATAACCTGGGTGAATAAGGGCATGTCTGCTTCACCGTGGTTGGTGACAAAGCGCAGTGTTACCGGACCACTCGCTGGAGGCGCGGCAGTGGTTGGTATAACTTCTGTCGACTTTACCTCGGTGGGTTTTGCGGCTGGAGTACAAGACACAAATAGGGCGCTTGCCCCAACGACAGCCGCACCTCTCAGAAAATCGCGGCGAGACAGGTTGGCTTTTTTCATTTTATTCCTCCTGGTTGCTAAACTTTGAATACACGGATTTTTTACAACGACCCCTCAAATCTGTTCAACGGAGAAGTCCTCTCCGATCTTCCATAGCTGAAATGCATTCAGACTACCGGGAACATGAAAAGGAAACCAATAAAGGATTTAACTGATAAAATCATTCAGATAGCGCTCATTGATGCCATACAGCCAGCACGATATCGATCAGTTGGGTATTAAGGTAATTGTATTGCTGCACAACGGGTTGGATTCGTGATTCCGGCCAAAATCCGGCCAAAACCAGGACAGAAATTTATTATAATTAGGCAATGTCCGGAACCAGTGTAGCACAACCCGTCCGTCCAACGCTCACTTTGAAGATTTTTAATTGGGTATGAGCCCGTATTATTTATGCAGATAAACACCGATTTCCAGAATCACGTCCGCAAGGCGTTAAACCATCTCTACAATCCGGAACAGCTGCGCCAAAGTTCACTGATTCAGTGGTTTGGTCTTTCTGAACGCGCCGATGCGCCTTCTGTCTTGCAGCACACATTAATCGATTCAATCCAGGCGCTGCGGCCGAGCCAGTATGAGTCAATGTATTCCGAGGCGCGTAAAACTTATGAGATCCTCCTGCTGCGCTATATCCAGCAGTTCAACCAGCAAGAAGTGGCGCACCACATCGGGGTCAGCGAACGCCAGTTCCGGCGGGAACAAAATCGGGCCATTGATATCCTGACGGAATCTCTATGGAAAAAGTACAACACGCCCGAGCGACAAACCACAGCCGTTAAACCCACACCAGCGCAGCCGGGCTTTTCGGCCCCAGCGGATGAATGGAATATCGATGCCGAATGGGGATGGATCAAGAAGGCCTACTCCGAGCGGGTGACCAACACGTACCCGTTCATCCGGGGGATCATTCAATTAATTGAGTCCGTTGCCAGCCAGCACCAGGTGGCGCTGGAGTTCAAAGCACATGAACACTTACCCGACCTAGCTGTGCATCCCGTTGCGCTGCGCCAGATCCTGTTAAATTTGCTGCGTGTGGCTATTGATCACGCCAGCCAGGGGCAGATCCAGATCGACGTGGTCCTGCAGGAATCGCTCCTGGTGCTGGGGGTTACTGCTCATCTGCCAGCTAACCCGATGAATCATCCGTTGTTCGATCCCGGTGACAATCTTCTCGAGATTGCTTCGCGGCTGACAGAGCTGTCCAACGGACATTTAGACATCCAGGAGCAGGTGCAGGGCTTCCAGGCAAAACTCCTGCTGCCGATCGTGAAAGGGGTTTCTGTGCTGGTGGTGGACGACAACCGTGATATTATCAAGCTGCTGCAGCGCTATACCACCGGGACGCGCTACCACCTCACCGGGTTAGAAGATCCTGAACAATCTTTTAAAGCCATTGAGACCAGCGGCGCCAGGATGATTATCCTGGATGTGATGATGCCAAAAATCGATGGCTGGGAGCTGCTGGGCCGCCTGCGGCATCACCCGCTGACCAGCCAGATCCCCGTAATAATCTTGAGCATACTGGCACAGGAAGAACTGGCCTTGTCCCTGGGGGCGAGGGCGCTGGTAACCAAACCGATCACTCAGGAACGGTTTCTGGCTGTAATGGATCAGGTTTTTGGAGCTCAGAATTGAGCGTTCCGACGATGGCCATCACACATTCCAGAAACTCCTGTACTGAAAGCCCACTGGTCCTGCGCACCGCAAACTGGCTGGAAATTACCTGCGCGCCAACCGGGTCGTTGGCAGAGACAATCACCACCGGTATACTGCTGATGGCCGGGTCGGCGGCTTTTTCGCGCAGTACCTGGTATCCATCCAGATCCGGCAGCATCAGGTCCAGCAAGACGGCCTCTGGCTGGCGCGCGCGCATCAGGTCGAGCGCCTCGCGCCCATTTGAAGCGCGGATGACCCGGAAGTCGGGCCGGTTGGCTGAGATAATGCGGGCAAAGAGCTGTATGGTTTCGGGGTCGTCTTCGACCATCAACAGGCTCAGCTCAAGTTTATTAAAGCGGTCAAAAGCAGCGATCAAATCTTCCTGGCGGGTTGGTTTGAGCAGGTATTCGACGACGCCCAGCCGGCGAGCGGCTTCTTCTTTTCCGGGGACCCAACACGAAATCACCGGTGTGTTATAGGGCAAGGGAACGGCAGGTGTGAATGCCCGGTCATTTTCAAAGGCCTGGGTATTCATGATCACCGCCTGGGCCGGGGATTCTTTCATCAGCTGTATGGCCATCTCTAACGATTCAGCTGGGACAATCTCGACATGGTCGGCATAGCGACTGAACAGGTGTTGGAAGGCGCGCTCGTTTTCAACCACCACCAGGCGCGGGATGTATTGGGGGCTGGGCGCTTTGTTTGGGCGAGAGCGCGGGATGTATTCGACATAGCGGTTGATCCAGCGCGGCAGACCACCTCGGGCTGCGGGGGACTGCGAGGATATACCCGTCGGGATACTAAAATAGAAGGTTGTGCCAGTGCCCACTTCACTTTCGAACCACATCTTGCCGTCGTGCAGCTCGATAAAGCGTTTGCTGATGCTTAGCCCCAGGCCGCTGCCCCCCGTACGGTGATGGAGCATCCGGTCAAGCTGTGAGAAAGGCTCAAAAATCTTGACCTGATCTTCTGGCGTAATGCCGGGCCCCGTGTCTTTGACGCGGATGACCACATTGTCATGATCTTCGACGACGCCCACCAGAACGCCGCCTTGCTCGGTAATCCGCCCGGCGTTGCTGAGCAGGTTTAAAATTACCTCGCGCAGGCGCGTGCTGTCGCAGTAGATCAGCATTTCATTCTGGGGCAGCTCTGTGCGCAGGTAAAGGTTTTTGGTTTCATAGAAAGGCTTGACGGCAATAATGGCAGCATCGATGATTTCCTGGAGGGACGTCCAGCGCTTGGTCAGTGCCATCCGCCCGGCATCGACCTGGCTGAGGTCGAGAACATCATTGATCAGATCGACCAGGTGCTGGCTGTTGCGCTGGATCGAAGAGATATCGGCCAGCAGGCGGGCGGGCAGGCGTTTGCTGTAGACCTGGGGCGATTTCATGATCAGGTCGGTGTACCCGATGATCATGTTGAGCGGGGTGCGCAACTCGTGGCTGACATTGGCGACAAACTCCTCTTTCATGCGGCGCGCCTCTTCAGCCTTCTCGGTCATCACTTTCAAGCGTATCGACAATCGGTTAAGCTCATTGTTGGCGTGCAGCATGTCTTCCTGTATCTGGCGTAGCTCCATGCGCTGGTTGCGGGCTTCTTCCAGGCTTTGGGCAACGCGCCGCAAGTTTTCGGTAGACCACTCTACCATGATCAGAAACGGGGAGAAGGCCGACCAGCCCACAAACCCCGCGAGGATACCGCCAAACACAACCGGGGCGATTTGCCCCGGTGGAAGAAAACCGGCCCCCGGCCAGAAGGCGAAACCGAGCAGGAGCCCGGTGGTCAGCGCCCCCGCGATCAGCGCCACCTGCCAGCCAATCATGACCACAGCCATTAACGGGATCAAGGCATACAGGAAAGCGATATCTGGCTGCTGGAAGATGACCAGCGCCAGGGTAATGATCAGCAGCACCCCGGTCAACCACAGGATCTGCGCCGCGAGCAGCTTCTTGGAGATCAGCCGGTAGCTGCCCAAGAAGGTCAGGCAGGTCAGGGCCATGGGAGGTAAGATTTCTGACGATATCTGGCCGGATTTGTAGCCAGCCAGGCCTAACAGCCAGACGCCGCAGATAATGGTGGTGGTTATGATCAGCTTGCGCGAGGATGACTCAATCAGATCACTGGCCAGATAGGCAAAATCGGGGTTGTGACTCCTGGCCTCTTTTATCATTGTCCACATAATCATCACCTCTTCAGGGAATTTAAGCGAAAACTGCTCGCTCCAGGTAAGTGCAAGGCAAGATAAGTTTATCCGAAATCAGGCGATCAAACGGAAGTTGGTGCCATTCTTTGATCGCTACCGGGGTTCTTGCGTCCAAGGATATGGTTTTCCACAATTTAAACAGAATTTCGGAGCTTGAAATTTTAAAATAGTGAAACCATCCAAGACATTTCCACGAATAGCAGTATTGCAAGCTGGACAATTATTAATTGTGGGCACACTACATTTATCGTAGAAATTTTAATCTTTTCTGGACGCTTGGTATGCCATTCGTTAATCACATGACCGTTTTCACATATTTGAGCGACATCATATCTCATAGAACATTCTCTCTGGATTGATTTGAAAACACCATCACTAAAGCCGCCCAATGATTAAGGATTGATATGGCGGATAATGGATATGCCAAAGCCAGTTCCACTGTTCTGTCATATCTATTCGGGTTCAACCAAGGTATTTTAGGAAGGCTGAGTTATTCTTGGGGAGTAAATGCAGTACCTTCTCTGTTTCAAAGCCCACCGCATAGAAGTTAGATGAATATTATATATCCTGTTGGTGAGTTTACAAGCCAAACCAGGAAACTTCTCAAGCAATTTCACAAAGTTGGACTACTGATATACCTCCCCATAATCCTATTCGGTGGTTTTCACTTTGAGATTTATGACCAACTCCATCGCTGGAGCTAAATCCCGGGAAGTTATTATGAATATCGCAACAGAAATAATGTTCGTTTCTGAAAACCCCTGTTCGGGTTGAAGGCGATTATGTAAGGGGAGAATGCAACCCAAAAGTGAACCAGGGGGTATCTTCACAATAATTGAATAGCTGACCCTGGTGGATGCAGATCGCTCAAGGCGGTCATGACGGTATCCAGGAACAGGCTCAGGCTCTGTGTCATCTGGACTGCCAGCGTTGAATACACGGCATCTTTATCCAGCCCGACCAGTTTTCTGACCGGGCTTTTTTGTTTTCCAAACCAGTAGGTGAAAAGATCCAGATACTCAATTGCTCATTCCAATCGATGCGTTGATCCAACTGGATGCCACCCAGCATCCAGCCTGTATTTCACGAGGAGAAACTGAAATGTCTGAAAATCATTGCAGAAGCTAACTAAAAAGATCTACAATCAGTATACTATCGTGGTAACTCGGGCAATTTAGCTTATACCAATTACCAATTGTCACGTTACATTAACAGCCGGATAGGGTTTACTATGCTAAACTTATCCAAAGGAAAATCCCATGACCGCTTACGATCTGAAATCTCTCAACCTGCCAAAGCTTTATGGAATTGGGCTGGAACTGTTCACCCGCCTGGTGGAAAACCGGGCCGGGCGGGCGCTGCTGATCGGCTCGCTGCTGGAGAACGGCAGGATTCCCAAACTGCGCCAGATGCTGATAGACGAAGCCCCCACCCTTTACCCATTGGGAGAAAATGAAAGCGGCCCCGGCTCGGCCCTGCCTGCGCCGGATTACGCTGCCTATGAAACGTTACCCGCCTCACCCGTCCCCTATCCGACCATCCGCCAGTATGCCCAGTCCTACCGCCACGGCAGCGTCACGCCGGTGACAGTTGCCGAAAAAGTTTTCGCCGCCGTGGCGGCCAGCGAGGCCCTGGAAACGCCGCTGCGGCTGTTTATCGCCATGCAGCAGGAAGATGTGCTGGCCCAGGCGCGTGCTTCGGCTGACCGGATTCGGGGCGGGGAAGCGCTCAGCATCCTGGACGGCGTGCCGGTGGCGGTCAAGGACGAAGTCGACATGCTGCCCTACCCGACCACGCTGGGCACTCGTTTTTTGGGCAAACAGCCGGCCGCGGCCGACTCAACCATGGCTGCCCGCCTGCGGTCCGCCGGGGCGCTGCTGATCGGCAAGGCTAACATGCATGAGATCGGGATCAACCCCAACGGGGAGAATATATTCCACGGGCGGGTGGCCAACCCCTGGGACTTGCGCTGTGATACGGGCGGCAGTTCGAGCGGCTCTTCGGCGGCGGTAGCAGCCGGCATTTGCCCGGCAGCCATCGGGGCGGACGGGGGCGGCTCGATCCGTATTCCGGCTACCCTGTGCGGCGTGGTCGGGTTGAAGCCGACTTTTGGCCGGGTCAGCGAGCACGGAGCGGCTCCCTTGGGCTGGAGCGTGGCTCACCTGGGACCCATTGGGGCGACGGTCGAGGACGTGGCGTTGGTGTACGCCACGATTGCCGGGCCAGATCCGGCTGAACCTTTGACGTTGCGCCAACCATCGCCCAGCCTGGCAGGCTGGAATAACCCGGACCTGCATGGGCTGCACCTGGGGATATATCCGGAATGGAACCGGCACGCCGACTCGCAGGTCAGCATCGCCTGCGAGGCCACCCTGGCAAAACTGGTGGAAGCCGGGGCAAGCGTCACCGAAATCACTATCCCCGAGCTGGATGCCATGCGCATCGCCCATGTGATCACGATCCTGGCCGAGATGGCCGAGGGCATGCGGCCTTATCTTCTCGCCGGGGAAAAGTTCGCCCCCTCTACCCGCCTCAGCCTGGTCATCGGGGAAGTGGTCAGCGCCCACGACTATCTACAGGCGCAGCGCATGCGCACGCGCGCCATGAAAATTTTCAAAAAGATCTTTCAGGAGGTGGACGCGATCATCACCCCGGGCACAGGACTGGCGGCGCCGGTAGTGCCGGCCAAGGCGCTGGACAGGGGCTGGTCCGACCTGGGCACGGATACGGAGATGATGCGGTTTATTTTCCCCGGCAACCTGGTTGGCCTGCCAGCCATCACGTTCCCGGCCGGGTATACGGCGGAGGGGATGCCAATCGGGGTACAGGCTATGGGGCGGCACTGGGAGGAAGCCCTGCTGCTGCGCATTGCCTATGCAGCCGAGCAGCGCACGGAGAGGCGTAAGCCGGGGGCTTATTTTTCGTCGTTATAGAAATAATCGGAGAAGAAAAAAACAGGGATAAGGGGATCGAGGGGATGTAAACAGCGCAATGTTGCCGCAATCGCAAGTCGCCCACATACAAGTAAAACCCTAACGGTTTTCGGAAACCGTTAGGGTTTGAAGCCAGGGCGACCCGGAGCCTATGTTGATGGAAGTTCTGATATTTACTGGGTCGCCCTTACCCCATAACGGGAAACGTCAATCAGGGTAATTAGTTGGAACAGATGCGGCCCAGACCCTCCCCTACCAGACAGTTACAAGGTCAGCGGGTGAGATAAATCCCGGCGCCTTGCCATTCTTTGGAAGGAACGTAGCGTAATTGATCCTCCATAATTACCGGCGCCGGCACGGATTGAGGGAAACACCTGGCAACCTGCCAACCCTTGCCCGGTATGCTGCCAGGCAGCATGCCCGGCAGCGGAACGCGGAGCTCAGCCGGCAAAGGGGATGCGAAACTGTGCGTCACCACTAAAGCAGAGTGCTCATCCTCTGCCAGGCGTAAAACCGCCTGCGCTCCTTGCAG
>Ga0315282_10007421_pt1 | contig 17998 bp, 17 predicted proteins | sample YL17G07_20_MG_FD_203693 | JGI IMG/M metagenome (GOLD analysis project Ga0315282, IMG submission 203693) | Sediment microbial communities from Yellowstone Lake, YNP, Wyoming, USA - YL17G07_20 | ecosystem: Environmental > Aquatic > Freshwater > Lake > Sediment | place: USA: Wyoming | collected...
AGGGAAGAGTTCAGGCAAACGAACCTCGAAAGCTTTTTATAATCCCCACTGGAAACCTCGCGGCGCGCCGCAGCGCGCCGGCGCCCCGTTAAACGGGGCGACCCTTTAGGGCGAGGAGGATGTCATGCGGGTTTTGCTGGTTTTGCGTTCCGGGTTTTGAACCGGCGAAACCCGCAGAACCCAGAACTCGAAACCTGCAGGAACCCGAAACCTTGACCGCTACTCGCCGATTCACTTGACCTTGATGGCGTAGTTGCCGACCGTGTTCAGGCCGACCATCTTCGCTATCTCGGAGCGCTCAGGGTCGAGCACGATTATCATGCCTGAGTATTTTTCAGAGAGTTCCCCGCCGCATTTCGGGCAGGCCTTGTCCTTCGTATTATTGATATATCTGCACTGTCTGCACGCGTTCATCAGGATCCACCCTTTTTCTCCTCGGACTTCTTAGCGTCCTTTTTCTTGGCCACCTTCTCCTCGAGCCATTCAGGCTTCCCGAGCCCGTCCGGCCTCATCGTAAGGCCTATCTTGGTGTCGGACGAGGTCGATTTCAGGCTCACTGTCGAGACCTTTGCCAGGACCTCGTCGCCCTTCTTTATAGTCCTCCTGAGCGCTTTCGAGCCCAGGGTCTTGACTTTCTTGTCGTAGAAGAATTTCTCCCGGTCTATCTGCGAGACATGGAGCAGGCCCTGGAACGGCCCGATGGAGGTGAAGGCACCGAACTCGACGATCTCTTTTATCTCGGCCCGGTAGACCTCGTTGACCGTAGGCGTGAATGTGAGGGCCTGGAACTGGACCGTGTAATATGCGCCGCTGTCGCCTGGTATCACATGGCCTTCCGAGAGGACCTTGGGGTTGTCCACAGCCAGGACTATGCCCATGTCCTTGTAGATGCGGCCTTCATAGCGTTCCCGCAGGATCGCGTTCATCGCGTCCTCTATGTCGCTGCCGAACATGTTCGGCGGTACGCGTACCCGGTCTTCGATGGTTCTCAGATAATACATAAGGAAACCTCCGTCATTCTCCTGCGGCTTATGCCGTGGAGAGTCTAGCCGATGAGCGTGTCACTGGCATCATGTATCTGCCCGGACCGTTTTATAAAATAACCGGATGGGGATACCGGGGTCCACCAGCACCCCAGAGGGATAGGATGAGCGCTCCGATGTAGTTTGGTATAAAACCAATGCGAATCATCGAGGTGTCCTATTTTTAAAGAATCATGGATATTCCAATCTATGGCAGGAAAATCTGTAGCATCCGGTGGGACGCCAGGCGGTGCGCCTGCGACGCCTTCTGCGGCGAAAAAGGAGCCGATGATAAAGAGCAAGGGTATAGCTGCCCTGATAAGCCTTTTCTTCCCTGGTGTCGGGTTGGCATTGTGCAATCCATCGCGTATGATTGAGGGTATCGTGGTTTTTATAATCGCCGTCATCCTGGATGTCCTCGCGGTGCTCGTATCCATAGGAGGACCGATCGGAGGCCAGATCCTGGGCGGGATAACCAGTTGCTGCCTCATAAACCTCCTGTCATTCGGGCTCGTGCTTGGTCTGCTTCTGATACCAGTGGTGCACATAATCGGTGCGATCCACACCTACTTGCGAGGATAACTCGTTTTCCCCATTCCGGTTCCTTTGGGCATTGAGAGCCAAAGAATCAACCTGAACGGTAAGTCGGGAGAATGTCAGAAGCTCGGCAGCTTTGCCGGTTCTCCCTTCGCTTCAAGGTAGATATCGTAAACAACCAGCAGGTCGAACGCGAGCGGTACAAAGAGCAATGGCAGGCAGCAGACGATACCTACCACTGTCATCGCCCCTAAGAAATATGCGATAGCCACCACAGTCCACATGAGCCAGCTGGCGACAAGGTAAATGAGCCCTTTTCTCATGTCGCCCACGTAAAAGTACCCTACCGCCGGGGCGCCCAGAACGAACATACAGACGACAGATATCAGTGCCGCTATCCCCGCGTCTTTTTCCGTGCTTGGCTTTGCGAGCGCCTCTCCGCACGATACGCACATGATGGCGCCCTGGCTCGCTTTTTGCGCACCGCAATTGGTGCAGGATTTCGTGGTCTTGGCCGGGTCGCTGCCGCATTTGGTGCAGGCTTTGGCATCCGGTGCCTTTATCTTCGCTCCGCACTCGCCGCAGAAATTTACCGTCATGGATATGGGTATGCCTGCGGCGCTTAATAATTCATTGGATTATGAGGAAGAAAAAAGGAATAAAAAATCGGAAAGGATTACTTTCCGGCCTGCTTCTCGGCGAAGTCGCCGATTACTGGCAGCTTGTATGTCTGTCCTTGGTACGCTTTGTATGCTAAGAGGAGCACAACGACCAGCAATACCAATGCCAGCGGAAGGAAAAGACAGGCTACTATGCCGCCAAAGCCCATCGTCACTACGCTCAGGACGAGGGTGACTGCGCCAAGGCCGAACCATACGATCATCGCTATGACTGTTATGAGCAAAGATTGCCAGGCATGAAAAGCCAGGAACCTATCTTTCTTCTTTTCAGTGAACAGGATGAACAACGGCACAAGGATACCGATGATGTAACAAAGTGCGCCAAACAGGTTTCTGTCGCTGCTTCCACCAGCTGTTGCAGATTTTTCTTCAGGCATTATGATCTACCTCCATCTAATAAGGAATGTCGGCAAGTTGCCGCTTCTAGCTTACTCTCGTATGGTATCTTTATAAATATTTTTCGTGGCCTGAAATGCCTGATGAAGCTGTTCAATTCGCTGTCCGGAGCGCTGGAGGGGTTCTCGCCGCAGGACAAAAAGGTCATAATGTACGTCTGCGGCATCACGCCATACGACAGCGCCCACATCGGCCACGCCCGCACCTACGTCTCCATGGACATCCTCAAGCGCTATCTCATACGCAAGGGGTATGGCGTCTATCACATCCAGAACATCACCGACGTGGATGACAAGATAATCAAGCGGTGCAGGGAGACCGGCGCTGACCCGAAGAAGCTCACGGAAACCAACCACGACGAGGCCCTCGGGCTTCTCGGGAAGATGGCGGTGCTGCCTGCTGATGTCTACCCCAAGGTCACAGACCATATACCGGACATAATCGACCTCATCGGGGTGCTCATCGGGCGCAAGGCGGCATACGAGACACCGAGCGGAGTGTATTTCAGCGTGTCCTCGTTCAAGGGATACGGAGCGCTGTCGCACCAGAACCTCGACCAGATAAGGGCTGGCTCGCGCATCGAGGTGGACGAGAGCAAGCGCGACCCTGCGGATTTCGCGCTCTGGAAGAAGACAAGCGGCGAGATAATCGAGTTCGACAGCCCCTGGGGCAGGGGCAGGCCCGGCTGGCACATCGAGTGCTCGGCCATGGCCAGGAAATACGCGGGCCGCACGCTCGACATACATGGAGGCGGCAGGGACCTCATATTCCCGCACCACGAGAACGAGATCGCGCAGAGCGAGGCTGCAGGAGGCGGGAGATTCTGCCGCTTCTGGTTCCACCCCGGCTTCCTCACGGTCGAGGGCGAGAAGATGAGCAAGTCGCTCGGGAATTTCATCACCCTGAAGCAGGCGCTCTCCTCGTTCGGCCCGAACGCCCTGCGCTTGTTCTACCTCCAGGCCCACTACCGCAGCCCGCTCGATTACGAGGAGGACAAGATCGAGGCCATGGGCGAGAGCGTGGAGAGGATATTCAACTCGCTCGGGTTGATACGGGAAGCGTGCGTCTCGGCCCACGCCACGCACAAGGACCAGGCGTTCAGGCAGGAGAGCGACCGGCTCATCGCGCTTTTCTACACGCACATGGACGACGACCTCAACACGCCGGAGGCGATCGCCACGCTCTTCAACCTCCTGCGCCATGCGAACTCGAATCTCGCCTCGGGGAAGCCTGATGGAGAGCAGCTTGGCAGGGTGAAATCCGCCATCGAGGATATGCTCGCGATCCTTGGCCTCATCGAGGAGCATGCAGACATCGAATCCAAGAAAGCGACCATCTCGTCGTTCGCGAAGGAGCTCGGGCTCGATGCATCCGGAAGCGCGGCGGACACGCTCGAGAGGATAATCGATTCAAGGGAGCAGGCGCGCTCTGCCAAGGATTACAGGAAATCGGACCTGATACGCTCCAGGCTGAAAGAATTGGGAATCATACTGGAAGATAAGAAAAGTGCCGGACCGAGATGGAAAATGGAGTAACTAGTTCTTCGTATATCCCTTCATGACATCCACGCCTTTGCCCATCATGGCGGATATGTTGCTCCATCCCCAGAGCCCCACTGTCTTGAAGAACCCGTCCTGCTTGAATCTGCGATCGGAGAGGGCCATCCTGAGCTTGCCGTCATAGACTATGTCCCTGGAAGGCGGAAGCCTTGCCATGAGGTCCGTGTCCTCGCATATGACCGAGCGGTAGCCTCCCACGCTGAAGAACACGTCCTTGCGTATGGCGCAGTTGTTCGCCGGCACCCAGTATTTGCCTGTCAGGAAGTGGTTGAACCTCACGAGGTGGAAGACCCCGACCGAATAGGAGTTGTAAAGCGTCCCGAGGATCCTGGAGTCGGATTCGTACAGATCCAGTCCGCCTACTGCCACAATCCTCTTGTCCGAGAAATGCTTCCGTATCCTCTCCGCGAAATCCCGCGACGGCGAGCAGTCGGCATCTATGAAAACGAGTATGTCGTTCTTCGCTTCTTTCGCCCCCACGGTCCTGGCGTACCCGACCCCGCTTTTGGGGTGCAGGATCACCTTGGCCCCGTGTTTTTTGGCTATGTCCGCGGTCTTGTCCTTGCTGAAGGCATCCACGACTATTATCTCGTCTTCGAAACCGAGCTGCGGCTTGAGATTCGTCAGGACAGCGTCGATATGCTCCTCTTCATTCAATGTAGGGACTATGATGCTAAGCATTTTCCAACCTCCACTTCCACTAATATATTGGATGGAAAACTATAAAGCCATTGCCGGCGCCATATTGCGTATGACTGTGAGCGTAGCCGTCCTGGCCTCTGGGAGAGGAAGCAACTTCAAGGCCATCCTGGACGAGATAGCAGCTAAAAGGTGCGATGCCAGCGTCAAGGTCCTGATAACCAACAATCCATCAGCCCCGGCCATCGATATCGCCAGGGCGAACAAGATCCCGATCGAGATCATCGAGAGGAAGGATTTCAAGACGCGCGACGCGTTCGATGATGGGATAAAAAAGCTGCTTGACCGGTATTCTGTGGACCTTGTCGTCCTGGCAGGCTACATGCTCATCCTCAAGGGCCAGTCCCTTCTCGCAGCGTACCAGAACAGGATAATCAACATCCACCCTGCGCTCCTCCCCGCGTTCCCTGGCGTAGATGCCCAGCGCCAGGCGTTCGATTACGGGGTCAAGGTCTCCGGCGTCACGATACACCTCGTGGATGCCAGCCTCGATGCAGGCCCTATAATCCACCAGGAAGCGGTGGACATCTCGGACTGCAAGGATGCGCATGAAGCTTCCGAGCGGATCCTTAAGGTCGAGCACAAGGCGTACGCCAAGGTCGTGGATTCCTTCTCCAAAGGCCGCTATATCGTCGAGGGAAGAAGGACGAGATTCTTGAAATCCAGGGGATGATGTCCCTAAGGTATGATATTCGGATGGGGCGAGCCCTTCCTCTTGAGCAGCGCTATCCTCGATATCTCGTCCTCGTCTATCATGCTGTAGTCCGGCAGGAGGCGGACCAGTTTCTCGGAGAACGCCCTGATTTCGTCCTGCTCCATCATGTTCTGCACCCCGAGGCGCTTTCTCGAGAATCCCAGGGCCATATAGGACTTCACTTCCACGAAATCTGTTTCCGAGCGCTCTATCAGCCTGGCATAGCCGGGTATGGTGTCATCGCCGTCATTCACTGCCTTTATCATCGTCAGCCTTATGGCGCGCCTGCATTTGAGCTTCGGGAACAGGTCGATGGTTGCAAGGAGCCGCTCCCAACCGTCGCGGTATACGCTACGGTTGATTTTTTTGAAAGCCTTCTCATCAGGAGCCGAGAGGGAAAGATAGAGCTGGGTGGGGAGCGTGCCTTCTTCCGCGAGTTTCGCGAGTCTTTCCGGTTCCTGGCCGTTCGTGACGATGAAGATAGTCCTGGTCTCAGGGTTCTCCCTGAGCTTGAGTACAAGCTCGCCGAGTTTCGGATAGAGCGTGGGCTCGCCTGAAAGCGAGATCGCCCAGTGGGACGGGAATCTGGTGAATGATTCGTCGAACCTCCCTCTATTCAGGTCGCGGAAGTGCCCGAAGCCAGAGATCAGCTTCCTGCGCTTCTGCACGCATCCATTGATTATCTGTTCCGGGTCGTCTGTTTCGTGTTCCGTGAATCCTGTCTTCTTCATCCATTCCATGGGCCGCCAGCAGAATATGCAGGACTCGCTGCACGAGGCCAGGGCGGGGGACATCTGGCAACAGCGATGGCAGTCCACACCGTAGAACTTGACCTTGTAGCATCCTTTCCTGCCCCGTAGCGAGTTCTTGGTCCAGTGGCATATCTGCACGCCGCTGTGGTTTCCCGCCATGCCGTAGCTCTTGGCGTACTGCTTCCGGGCGCTCTCGCTGAACTCGTCCTTCGGGTCCACGGATCCAATGTGCGGCGTTATTGTTTTATAGCAATCCGCTCGGGGTAAAGCCAGAACCTCGACTTGCCCGAATCCCCCGAGTCAAGACAGGGGAGCGGGAGCTATAAACAAATGGGATTCGGGTCTGGGGCTTCCATGAGCTGCGCTCATGTGCCCCATGCCCTTGGTACGACTAAGGTCGAACACGGGCCTGGGGAGATTTGAACTCCCGACACACGGATTTCACTCTTCAGGGGTATTCCCTTCAGATAAGAGTCCGTCGCTCTACCATTTCAGGCCATGCCTGAAAATCTTGCTATCAGGCAAGGCTAGCTGAGCTACAGGCCCAAGAAGCAACACTGTCTTTCCTGAGAAAGAAATTTAAACCGATTCACGAGCCGATGGTCTGGACAGAATAATTCTGTCCGTCTGTCATCACCCGGATCGAGCCGCTCACATAGTTCTCATACCATGTTATCCCATACTGCGACGAGTTCATAAGCCTCTTGAAAGGTTCCCTCGAACCGCCGTTCGCCGGAGAATCGTCCGCACTGCCGCTTATTATGACTGTTTCGGGTTTCGCGGTGTTGAGGAACACGCCTATCTGTGCCGTGCCGGAACCCACACCGTAGTACGGGGCTTCGAGGACCTTGGTCTTGAGGAGCGCGGGTTTCCCGCTGACGAGGTTGCCCTGCCCTCCGGTCTGGATGTCTGATGTGAGCAGGATGGAGAAATTCCTGTCAACAGCCCTCATGACTATGGCGTCATTGTTTATGCCCCCGGTCCTTTTGTCAGCAGTCGGGTTCAGGATGGTAAAATCAATGCCATTGATGTCAGCGGTGTAGCCATCCTGGGTGATTATCGTTTTCTTGGCAGCGGTTTCCATTCTTGCCACGACCGAAGCATATTCCTGGTCGTCATAGGTCTGGCCCTGCCACCAGAACTGGTCTATGGGGAATTCATCCGCCACGGCCTTTATGCCGCCATAGCGCCTGGGGTCAGCGGTCGTGGAGACGAGCACCTGCACCCTGTCAACGCTCCTGGCATGGAGGAAATTGACCACCTTCGCGGCGTTCTCAGCAGGCCCGGCGTCCACCAGCATGTTGAAATCCCCCTTCCTGATGAGGATCGCGTCGCCCTGCAGGCCGGGTCCGCCCACGTATATGAAGTAGATGCCTGTGCTGGCATTGGGTTCATACTCGTAATCAAGGTCTTTTACCGGTACTTCGGGCGGCTTGGGCTGGATGGTGTTGTTCCCCTCCTGGGTCTGGTTCTTCTGCGGATTTATGATTATCTTGACCGGCGTGTTATTCGTGTCATTCACTGTAGGGACAGGCGGGGTGGGATTGGTTCCGTTGTTCACCGGCGGGGTCTCGCCTCCGCAGCCGAAAAGCATCATGAAAACGAGCAGAACAGCGATTACCAGCTTCATAGGGTCACCCTGCCATCACGCACAGCTTTCCTGAGTTTCGCTTCGCACTCCTGGATTTTAACCCTTTCCTGCTTGCCGTCGTTCCTGTATCTTATCGTCACCGTGCTGTCTTCCAGGGTCTGGTAGTCCACGGTGAGGCAATAGGGGATGCCGATCTCGTCTGCGCGTGCGTATCTGCGGCCTATGCTGCCGCTTTCGCGGTAATCCGCGTCCAGGCCTGCGGAGCGCAGCAAATCCGCTATCTCCCTGGCTTTCTGGTCCATGCCGTCCTTCTTCATGAGCGGGAAGACAGCGGCGTGGTACGGGGCTATCACAGGAGGGAAATCGAACCATTCCCATTCTTTTTTCTCGTCCTTGTCCCTGAAGCAGTGCTCGAGCAGGCAGTAGAAAAGCCTGTCCACGCCCATGGAAAGCTCGAAGACATGCGGCATCACCTTCTTTTTCTCCTCTTCCACGAAGACGGACATGTCCTGGCCGCTGTGCTTGGTGTGCTGGGAGAGGTCGAAGTCAGTGCGGTAGGCGTTACCGATGGTCTCTATGCTCCCGAAAGACGTCTCCACTTCCATGTCTATGTTGCCTTTGGAATAGTGCGGTATCTCGTTTTCGCCCAGCACCCTGAACACCATCCGCTCCGGGGAGATGCCGACGATCCTGTAGAATTCCCATTCCCTTGACATGAAATACGCCATTATCTCGTTCGCCGCCAGCTTCTTTCGGACGAGCTCGCTCACGTCCATCTCGCTCGTCTTGCCTTCCACGCTGACGCGCATCCTCATGGATTTATGCCGGTCGAATCCCTCGTACGCGCCGCTCGATGGGTTGAAGAAATACTCGAGCTCCATCTGCGTGAACTCGCGCATCCTGATAAGGCCCTTCCTGGGCGATATCTCGTTCCTGAAGCTCTTCCCGACCTGGCCCACGGCGATAGGCAGCCTCGTGCCATGGTTCCTAAATATTCTCGGGAATGAAGTGAATATGCCTTGGGCGGTCTCGGGCCTGGAATACCCGCTAGACCTCTCCCCGCCTATGCCTGTATGGAACATGAGGTTGAACATGAACGCCTTCCCGAACTCCCCGCCGCATTTCGGGCAGGCGAGCTTCTTCTCGCTGATGATGCTGTCGAGCGTGTCGAGCTTGCCGTCCCATCTCTCGCCGTGGAGGTCGAAGTGCTTCTCTGCCACGAAGCTGTCCGCGCGCACCTTGGTCTTGCACTTGCCGCACTCGATGACAGGGTCGGCGAAGCTTCCGACATGGCCTGATGCGACAAGCACTGGCTCTGGCGTGACGATGCTGGTCTCCACCTCGTGGAATCCCTCGCTCTTTATGAACATCTCGCGCCAGAGGTTCTCTATCTTCCTCTTGATGAGGATGCCTACCGGCCCGTAATCGTAGAAACCCGCCACGCTGCCGTACGGCTCGTTGCTCGGGAAGAAGAAAGACCTTTTCAGCGCTAGCTCGAAAATCCTCTCATGGAGTTGCATGTGCAGTCAATATATAGGCGATTTTAAATCGTTTTCCGAAAATATCCCATTCATGAGCTCGATGCGGTGCATGTTCCTTCTCGTCCTGGCTGTCTCTCTCCTGCTTTCAGGCTGCACCGCGGATCGCGGGACCAATGGGAATGGAACCCGGAACATGACCTTGAACCCCGCCCCGAACGAAACCCAGAACCTCACAACCCAGAACACGACCCAAAACCCCCAAAACGAAACCCAAAACCAACCTGCATACAACCGCTCCAAGGACTGGAGGCGCTTCTCTTCAGAGGGGTTCAGCTTCGAATCGCCGGCGAACATGAACATAAGCGAGGCGAGGCAGGGCTCAGGAGGCATCATAACCGGCGAGCACATGCTTCCGGAGCGCACAGCCGAGATCCTCGCGGTCCGTTACCTGAACATCACATGGGTCTATGGCACGAACAAGGATCAGGAATTGAAAAGCGACCCCACCAAGGCTGCTGCCGATTTCCTGTCAGAAGACAGGAAGAACGACACAATGGGATTCTTCATGAAGGCGTCGTCGATGGGGAACATCAGCACATTCGCCATAGGAAGGGATGCGTATGTGGCACAGATGCCGTTCCTGCTGACCATGAATTCAGGCACCAGCTACAGCGGATACGCGATGAGCATATTCGTCCCAGAGCGCTCGCTACGGATAGATGTGAGGATACTCGCGTTAGACCCTGCTGTCGCAAAAGACATGGAACAGAATTTCCTGCTGTCTTTCAGCCTGGAATGATCATCTCACGAAGGAGAATTCCAAGCATTATCTTCTTAATCCGAAATGGAGACTGGGATTGGTGGAAGAGTGGGGCTTGTTTGAGGTGAGCATATATGATACGTGGAAGTTGGGATTACAAATCAGAAGAGATGTTTAAAAAAGCTCAATGCGAGATAGAATACTCAGGTCATCAGTTAACAAAGTGTGATTTCTCATCTAGCATAACATCCTCTTGCCAAGCTATAGAATTTTCTATCAAAAGTCTATATCGTCTTACTTCAACGAAACATTCTACAATTCATAAAATAGAGAAGGACGAGTTTAAGGAACTTGGTCGAAAACTCTCAGAATGCATAAAAACGGAAGAAGACGAAAAACGATTTGAAAGACTTTATTTAATCTCTAATATCTGGCTTCATTTTTATGTGGATTCAAAATACACAGCTGATGGAGTGGGCGAATTTGGTCCTGTCGAAGCAAATTGCGCTAATAAAAATGCAAACGAATGCTGGCGTACAGTCGAACAGATTAGAATAAAATATATCGATATCCTCAGTAAGAGGGGGGTTAGGAAATCAGTGCCTTCTTCCCATTATACTCTTAGAAGTGAATAAGATAAAGTATAGAAATTTCTATCTGACCCTGCCGGACCAGTCAAGCGGAGAAGGTGTTTCCACAGAATCTAGGATATCCCTCCGATTCTGTGGCACGCCTCTTCAGATTCAAAACTCTTTTTCAACTTCAACCTGGGCATTCGCCAATCCAACCGTTCCACCAACCGATACTTTCACTCTGGTTTTGCCTTTCTTGTATGTCTGATGCCGCTGGTGTTGGTTTACATTAACGATGCCTGCTCTAGTTCGTCTTCGGTGTTTTCTGACGCGTACCACTCTCATTTTATCACCTTTTCAAAAATCTTCTGATACGCGACAACACAAGTCTATAAATTTAAAAAAGCTTGCATTAGCTTTTGTTTTTCGCCTTAATATCTAATAAAATTCTGATCCCAATCACCCGCTCTCTCCTCGTGCCGTGCTCGTCTTAATTATTATCCCTTCGCTCCGGAGAAAGGCCTCCGAATCGTTGAGTTGTAGTTTTATCTCCGTATCGCCAGTATCACGCCTGATACAAGCGCAATCCCCGCCGCCAGCACGAACGCCGCAGGCGCACCGAAAGCAGCCCACACCGCGCCCGCCACGATGCTCGCCGGAAGATACGCCACACCGACAGCGGTGTTGTACGCGCCGAGCGCCGTTCCCCTCCGCTCCTCGCCTATCAGGTCAGAGATGTACGCCTTGTTCACAGACTCGTCCGCAGAAACGAATATCCCGTAAACCACGAACAGCACCGCGAGATGCTCGAAGCTTCCTGCAAGCGCGAATCCTATGCACACGAGCCCGTACACCAGGAACGACCCTGCGATGACGGGAATCCTGCCGATCCTGTCTGAAAGCGAGCCAAGGGGCACGGACGCTATCGCGTACGCGACATTGTACATCAGGTAAAGCACGATTATCGAGTTCTCGGGGATCTTCAGCTCCGCAGCCCGCACGATGAAAAAAGCGAAGCTGAAATAGGAAAGCGAGAAGAGGAGCGAGATCTTCAGGAAGCTCATGTATTTCTGCGGCATCTGCCTGATGGCCTGCCAGAACGGTGTCTTCTGCACTGGCGCAACCGCTGCTTTGGGCTCCCGCACGAAGAGGAGCAGCACGGCAACTGCCAGGAACGCGGGGATGATTGCGAACATGAAGACCGTGCGATAGCCGCTCTCAGTCTCGCCCACGTACATGAAGATGAGGAGCGCGAGCAGCGGTCCGGTTATCGCGCCAAGCGTATCCATCGCGCGGTGGATGCCGAACGCCTTGCCCCTGACTTCAGGAGCGGATTCAGAAGCGATTATCGCATCCCGGGGCGAGGTCCGTATCCCCTTGCCAATCCGTTCGAAGCTGCGCGCTATCAGCACATGCCACCACGTTGTCGAAAAAGCGATGAATATCTTCATGACCGAGGACGTGCCATAGCCCAAGGCGACGAGCTGTTTCCTCTTTCCTGTCCTGTCGGCGAAATAGCCTGAGACGATCTCAACCACGCTCGCGACGCTGTCCGCTATCCCTTCGATGAGGCCGAGTATCTCCTTTCCAGCCCCGAGGAACGTGGTCAGGAACACCGGAAGCAGCGGGAACACCATCTCGCTCGAGACGTCGGTGAAGAAGCTGACCAACCCGAGCGCCCAGACCACTGGCCCGATTCTCGCCTGCCCTGCATTCTTTTCCTGGCTTGCCACGGTGGCGTTTACCATGCAATCCCTTAAAACCTTGCTCCGACAATTCCAATCCTCAGGTGCACATTCATGGATGTAGACAAGAACGCCCTTCGCAAGGAATTCTCAGCAGAATGGGAAAAACACTACAAGATAAAGGCCATAATCGACCGCGGCTTCATACGCCAGAAGTGCGGCAAATGCTCGAGGATGTTCTGGAGCAAGAGCAAGCGCGAGCAGTGCGGCGACCCGTCGTGCATAGGATACCAGTTCATCGGCAACACCCCGGTTAAGAAAAAGCTCGATTACATCGGCACGTGGAAGACGATAGAGAAGTATTTCACGGGCAGCGGCCATGGCTACATCAAGCCCTATCCGACAGTGGCGAGATGGCGCGACGACCTTTATTTCACCATCGCGTCCATCAACGATTTCCAGCCCTATGTGGTGAACGGCGAGCTCGACCCGCCCGCGAACCCGCTCATCGTCCCGCAGACCTGCATCCGGTTCCCGGACATAAGCAACGTCGGAGTGAGCGGCAGGCACTACACGAATTTCGTCATGATAGGCCAGCACGCATTCAACACCGAGAAGACCGGCCTTTTCTACTGGAAGGACGAGGCGCTCACCCATGACCTGAACTACATGAAGGCGCTCGGCATACCCGAGGACGAGATCATCTTCCAGGAGGACGTCTGGGCAGGCGGGGGCAATTTCGGGCCGTGCATAGAGTATTTCTGCCGCGGCCTGGAGCTCGGGAATTGCGTGTTCATGCAATACGAGGTCACCCCTACGGGGAACCGGGAACTGAAAACCAAGGTCATCGACATGGGCGCAGGCCTCAGCCGCCTCGCCTGGATAACATCAGGAGAACCGACAAGCTACGAGGTCGTGTTCGGTCCTGTCATAGAGGACATGAAGAAGAAGGCAGGCGTTAAGATAGACAAGGACTTCTTCCTCAGATTCGCCAGGATATCCGGCAGCCTGAACGAGGACGAGGTCCCGGACCTCGAGAAGGAGAAGGAGCGCATCGCGCAGGTGCTCGGGGTGAGCAAGAAGGAGCTTTTCGACACGCTCGAGCCGCTCCAGGCCCTCTATGCCTCTGCAGATCACCTCTGCACCCTGCTTTTCACAGTCACAGACGGTATGCTTCCGAGCAATTCCGGGGGCGGCTACAACCTCAGGATGCTCCTGCGCCGCGTGTTCGGATTCCAGCAGCGCTTCGGCTACGACCTCGATTACGCGCATATAGTCGAGGGACATGCCCGGCACCTGGAATACATATTCCCGCATTTGAAATACGGGGTCGCCACGACCGTTGATGTCATCGCAGAAGAGGAAAAACGCTACAGGGCAACCAAGGAGAAGGCGCAGGGAATCGTGCTCAACATGGTGAAGAAAGCGAGCGGTGCTGCAGTCAACTCCAGAACGAGCGACAAGGATCGCACTCTAAAGGGCAGTATTTCCGCCAAGGATCTGATCACGCTCTACAAGAGCAACGGTATCCCGCCTGAAGCAGTCATAGAGGTCGCAGCTACGAACGGCATCGGGGTGGAGATGCCAGGCAACTTCTACCAGCAGGTGCGCGCTGCAGACGGCGAGGAGAAGGAAGTGGAGAACGCGCCTACGGTGAAGGTGCTCGCCGCAGATATCGCATCGCTTCCAAGGACGAAACCGCTCTATTACACGCGCGAGGCGGGGTTCAAGGCGACTGTGCAGGCGGTTGTGGATGGCAAATACGTCGTGCTCGACCAGACCGCGTTCTATCCTGAAGGCGGAGGCCAGGCATCAGACACAGGCGCCATAGAAGGTGTGGAAGTCACCATGGTCACCAAGCAGGCAGGCATAATCCTGCACTGGGTGAAGGACACGAAAAGATTCAGGAAAGGCCAGGCAGTGGAAGGGACCGTCGATCTCGAGCGCAGGCTCACGATCGCAAGGCACCACACTGCCGCGCACATGCTGAATGCCGCCTGCCGCGAAATCCTCGGCTCGCACATCTGGCAGGGCGGGTCGCATAAGGACGACGAGAAGGCGCATCTCGATGTCACGCACTACAAGAAGATCACTCCCGAGGAGCTGGCGAGGATAGAGCAGAAGGTGAACTGGTACGTCATGCGCAGCCTTCCGATAAGGACCGAGGTCCTCGCTCGCAATGTCGCAGAGGAGAAGTACGGTTTCACCTTATACCAAGGTGGAGCGGTCCCGGGCAAGGAGCTGCGCGTGGTGAGCGTGGGCGACATAGACAGCGAGGCCTGCGGAGGGACGCATACCATGCTCTCGCACACCGGCGAGATCGGATGCTTCAAGATCGTGCGGCGCGAGAGCGTGCAGGATGGCATCGAGCGCATAACCTACAAATGCGGCTCGGTCGCCATAGCCTACATGCAGGAGCGCGAGCGGATGCTGAAAGACGCTTCCGAGGTGCTCAGCGTCTCGGAAGGCGAGCTCAAGCGCACGGTGGAGCGGTTCTTCGACGAATGGAAATCGCAGCGGAAGAAGATAGAGGAGCTCAGCGGGATCCTCGTGCAGGAGGAAGCCAAGGAGCTGGTTTCAGGTACGAAGGGCAAAGCGCTCATGAAAATCCTCGACCTGGACGACGCCTCGCTCCGCAAACTCGGGACGAAGGTCGCGGAGAGCGAGCACTCGGCTGCGTGCGTCATGAACAAGGACGGCACTGTGGTCTGCGGTGCGGGCAAGGATTCAGGCGCCAGCGCGAAGGCGATGCTGGGCAAAGTCCTGTCCTCGCTCGGAGGATCGGGCGGAGGAAGCGACAGGATCGCCCAGGGCAAGGCGAAGAAGATCGGGATTGTGGAATTTTAGTCTCTTGGTAATTTGTAAGATATTGCGCCTCTCACTATCGGATAGCTCACAATACGGCCTATCCGATACTGGGGTATTCGTCTAAGCGAAATTTTTATGATATCGGATAAGAGTAAAAAAGACACATCCGATATTAGATCTTTATCTTCATCCCGTCCTTGGCGGCAACTGTCTTGACCCCGGAAGCGGCTTCGATGCGTTGCGCCTCCTTGGTCGGGCCTGCCTTGAGCATCTTCAGCCCGAAATGGGTTATCACGCACATCCCAGGCTTGGCTTTTTTCAGTATCTCGGCCACGTCCATGGTTATGAGGTGCCCGTCATAGTTGTCCTTCTCAGGCTTTATGCAGTTCACGATGAGGACGTCGCATCCGCCAAACTCGTCACCCATCTCCTCCAGGTATTCGCTATCGGTTATGTGCCCTATGGCCTTGCCGTCTATCCACAGCTTGAATCCGAAGGTCGTCGGGTCGTCATGCTTCATCCCGAACGACTGGATCTCGAACGCCCCTTTCTCTGTTTCGAGCCGCTTCCTCTCGCCCAACTCGACCGCATAGACAGTACCGACCTTGTCCCGGTGCCATCTTCCGATACCAGGGTCGTTGTCCGGCCTGCCCAGCAGCGCGCTCTTGCATGCTATCAGTACGCCCCTTTTCTTGAGCGTGTAGTTGGTCATGGCCTCGATCATGACGCGCGCGTCGTTCACGTGGTCGGTATGGTCGTGGGTCACTATGATGGCGTCGATGGAGAGCGGGTCCTGGTTGTTCTTTATTGAATGGAGGAGCGCGCCCGGACCTGGATCTACATGGATGTTGGCGATGCCGGAGTTTATCCTGAACCCGGCCGTGGCCCGTATCTGCTTGATAAGGTTCACCCTGCCGCCGCCTGTGCCGAGGAAGACTATTTCCATGATTCAGTTTGGCAGGGCAAACGTATTAATCATTGCGAGAGCTGGCAGAACCTGCACATCCCCTTCGAGGACGGCTCGCCGCATTCCGGGCACAAAGAGAGCGACGCGCCTTTGGAATATCGTTCCCTCAGCGTACCCTCCATCTCAAGGAAGCTGTTCATTATCTTGAATTTCGTCCCGGGATATCTTTCCTCGCTCTCGTTCAGCATCTTCCGGACATGCCCGCGGAACGCGGATCCGGCATAAGGGCATTCCACATGCTCGAGCGCAATCCCCTTCAGCATGGCATATATCGCTATCTCTTTCTCAGGCGTGAGCATCAGGGGCCGTATCCTTTGGACGAACCGCCCGCTCTTGAGGACGGGTTCGTTCATACGCGCTATCCTGGATGGCTCGGCGCGCATGATGTTCATCATCATCGTCTGCGCCATATCGTCCAGATTATGCCCTATCGCGAGTTTGTCCGCCTTGGTTTCCATGGCGGCCTTGTTCAAAGCGTATCGACGCAGGACGCCGCACTGCGAGCATGGGAGCGCAGACTCCTGCTTCTGCGACCTGCTTTTTTCCGATCCAGCGACAAGCTCATCAAGGGTCTTGCCGCAAAGCTCCTTGAAAGAGAAAATCTTCTGTTCTATCTCAAGCCTCTCGCATTCTCTTTTAGCAGGGACCATTGTCCTGGCTCGGTAGCCTTCTATGCCCTCGTCTATGGTTATTGCAACGAGCTCGAAGGGGAGGTCTTTTTTCAGCGAGGCGAGGGAGTGGAGCAGCACCGTGCTGTCCTTGCCGCCGGAAAGCCCGACTGCCACCCGCTCGCCTTTCCTGAGCATCTTTGCCATGCGCACTGTCTTCCTGAACCGTTTGTCGAACATGCGGATGAAATGCTCTGGGCAGAGGTGCTTGCACGAATAATAGAGATAGACAGCGCCAGGAGCGCCGCAATGGCACCTACCCACCGAAAACGACCTTTATCACGTTGACCTCGTCACCGGGCCCGACCCTCGCGGTCTCCGGAGCGAGCTTCCCGTTCACCTTCACCACGACCTCCTCGCGCATCAGCTTCAGCTCGCGCAGGAGCGCGTCCAGGGTGCCGGAGAAATCCAGCTCGGTCTTTTCATTATCGATAATCAGCTTCATCGGGATTAATGATGCAGCGCAAGGTAAATAATCCTTGTCTGGGATTGCCCTTCATGCGCATAACATCTGTCTGGGCACGGGAGATACTGGATTCACGGGGCAACCCGACTGTCGAGGTCGATATCGCCACCGACACCGCGTTCGCGAGCGCTGCGGCTCCGAGCGGAGCATCCACGGGCAAATTCGAGGCGCACGAGCTCCGCGACGGGGATTCGCGGTACCTGGGCAGGGGCGTCCACAAGGCTGTTGAGAACGTCAATACCGTCATCGCTCCGGCGATAATGGACATGGACCCCTCGAACCAGGAAGCCATAGACCGCAGGATGCGCGAGCTCGACGGGACCAGGGACAAGAGCAGGCTGGGTGCGAACGCCATGGTCGCCACGTCGATGGCAGTTCTCAAGGCCGCATCCGCATCCGAAGGAAAGATGCTCCACGACCATCTCGGCGGGAACAAGATACCCATTGCAATGTTCAATGTGATCAACGGAGGCAAGCACGCGGGCGGAGGGCTCGCCATACAGGAATTCATGGTCATCCCGCAGGCAGAGCTTTTCTCCGAGCGCCTCAGGATGGCGAGCGAGATATACCATATCCTGGGCAAGCAGCTCTCGACGAAATACGGGGCATCGGCGAGGAATGTCGGAGACGAGGGCGGATACGCGCCCCCGATATCCAACAC
>Ga0315282_10007422_pt1 | contig 17997 bp, 23 predicted proteins | sample YL17G07_20_MG_FD_203693 | JGI IMG/M metagenome (GOLD analysis project Ga0315282, IMG submission 203693) | Sediment microbial communities from Yellowstone Lake, YNP, Wyoming, USA - YL17G07_20 | ecosystem: Environmental > Aquatic > Freshwater > Lake > Sediment | place: USA: Wyoming | collected...
TCGATAGAAATTGGTAAAAATGCACTAACTTGGGGGACTGAGATATTTTTAGATGAAGAAGACTGGAAAAACGGGAAACATATAGAATTAATAATGGATAAAGAGAAAATGATAGATTTTTATCAAAATATTGATAAAGAACTAGGCGAGGCTGCTAAAATAATTCTGGAAGCAAGATTAAAATTCCAAGAGTACAAATCAAACAAAGAAAAGGCATCCAAGCTGTATGATGCTGCTTATACTGCAGTTACAAAAGTGTTGCTTAAAACATTAAGCGAGACGAAAAAATGAGATTTTTAGTTTTTGGAGATATTGTAGAAAACAAAAAAGCATTAGAGAAATTTTCAAAAAAAGATTTTACAGGCTATGATTTTGTATTGTTTACAGGAGATATTCTAACTTTAATTCCATTTAAAAAATTAAGGGAGAAACGAGTCTTAGGTGGAGAGATTCCGAAAAACGAAGAAGAACGGAAGCATCATTTAAAAGAAACGGTAGAGAATAAAAAGATTTTACAAAAGGAAGCCATAAAATTGCAAGGCTTGGTTAAATATTTCTCTAAGATAAATGACAAAATACCAGTATACGGCATTTGGGGAAATGCAGACCACCTTTGGATTGTTGGTCAAACAACCCTCCCTAAATACATTAAAATTTTTCATCTCAAATCTATCAAAATTAATGGATTTAATTTTATTGGTTATAACGGAAGGCCTAAATACATTTTTGAAACGTATGAAAATCCAACAGAAAGAGCATTCGATGAAAATAAGGCATTAAAGGAACTGTATAAAGTTTTTGGAAAAACAAAGGGTAAAATAATTTTTGTAACTCATGCTCCACCCTATGAGATTCTTGATAGAGTTGAAAGAAAATACAGGAAATATGCTGTTGGAACCTATGGTAAAAAAGCGAAAGAAGGTCATATTGGAAGCATAGCGTTTAGAAAGATTGACAACAGGTTCAAACCAATTTTGCATATCTTTGGACATATTCATGAGTGTAGAGGTGTTAGGAGAATAAACAGAACCACTTTTGTGAATACCGGAAGTTTTGGCAAGGGTTTAGAATATGCCGAAATTGAAATAGAAAATAATAAAGTAAAAGTCAACTTTTTAGAATCATAAAGTTTACAGCTGGCCGAATCTACTATTTATTGATAGGATATTGATTAAAGTTTAAATTAGTGTTTTTTTAATTCAACTAAATACATATTCTCTTTCACATCTCTGTTTATGCTTATATCAAGTCCTGCTCTTTTAGCGCTTTCTCTCAATTCTTTTCTGGTGAATCTATGAGACCTGTAAGCAGGTCTGATTTCAAAACTTTTACCCAGCCACTGAGCATAATATCCTTCAACACTATTCGTCAATTCATTAAAGACATGCCATGCCCAAAGAGGTTTTGTTAAAGCTTCTTCCAAGCTTCTTTCTTTTTCATGCATTTGAGTTGCAATTTTAGCTGAAGGAAAGCTCATAAAATAACGGTGAGCGATATAACATTTTTCGCAAGCCTCTTTCCATTTATCTCCGTATCTAGGAGCATAATAAACACTTTTTAAAAAAACAGCATCTTTGCTCATGGACTGTGAAACGCTTGAATCTAAACTTTCTCTTTCGCTTCTAGTAAAGTTTCCTAGAGTGTTTGTGTTCAGAGTAAATATCGCATTCAATCCTCTCATTGGTAAATGATTAGCATCTGCAATAATCGGATGATATTCAAAATTTTCTATTGACTTTGAATCTAAAGATTTCTTAAGCATGCCTTTGAATCTGTCAATACCTATTAGAACCAATTTTCCTTCGGTATTTTCTTTATCTGAATGACCATACACTCTGTTAACTTCTTCAGCTTCTCCTATTCCAATGTCTACCCATATTGCTTTTCCGTCTTTCTTAATTTTTTCAGAAATTTTTTCAGCAACTCTTTTATTAAAGAGTTTTTCATGTTCGATGTCAGATCTTATAACTGAAGTTTCGTAAGCAGACACGGATTCTTCGGCTTCCCATAAAAACGGACATGTGTCAACTTCCTCACGTTTCCTATAGAATTCTACATCTTTCGGTTTCTGTTTTTCACCAACTATGCCAATGGTAACAGTACCTATGTTGTCTTGGTAAGTAATCTGTGGAATTGTCAAACCCGGCAGCACCGGCTCTCTTTCATTGTGAATAGTTCTATGAAAAATCTTTAATGCAAATGTAAGAGGAAACTTATTCTTTTCCAATTCATTTATGAGTTCTTTTGATTTGCTCATTTAGCCACTAATTAAGAATTTAAAAGAAAGCTTTAAATTCTCTTTAGTTTTTTCATTTAATCACTTTACAATTTCTTAATCCATATCCAATGATCAGTTACAAAATAACTGGGGCTAGCTTCCCATTTTTCTATGCTTCTTTCCTTTACGAAGCCTGCTTTTGAAATAATCTCTCTTTCATATTTGTCATGACCACTCTCAGCTTCTCCAGTTATAAACAATATTTGTTTGCATTTTTTGCTTTTTGCAAGTTTAATTATTGCTTCTAAGAGTTTCTTTCCTAAATCTGTATTCTTGTATTCATCTAATACGCCCAGTCCAGAAACATTCATATACTTTCCATTGCTATTATGGGTTTCTTTTGCATCATGAATAAACGGAATTACCTTTTTTTCGGCTAGCAGTTCAACGAAAATATAGGCGATTATCTTACTTTTGTCTTCTGCCACAAAGAATCCTTTCGGAAATGTCTCAAACCAGTTCTTTAATGTATCTATAGGAGTCTCAACGCCATAGTATTCTTTATCGATTTCTTGAAGTTCTTTTATATCTTTTTCTTTTACTAATCTTATTTTCATTTTAACTCACCACTAACCAAGTTCCGATAAATATTAAAACAATTGATAAAATTTTGATTAAAATTATTGTTTTGCTAATTTTTTCTTTCAGTATCTTTGGTATAAACAAACTAAGTATAAGAGTATAAATCAAAACAAACAAAGGCTGCACTGAAGGAACAGCTGCTACAATCGATGCCAATTCCTCTGTAATGGCAATATAGAAAAATATCACTGCAACATAATAGAGTGTCATACTAATCATTCTCCAGAAAAATAATTTCTTTTTGTTAGTTTTGGACATATCATTAAAGAAATCTTTTCTTAACTTTGGAAATATTAAAAACATTAATCCGCTGATTACCGCTCCGAGCAGAGTCCAGAAAAGGAATGACATATAGTCAAAATAATTAAAAACATACTTTTCTGTGACAGTCAAGCCTGCATACGTCAAATCCAATATAAGGATATATCCCAACGCCTTGGATATTTTGAATTTACCTTTAGACTTTTGATAGGAGATTAGAACTGCACTTGCAACCAAAAGGAAAACACCGATGTATTTTTGAAGGCTTAAAACCTCACCAAGAAAAATAAACGCCAGTGGCAAGACAAATATAGGATTCAAGTATGTTAATATGACGATCCTTGAGGTTTCCTCTACCATAATAGCCTTGTTATAAAAAACAAAAATGAACCCCAAAATAATACCTACAATAATGCTCCAGATATACCAAGGATAGGCAAAGGAAATATTAGTAAATAAAATGAAGGGTATCATAACTATAGCATCAGTCAAACATATTAAGATTTGATAGGAAAACGAATTTCTCATTAGTTTTTCCAGAGAATACTTGTCAATTATGTTTACTATGCCCCAAAGCATAGGAGCTATTAATGCAAACAAAAACCATTCCATTCAATCACATATGTTTTGCTAGAAGTATCGTAAGTTCCTTGCGAATGTTTTCATCTTCCTTTTCTTTAGTATGCGTTACTGGTTGTCCAAAATTTTTGTCTTCGTATTTCTTTCCTTTATATTCTCTTGATTGTTTGTATCTTGGCAAGATTACAAAATGTAAGTGATGAAACCAATTGCAATCTTGGTGAATGTTATACCAGTCTGGTTTGAAAGTTTCATCTAAGGCTTTTTGTGAAAGCTTTATTATTTCATAAAGCTCTATAAATTCTTCCTTGCTTAGTTCTGAGAATTTCTCTATATGCCTTTTCAATAATATTCCAAGTGTTCCCAACGTATGCTGAAACCAGCAGACGTGCAGGTTCCAGTATTTGAATTTCTTAATCCAAAGACCATTTTTATTTTCTTCACATATTAAGCATTCTGTCATTTTAATTTCACTTCTTTAATATCTATCCAGTTTTTCGCAGTGTCATAGATTCCAAATGTGCATTTACTAGAAGAAAAACTATGAATTTCACCAGGATTTGCTAGAATAGTTTTGCCTATTCTTTCCGACTTTAAAACATGGGTATGTCCATAAAAGACGGCATCATATTTTCCAGTTTTAGCTAAGCCTTCCGCAAACTTATCGTTGTGACACACAGCAATCTTTTTTCCGTCTAATTCCACTTCCAGCAAATCCTTTTCCAAAGTAACGTTCTTAAAGCTCTTAAGTGCTAAAGTTGTTATCTCTTTCTGGGCACCATCAACATTACCAAAAACTGCATAAAGAGGAAGTCCAAAATCTGCTAATTTTCTGAATGTAGGTGGAGCGCAAAAGTCCCCACAAAATATGATAGCATCTACTTTCTCGCTTTTTAGATTATTAAGGACTTTTTCTAAATTCCATATGTTGTCATGGATATCTGATAAAATAGCAACTTTCATTTTAATCACCTCTTAAATAATTTTATACACTCATCTCTCAAGACATTTCCTTTGATTGAAATTTTATTTCCAAATTCTTCATTAAGATAAGAACATTTAACATCCATTTCCCTTCTTAGATTTTTGGGAAGATCATCAAGCTCTGTTCCATAAACAATTTTAGAAATGCCTGTTCTCAAAGCAACAATAAAGCACATCGGACATGGTTCAGAAGTGACGTATAGAGTGCATCCAGTTAAATTTCTTGTATTAAGTTTTTTACAAGCTTCCCTGATTGCATTTATCTCAGCATGTGCAGTAGGGTCTAATTTTTCTAGAGTGTTATGAGATTTGGAAATAATTTTGTCATCTTTAGTTATGACTGCACCAAAAGGGAAGTTTCCTTTCTTAGCTTCCTCTATTGCAATTTTCATAAATTCTTCATCAGCAGTTTTCATTTGCTCATCCAACCTTTCAAAGCTTTCTCCATAATATCAACAGGAGCTTTCATTCCTGTAAACTTTTCAAAATTCCATACAGCCTGATAAAGAAGCATCTTCCAACCAGGAACAACCTTGCAGCCAACTCCTTTGGCATCTTTAATCAATCTTGATTCCAGCGAAGAGATAACAGTATCAAACACTATTTGTTTCGAACCTAGCAAATTCTTATCTATCAAAGATTCTCTTGTGTCTTTATGACCAACAGATGTTGCATTCATTATGATATCATATTTAGAAATATCTTTTATCTCGTTTAATCCACCAAACTCGGCATTGAAGGTTTTAGCCAACTCTTCCGCTCTGGAAACTGTTCTATTGAGAATTTTAATTTTAGCACCTTCTTTAGCCAATCCATATACTATTGCACGTGCTGCTCCGCCTGCACCAAGAACCAATATTCTCTTGTCCTTGATTTTTGTTACCTCTTTCAAAGCTGTCATGGCTCCTATCCAATCGGAATTATAACCTGTAAGAATACCATTATCATTTACTACAACGTTTACAGCTCCTATTGATTTTGCTGTTTCATCTAATTTATCAAGATATTTCATTACTTCTATTTTATATGGCATAGATATTGTTGTTCCTCTAAAGTTTAGTGCTCTCATGCCCTTTATTGCTTTTTCTAAATCAGTAACCGCAAATGCAAAATAAACATAATTAAGTTTTAGGTGTTCGAAAGCAGAGTTATACATCAGACAGCCTAGAGGGCTTACAGGATTTGCCATAGATGAACATATTTTAGTTTCTGGTGTGGTTATCATATTCTTCTCACTTCTTAGAATTTAGAAACTATGATATAAATTGATATTATATTAAAGCTTCTTTCAGCTTTTCGTAATTATAAGGATAATCTAAAAGAGAGTTGAGAGTCTATTACTGGAATCTTTGGGATGGGCGGAATCGTAGAGAAAGGTTTGCCAACCGAAATCCTTCGCAGCGTGGACATGACTGGGAGTGTTTTCCACAAACAGTATTTTTTTCCCTTTAGCACCTGCCCTTTGCTCACCAAGTTCGAAAATCCGTGGGTCTGGTTTTTGAATGCCAACAACACTCGAATCAATAATAACGTCCCAAGTCACATTCGGCAAAATGCCACGATTCTTAATAGCTTCAAACATGTGAGGATACATATTGGTCAGAAGGCCTATTCTACATTTCTGATGAATTTTATCAATAACCGGCCAGATAGATTTGTTTACCTCAAAGCGATTAACAAAACCGTCTATTAGAAATGAGTAATTATCCGGGAATTTTGAACCAAACTTTTCTTTGATTAATGGAATCAAGGTTTCTACATCTCGACCAATGTTTACTTCGGCCTCGTATTTATTCCAAAAGTCTTCAAATTCTCTGTCTTTATCTGCTGATATCCCAAGCTCTTTTTTAAGCTGTGCCCATTTATTAGTTCCACTAAAATCAAGTTCTACTACTCCACCTAAGTCGAAATAAACAAAAGAAATTTTAATGGTCATACTTACAATTTAGAAAATCCATCATAAAAATCTATGCAAAATTCATTTCAAGTCATTTGTCTTAAACCAGTTCTTCCATGGTTTAAAAAATATTCGTTTTCCTTAGTATTGTTGCCTTTTGCAAACTTTTGATAACTGGCACAAATCACATGCATTGCATGAGCCAGTCTTATGTAGGTTGGCAACGCTTTCAGCTCTTCTTTAGTTAATTTTATTGTTTTTTGGTATTCCGATAGAACAGTCTCGAAGTTGCTTTCACTTTTTTCCTTATCTTTCAAATCGAAGCATAAATCACAAGCTAAAACAGCCAGTTCCTGAATTCTTGGATAATAATTTCCGACAGAAAAATCTATAATCCATAAATTATCGTCTTTATCTCTAATCACATTGGTAGCAATGATATCGCCATGCACAAAGCAGTGAGGCAATGCATCTATATTTATTTCCTTGAAGTCTTTTTTCAGAGGGTCTAAGAATTTCAAATCATCTTTTTGTATGTATTCTCTTTTCTTTTCAAATTCTTGTATAAAGTTGACAATTGCCCATTCATCATAAATGTTCTTAGGTTTTATATTCATTGAATTTATAAGAGCTGCCTGTCTTGCTAATGCTTTCAGCTCATCGACTGTCGGTCTTTCATTCAAGTTAAAGAAATCCTTTCCCTCTATAAACTGCATTACGCATAATCTTAGTTTTGTTCCTCCGATTTCATTCATATAAAGAAAGCCCTGATTTGATTCAAACAATTTTGGGTGTTTGACACCTTTTTTTATCGCTTCAATATAAACATCTACAATTCTCTTACAAACACTATCACTGCGTTCCTTCCAGAAAATTTTAACAAAGAACTGACCTTTTGACGTCTTAATAAAATAGTTGAAATCTTCATAACCAGTAAGAATTATCTCATTAGATACGAATTTGCCAAGATTATAGTCCTTGCATAATTGAAATGAGATGTCGTCTATCTTTCCGTTATAGTCGATTCTTTTCTGAAATTCTTCGTCCATTTAATCAACTTCTACATTAAAGCTTCTTTAATTTTCTCGTAAGCTGGTTTTGGCTTGTAATTCTTATCAAAAATCAACCCAGCATCATAATCTTTGAAATACCAAGGAATCCACGAATTAGCATCAGAAGCTCCCCACATCACAAATGTGTTGCATTTGGTTTTGAGTGCGACTTTGAGCATTTCACCATAAATTCTTGCCTGATTCTCGATTTTTTCTTGGGTTATAGGTTTCCTGATTCTAACATCCATTTCAGTAATGCCCACCTCCAAGCCAAGCTTTTTGAAACGTCTTATATTTTTCTCAACGCTTTCAGGATTTACGTATAGTTCTTCCAAGAGGTGCATTTGCAAACCTACTCCATGGATTGGAACGCCTTTCTTCAAAAGATTCTTTATCAATTTGTAAACAGCATCTGATTTCTTGTTCAAATCATCGATGCAATAATCATTATAATACAGTTTTGCCTTTGGGTATACTTTATGTGCAAAGCGAAAAGCCATCTCAATATAATCATGACCTATATTATCTAAAAAAACACCCTTTCTTATCTTATTGTCGTCATCTACTGCTTCGTTAACAACGTTCCACTCGTTTATTTTGCCTTTGTATCTTTCCATAAGTGTTTTTATATGGTCTTCCAGAATCTCAATCAGCTCTTCTCTTGTAAATTTTCCCTTGAAAATCCAGTCTGGTAATCCTAACTCACTTTGCCACAAAAGGTGGTAACCCCTGATTTTCATTTTATTTCTTTCAGCAAAAGAGATAACTTTATCTGCTAATTCAAATTTATACTTATCTTTGGAAGGATGAATCCATTTGAAAAGCAGTTCATATTCTGGCATTGCTCTATTAAACTCTCTTTTGATAATTCTCGTATAATTTTTATTATTAAGATACCTGTTATTTACACAGCATCCAATATCTATACCTTTCCTTGCTGCAAGATTTTTTAACATTAAATCAACTTTTCTATTAGATTGGTATGCCTTTCTTGGAAAATCTTTTTAGTTGTTCTTCTGCTAATTCTCTCTCAATACCACTTATCACTTCTATGTCCTTTCCTATGCCATTTTCTTTCAAAATGTCAAAAGTTTTTTTACTCCCATATTCTCCATGCTCAGTTCCGTAAACAACTTTTTTTATTCTTGCATAAACCATCGCCTTTGCACACATAAGACATGGTTCAGAATTAGCATAGATAACACATCCTGTGAGAAATCGTGATTTTAATTTTTTGCAGGCCTTTCTTATAGCATTAATTTCTGCATGAGCTGTTGGGTCTTTTTTAGTTATTCCTGTGCTAGAAGCTTTTGCAATAATCTTATTATTCAATACTATAACAGCACCAGCTGGGTAATCTTTTCTTTTCAAAGCTTTTTCAGCTTCTGATATGGCTATTTTCATAAAATATTGGTCGTCTAATTTAGTTTTCATTTAATCACTTCCAACCTAATTTATTCAAATATTCTTTTACATCATTAGGCAAAGTGTGTTCTATATCTTTTAGATGTTTCTCTATCTCTCTTCCTTTAACCCATTTTACGTCAGCAACATCATCAGATGGTCTGAATTTTTCTGATTTTGGAAAGCATTCAAAATAAACTTGCACGGCATAATTTCTTTTTCCTTTCCAATTAGGATTAAAACTATGTCCAACTCCTACAAGCTCGTTAATTTCTATTTCTATTCCAAGTTCTTCTCTCATTTCTCTTCTTAGAGCTTCTTCTAAAGTTTCTCTTTTTTCTACAACTCCACCCGGAAAATGCCACTTGCCTCCTAAACCAACTGGATGAGGTCCTTCAATCTTTTTGCCTAACAGAATTTCATTATTCTTTCTTAATATTGCACATACAATCACATTAAAATCTGCTGTTATCATTTGATCACTCATTATAAGGAAACCACCAAGATTTTTTGATTGCTTTATCTTCGGAAATCACAACGGTTTTCATATTACAAAACTCTAAAATACCATATTTTGATAATTCCCTTCCTATCCCACTTTCCTTTATACCGCCTTGCGGACATTGTGGATAAGGCGTTCCAAAATCATTTATCCAGATCATTCCGCTTTCAACAGACTTTATCATTTCCTCTGCTGTTTTGTTATTCTGAGTCCATACTGAAGCACCCAAACCATACTTAGTATTGTTAGCCAATCTGATTGCTTCTTTGATTGATTTAAAACTAAGAACAGAAGCTACAGGTCCGAAGACTTCTTCATTTAATACAAGCATGTTCTTTTTGATATTTGCTAAAACTGTTGGTTCATAGAAATAACCCTTTCTGTTTAATCTCTTTCCTCCGCAAAGAACTTTTGCTCCATTATCAACAGCATCTTTAACTTGTCTTTCCAAGTTTTCTAATTGCTTTTTACTTACTATGGGACCTATCTCAATGCTTCTATCCAAAGGATTGCCAACTTTCAATTTCCTTACTTTTTCAACAAAACTTTCTAAGAATGAATCATAAATTTTCTTGTCAACAAAAATCCTTTTGGATGCTGTGCATACTTGACCGCAATTCAAGAATCTTCCATAAATAGCAGCGTTTACAACCTGCTCAAATATGGCATCCTCAAAAACAATAAATGGGTCGCTTCCCCCAAGTTCAAGGACGGTCTTCTTCAATCCTTTTCCTGCTCTGCTAAGAACATCTTTTCCAGCCTTGCTGCTTCCAGTAAATGATATCATATTCACTTTAGATGCAACTAAATATTTTCCAGTTGTTCCATCACCTGTAATAACATTGAATACGTCTTCAGGAATTCCAGCTTCTTTTAACAATTCACCTATTTTCAAACCACAAAAAGTTGAAAGCTCTGATGGCTTGAAAACAATTGCATTGCCTGTTAGCAAGGCAGGAATTATTTTCCACAAAGGAGTATCGATTGGAAAGTTCCAAGGAGTTATTAAACCTACGACGCCAACAGGTTCGAATCTTACTTTGGCTGTTGTATTTTCTACATCAAGCTTCACTTCTTCGTCTTGCAATATTTTTCCTGTATTTGAGATGAACCAATCTATGTTGGTAAAAGAACCTTCTACCTCGCCTTCAGATTCTATAATAGGTTTTCCCATTTCCTTTGATATTAATTCTGCAACTTCTTCTTTATTCTTTTTTAGAATCTCAGAAAATTTTCTTATGATGTCTTCTCTTTCTGAAATATCGGTTTTTTTCCATTTCTTTGAAGCTTTGACAGCATTTTTCACTACTTTGGAAACTGTCTTTTTATCTGAAATTTCAAACTCTCCTATTGCTTCTTCTGTTGCAGGGTTGATAGATTTAAGTTTCATCTAATCATCTCTTCGGATTACCGTTTATATCTAATGGCTCATTTGCAGAATCGAATGGTGGAGAAAGAACTTGGACAACCTCAAATGTTCCAGTGAATTTATATTTTGTATTTGCTGGAATGAATATTAAATCGCCCTTGCTTGCTTCGAACCTTTGTCCTTCAGCTTCTATCTTTACCTTTCCTTTCGTAATATAGTAAATCCTATCACTTTTTGTGTTTAATGCTATTTCTTTATGATTCTTAGCTTTGCTTAGACACATTGAAAGTTTATTGCTGTCCTCTTTTGAAAGCATTCCAAAAACGCTATAAGTATTCGCTACCTCCTTTTCTTTGGCTTCGGATGCTTTTACTATTTTTATCATTTAATCAACTTTTCTAACCTTAAAAACACAAAAGTGAGGTATTCTAGAATATGTTCTGTAAGCATCGGGATTAACTTTCTTACCTTCTTTAAGAGGTTTTGCATCTACGAAATCTTCTATAACAAATTTGTTTCTTACAATAGCTCTTATCCAACTTTGAAGAGTTCTATGATAATAAAGAATATTCGCCATAAAAGTTGGCCAATGGGCATATGTTCTACCTTCTTTAAAGTAATTCCCAAACTTGCGAAATGTATGAGGTCTTCCTTTTATATGCTTTGATATTTCTAAAAGAGGATTGGTAATAGAAAACACAAAAATTCCATTTTTCTTAAGAACTCTGTGAATTTCTTTGAAAGCCTTGTCCACATCATTAAAATACTCTACAACCAAACCAGACACTACTATGTCAAAGAAATTTGATATGTACGGTAGATTGTAAACCGTTCCAACTTTAAAGTCTACACCTTTTATTTCAGTCTTTGCAATTTCTAACATTTTGGGAGACAAATCTATTCCCCAAACCTTTGCTCCTCTCTTCTTAAGAATTATGGTATGCCTGCCAGTCCCGCAACCCAGGTCAAGCACTTTTTTACCCTTAACGTTCTTTAGCAAAGATGTTGTGGCAGGTACTTCTAAGTATGCGTTAAAGAAATGATTGGCTGATAGTTTGTGATATCTTTTTGCTATTCTGTTATAAATTTCTCTCACTTCTTTTTCCATCTTTCTCACTTCTTAGAATTTATTTCAAGTATCTTTTTACCCATTCAATAAATTTGATAGCTGATTTAACAAGGTTTTGTGCTTCTCCTTGAGTTATAGCTCTACCCAAATAACCAACTTCAGATCTTGCTTCTAGAGCATTCTTTAGTATTTGCCTCCCACTACCATCATTAATCACCCTAACAACATCTACATGAAGCTTCACAGCTTCTTTATGGTCTTTTGAGGCTCTTTGCTCAAGGAAATAAATTGTCAAGGCATCATTTGCATTTATAATAGATTGAGTAGCTTCAAAGCCAGCTGCGTTAAATCTTCCTTTAGTCAAGTTATCCTGAGCAGAGCTTAGAAATTCTTCAGCCTTCTTTATATAATCTGAAGCTTCAATCTTAGTTACTTTTCTAACCATTTTACATCACCAAATAAAACCTTTCCTTCATTTAATACATTCATTATAAACCTATCAAACTTTCTCTTTCTATTTTTTGCTTCTTTAACAGATAAATATGTTGGCACAATCTCAACATCATATTTATTCAAAAACTCTTGCGATAGTTTAGAAACGTTATCTTTAACTAAAATTTCATTATTTTTATAGATAACAAGAATATCTATATCACTTTTTTCTGTTGGCTCGCCTCTAGCCACAGAACCGAATAAAATGATATTTTTTATATTTCTTTTATTTAAAGAACGTACAAATTTTTTGGCTATTTCAACAAAGTTTTCTTTTTCGGCTTTAAACATTTTCTTTAGTTCATTATATAATATGTGTCTTTCGTTTATTTTGTATAGCTTTGATCTTCCAGTTTTTCTAATTATTAGAATTCTAGAATCTACTAGATTCTTTAAGATAGGATGAACAGTCCCGAAAGACATATTTATTGCTTTGGTTATATCCTCAAAGGTGTATTCTCTGTCTTTTTCTATCATTTCTCTAAGTATTCTTACTTTTGCTTTTGATGATAAAATTTTTTCTAACATATAGAATATTTAATTTTTTTAATATTTAAATATATCGTTTTTCCGATACTGGTATCGGATTTTCGATATTGAAACTATTCGTACTCACGCCATGTACAACTTCCTGGAGTTTGACTGAAAATCGCCTGATTTTTACCTGCTGTTAAAATAATATGCGTATTGACTATTTATTGCTATGGTATTGAGGGGGTATTGATTAGGCATATAAAAATCTCATGAGTATGAATCTTAGTATTCTACTTTCCTCTCACCGCCTTGTAAAGAATAAACATACGCTAATATTTCTCCGGTATTACTATTTTTTACACCTTGCCAGTTTCTGTTCAAAACGGTTGTGGTACTTTTTTCTTTCTGTTGCACATCTAAAAATACTTTTTTAAGCTGGTTTTGCCAATAACTAATTTGCTTTCTACGTAAGTCAACCCATCCATTTTCTGCCCACTGCTCAATATTTTTTTCTGAAATTATGTTTTTACTCTTTATATCAGGTACAAAATAGCATTCACCTACAAATATTCTTTTCCCTTCCAATAGAATCGGAAATCCTAGAGAAAGAATTTGTGCTCTCAACTCCTTGTTGGACCGAATCAATCTTTCTGCCTTATTAACCAATTCCGTTAGTCTATGTTCTATGAACTGTCCCATAGAGTTATTTGAAATCAAGAGAAGAATATACAATTCAAATAGGTGTTTTGAAACAGTGGGACCTAAATTATTAGTAGCTATGCTGGGAACATTTTTTTCCTTTTCAAGAGTAGCCAGTTTTTGAAGCACTACTTCTCTCTGGAATGCTGCTGGAAAAGATGGTTTCAAAGAAACATTATCCGTTGCTGTTAATATGTCGTATTTAGTGGAACCGTTAGCCATTTCGTAAACTGCCTGTGCTACCTCCTCTCTGGTAACACAACCCATTTGACCCAATGCAGTAATAGCCGTCATCTCGGCTAAGCTATAAGCACTATTTTCACCAGAATCTACATAAGGAATTTCCATTTGATTTTTTATTAACATACATTTGTTGGGTTTCATTAAATTTCCAGTCTTTAATTTTATCTCATTTGGACAATCTACTAATGGTAAATTTTTACCATGAGAACGAAACTTTCCGTATCGCACCGGTTGCCATCCGACTAGTGTTGCCGGCACTACAATTTTTATATCTATTCCTGGTGTATGGGATAAACCCCAAAAGAGTTGATGCATTATTCCAGCAGCTGCAACTTTTCCAAGAATCCCTGAAGACATTCCCGGCTCATTTAAATCCCCATGTGTATAACGAATATTTATCCCCATACCTCCTAATCCGGTTGTGGAAATTTTTATATAACGCTCGATTTTAAAATCTATCATTGCTTTCTGAAGAACTTGAGTAAAACGGACGAGGTTTGGAATAATAGCAGATGTTAACAGTTTAATACACACCCGTTTCCATTTTTTGCCATCATTATTCTGTTTTAGTTTGCTAATTATTTCTCTTGGTAAAGAATATGGATCGCCTTGGTATCCAACTACTGTCGCAGTATTTATACCATCGATAATTATATCTGGTTTCCATTTCTGAATAATTTTATAGAGCGAGGAATCTTTGATAATGTTCTCTGATAGAGGTGCATAATAATAGTTAAGCAAGTCCTTGTTATAATTTACGTTTTCCATTAATTCTTGTTTTAACACGCTAGACAGTTTTGCAGGAACAAAAATATTTCCCCATGACGGAATTAGCTTCGACTTAGTACGAGACACCGATTTTTTGACATTTTCAATGGCTCTAATCGCTTCTTGTTTTGTTAGTGTATGCAGTACTATTACTTTGGGTTCATCTTTGAGAATTTCTATTGCACAAGCTTCCCCAATTTGTCCTGTCCCTAAAATGAGTATTATTTTATTTTTAAGCATAGTTTAACCTTTAGGTAGGTTTGAATTTGTACATTTTCTGAAAATGTTTAGCTATTTCTCTACTTCTTTTTTTCTATCGTTCCCCTTTCTATATAAGTTGGACCTGTAAGAGCGTCTCTTACGGTACCGACTACTGAGTCATCCCTTACGCGTTCACGTATTACGTACTTATCTTTCCCCATTTTTTCACCTCCTTTTATTTGTCGTTTTTAGGTTCGTTATCTATTATGTAGTTAAGAAGATAGTTTTAAATTGTTTATTTTTAAATTATATAATATGCAAGTTGCAAAAGATTTACCAGCCAAACTCATAAATAATATCATTAAAAGTAAAGAAAGTGGTGAAACAACACAAACTTTTATGACTGATTATATCTCAAAAACAATAAAAGTACTTGCAAATTCTACTAGAAAAAAGATATTTCTAGAATGTTTAGAATCTCCCAAAGAATTTGATAGGAATCCATTAATGCTTTATCATTTAAGGATGCTAGAAGATTATGGAGTAATCAGATACACTACCAAAGGATATGAAGCTACTAATTTTTCTAAAGAGTTATGGAATAGTATGGATGAATTAGCAATTATACCAAATTCAAATCTTTCTATAAAAATTCTTATATCTTTAACATCAAAACCTAAAACGTTTATAGAACTTAAGAAAAATTTGAAAGTAAATGAAGGGTCTGTTTTCAGAGCACTGAATTTTTTAGCAGAAAACGGGTTGGTTAAAAAAGAAGTAAATTACTATAATATTACTTCATTATCAAACCTTTCAAAATTAAGTAACTTAGTTTCTGAATATGTAGAGTTGATTAAAAATGTATCTTATGATGAAAATTTAGAAAATATTATAATACCCAAAGAGGAAGAAATTAAGATTTTGAATTTATTCGAAAAAGAAAAAAAGAATTATATAAAGAAAAGATTGCAAAGGGAAGAAGATTTGATTAAAGACCATATAATAATATCATATTCATATAGTTCTAAATCAGAAACAGATGAAATAATTAATAGTATACTAAAAGAACAAAGTGGATTGATAAATTCTAAGTTTGCAAAACCATTATACAGCTTTGAAAAAAATATGATTAAATTCGGGTATAAAATGAATTATATCAAAACATTACAACAAGTGTTAAGTTTATTATCTCTTCATGATGTTCAAATTTTTGATACGCTAATGGTTGAAGATATAAGCTTTCCTAGAAAGTTTATTAAAAGTTTTAAAGGTCCAAAATTTGGAGTAGATGGAATTAGAAAATTACTTAATATATATGATAGACCACTTATTCAGGCTACACTTTTACCTGAAGAAAACTTGAATGTTCAAACTGTTAAAAATCTAAGTAAAAGATTGTTTCTTGCAGGTATTGATGAAATGTGTGATCATCGAACAATGATTGATGATTTGAAAAATTTTAGAGAAAGAGTTGAAGTTATTACAGAAATAATTGAAGAAATTAAAAATGATTATGGACAAAAAATATTTTATTTTCACATTTATGATGAAGATTATGAAGAAAGACTAGATGTATTAAAGGAAATAAAAAGTAAAGGTATTGGAATAGGTTTGGCACCAATTACAATGGGATTTCCATTAACTCATAATATTATAAAGAAATATAATCATCCTGTAATACTTGGTCTTATTCTTAACGCAGTTTTTACTAGATATGCAAAAAGAGGAATTTCAAAAGAGGGTGAATTAATACCAGGATTTGGTATAAGTATGAATGTGTTATTAAAATTTTTTGAACTATTAGGCGGAGATGAAATTCATATAGATTCTCCTTTATATCATTATTCTGAAGATTGGACAACAAAAATTCAATTTGACATCCTAAATTACTATTTTAAAGAATTTAAAAAACCGTTTCCAGTTCTGATGGGCGGTATAACTCCAATCAATACTTTATTTTTGATTAGAAACTATGGTAAAGATATGATTTTGAAAACCACAACATCAAAACTGCTTAAAGCTGATAAATTAGGTTTTAGCATTGAAAGATCAGTAAATGCCTTTAAGCAAGCTATAGAAATAGCAACTTCCGGAGAAAAGGAAATCATAAGTGGGAAATACAAAGATTATATAGATTCATTTAATGTTTATAAAAAAATTTATTCTAATGATTTTGCCAAAAAATTGTATAGATTCACTTGAATTCAAACCAGCCATAGAAAAAGAGTTTCTATCTGTAAATCAAACGATTGCACTGCTACTCGTACTCACGCCATGTACAACCACATTGTGAACATCGCTAATTTACCTGCTACACAGATTTTTATGAGCAAGCTAATAAGGAACGATTCATTGTTGAGTATTGGCAGGGTATTGACGAGTATTGATTATTTGTAAACTTCTTTCCTATGCTCGAATCTTAACAGAATAAGCTTGTCGTTCTCAAAGGTATAAACTAGTCTAAAGGGCTTGATATGAACGCTTCTTTCTCCTTTCAGATCATGTCTTAAAGGCTTGCCTATATCAGGATTCTCTATTAGCTTCTTTATCTGCTTTTTAATTCTATCCTTAGTTTCCTTATCCTTTATGTGCTTTGTATTCTTCTCATAATCTTCTGTAGTAATGACGTAATTGATTTTCATTCTACCATTTCTCAAGCTTCTTCAAGAACTCTTCTCTGGTATATTTTCTATATTTTCCCTCTTCTATCTGCTTCCAAGCTCTTTCAAGACCTCTTAGAGTTTCCAAATCCTCTTTGCTTATCTGGCTTTCGATTTTCTTTAACACCAAAGTGTCCTTTTTAGGTGTTAGAACAGCAAACACACTGCCTTCTCCTATATTCATCTGGGTTCTTATATTCTGAGGTATTACAATCTGTCCTTTAGAGCTTATTCTTGTTATCTCGGTTTTAGTTTTCATTGTCTTCATAATAGTAAGATATTCTTACCTATATAAAAAGTTATCGTTTTATGGATGCACCGTTGAGTATTGGCAGGGTATCGATGAGCATTGAGGGGTATTGATAAAAAGTAACAAATTATAGAAAGTTTATTCAATAAGCTTTTATAATATAGATATTAACATGAAAAAGAAAAAATGGCTTAATAGGAATGTAGCTAGCATGGGGCTCACTAGCATGTTTA
>Ga0315282_10007423_pt1 | contig 17997 bp, 12 predicted proteins | sample YL17G07_20_MG_FD_203693 | JGI IMG/M metagenome (GOLD analysis project Ga0315282, IMG submission 203693) | Sediment microbial communities from Yellowstone Lake, YNP, Wyoming, USA - YL17G07_20 | ecosystem: Environmental > Aquatic > Freshwater > Lake > Sediment | place: USA: Wyoming | collected...
TAGTACTCGCGGTCGAAGCGCGCGAACTCTTCCGGATACCTGAACCAGCCGACCTCGTGCGACCACAGCCCCTGGGTCTGCCGCCAGATTCGCGCCTTGTGGCGCAGCGCGGCCTTGATGTGCTCGGTCGTGGGCGGAACATCGTGATAGCCGTCCTTACCCATCGAGCCGTAGTGGCACCAGACGCCGACCGAATTGCTGATCTGATACTGGCTCACGGTGTAGCGCAGGAAATCGTCTTCCGCCAGGTCGCCCCGCCCCGCCTCTCCGCTGAGGATGAAGTCGGTATAGGCGTACACGAACGGGCAGTAGACCTCGGGCTTGCGATAGGGCTCGGAGCTGCAATGCAGATACATGACTCGATCACCGAGCAGGGCCCTGGCGCGGCGGATCAACTGGTACGGCTCGCGGAAGTCGTCGCGATAGCCGATCCAGCCGTCGAAGTAGAGGCCGTCCATCCGGTATTCGGTGAGCACGCGCTCCATCTCGGCGAGCAGGTCAGGCGCATTCGAGTAATACGGGCTGACGTAGGGGATGAACTTCATGCCCAGGCTTTGCGCGAGGTCGCGCTGGCGGACGAACGCGATTGGATCATTTGGCACGTGCCGCGCCGAGGCCCAGGGCATCGGATGTGTGTAGGTGGAGCCGGGCGGATTCTCGCACCAGTCGGGCGCATCGGCCGCCCACTGCGCGTGGGTCACGAACACCTGGCAGTGCTTGGCGGCGGAGCGGATGACGTCGTCGGTGAAAGGCGGGGCGTCGTGCTCGATGGATTCGCAGTAGCGGTTCTCGTCGCGCGGCCGAGGCGGGCAGATGCACACCCACAGTTCATCGAACCGGTTGAGATGGCAGCGCAGGTGCCACGCCTCGGTGTCGAGGTTCTCCGGCTCCGTCGGGCGCGAGGGGATGCCGTAGAACCCGCAGCCGCCCAGCTCATCGAGGATGAGCCGGTTCCCGTTGGCGTCGTGCGCATAGTGAGACCGGAAATGCCCGGCGAAGCTCAGGCGTAAGGGCCGGCTCGGGGCAAATCTCAGGACAGAATCGCCCTGAATGGTGAGGCGCAGGCCGTCGGAAACCAAGACGCAGCGGAACGGCGTCCAGGTTTCGAGTCGCCACGGCGTAAGCTGAGGCGGCAGGGCGCAACTGAGTATCGGCCTCTGCGCGCCGATGCGCTGCTCGACGCTCAGTTGGCCGGCCGCGTTCAGCGCCACTCGCGCGCCGGGCGTCAGGATGAGGAAGTTGCCGGCCTGAACCTCGACCGCCTCGATCCCCATGCCCATCAGGGCTTGGTCGTCAACCGCTGAAATCAAGTCGGATCTCCACGGGCCTGCTGCCCTCGCCCTGACGTTCTCTGACAGCCTACGACTGCTGCACCACTACTTGCCGCCCTCCATAATGCGCTGGCGCTTGGCGAGGATCTCGAATGGCAGCCCACGCACCTTGGCGGCATTCGCGCACCAGCGCTGGTCGAACCCGCGCGCCTTGATCGAGCGAATCTCTGGCGTAAACAGCGACGTCGCCGATTCGCGCTGCACGATGTCGATGTTGCCCTTGTAGAGCTTGACGCGGTATGTGCCGTTGACCACGCCCTGGCTCGCGGCGATAAAGGCGTCGAGCTCGGCCTTGAGCGGGTGATACCATTCGCCGTGATAGGTCATGTAGGCCCACTTGGCGTCGATCATCTTCTTGAACTGGATCTCCTCTTTGGTGAGGCACTGCTGCTCGAGATCGTGGTGAAGCTTGAGGACGATATGGGCGGCGGGCGCCTCGTAGATCTCGCGGCTCTTGAGATCCATGATGCCGTCCTCGAATATGTCTATCTTGCCCACGCCGTGGCGGCCGCCGAGTTCGTTGAGCCGCGGTATCAACTCGCCGAGAGGCATTTCCTTGCCGTCGAGCGATACCGGCAGCCCCTCGCGGAATGTGATTTCGACATGTTCGGCCTCATTCGGCGCGTCCTCGGGCGGCACCAGCCACATCCAGATGTCGCGCGGCAGCTCCTGGTTCAGATCGATCGCGCCCGATGCGATAGAGCGGCACCACATGGTCTTGTCGTCGCCGCCGGTGATCGTCTCCGTTACCGGCACGTCCCACTCGCGGCAGAGCACCTCCTCCTCGGCGCGGGTGAGGTCGAAATCGCGCACCGGCACCAGCACCTCGAGTTCCGGCGCGAACATCTTGAACACGTTGTGCATGCGGTACTGGTCATTGCCCTTGCCGGTCGAGCCCTCCATGATGGAATCGCAGCCGCGCGCCCTCGCCTCCTCGGCGACGATGCGGGCCACGAGCTGGCGCGTCATCGAGGTGGAGACGGGATAGCCGTTGTAGTCCGAGTTGGCGCGGATGGCTTTGCTCAGCCACACCTCGGTGAACTCGGTGCGCGCGTCGATCATGATCGGCTCGACCTTGAGAACCTTCGCCTTCTCCTGGCTGACGCGCACCTCTTCCTCGCCCTGGCCGACGTCGACCGTGATGGGCACGATCTCCTGCGCCTTGTATTTCCGCCGCAGCATCTCGATCCCGAGCGATGAGTCGAGCCCGCCGGAGTAGGCGATGGCCGCCTTGCGCACCTGGGGTGCCGGAGTCTCCTCGATCTTGCGGATGATCTCTTTCACGTCCATAGGGACCTCCTATGAAACTGTTCCGGACGTTGGTTGCGCGGAGTGCAACCCCGGAATGACACGCGGTGTCACAAGGTTCACCCAAGGGCCCTGTATGGGCCTGTCACCCCCATGTGTGAACCTCGTTAAGACAACTGTGGGGCCTGATGAGCAGGCCCCAAGGCATGTGGCTTTCCCAATCGCGTACTCGGGAAGGATACTATGCATGCGGAAGGGCTGTCAAGGTCGAGCCGATCCAGAGGCCGGCACCGCCACCAAGCCATCCAGGAACGCCCGCTCCTCGGCATCGAACTGGTCGAAGAGCCGGTGCCGGCGCATGTCGAAGGAACGCCGCGGTTCTTCTCCCGGCGCGCCTCGCTGACCACCGTTATGCAGGCACCATCCGGCGGCGCCGCCGGCTATCGCCCCCTGTAAGTCAGCCGCGAAATCACGAGCCGTCGGCTCCCAATGGCTTGGGTCGTAGCCGCGGCGGAAGGGCTCCTGGTAATGGACCGGCGCGAGGCGTCCCAGCTTCTCCATCTGCGGGAAGCAGCGCCGTGTGGCATCGGCGGTTCGCGCGGGTGAGGACTTGTCGCGTGGCCGGTGCGGGGTGACGAAGTCCAACTGCGCCCGGGAGAGGTAGTCTTCCAGGTCTTTGGCGCTGACATCACCCCCTTGTGAGGCCGTGATCAGCAGAGTGGGCGCGAGCTTCTTCGCCTCGGCGCGCAGCGCTTGCAGTTCCTCGATGCTCACATAGCGCGCATCGCGGATATTGCGCTCGTTCGCCAGATCCAGGTACCAGTTGGAGTATTCGCGCAGGGAGCCCACAATGGTGCGCACCGCCGCCAGGTGCGCTTCCTGAGTCGGAAGAAGCGGCCCCCGCGTAAGCGTGACGTCCACGATCATCGCGCGCCGATTGCACTCGCCCACAAGCCAGCGGAGCTTCTTCAGGTAAGGCTCACGCGGGGCGCCATCGCGATTGACCGCCGAGACATCGTCACCCCAGGCGTCCCATGTCGCCCACACGCGCAGCCAGTTGAACCCGAGGCGCCGGCAGTCATCAAGGTCCTGGGTCACTGAGGCGCGGCTCGCCCCGAGCCCGCCATAGTAACTCACGCCGAGCAGGAACGTTGGGCGGCCGTTGATGGTGAAATGGGTCTCGCTGATGCCTAGCGTCGTCGCGGCGCCGGCGGATGGCAGAGCGACGAGCAGTAGCATGATGAACAAGGGTGATCGCATGGTATGACCTCCGGGCGCGCGCTCTATGAGCGCGCGAAATCGCATCAGATACCCCACCGAGCGTGGGAGCCGCGCCCCGCGGCGACGATACGCAACGTTATGAACAGCCTGCCCTGAGCCTGTCGAAGGGTCGCGCCGCATACACGCGACCTTATGAAGGTCGCCCCCGGTCCGAAACTAACAGCAGATTCTTCGGCCCGATGTCATCGGGCCTCTGAATGACACTGCGGTCCGCCTGGCACAAGCCGCCAATGAAAAACGCCAGGCGGTTCGCGTGTCACTCAGAGCGAAGCGAAGAGTCTGCTTGTACGTTTTCTCCCATCGGCGTCGGTCTACGTTCGCTTGTCCTACATAGCCGTCGGCCTTCGTAGACTCTAGCGAAGGCAGCTTAGCGACGTAGGATCGGCGGCTCCCCAAGCAACAGCAGGTACGCTCCTGGCGATCAGTCGGAACATGATTGACGTAGCACTAGGGCTGGTGCTCCCGCAAACCGTAGACAAGGCCGAGTGTGACGGTAGCCTCGATCCAGGACCACCAACGTCGGTAGTAGAACGCGTCAGGGATCGCCCGTGTCAGATACGCCGCCAGCAGGCCCCAAGCCAGCCCGAACGCCAGGAATTCCACTATCGGCCGGTGCCGCCAAGGGTAACCTGCGGCAATGGTCGCAACGAACGCAGCGACGCCGGATGTGGTGTAGTCGAACGGCGCAGGCGCCTGGCGTGCAGTCAGAAGGGCGGCGACTGCGACCGCTACGACTATCTTAACCAAGATCGGTGCGCGCGGCAACACACCGTAATGGATGATAAGGTAGAAAAGGACGCACGCAAACAACCCCATCAGCGATTCGGCGTACAGGTCCACGTCACAATCCTTGGGTCGAACGCTTAGGCTTTGCTCCCACATGCCCGCCGACTACTGGCGTCTAGCGGCCGCGGATCGGGGCGGCATCGATCGTATACGACCTAGAACAGCGACAGCAGAGTGCTACGGCTGCGGCCTCGACGGCTTCCTCCGGCCGATGCCAGCGCGATCAGCCACGGTCGAGAGTCCGCGCCGATGCCTCTCGTATCACCTGAGACAGATGACGGACCCTGACCGCGACGCCTTCCCGCCGCGCGCCGTAGGAGAGCTGTGCCAGGCACGCCGGGCAGGAGGTGACCAGCGTCTCGGCGCCGCTCGCTGCGACATTCGACATCTTGCGCTCGAGTACCCGCATGCTCATGTCGTACTGGGTGAGCGCGTACGTCCCCGCTGCGCCGCAGCACCAGTCGGCCTCGCGCAACGGTCGGAACTCGAGCCCGGGAACCGCCGAGAGCAGGTCATTTGGCCGTTTCGCCAATCCCTGATACCGGCTCAGGTGGCAGGGCTGGTGGTAGGTCACAGAAGCATTGAACTGCGCATCCGACAATGCTTGAGGCTCGATCACCTCGCAGAGGTCGCGGACGCGCCCGGCGAACGCGGCGGCGTCCGTGGCGGCCGGGTCATCGGCGAGCAGTTCGGCATAGTGCTTCAGGAATGACGAGCAGCTCGCGCAGTCGCTGACGACGATGTCCGCACCGGAGAGAACGCGCATATTGACGCGGGCCAGGTCGCGGGCGAGGTCGAGGTGCCCGTGGGTGTATGCCGGCAGGCCGCAGCAGACGTTGCGGGCGACGCGAATGCCGTAGCCGCTCGACGAAAGCACCTGGAGCGAGGCCTCGGCGGCATCGGGAAATCCGAAGTTCATCCCGCAGCCCACGAAGTAGGTGATCGTGCCTCGCGGCCCATCCTCAGGGAGTCGGAGATCCGAGATGCGTTCGCTAAGGAAGCTGCGTGGTGGTTCCGGCATGATGGCGTCCGCCTCGGCCAAGCCCTTGGGAAGCCACGGCAGCCAGCGCAGCAAGCGCGCCGCCTTGGTGGCCCGCGTACGCTTGCCGAGATACGCCAGGCGCACCAACCGCGCCATGCGACGCTGATCCCCGAGCACGGCGCGCATGACGCGCTCTTCGAGGGCCGCTCCCACTCGGTGCTGGTTGAAGGCCGAACGCGCCGCCGTGACGACGCGATCCGTGGGCAGTGCAGGGAAGCAGTGAGCGGTGCACGCGCGGCAGAGCAAGCATTGCGCGAAGGCGGGCTCCATATCGCCGTCGAGGCTGAGTTCGCCGGACAGCACGCGGCGCACATGCTCGTTGTGGCCGCGCGCGGTGGATGATTCGAGACCGGTGACGCTGTAGACCGGGCAGGCGGCCTGGCAGAACCCGCAGCGGTTGCAGCGATCGAGTTGGTCCGCAACTGCTTGGAGCGCCGGGTCGAGCATCAAATGCCCCCCGCGAAGCGGCCCGGACTGAGCACGCCTTTCGGATCGAACTCGGCCTTCAATGCGCGCATGATCTCGACGCCCTGGGGAGCGGCGCCCCAGACGCCTGCCGCCAGCTTGACCTCGACGGGGGCCCGTTCGATGACGAGGCCGCCGCCGAGCGCCTCCGCCGCGCGCCGAAGGTCCAGTATGACTGTGGCCGCGTCGTTCGCATCGAACGCTGTGTGCGCAGTTCCGACGGCCGGGCTCGCGGTGAAGGAGCCGTTGCTGGCCAACAGTCGCTGTGCCTGCGTCAGGATGCTGGTCAAGCTTGCGGGCGGAACGGCGATGCAGCAGAGCGCCGGCAGGCCAGCGAGCACAGCCGCCCGTCCTGAACAAAGTCGAAGGGTCTCCTGCTGGGCCCAATTGCAAACGTGCCCGCCGGCCTCCGCGCATGCCTCTGCCACTCCCTGTATTTGCCGCTCCACCGCTGATGACATGCCCTGGGCGCGGCAGAACAGAAGCCATGCGCCGGGCCGCCCAGCGAATTCCCCGGACGCCAATTCAATGGCTGATAGCTCGAGCTGACTCGAGGCGAGTCGGTTCGCGCAGGTCAGGGCGGCCAAGATATCCTCGAAGACCTGCGCCGACCATTCGGTCCGCTCCGGCAACGGCAGCAGCTTGAACGTCGCCGCGGTGATCACGCCCAATGTCCCCAGTGACCCGACGAAGAGCTTGGGCAGATCGTAGCCGGAGACGTTCTTGACCGTCTTCCCGCCGACCGAGATGAGGTGGCCCGATGGCAGGGCGACACGCAGGCCAAGGACGCGGTCACGGCACCCGCCGTAGCGCATGCGGCCGGGGCCGCTGCAGTTGGCGGCGATGAGGCCGCCGATGGTCGCGTTCTCCTGAGACAGATCGACCGGAAGCCACTGACCGCGCTTCACCAACTCGGTGTGCACATCCGCGAGGCGAGTGCCGGCGCGGATGGTGGCGGTGAGGTTCTCGGCGTCGTGCTCGATGATGCCGGCAATGCTTGAAAGCGACAGCGCGTAGTCGAAGCGCTCAGGAGGCATGCCGAGCTGGAGCTTCGTCCCCGATCCGAGCGGTATGACCGCAACCTGATCCTGCGCGGCGCCAGCGAGTAACGCTGCAACCTCGTCTTCCGATTCGGGCGAGAGCAGACCCACGGGCGCCTTGCCGTCAACCGACAGATCGGTGGGTGGCTTGGCGGCGGTGCTGCGCGGCGAGATGCAAGCCGAGGGCGGCCCGACCGGCGGGAGTTCATCGGGCAGTACCTTGCCGGGGTTGCACAACTCGCGCGGGTCGAACGAGCGCTTGATTGCGGCTTGAGCTGCGAGCTCGGCGGGTGAGAAGAACTTCGCTAGCGCCTTGCGCTTCTCGAGGCCGATGCCGTGCTCGCCGCTGATGCTTCCCCCCGCGGCGACACACGCATCGAGCATCTCCATCGAGGCTTGCCGAGCGCGTTCGCGCAGTTCGGGGTCATTGCGGTCGAGAAGGATGAGCGGGTGCAGGTTGCCGTCACCTGCATGGAAGTTGTTGCCGACCCGCAGCCCGTAGCGCGCGGCAATTTCCTGCGTCTGCCGCAGAACCTCCGGCAGCTTCGCCCGCGGCACCACGCCATCATTCACCACGTACGCTGGGGCGAGTCGCGCGGCGGCGCCGAACGCGCCCTTGCGCCCCGCCCACAGCCGCTCCCGCTCGCCCGCGCTCGCGGCAGCGCGGACTTCGCGCGCGCCGCGGGCCGTGCATATCGCTGATGCGCGCCGCGCCTCATCTTCCGCCGCCTCGCTCAGTCCGTCCACCTCGACGATCAGCACCGCCTCGGCGTCCAGCGGATACCCCGCGTCCATCGACGCCATGATCGCACCGATCATCACCCGGTCTATCATCTCGAGCGCGGCGGGGATGATGCCGGCGGCGATGATCGCCGACACCGCCTCGCTGGCGGCGTCCATGGAGTCGAAATCGGCAAGCAATGTGCGGACTGTCTCGGGCGGCCGCGATATGCGCACCGTGATCTCCGTCACGATGCCGAGCGTGCCCTCCGAGCCGTTCATCAGGCCGGTCATGTCATATCCGGGGCGGTCAAGCGCCGCGCCCCCGAAATCGGCGATGGCACCATCAGGCAGCACGGCGCGGACGCCCAGGACATGGTTGGTCGTCACGCCGTATTTGAGACAGTGAGGGCCGCCGGCGTTCTCCGCGACGTTACCCCCGATGGTCGAGGCCTTCTGGCTCGCGGGATCGGGATGGAAGACCCAACCGTGAACTGCCAAGACATCCTGGAGCGCGAGGTTGGTCATCCCCGGCTGCACGAGCGCGCAGCGATTCGGCTCATCAACCGCTACCAGATGGTTGAGGCGCGAGAGGGCGATGACGAGCCCGCCGTGGATCGGTATGGAGCCGCCGCTGAGATTGGTGCCGGCGCCGCGGGCGATATACGGCACCTCGAAGCGGTTGGCGGCGCGAACCAGTTGCGCGACCTGATCGGTGGAAGCCGGGAACACCACGATATCGGGCGCGTGGCGCTCGGGCGAGGAATCGTACGCGTACAGCGCGAGGTCAGCAGGGGTCGTCAGGACGTTGCCCGCGCCGACGGCGCGCCGGAGCTCTCGCAAGAGCTGCCGTCCCGGTGCGGACCCGGCCCGCGTCAATCGAGGCGCCACCGGCTACCTCCGCTCCGGGCTGAGGAAGGCGTCGGGCACGGCGTAGCCGGCGGCATCGAGCAGCTCCAGCAGCACCTGCCGCTTCTCCTGATAGGCGGCATCGAACAGCAGCGAGCAGCGCAGGATCTCTGCACGTCCGGCCGCAAGCTCGACCGCGAACGCCAGGCAGGTCAGGCGTCCACACGCCTTGCAGTTCGTCCCCGGCAGCAGCTTATAGATCTCCAACTCGGTGAGCCGCTGGCGGCGGTCGTGAACCGGCGTGATCTCGTGACGCCGCGCGTGAACGTCGTTGAGGACATCGCGAACCCAATCGGCCTGCACCCGGGCGTCGGCTTCATCGTGAATCTTGGCCATGAATACCATGTGCGCGTAGATCGTGATGATGCGGCCCTCGCGATTGACCGTGAGCGCGGGCGCGGCGGGATTGTAGATCGGCCGGCCGAGCACCGCGTTCAGGTAGGGGAGGAGTTCGCTGACATCACACGGAGGCTCTGCGTTGACCCGGATCTTGCCCGGCTCGGAGGGGCAGGGCAAGATCCTCGTTATCTCGATGTTCTGGACGAAGTCAGCCATAACACTCTCATTCTATCGAGGTTCTTGGATTATGGGAATACCCCGGACCGTTGCATGCCCGTCGAAAGAACTCTCAGGCGCGCTCGCGTCTCCCCGGAGTCGCGCTTTGCGCGACCTGGCGACGCCGTTGCGTCGCTCCGGAGTCGCGCTTTGCGCGACCAACGTCCGGAGGAGTGTGGCACGGCTGCGCCGCCCTTCAGGACCCCGAAGGGCCCTTCAGGGTCCGAGGGGCGCTCCGGAAAGGCGCCCTTGGCGCCTTGCGGCATCAGCGGCCCGCCGCTAATGCCAAACACTCCATATATACCCCGGCCGGGATTTGGCAACAGGCGAGGTCCCATCCCCGTCTGCAGGTGAGCGCCTGACGAAGCCTTGATGCGCCCCGCAGGTGCGCCCTTGGTCCGCGGCGAAAGCACTTCGCGAACCACTCGGGAGCATACAGCGACTTGTGCAGCTTTTCCCAAGCCGATCGCGCCTACTCAAGGGCGAGCCGCCTCGCCGCCAAAGGCGAGTACGATAAAGCCGCGGCGGCCTTCGATGAGGTCATCCAGCATAGGCCCGCCGACCGCAAGGCCTACCTCCAGCGCGCCCTCAGCCTATCGGAGGCCGGCAAGTACGCCGCGGCGGTGCAATCGGCGGAAAAGGCGGCCGAACTCGCGCCGTGGAATCCGGCGCCGCACGTCTTGATCGGCCGCATCCATTACGACCAGGCCCGCTATGAGCGCGCCTTAGCTTCGTTCGATCGCGCGCTTCACCTCAACCCGCAGAACAATCTCGCGCAAGCCTATCGCGGCCTGGCGCTCCTGGCTATGGGCCGCACGAAGCCGGCCAAGGAGGTGCTCGATGATCTGCGTGGCGCGACCAACAGCGGCTTCGAGGGGCGCTTGCTCGCTCTCTGCGAAGCCGAACTGGCCAAGCATGCGGAGGCGCGGTCGCTGGAAGACCAGATTGCCGAGACCGACAATCCTGCACGTGCCACCGAAGCGCGGTCGGCATCGAAGACTGCCGAGAACGCGATCGGGCGCTGCCGTTCGGCGTGGTATCGCGTCACGGCGGCGCTGAGACATCCGTTGAGCCGCGACCCCAGGCGGGCTGCATGGCACGCTCGGTGCGCCGAGCGATTCACGATATTGGGGCAGTGGCAGCCTGCGCGTCAGGAGTGCGAGGCCGCGCTGAGGTTGGCGCCCAAGTGGCACGACGTTCGTTTCAGTCTCGCGCAGACACTGCTGGCGGAGCGGCGATATCCTGATGCGATCCGCGAGTTGAAAGCAGTGAGCGAGGCGGTGGGGGAGACGCTCGAGCTCCACGCGGCCCTGGGCATGGCGTTCTACGGAAGTAGGAACTTCGGCGCGGCTTTGAAGCACTTCAAAGTCGTGACCGAAGACTCCCGGCGCGACTTCCTTCCTGCCTACTACTGCGGCCTGTGCGCGGCGCAGATGGGCGATCGAGTGCAGTCGCGCCGGTGGTTTGAGCGCGCCGCGGCCCTGGTGAACCCGCACATTGCGCGCGAGCGGCTGCGGGAGCTGCTGCGTATCGTCGGGGTGTGACCTTTCTCAGTGGGGATGGCGGGGGACGTTCTTCATGTAGCACAGCCGCCCCCGGCTGTGCAGGCGCCGCGCGCGGCGCCGGTTGACAGGCGAGGGCGCCTGTCCCACATCCAGTAGCTCGATCCCCACTTTCTGGGGTCACACCCTATCGTCGGGTCAGATTGACATGGTGCCGGTGGCGCCGTATACTTCATTTAGAGGGAACCGTGATGCGGGTACTCCTGGCATTGGCGGTCTGCGTAGTCCTTGGTTCGTCAGCCTGGGCCGGCGGGGAACCAGGCAGCGCCGGCGGGGGCCCGGGGATATTGCCCGACCCCGGTTTCTGCTGGGGGGGCGGAATCATCCCGCAACCGCCTCCTGACTTCTGCTGGGGCGACGGCGTAATCCCGGTTCTGCCGGGCGACACCGGCGGAGGCGTTATCATCGTGGGCCCGCCGGCTGACGGCCTGTGGCCAGGCGAAATGGCGCCTGGGTCGGGTGTCACTCCGACGCTCGGCCCCACGGGCCCCGCCGCCATGAGTTCCGCGAACAGCGCGAGTGGCTCTACATCGACCGCAGCCACGACCCAGGCGCAGCAGGCTGCGGCGCCGCCCCGCACGCCCGCAAGCCAGATGTACATCCCGCCCGCGGTATGGAAGTGGGTGGCGGCGCATCCGGCCCGAGTCAGGTGATCCGGGTCCTGGCCCTGGGGCTCGCGCTTCTCATTCCTACGGTCGCCGGGGCGCAGGGACTCATCCTCGCATTGCCGGGCGGCGCCTCGTCCGACAATATCAGCACGCCCAATGGCTTCGCCGCACCTGATGGCGTGCGCTACGTCGGTCTCAGCGCACACAGCGAACCTCACGCGGACGATACTCTTGACGGCATCGCGGTGCTCGGCATCGGCAGCGGCCGAGTATCATCCGCGGTCGAGTTTAGCCTGATAACGAGCGACCTCAGCTCGGCGTCAGGCCAGTTCGCGACCGTCAAGTGGCACTTCCATGATGAGACCGCCCGCTGGCCGGCGCTCGCGGTGGGTGTCGAAGACATCACCGCATCAGCTTCGCCTAGCGCCACGCCGTACGTCTCTGCAACCAAGACCTTCTGGGATACGTCCGCCCACTCCGCATTCCTCATGCGCAAGGCCGTCACGGTCGGCTTCGGCGGCGGGCGCTTTGAGCGCAGGCCTTTCGGAGCCGTCTCGGTCAGCCTGGACAGCTTCAGCAAGGCAATCCTGGAGTATGATGGCCAGGGGGTCAACGCCGGCGTATCGCTCGCGCAGCACGTAAGTCCGCGCGCCGTGGCGGTGGTCGTGATCGCATGTCAGGATGTGGCGCGGCCGTCCGAGCGGGCGGTAACGATGTCGCTCGCCGTGGCGTGGCAAGAGCGGTAGGCTGCCCGTATCCTTCTGCATCCTCGCGGCGTCGTGCCGCCCGGCCGCTCTGGCTCCTCATGGCAGGTAAGGGGCCGGCCAGCGACGAACCCGGGGATAGCTGGCCTGATGAGGAGGACCTCCATGAGACGAACGGTTCGCGCCCGGCTGGTTGTGCCGCTGCTGCTGGTGCCGCTGGCGGCGCTCTTCGTGACCTCCTGCGCCGAGCAGCGGAAGAAGGAGGTGACGGATGTCGTCAAGCAGTACCTCGACTACGAACTCTCACAGGACTACCTTCACCAGCACGGCCTCATTGATGCCGAATCCGCCAAGGCGCTGCCGCTTCCGACGAAGGTGTTGACGAATCCCTTCAATCCCAAGAAGATGACGGACTACCAACTGAACGAGGTGACGATCGAAGGCGCGACCGCCCGCGCGCAGGTGCATGCGACCTTCCAACTGTCTTGGGCGGGAGGCGCCGGCGTGCCCGAGGGCTACGACCTCAACATCTACGTCGTTCACCAACCGGGCGAGTGGAAGGTAGACGAGATCCGCACGCGCAAGGCGGCGCTCAATCAAGTGCTGGGCCAGGGCCAGGGCGACAACTGGCTGCTGATCCAGCAGCAGAAGAAGCAGTTCGACGGGCAGTGAGGTGGCACAACTTGTCCTGAGCCTGCCGAAGGAGCCGCCTCGGCTGTGGGGCCGGGCGAGACTCGTCTGCCTCGGGCTTGACGCCTGGCCTGGCAGAGGCATCCGAGGTCCGGGATCACAGATCGAACCAACGCTGGGCGGTTAGACCTCCGTTAAGCGCGGCGGCACCGGGAACGCCGCGGTTTGGAGAGCCTCCAAGGTGAGCAACACAGGCTGGTCGGAGCCGGAGATCGAGCGTCGGGCCGTGGGACTGGCGCAGGCGCTGCGCGGTGTGGCGGCGGCGTCACGCAACGAGGAGGAGTTGCGCATAGGCGCCGTTCATGTGCTCCGCGACTTTGCGCACGAGGCGGGTATTGAACTGGAGGCCCGTCATGAATACGCCCTGGGGCGAGGGCGGGCGGATTCCGTCTACGGCCGTGTACTCATCGAGTTCGAGGCTCCCCGCTCGTTCGGCGCGCACAACACCTCTCACGCCAATCAGGCATCCATACAGCAGGTTCAGGCTTACGCCGAGACCCTCGCCAATCAGGATCGCGTGGACCTCGCTCGCATCCTCGGGGTCGCCACTGACGGGCAACGCATCATCTTCGTTCGTCATCGCCGAGGCGCGTGGGAAGTGCAGCCGCCGCGCGATGTAGATGCATCGTCGGTTGCTCATCTTCTCTTCTGCCTGAAGTCACTCCAAGGCAAGGCGCTGCTCCCCGACAACCTGGTGGAGGATTTCGGTGCTGATCCAGACAAGGCGGCTGGGCAGTGCGTCCGCGCTCTCTACCGTGCCCTCGACGAATCAACAAGCCCCAAGGTCGAGGCGCTCTTCGGGCAATGGCGACTGCTCTTCTCCGAGGTCTGCGGCTACGATCTCCACTCCCAGAAGCTCGACGTGGAGGCGCTGGCCCAGAGCTACGGCGTCTTTGCGAAGCAACCGGAAGTCGCGCGCCTCTTCTTCTGCGTCCACTCCTACTACGCCACCCTCATCAAGCTGCTGGCGGCGGAGATTGTCACCTTCTACAGCGCGTCATATCTCCCATCCTATCTGGGCGGCTTGGAGGCGCTTCCATCAAACCGCATGCGAGAGGAACTCGCGACTCTTGAGGAGGGCGGCATATTCCGGCAACTCGGGGTCCGCAACTTCCTTGAGGGCGACTTCTTCGCTTGGTATCTGGAGGTATGGAACGAGGAGTTGGACTCGGCCCTGCGCGGGATCGTGCGCGCGCTCCGAGTCTACGATCCCGCCACGGTGCGCGTGGACCCCGATGAGACGCGCGACCTGCTCAAGAAGCTTTACGAGTATCTGCTCCCGAAGAAGCTCCGGCACGACCTGGGCGAGTACTACACGCCTGACTGGCTGGCGGAACTGGTACTGGAGGAGATCGGGTATGACGGCGATCTGTCCAAGCGCATCCTCGACCCTGCCTGCGGGTCGGGAACTTTCCCGGTCCTGGAGATCAAACGCGCCCGGGAGTGGGCGCAAGACCACCTTATCGAAGACGGCACCACGCTGAACCGCATCCTTGCCAACATCGTCGGGTTCGACCTCAATCCGCTCGCCGTCATCACCGCGAGGACGAACTACCTGATCGCGCTTGGGGACCTTCTGCGGCACCGGCAGGGCGAGATCGAGATACCGATCTACCTGTGCGATGCTGTGCTTACCCCGACCGAGCCCCGACAGACCGCCATCGGCGGGCGCCGTTTCCCGCTGGAGACCGCCGTCGGCACCTTCGAGATTCCGCTGGTGCTGGGTACCCAGGAGCGGGTCGCAGCGCTGGCGATGCTGCTGGAGCAGGCCGTTCGCGGGCGCTACCGGACCGAGGAGTTCCTGGCGCGCGCCAGATCCGACCTTGGCCTGAACGCGGGCGAGTTTGCCGAAGCTGAGGAAGCCCTGGGCGCGCTCTACGGCAAGCTCTGCCAGGTGGATGCAGAGGGGCGCAACGGCATCTGGGCGCGCATCATCAAGAACTTCTTTGCTCCGGTGTTTGCCGTTGCGCCGAGCAAGTTTCACTATGTGGCGGGCAATCCCCCGTGGATTAACTGGGAAAGCCTGCCAGACCAATACCGGCGGAGCACGCAGCGCCTGTGGGAACACTACGGCCTCTTTACCCTCAAGGGCTGGCGGGCGCGCATGGGCGGCGGGAAGAAGGACCTCTCCGCCTTGTTTCTCTACGTCGCAGCCGACAAGTATCTCAACGACGGCGGCAGGCTTGGCTTTCTCATCACAGAGTCCCTCTTCAAGTCATCGGGTGCCGGCGAGGGTTTTCGGCGCCTTGCACTGCCGGCGAAGCCAGGCGAGAGCCCGGTAGGCCTGGGCGTGATTCGAGTGCACGACTTGGTTGGGGTGAAGCCGTTTGAGGGCGCAGCCAATCGCACCGGGTTGATCGCGGTAGAGAAAGGGCAGACCACGACATATCCCGTCTCTTACGTGGTCTGGCGGCGACGGCCAGGTAGGCGGCTAGACGAGGGATTGACCTTGACGGACGCGCAGTCGGCGACAGCTAGAGACCAGGAGGTGGCGCTGCCCATTAGCGACAGGAAAGGCGCGCCCTGGATCACGGGGCCGCCTACAGCCATGCAGGCGGTACAGAAAGCGGTGGGCAAATCGGACTATAAGGCCTGGGCTGGCGCATGCACCTGGCTGAACGGGGTCTACTGGGTGCGTATTCTGGATCAAATGCCAGACCGCACGCTCCTCATTGAGAACCTGCATGACGTTGGGAAGATTGCCGTCCGCCAGTTCCAAGCGCGCGTTGAGCCTGACCTGGTGTACCCACTACTGCGGGGACGAGACATCCGGCGATGGCGAGCATCCTCGGATGCGCATATCCTGATGGTGCAGGACCCGAGGACGCGTAAGGGATACACCGAGCATGAGATGCAGCGGCAGTGGCCGCTGACGTACGCCTACCTGAAGCAGTTCGAGGACCAACTACGGGGCCGCTCCGGATTCCGCAAGTACTTCGACACACACGACCCCTTCTACTCGATATACGACGTTGGCAGTCAGACGCTTTCCCGCATCAAGGTCGTCTGGAGGCAGATGATCCCCCAGCTGGCACCAGCCGTGGCCGCGGGCAATGTCAAACCTCTCGTGCCACAGCACGTTATCACTCTCGTCCCCTTCGAGGACGCCGGCCCAGCCCATTACTTCTGTGCCGCTATTGGTTCATCGCCAGCCCGACTCATCGCAGCCAACTACTCCACAGGGAAGAGCTTTGGGTCCCCGCACGTGTTGGACAACATTAGGGTTCCGCGATTCAGCGCAGCGAGCGCACTGCATCAGCGACTCGCGGACCTATCGGAGCAGGCACACGATGCAGCGGCGCGGGAGGATTCGTCGCGCGTTGCCGAAATCGAGTCCGAGATAGATGAGGCCGCGGCGGAGTTGTGGGGCATCACTCCCGCGGAACTGAAGACGATTCAGAAGGCTTTGCGCAGGAGGGACTAGCGGAGTCGCGAGCGGAGGGGGCTGGGCTCAGGGATGGTGAGCCACCCTCCCTGATATTGCGTCTCTATTGCCTTGATACCACTGCATGGCAGTGGAGCGGCGTTCTTTGTCGATTCGACGTGCAATCCGCTAGAGGTGGAAGATGACCACGATTGATATGACGGGAAACCCTGTTTGCTTCGTCATAGCTCCGATCGGCGATGAAGGCTCGGATATCCGAGACCGTTCAGACAAGGTACTCAAGCACATCATTGCCCCCGCAGCGGAGCAATGCGGGTACCAGACGGTGCGCGCAGACCAGATTTCGGAGCCGGGCATAATCACCTCTCAGGTCATCCAGCGTCTCGTGGATGAGCCGTTAGTGATTGCCGACCTGACGGGCCAGAACGCAAATGTATTCTATGAACTCGCCATCCGCCATGCGGTTAAGAAGCCGGTGGTCCAACTGATCCAACTCGGGGAACGGGTTCCCTTTGATGTTGCAGCAACTCGGATCATCCATGTCGATCATCGCGATCTCGACAGTGTCGCTAGGTGCAAAGAGGAGATCGTCAGGCAGATTCGTGCCGTGGAAAGGGATCCCGCGCAGGTTGACACGCCAATATCCCTTGCTCTGGATCTGCAATCCCTACGGCAAAGTGGTGACCCCATCGCAAAGAGCATGACTGAGGCGCTCTCCCTCCTGCAGGAGATCAAGCAGGCGGTCGTTGCCCAGGCAGAATTGCGCTCGCTGGACACGTTCTCGGAGTGGATCGCGCGCCGCCGCGGGCTTTTCCCCGCCGACCGCTGGAGCATCGACCGCAGGGAGGGTCCGCAGGGCCCGCAAGGCCCTCAAGGGTGGGCAGAGCCGCATGACACCGCCAAGATCGATAAGCTCGTGGAGCCTGGACACGCTCCCGAGGCCAGCAGCAGCGATGGCGTAACTCCTGATCGGCCAGGCAATTCTCGATGACCTTAGGCTGCTCAATACGCGCTGTGGCGCACGGCAGGCGTCTCGTCACCCGGCGGCGCGGTAGACCGAGCCAGAGCCGACCGCACGCCACCGGCTGATTCCCGACCGAGGAGCGTCATTCTTGCTCTAGACGCTCGTTCCGGTCTTCATCATCAGATGTCGGCCCGGTGGATTCCGCTGCCGACTCGTCGTCCGAAATCTGGAAAAGCGTTCGCGCCAGACGCGCGCGCGCCTCTGGGTCCGAAAGGGCCCGTCGAATCAAGGCGTCAACCGCTTCCAGTTCCGGTGGAAGTTCAGCCGCCGGATCATACATCTATTCTGCTCTCCCGCTTCGCGCGACTAGCGGGGATCGCCGTATCCGTCGAGAAGCCCGGTGTCACGCAATGCCGCGAGCGTCTTGTGCAAAGATCGCCGAGCGACATCTTCGTGCACACCGAGGATCTCTGCGATCTCCGCTAGCCCGGATTATTCGTGCTGATCTCAGACCCCGCACAGAGTGCAACCGCGAGCGGCATGAATAATCCGCGCGCTGGCACACGTCGCTAGTGCAGCAGCCATCCCGACGACGCGCTGCGGAGTATGAATAATCCAGGCTAGAAATCTGGCCGAAAAGTGGTGGTTGACGGATGAAACCGCAAGGGCTTGATTGGCTGCTTGTCGAATAGGGTGTTACCGCAGTC
>Ga0315282_10007424_pt1 | contig 17997 bp, 18 predicted proteins | sample YL17G07_20_MG_FD_203693 | JGI IMG/M metagenome (GOLD analysis project Ga0315282, IMG submission 203693) | Sediment microbial communities from Yellowstone Lake, YNP, Wyoming, USA - YL17G07_20 | ecosystem: Environmental > Aquatic > Freshwater > Lake > Sediment | place: USA: Wyoming | collected...
CGGATATGTGACCGATGTGAGCGCACGCGATATCGTGACCTTGCCGTCCTCAAGGGGCTGGCGCAGGACCTCTAAAACTTCTCTTTCGAATTCCGGGAACTCGTCAAGGAACAGGACGCCGAAATGCGCAAGGCTTATCTCCCCGGGGCGGGGAAACCTTCCTCCGCCGACGATCCCGATATCGGAGGTGGTGTGGTGGGGGGAGCGGAACGGCCTTCTGGTGACCAATGTCGACTTTTGGTCAAGCATCCCCACCACGCTGTAGATCTTTGTTACCTCGAGGGACTCGGCAAGAGAAAGCGGCGGGAGGATGGAAGGGAGCCTCTTTGCCAACATGGTCTTACCAGATCCGGGAGCTCCTACCATTAATATATTGTGCGCTCCCGCCGCGGCGATCTCCAATGAGCGCTTTGCGTGCGCGTTGCCTTTTACCTCCGAGAAATCAAGCTGGAATTCCCCGCCCGATTCGAAAAGTGACTTGATATCAAGCTTGAACGGTTCTATCTTTTCTTCGTTGTTGAGGAACTTTATTGCCTGAGAAAGGCTCTCAACCGGTATCACCTCAAGCCCTTCCGTTATCGATGCCTCAGCCGCGTTCTCTTTGGGTACCAGTATGGCATTGATCCCGTGTTCTTTTAGGGTGAGGCACATCGGAAGCACTCCCGCCACCGCGCGGACCCCGCCGTCAAGCGAGAGCTCTCCCACAACGACCTTACCTTCGAGGCTTACCGGATCGATAAGGCCGTTTGAGGCAAGAATACCGATGGCCATGGGAAGGTCATACATCGGGCCTACCTTTTTTACATCGGCGGGGGCGAGGTTGATGGTGAAGTAGTTTCCGGGGTATTCAAAACCTGAATTTACGATCGCCGCCTTTACCCTGTCACGGCTCTCTTTGACCGCAAGGTCCGGCAGGCCGACTATTGTCTGCCCCGGCAGCCCGCGGGATGAATTGACCTCCACATCAACAATGAACGCGTCCAACCCAACGACAGCGGCACTCTTTACCTTAACTAACATATTATCCTCCTTTCCGCCGTAGGCGGATCCGCCTTTGGCGGAAACCCCCTTAACCTATTCGAAACGCATCCTTTATCAACTCTATCTTCCTTCCGCCTTCAACATCCCAATAGATCGCCATCACATCGAACCGGCAGGCCTTGTCCGCTACCCTGTTCCTGTAAAGATATGTACGCGCCGCGTGGACGATGCTTTCCTTCTTGCTTCGAACTATTGCTGAATACGGTGACCCGTAGCTTCTGAACGAATAATTCTTCACTTCAATGAACACCAGCGTCTCGCCGTCCTCCGCAACGATGTCCACTTCCCCATGCAGCGAGCGGAAATTCCTATCTATGACCTTGTACCCCAGCCCCGCCAAATGGTTTGCGGCGATGTCTTCTCCTAAAATCCCTAATTTTTTGCTAAGTTCTCCCATTGTTATCGCTCCCTCGCCCTAATACACGAATATTCATCCCGAATACACCAATAAGTTCCCTGTTCGGGCATTCGGGCTCATATTCGGGCCATTCGGGCGATGTGAACGATGCAACTTTCCTGCCACGATTTTCGTGAGGACTTAAGCGTGTTTTTGTAGTATTACCCAACAGAGTGATGGAATTAGCGGCGGCGAGGCGAATGGGGAACGGGTGATCCTTGGAATAATTTTAAGCTGTAGTGTTCTTTATTATGTCTTTCCAGGCAGAAATGACACTTTCACGCTCTCGTTCTAAGGAATAATGCTCTTTTATATAATCCGCTGCTTTCTTGGCCTTTTCTTTTATTGACACGGGGTCTTTTTTACAAAGATCGATCACTTCCTCAACAGTTTTAGCGAACGATATAATGTCTCCATGAGGAACAGGATAACAAAATTCCGGCTTAAAATATTCTATGGCGCCCATGCCATGGTAACCAATGACGACACATCCGCAAGCCATTGCTTCTGCCGCTGACAAAGAAGCCCCCTCCTGAAAACCAAAATTTAAGTAGATCATGGACTCCTTAAGGGCCTTTGCTGTTTCCAGCTCGCTCATATTATCGATCGGTACAATATCATATTCAGATAATTTCCCCCTGAACTTCAGGATGTTTATGACCTGCAAGGCATCTGCGCGATTTTTCTTCAGCATCCATGTGATCTGTTTCTTTTTCGCGCCGTTATAATTGAAAACAGAGGGGTCGATCCCGTTAAATATCCGATAAGATCTCATCTTGGGGAAAACATAATTTAAATATCCTTCATTGTCTTCTGATACAAGCATTGTGGCTACAATGTCTTTAGATAAATATGGGGTCAATAGATCGTCCTTGTTGAAAGAATACCCTTTAAAAGTATAATAAGCGGCTTGATTAAAGATCACCTTTTTGATCCCTTTTGCCATCACCTGGATCTCCGGGCCTCTCGTTTCATCGATCACCAGATAATCCGATCGGGATAAAATTGTTCCCTTGGCATAAGAAATGCGGGTCTCATTATCGAACCACGAACATCTAAAGCCCTTTTGTTTATGAAGTACGGATGCGGAAAACCCGTTTTGGTTCAAAATATCCACGTGGCGGTAAAGTTGTTTAACGCCGCCTGAGGGCCGGTCATGATCGGGGCATAACACGAATATTTTGGGGTCTCCATTGAGAACAGTTACCATTTTGACACAATCCAGGGTTTGCTTTTCCGCACTTATTTTCCTAAGCGTCCGGTATACCGCCAATAGCGCCTCTATGATAACAAGGGTCAACAAACAATATATGAATATTTTCATGAGTGGACCGCCTTAGGGGTGATTATACCCCGACCTCTTCCAGTTTCAAGCAATTACGCGGATCCTGTCTGAAACCCAACAAAAAACCCTCGGACCTTGTTCAGATACGAGGGTTTTAATTGCGCAATTAAAATTAGTTCAGCGTGTCATAAAGGCGCTGCCCCATGGAGAATTTTGCAACATTCCTCGCCGCTATGTTGATGGATTTGCCGGTCTGAGGATTGCGCCCCGTGCGGGCTTTCCTTCTTACCTTTGACCATGAGCCAAAGCCGACCAGCTGCACTTTCTGCCCTTTCTTCAGGCTTCCTTCGATAGTATCAAAAAGCGCGTCAGTGATGTTCATCACCGAGGTCTTGCTCATTTTTGTCTTTGACGAAACGCTGGAGATAAGTTCTTGCTTGTTCATTAATACTCACCTCCTTCCGTCAATCGCTTGATGCTCAAGGATTGTAGCACTGCCGCTTTCTTTGTGTCAAGCATATCGCCCGAGAATGAGGCAGACCGGCTCAAATGTCTTTCTGTGGATGGGAAGGGGCCCCTTCTTAAAAAGTTTGCTGATGTGCTCCTCAGTACCATAGCCCTTGTGCCTTTCAAATCCCCAGCCGGGATATATGAGGGCAACGTCGTCCATTATCATGTCGCGGGTCACCTTGGCCACAATTGAGGCGGCGGCAACAGAGTGTGAAATATCATCGCCCCCGATGATCGGGGTCTGCGGGATCCTGATCTTTGGGATCCGGCTTTTGCCGTCGACCAGTATATGATCGGGTGTCACGGAAAGGTTTGAAATGGCCAGCCTCATCGCAAGGAAGGTCGCCCTGAGGATGTTTATCTCATCAATTACCTTTTCGCCCACCATCCCGATGCCTATGCCCTGAGCGCGCGCGGCAATTTCGGCATACAGCTCTTCTCTAACATGGGGCTGTAACTTTTTTGAATCGCGAAGGCCTTTGATCTTTTTTACATCGGGAGAAAAAATAACAGCGGCGGCAACAACGGGGCCTGCAAGCGGGCCGCGGCCGGCTTCATCAACACCAGCCACCATCCTGAACCCCTGCTTAAAAAGCGCTTTCTCAAACTTCCTTGAGGGGGGCAAAAAGCGCCTCCTTACATCATTACTATATCACGCCGAAACGGCTTAAAGGCCAGATGCGGAACACTGCCGGGCCGGCTATATATTTTTTGGGCATATAGCCCCACACCCTGCTGTCCGCGGAATTTCCCCTGTTGTCCCCCATCATGAAGTATCCGTCATCGGGGATCTTGTAGGGGCCAAAGTCGCTTACGTCCCTGTTCAGCAGATGTTTCTCGCCCAACAGCTTTCCGTTTATGTAGACCTGCCCGTCCTTAACCTGGATCGTCTCTCCGGGAAGGCCTATCACCCTTTTTATGAAGTCCTTGAGATCGTTGGGAAGGCCCACCCATTTCTTGAGGCTTTCCATCGTCATGTTATGCCCGTCGGAAAGCTTGTTATACGGGTATTCGAAGACCATGATGTCAAAACGCTGCGGCTGATGGAACTTGTAGATGAACTTGTTCACTATCAGCCTGTCGCCGATATCAAGCGTGGGTATCATTGAGCCGGAAGGGATGAAGAAAACCTGGATCACGAACGCCCTTATGATGAGGGCAAGGACGAGGGCAACGATAATTGTTTCGGTCCAGTCACGGATGATCCCTTTTTTGGGGCTTGCCTTTTCCTCGCTCATTTATTGTTTGGCCTCCGCACTCTGGACGCTCTCCTCGATCTTGGTGGCTCGGCTGCCTATCCTGTCTCTCAGGTAGTAAAGCTTTGCCCTTCTTACCTTTCCTTTTTTCATGACCTTTATTGAATCTACTTTGGGAGAGTGAATGGCAAAATTCCGCTCAACGCCAACCCCGTCAACTATCTTTCTCACCGTCACGGTCTCGCGGAATCCCCCACCCTGCTTCTTTATCACAACGCCTTCATAGGCCTGGATCCTCTCCTTGCCGGCCTCGGTGATCTTAAAGAACACCTTCAGGGTGTCGCCCACGCCAAAATCCGTGACATCCTTCTTCAACTGTTCCTTTTCGATCCCGTCAATTATCGCGTTCTTCATTTTAATTCCCCCTTTCTCCAAGCAATCTGTCAAGTATTATCGCCGCAGCAGACCTAACGGAAAGATGTCTGTAGCCTGTCCCGCCCTTTACCGCTTCAAGAGTAAAGTCGGCGGAATCAACCACGGACTTCTCCATCCCCCACCCGGTACCAAAAAGCAAAAGATAGGGATCGTTTGACTTAACTATCTTTTGCCTAAGTTCTTTGTAACTTATTCCGCTCTCCGCCTTTGCCGAGGTGGCTATCACCTTTGGCTCAGAGCCGCAGATGCGTTTTATGTCCTCTTTAACGTCCTCAAGCGTTGCGACGAGCTTTGTTATCGTAAACGCCTCAGCCCTCGTGGGGTTAAAGTCAAAGCTCTCTCCCTTTTTCCAGCAGTCAATGATGCGCTCGGCGAACTTTCTCTGGGAGGGATTGGGATTCACCACGTAATACCCCGAAACACCGTACGTAAGCGCCGACCTTGCGATGTCGTGAAGGTCAAAACCAGTTATCGAAGTGGTAATGACCTCGCCCTGTTTATTATAAACAGGGTAATGCAGGAGCGCAATGAATAGCCTCATCCCTCTAAAATTATTTCCTTGACCAGTTCTCTGTCTTTTTCTTCAAGCTCTGCTTTTGCCAAAAGGTCCGGCCTCTTGAACAAAGTTTTTTTAAGGGACTGCTTCCTCCGCCACGCTTCTATCTTCTTATGGTCGCCCGAGAGAAGCACCTCCGGCACCTTTTGCCCTTCAAAGTCCTCGGGCCTTGTGAAGCTCGGGTAATCGAGGAGCCCCTTAAAAAAGGAGTCGTTCCTCACCGAGTCTTCTTCCTTCACAACGCCCGGGATCTGGCGGAGGACCGCGTCAATGAGCACCATCGCCGGCAGCTCTCCGCCCGTAAGGACGTAATCGCCGATCGAGATCTCTTCATCAATGAGCGTTTTTACCCGCTCATCAACGCCTTCGTAGTGTCCGCACAAAATTATTAAATTTTCAAGCTTCGAAAGCTCTATCGCCTTTTCCTGCGTGAGCAACTTGCCCGAAGGGCACATAAAAATTACCTTGGCACTAGGGACTTGGGACTTGGCGCTTGCGATCGCCTTCGCGATCGGCTCAGCCTTCATCACCATCCCGGCTCCTCCGCCGTACGGAGAGTCATCAGCCTGGCGGTGCTTGCCTTCCGTGAAATCCCTTATGTCAACGGTCCGGACATTTAAAAACCCTCTTTCGCTCGCTCTTCCGATAATGCTCTCGGAGAGCACCTCCGGGAACATGCGGGGAAAGAGGGTTAATATGTCGATGTTCATTTGAAAACTTAAGAAGTCAACGGCCAAAAGTAAAAGTCTGTATTTTCCCTTTTACCTAATACCTTTTACCTCTTACCCTTTACTCTATTTCCCTTATCTCCTGGATTATCCCATCCTTGACGACGATCTCGGCGCCGCCGACCTTTTTGTAAAGGTTGTCGCCAAGCGCAACGTTGACCGGGCCTTCCAGCGGGCCCTGCACGAACTCGGTGCCGAGCACCAGTTTCTTTGCTTCATCTATCTTCATCATGAGGTCTGTCTTTGCCGCGGCCTGCCTTGCCTTCTCATCATCAAGCTGTTTCTTGAAGGTCGCAAGCTGGGCAATCTGGTTCTTCTTTCTCAGGTCCTCCATAAAGGTCTTGCTCTGGCTCTCAAGCTGGTTAAGCTGCATGTCCAGGTTCTTCACGGCCCTCTCCAGCTCTTTCACCAGATTGTCCTTGAACGCCTCCGTTACTATCGCCTTTACCATCACTACCCTTTTTAACTCTATCGCCTGCTTCTTATCTGCCATTTTCCCTTCTCCTTTCTCCGTCCTTTGTAATGATCTCAACGGTGACGCGCTTCTGCTGTTTGGCCGCCGCCGCCTTGGCAACGGTCCTTATCGCATTTGCTATGCGCCCCTCCCTGCCGATCACCTTGCCCACATCCTCCTGCGCAACGGTTATCTCAAGTACCGTAAGGCTCTCGCCCTGGGTCTCCGAAATATTTGCCTCGTCAGGTTTATCCACCAGCGCCTTTACGATGTACTCTACCAGTTCCTTCATCACTGCACCTGCCTTATTTCAGCCAATAACTACTTTTTTGCTTCCGCTGCCGGAGCTGCCGGTGCCGGCGCTGCTGCTGCCGCACCCTCCACCGCCGCCTCGCCCTTCTGCTTCGGGGCCCTCTTTTTCTTGCCCTCAAAGGAGATCGCGGGCAAAATGCCTGCTCTTCCGAGGATCACGCGAACGCTCTCCGTGGGTTTTGCTCCCTTGGATATCCAGCTGAGGACTTTCTCCTTGTTAAATTCGAACTTTGGCTCGGACTGGGGATTGTAAAACCCCACTTCATCGATCGTCCTGCCCTTCGTGGCTGAGGCCTCATCAAGGATGACCACTCTATAAGATGGCTTCTTTTTCTTCCCTATTCTCTTGAATTTTATCTTCGCTGCCAATTTTCTTCCTCCTCATCAATTTGGAAAACCCGCGTAGTATATCACAGCACTTTCACCCAGTCAACGAAAAAAACCGATCGAACAACGATCCGATCGGCTTACTTAAGGCCCCTGGAGTGCTTTATAGTTTTGAGACCGCCTTCAGGTAATTCTCAAAATTTGTGCGGGTTTCATCGATAAAATCCCCGCCGAACTTCTCGAGCATCGCGTTAGCTATCTCAATGGCAGACACTGCTTCGGCGATGACCCCTGCCGCCTCAACAGCGCAAACATCGCCCCTCTCAATATGGGCCTCAACGGCTTTTTTTGTCTTAAGGTCAACGGACTGAAGCGGCTTCCTTAATGTGGCTATAGGTTTAAGAACCGCCCTGAGTATTATCGGTTCGCCGTTCGTCATCCCGCCTTCAAGCCCGCCGGCGTTGTTGGTCTTATGCGTGAATTTGCCGTTCGAATAGAATATTTCATCGTGGACCTGGCTTCCGCGAAGGCCGGCACAGGCAAATCCAAGGCCTATCTCAACGCCCTTCACCGCCTGGATGCTCATAAGTGCCGCGGCTAACTTCGTTTTCAATTTTCTGTCCCAGTGAACGTGGCTCCCAAGCCCCGGGGGGCAATTTTTTATTGTGACCTCAAAGATGCCGCCGAGGGAATCCCCGTCCTTTTCAGCCTTGTCAATCTCCTCTTTCATCTGTTTCTCGGTCTTGGCCCCGCCTATTTCAAGGACACGGCTGCCAACAATGATATTGAAGGTACTGAGGAATTTTCTGGCAACGGCGCCAATTGCAACGCGGGCCGCAGTCTCTCTGGCGGACGCTCTCTCCAAAATATTTCTGATGTCAGTTTGACCGTATTTTAGAACTCCGGCAAGGTCCGCGTGGCCGGGCCTCAAGTTCGTGACCTCAGAGCCCACCTTGTCCCCGCTCTCAACGGTCATCACGTCTTCCCAGTTCTCCCAATCAAGGTTCCTTATCATTATAGATATGGGGCTTCCAAGCGTCTTCCCGTTGCGCACCCCTGACAGGATCTCTGCCTGGTCTTTTTCTATCTTCATCCTGCTGCCTCTGCCATATCCGCCCTGCCGCCTTGCAAGGTCCTTGTTGATGTCTTCAGCGGACAAAGCGAGGTTCGCGACCATTCCTTCAAGGATGGCCGTCAAAGCTTTCCCGTGTGATTCTCCGGCGGTCAAATATCTGAGCATAGTAGAAGGATTATAACATTATTTATATGGGGGGTAAACCACCACACCAAAACATTTTGGTGTGGTGGTAAAGTTAAGCGGGGAGAAGGCCCCTGCCCATTAAGTCTTTGTCCCCGGTATCGGCCTTTTGAAGCAGGGTTTGCGGATCAAGCGCGTCATCCGGGAAAGTTTTGACCTTCATCGTAACGCCCAGACCCGTTTCGTTTTTAACATACTTGATGAGCTTATTCGCGATCCTCTCGCCTGATTTTTTATCAACATCATAAAAAATGACCAAAAATTCATCTCCGCCAAAATGTCCCGCCCACACGTTCTCCCCCTTTAAGGTGCTTATGACCCTTCCTATATCCCTGATCTTTTGGGTGGCCGCGGGGTGGCCTATCTTTTTGTTAACCTCTTTAAAGTGATCTATGTCAATAAAAAATATGGTCAGGGGTTTCTTGGCCGTCTTGGCTTCTTCAAACTTCGTTAACAGCATCACCTCGGCCATGCCGAGGTTAAGAAGTTCCGGCACCGTACTGTCAAGCATCATTCCCCATTTGCGCTCCTCGGCAAGCGTCTGGGTCTTCCCGAGAAGGACCTTCATCTCATCATGGATCTGCGCCTTGTTGATGGCGGTGGCAGCCATTTCCGCCAGTGTCTTGATCACCGGGCCGTCGAACTCGGAATTGAACATGTCCTTCTCGTCGCTGGAAATATTGAGGACCCCCAAAAGCTCCTCTCCCAACAAGATGGGGATGCTGATGAAAGAACCTTTCCTTTTACCCTCAAAATACTTTTCCGCGTCCCTCACAAAGATAGGCTCTTTGGTCAACGCTGCCGTGCCTATCACGCTCCCGTCGCCCACCTCCACCTGCATCTTCACTTCCTCCCTGCCCTTCGCCACAACGGGGGTAAGCACGTCCCAATCTTTTTGTTTGATATAGAGCGAGCAGCCGCGTATCTTATTGATGCCTTTTATCTGCTTGAACATCTCGTAACTTTCCGAAACCAGGACATCGAGCACTTTTTCGATCTCAAGCGGCGAATTTATCGCCTGAGATACTTTGGTCAGCAGTTCTTTGCACAGTTTCTGGCTCTGTTCTTTTGCGTAGAGGCGGGATTCCCTTATTCGGATCGACAGGAGCGTTGAGGCGAACCTCTCGATCTCATCAAGTTTTCTCTCAAGGGATTCGAACTTCTTGGGATCTTTGATATAGAGGCACCATGTGCCGACGGGGTCTATGTTCGCCTCGGCCGCCCCGACCCAAAGAGGAACGAACAGGGCCGACGCCATGCCGGCCTTTGCAGCGCTGCTGGTTTTCTCGTCCAATTTAGGTATTTTTTTTGTCTCCCTTGTCTGCTGTGCCTGAAAACTTGCGGTCCCTCCCAGCGGAACATCTCTGGACAGCTCATATTCGGGCGGAAGCCCTACCCTGCCTAAGACCTTGAATGAATTGGACGCAAGGTCGAAGTCAACCTTTATCGCGCTCGCCTGAAGGTCGAAGAGGTCCATCGCTTGGCGCAACATATAGTTCACGATCTCTTTCATATCCGTCATCGTGGAGATCCTCCTTTCTATGTCCTGGATGGCGGATGAAATGCTTCGCTCTACGGTAGCGGCGATGACAATCTTATTCTTAAATATGAGTATCCTCGGCGTAACAAGAATGGGGGCTTCGCCTCCTTTTGCTTTCTTCATCCTTAGGGGGATCTGGACCCTCGGACCTTTGACCTCCGCCCCCTCGATCCTTCTTGCAACTTCCTCGATGGAATCCGCCGTTAAGACATTCGCCAGGGGGTAGGGGACGGGGGCGTCCAATCCGAATAATTTTTTTGCGTCGTCATTGGCAAAGAGGATCCTTATCTTGTTCGGATCCACCTTTCCTTGCCCATCTCTCTCAAAGTCAAGAAAAGTAACGCCCGTAGGCGTGATATTGAGAATTGGGGTTTTTGAAAGAAAGCCGATCAGGGCTTCCGCTGAGATGCCGCCCGCTTTGGAGTATTTGGGGGAAGACACGACCAGATCATTAAAGACGGAAATCGCCAGGCCAAAGACCTTTTCGGAAAGGTCTGGATTCGATACCATCGACCTTAGGATCTTATATGAAAAGTCAAAAACCGTGTGCGAAAGCCCGGGGTGCGCGATCATCAACTCTGATAATTTCAACGAACTATCAAATGCGGTTTTGACGATCCGGGGGCTTCCCGCCACATAGTCAAGCGCCCTCCTTCCCGCTCGCTGAACATATCTGTTCCGGGCAACCCTGTTTAGGATGCTTCTATTTATAGGTTCGACCATCTTGATTTTCCTTGGTTTATCGCAGTATGCCGGTCATTTATCGCAAAAAGATGGCGGGAATTTCAGTTTTGGGGAGACCTGTGAGGGTATAAGTCTGTGGCGTTAAATGAATTCGACGTCGTCTATGGTGACCTTGAAGCCGGGGCCGCTGTCGCGGGTGGGTTCCAAAATTTGAGGCGTCCGGCGGCCCGACCCGTTCGAGCAATCCGGATCGCAAACCTTTCTATCCAATGCGAACGCAATTATCGCCATCCCAAGATCGTGGTTCTCATAATCGCTCATGCTGCTGGCAATCACTCCCCGCCCCCCGTTTCTCTGCGTTAAGATCAGTTGAGACCCCTTGCGCTCGACCTTGATGTTAATGTTGTAGTTTTTGTTCCCCGCCGCCTCTTGGGACCATATGGCGTTCATTATTAAGCCGTCAATTATGCCCTGAAAATGGTACGGCTGAAAAATGATCCGGGAAGCCTCGCTGCTTACATCAACATTCACGCTGGGTTTGACACCGGATAAGGGAAGGAGCCTGTGAAAAGATTCATTGATCATTTGTTCGACGTTCACGATGCGGACATAATCAGCTTTTTCTTTTCTGAGTATGCTGTCGCGGTAGGTTATCAGATATCCTCTCATTTTTTCCGCATTGCCTTTCTCTCCAGGGACAAGTTGAAAATAATCCCTAAGCCATGACCTGAAGGACCGGCCGATCGTTTCGTCATTCTTGTACCTCTCCATTTCCTGGATCTCGCATATCTCATAGCCGCAAGCGCTTGAAATATCCGCCAGATCTTCAAGGGGGATAGACGCTTTGTCGTAGGCCATGTCAGCGTAGAGAAAACCAAGTTTCTTTCCGTTTCTCACCGGGATAATTGCGAAGTCATGCATCAAACTATCATCAAAGGGCACCGCCTGCCGCACTCGTTCGATCAATCTGTGGATCTCGTAATTTTGAGCGTCTCGCGAGATCTCGATCTTTCTTCCGTCCACAGAAACCTTATATGCTTTCCCCTCCTTTTGGACATATAAGATCGGATGATCCGGAACGATCCTCGGGATCGGAAGATCAAGGGATTTCATCCTGTTGTTAAGCTGCTTGTCCTCTTCGGGGTTATAACTTTTTGCGGGGGCGGTGGATTGAAGTTTACCGATCTTTTCCCTGTGTTCATTTGTGGTGGAAGACCCGATCCCCATGACCGGAATGGCGGCCTCGTTGAAGAAACACGCCCTGTTGATGGACGTTTCCCTTGTCACTATTCCAAGGAACACGCGCATCCTGTCCTTTTCGCTCTTTGCCGCGCGCAGTTCCTCTATGATCGGCTCAAGCCATTCCCTCTTAAGGGTTTTCTTGCGCTCTTCGGCGAATTCCTTAAGATCCTTCAGATGATCGAGCTCGCCCTCTGACGGCGATCGAGACAGGTGCTGAGAATACAGGTTGACTATCCTGATGACGCCAGCAGGCGCTTTTGCCCCCCTTATTTGCTTTATCCCGTCGCTTAGGACGGCGCTATTAATGAAGAGGTCCGAATACATGTCTTCGGGGCTTTCGGGATGCATGTCTTCAAATACGTGCCAAAGATGCAATCCGATATCTTTATCGCTTATTTCTTGTTTTCCGTCAAAGATCCTCAACCTGCTCACGCGATCGGCCAGGTTCTCGTGGCTTTGGATCAATTCCCCGAGTTCGGGTGCCCCCGCAAGGCGGTCGATTAAAATCCCCATTTTCTCGCGCTTTATGAGCCCTGAACTGGCGCAAAGTTCGGTTGTGAGAGATCTTGAGATGACGCTGGCCGCGAGGGGCCTGTGAAGAGGATTTATGTTGAACTCTTGGCAGATCCTTTTCAGGATGATCGGCTTTACATTATGATAAGCTCTTTCCAGCATTAACGGCCCTCCTGTGGCTCGGGCTCTGTCTACTTATTTATCGTTAGTTATTTCCCGAAATTTCAATTGAAAACAAGGTTTTTCATTGCTATAATTCTCCACTTGCTTTAAGCGTCTTAAGGAGGCATTTATGAGAAGCGACAGAGTGAAAAAAGGCCTCGAGAGAGCCCCTCACAGGGCGTTAATGCACGCCACCGGCGTGACAAGAAAGTCCCTCGATAAACCATTCATCGGCATAGCCTCAAGTTTTACCGACCTCGTGCCCGGCCACGTGGACATGAGAGAGCTTGAGAGGGCCATTGAGAACGGGGTGTACAGCGGCGGCGGCCGGCCGTTCATTTTCGGGGTCCCCGCGGTGTGCGACGGCATTACCATGGGCCACAAGGGAATGCACTATTCCCTTCCTCTTCGCGAACTCATCGCCGACTCGATCGAATCGGTGGCGGAGGCGCATGCCCTTGACGGTCTGGTGCTTCTTACCGCTTGCGACAAGATAACTCCCGGAATGCTCATGGCCGCGGAGCGGCTTGATATACCGTGCATAATAGTGACGGCCGGGCCCATGCTCTCCGGAAGGCTAAGGGGCAAGAAGCTCGCGTTCGTGAGGGATACCTTTGAAGCGCTCGCAAAGTGCAGGGTGGGAGAAATTTCCGAGGAGGAGCTGTTCTGTCTTGAACAGGAAACCTGCCCCGGAGCGGGGTCATGCCAGGGGCTTTATACGGCGAACACGATGGCCTGCCTCTGCGAAGCCCTGGGTATTTCGCTTCCCGGCTGCGGCACCGCGTTGGCGGTTTCCGCGAAGAAAAAGAGGATCGCTTTCGATTCGGGCGAGAGAATCGTGTCTCTCGTAAAGGAGAACGTGACGGCAAGAAAAATAATGACAAAGGCGGCTTTCAGGAATGCCATCATCCTGGATAACGCGCTTGGCGGCTCAACCAATACGGTGCTTCACCTGCCCGCGATCGCCCATGACGCTGGGATCGAGATCCCGCTTGAAATGTTCGACGAGATATCAAAGGTGATGCCTCATATAACAAAGATCGAGCCGTCAGGCGAGCATTTGATGGAAGACTTTGAGTTCGCCGGAGGGGTTCCTGCGGCCCTTAACATATTAAAGGACAGGCTCGAAGGGAGCCTCACCGTGTCGGGAAAGAACATCAAAGATATTGCAAATGAAGGCAGGGTGACGGACCCTGGCGTGATAAGGAGCCTGGACAACGCTTACCATAAACAGGGAAGCATCGCCGTGCTTAAGGGAAGCCTTGCGCCCGGCGGAGCCGTGGTCAAGCAGACCGCCGTGAGCGACAATATAATGAAGTTCTCCGGAGCAGCGAAAGTGTTCGATTCGGAAGAGGCCTCAATGAAGGCGATAATGGACAGGAAGATAAAGGCCGGCGACATTGTGATCGTGCGCTATGAAGGCCCGAAGGGCGGCCCCGGGATGAGGGAGATGCTCTCCCCAACTTCGGCCATCGCGGGCATGGGGCTTGCCGAATCCGTGGCGCTTATCACTGACGGAAGGTTCTCGGGCGGAAGCCGCGGCCTCTCCATCGGCCACGTGTCGCCGGAAGCGGCCGAGGGGGGCCCGATTGCAATAGTGGAGGACGGTGATATAATTGAGATCGACGTTGCGGCAAGAAAACTTGATCTCAAGCTTCCCGAGTCCGAAATAAAAGCGCGCCTTGCCAAATGGAAACCCGTCGAGCCGAAAATAAAGACCGGCTGGCTTGCAAGGTACGCTAGGATGGTTTCGTCGGCGAACAAGGGAGCGATATTGGAGTAAAGCCCAGGAACCTGAGACTGAAGTCTCGGTTCCTGAAAGTTCTCAATAAAGGATACTGCAGAATTAATTCTGCAGTATCCCTGCCAGGAACCGCGAATTTATTCGCAGGTTCCTAGAAAGCTAAATGAGTCAAGATGGAAATTACCGGAGCCCAAGCGCTATTAGAGTCCCTTAAAAAAGAAGGCGTAGACATTATATTCGGCTACCCCGGCGGGTCCGTACTGCCGATCTACGACGCTCTATATAATGAAAAGGGCATCCGCCACATACTTGTACGTCACGAACAGGGTGCCGCTCACGCCGCCGACGGTTATGCGCGATCGACAGGTAAGGTGGGTGTGTGCCTTGCAACATCAGGGCCCGGCGCTACTAATCTTGTTACAGGTATTGCCACAGCCAGTATGGATTCTATCCCGATCGTAGCGATCACGGGACAGGTTGGGACCGCCTACATCGGCAGGGATTCATTCCAGGAAGCGGACATCACGGGCATAACGATGCCCATCACAAAGCACAATTACCTCGTAAAGACGGTGGAGGAGCTTCCCATGATCATAAAGGAGGCTTTTCACATCGCAAGGACCGGGCGGCCGGGACCGGTGTTGATCGATATTCCAAAGGACATCCAGTTCAAGAAGATAGATTTTAAGTACCCCGACAAGATCGAGCTCGCAAGCTACAAGCCCACTTATGAAGGCCACCCGAGGCAGATCTCGCACGCGGCCAAGGCGATAAGCGTGGCAAAGAAACCTCTCATCTACGCCGGCGGCGGCGTGATAATTTCAGGCGCCTCAAAGGAACTCTTTGAGCTTGCAACAAAGGGCAACATCCCCGTAACGACAACGCTGCTAGGAAAAGGCGCTTTCCCCGAAACGCATCCCCTTGCCCTCGGAATGCTTGGCATGCACGGCACCGTGTACGCCAACTACTCCGTACAGGAATGTGATCTCTTGATCGCGATCGGCGCCCGTTTCGACGACAGGGTGACGGGCCACATTGAAAAGTTCGCCCCCAACGCCAGGATAATCCACATCGACATCGACCCGGCCGAGATAGGAAAGAACGTGAGGGTGACCATCCCCATCGTGGGTGACGTAAAGAAAGTGCTTTCAAAGCTCGTCAGCCAGGTGCAGGCAAAGGACGGCGACGCCGCCTGGATAGGCCAGATAAACGAGTGGAAAAACAAATATCCTCTCTCCTACAAGAAAAACGACACGATAAAGCCCCAGTACGTCGTGGAGCAGATCTACGAGGCGACAAAGGGCGACGCCATAATCGTGACGGAAGTTGGACAGAACCAGATGTGGGCCGCCCAGTACTACAAGTTCACGAAGCCCCGGACGATGCTTTCCTCCGGTGGCCTTGGGACCATGGGATACGGCCTCCCCGCCGCCGTGGGCGCGCAGTTCGGCAACCCGGATAAGACGGTAGTGGACATCGCCGGCGACGGCAGCATACAGATGAACATACAGGAGCTTACGACCGCCGTTAACAACAAGCTTCCGATAAAGATATGCGTGCTCAATAACGGATATCTCGGGATGGTGCGCCAGTGGCAGGAGATACTGCACGGAAGGCGCTACTCCCAAACGGACATTGCGAATAATCCCGATCTCGTGAGGGTGGCCGAAGCGTACGGCGCGAAGGCCCTCAGGGTAATAAAGATCGACGACGTAAGGAAGGCGCTTGATGAAGCGATGGCAGTTAACGATAGGCCAACGCTGATCGATTTTGCGGTGGCAAGGGAAGAGAACGTGTTCCCGTTCGTCCCCGCGGGCCAGGCCATCAACGAAATGATAGTGGACTAAAATGAAACACACGATAGCTGTAATAGTTAATAACAGGCCGGGCGTCCTCTCGAGGGTGTCGAACCTGTTCTCGAGAAGGGCTTTCAACATCGAGAGTTTGGCGGTGGGGCCTACACAGGATGAATCCGTATCAAGGATCACTCTTGTGGCAAAGGGCGATGACGCCGTGCTTGAGCAGATAATAAAACAGCTCTATAAGCTCATCGACGTGATTAGAGTATATGACCTGCCCGCCGCTTCATCGGTGGAGCGCGAGCTTAGCCTCATAAAGGTGGCCGCCAACGCCGCCAACCGCTCGGAGATAATGCAGGTGGTGGACATCTTCCGCGGACGTATTGTGAACGTGAGCGAGGACTCGATGATAATCGAGCTCACCGGCGACGAGGGAAAGATAACGGGTATTGAGAGGCTCCTTGCCAAATTCGGGATAAAAGAGCTTGTGCGCACCGGGAAAGTGGCGATATCGCGGGGCGGAGGGGAAGGATAGGACATGCAGGTCTGGACCGATCGGGAGGCCTATTTTAGCTTTGCGTGGTTCATCTGCTGGGTAATGATCGGGACTTTCAGCCTTTGGGCCCACAACCTCGTTCTTCCCTACATGTACATAATGTACGCCATGGCCGTTTATCTCGGCCAGCTCTATTTCTGCTGCACAAGGTGCGCGTATTTCGGAAAGAAATGTTATTTGCTGGGAGGGATCGCGGCCCCTACAATTTTTGCTGAAAGGGAAAAGAAGCCCATAGAGCCGGACGACTCGCTCTCCGCGGCTTTCTGGTTCATTCTCGGTATATTCCCTGCCCTCTTTCTGTTATACTACCAGGATTGGATTTTGTTTGTCGTCTACAGCGCGCTGGCCTACGGTTGGTTCGCTTATAAAAAATACGACGTGGGAAAGAAGTGCGGCGACAATTGGTGTCCAAGTAAATGACCCCCTCTCTTTCTCCCCCTTACTAAGGGGGAGATGTCAAGCCAAAGGCTTGACAGAAGGGGTAAAAAAAGGAGGTTTTTATGGCAAAGGCGTATTACGACAAGGATGCTGACTTAGGAGTATTGAAGGGTAAAACGATAGCGGTGATAGGATTCGGGTCGCAGGGAGGCGCGCAGTCGCAGAATCTTCGGGACAGCGGGCTTAATGTGATAGTGGCGGAGGTCCCGGGAACTCCCAATTGGGAAAGGGCAAAGGCGGCGGGAATGACCGTTATGACGGCGGAGGAGGCAGCGGCAAAGGGAGACCTCATCCAGCTGCTTATCCCAGACGAGCTCCAGGCAAAGGTCTACAAAGAGTCCATAGAAAAACACGTGAAAAAGGGAAAGGTGCTCGGATTCTCCCACGGGTTTAACATTCGCTACAAGCAGATAGTTCCCCCCAAGGATGTTGACGTGATAATGACGGCTCCCAAAGGCCCAGGGCCGCTTGTGAGAACACAGTATGAGCAAGGGCGCGGAGTTCCTGCTCTTATAGCGATCGGACAAAATGCCAGCGGCAAGGCAAAAGAGATCGCGCTTGCTTACGCCAGAGGCATCGGCGCCACAAGGGCCGGAGTTATCGAGACCACGTTTGACGAAGAGACCGAGACCGACCTCTTTGGCGAGCAGTGCGTGCTCTGCGGAGGGTGCACATCGCTTGTAAAAGCCGGTTTTGAAACGCTTGTTGAAGCGGGATACCAGCCGGAGATCGCCTACTTTGAGTGCATGCACGAGCTTAAGCTTATCGTAGACCTCATGTATGAAAAAGGTATCTATGGGATGAGGCAGGCGATATCGAA
>Ga0315282_10007425_pt1 | contig 17995 bp, 15 predicted proteins | sample YL17G07_20_MG_FD_203693 | JGI IMG/M metagenome (GOLD analysis project Ga0315282, IMG submission 203693) | Sediment microbial communities from Yellowstone Lake, YNP, Wyoming, USA - YL17G07_20 | ecosystem: Environmental > Aquatic > Freshwater > Lake > Sediment | place: USA: Wyoming | collected...
TCCCTCGATTCCGACCCCTACATTATAATTTCCGATGAGGGAAAACTTTACTGGATCATCGACGCCTATACGGTATCGACCCGTCTGCCCTATTCGAAGGGGCTCAAAAATCGCGTCAATTACATGAGGAACGCCGTAAAGGTGACAGTCGATGCGTACAACGGAAAAGTGGATTTCTACATGAGTGATCCCAACGATGCAATCATAAATGTCTACAATGCAATTTTTCCCGGGCTCTTAAAGCCCATGAGCGCGATGCCAGCTGACATAAAAAGACATATACGCTACCCTAGGGAGTTCTTTGCGATCCAGACCTGGATGTATGCCACCTACCACATGGAGGATCCAAAAGTCTTCTACAACAAGGAAGACCTTTGGGAAACACCATCCCATAGCGACAAACCGATGACACCTTACTACCTGATTATGAAGCTCCCGGAAGAAAAGAGAGAAGAATACGTTTTGCTTATGCCCTATACGCCTGCCAAAAGAGACAACCTGGCAGCATGGTTTGCTGCGAGGTGCGATGATCCTGACTACGGGAAATTGATAATCTATACCTTTCCGAGGGACAGGCTTGTCTTCGGTCCGAGGCAGATAGATGCACGCATCGATCAGGATTCGTTCATTTCACAGCAACTTACGCTCTGGGGACAGCGAGGGTCCAAAGTCATCAGGGGAAGCCTCCTGATCATCCCCATAGAGACATCCCTTCTCTATATCCAGCCCCTTTATTTGGTGGCTGAGGACAAGGGTGGGTTGCCGGAGCTCAGGCGTGTTATCGTTGCCTATGAGAACAATATCGTTATGGAGGAAAACCTCGAGCAATGTCTCATGCGTCTATTTGGTGGCAGAAGAATCACCCCTTCAGCCGAGGCCCAGGCACCTGAGAAGAAATCATCGGCAGGCGACCTCGCGAGAGAAGCCATGCGTCTCTTTGAGAGGGCAAAGGAGCTGCAAAGACAGGGCGATTGGGCAGGCTACGGGGAACACCTCAAAAAGCTTGAAGATGTTTTAAAACAGATGACGCCCCGTGCCCCATGATAAACTTACTTCTACCTTATTTCTGTTGATATTGACAAACGATCTTGGCGAGTTTGTCTACTATGGATCCCGGCGGAGCGTCTTCCCACTCTTTTTGACTTCCTGTTCCCCCATAATCCAGAGTTGTTCCGTTTTTGCCCACTTCGAACACTTCAAGAGGAATTGGGGTCAGGTCTTGATTTATCAGTTTTTAAACTATTAGCTTTCTGTGCCTACAAAAAAGTTTTATTTTTATGCAGCTATTCAGCCGGAAGGGCCTTTCCGAAGCTGTGGAGTGTCAGGCAATAACCATTTTAAGAGTCAGGAATCGAACCTGTTTCTTCAATAAGTTTTTTGAAAACTTCCAACAAATGTTCTTCAGGCATTGATCTATCAAATTCTGAAAGCCACCTTTTTATATAATCTTTGTCAATCGTACTGCCCGCCAATAATCATATAGGGAATTTTTTTGTTTTTGAGATGCTTCCCCAGTTTGATTAGTAACTCTTTGAACATGAATTCAAAATCCTTGCCATACGCACATCAACATCTATCCCCTCCATCGGGTCTTTGGGAGGGAGGACCCCGAGGCAAATCCCTTCTTCCCACATAGATTCAATTATGTTGAGTGCCTGTTCGTAAGTCAGCTTCTGCTTTGAAATCCAGTTTTCCTCATACCTTCTTAAATGCTCAGCATTTTTTATCATCATATCACCATTCATATCCAGCAGTTCTAAAGTATTATAGTATGTATGTCGTGTTTATACAATTTCTCACCATGCTCCTGATATTAAAGATGTCTGTTTTAGAGCTTTTTTATCCTACCTTCTCTTTGGGGACAGGTTCTGCGATAAAGTGCATAACAATGGGAGGTTCCTTGCCTGTGTGGAAAGAGAGAACCCGGTCTTCAATCTCCTTGTCTGAAACGGTGATGCGTTCATGTTGCCTCAAGTGCTCTCCCCAGGACTCAATAATGTACGATTCGATATAATGTTTGGGGTCTGTTATGTCATGAAACAGGTTCCACCTGATTGCCCCATCCCTGCAGCGGATTGTTTTCAGCGCCCGCATAGCATTTGTGAAATCAATTGATTTTGTCTGGTCAATGCGATACTCGATAACGACGAGCACGGGGCCCTCGTCTAATTCAGGTTCATTTGAAACACTTAATGAGGGCCAGTGTGCAGAAGGGGTGAGATCAAGATTCTCACCGCTTATCAGTCTGTAACGCTGCGTGACCAGTGTACCCGCAATCAGAAAAAAGGCAGCAATAGTAAGTGTCACGGGTATGCCTGCCCAAACCGCTATTGTTCCGGATAAGGTACTTCCCGCTGCCATGAAGCCAAAGAAGACAAGCATATGTACCGACATGACCCTTCCCCGCACCCAGGAGGGTATTACAGCCTGAATACTGGAAAGGAGTATTGAGAGGATCATCAGCCAGGCAATGCCACCCGCAATCATGGCGAGTGCAAGTAAGGTATAGGAATGAATATATGCCAAAACTATCATCACCAGCGCATAGAGATTTGCTGAAAGTCCGATAATCAGATTCAGGGAAACCCTCTGTCTGAGCAATGGTAATAGTGATGCACCCAGAATTGCACCGCCACCGAAGAACCCGAGAAATCCCCCGTATCCCACTGCACTAAGCCCGAGATACTGACGGGATATTATTGGCAGAAATGCCCACAAACTGCTCCCAAAAAAAGAGAAAGGGATTGAATGAATCAATACCGCTTTTACCTGCGGTGCATTACGGACATACCTTATACCTGCCCGCATCGCACCGATCAATCTCTCCTCAGGAAGGGTCCTTTCATGGTGTTTTCGATGCCACCTCATAAGTACAATGAGCACCCCCAGGAAGGACACGGCATTCAGGATGAATGTAACACCGGGCCCGAAAGCGGCAACGACAAAACCGCCGAGCACAGGACCTATGGCTCTCGCGATATTAAATCCAACAGAACCCAATGCTATAGCTGAGGTCAAATCATCCCGTACGACCAATTCGGGTATGATTGACTGCCATGCAGGGTTATTTACTGCCGCACCCAGTGCGAGAAAAAAGGTGAGTATAAGGAGAACCGAAGGTGTCGTAATACCCGCTATTGTCATAATTCCCAGTATAAACGATATGGCAAGCATCCAGCACTGTGTGGCGATAAGGAGCCGCCGTCTGTCAATAATGTCGGCGAATGCGCCAGCCGGCAGTGCAAGGAGAAAAAACGGCAACGTGGAGGCGGTCTGAACCATCGCAACCATAAAAGGTGATGGAGCAAGTGTTGTCATGAGCCACGCAGCTCCGACCTCATGCATCCATGTTCCAATCAATGATGTAACGTTCGCAATCCAGAGTGTCCGGAAAAACCCTTGCTTGAGCGGGTTCAATATAGAGAGCTTTGTATGCCAGTCATGAGACATGAACCAAATAATATATCAGAGAACCTGCCCGAATCAAGAATGTATTTCAGATTCTCGAAGGGATGTGTTCCAGAAATTTTTGTTATTTTTTAGTGTTTCATGTAAAATTGGAGGGTAAAAGGAGGTAAAGCTTGAAGGAATATGCCCCACACTTAATCGCTAAAAGCTGTACTCACACCACTGCCGGTTCTACGGTTACACGCCCGTTAGTTGCATCGAGCGTTGCATATACCCCAACAGGGATTGTAAGTTTGTTAATAACATGACCGAATTGTAAACCATAGATTGTGGGTATTCCCAGTGGCTCCACCTTATTTTTTATAATGTCCAGGAGTGTCACACCATATTTATAATAGTTATCACGGGTATAGTATCTGCATTTCTGGAATGTGCCAAATATGATGCCCCTTACATGCTCGAGCTTTCCCGCAAGTATCAGCTGGGTCAGGTATCTGTCAACCCGGTGTGGCTTTTCATCTATATCCTCAAAAAATAAGATTTTATCCTTTGTATCAATCTCATATTCTGTCCCCAGTGTTGCAACGACAATTGAAAAACAGCCACCCATGAGCTGACCCTGTGCCTTTCCCGGACAAATCGTTATTATCTCCCTATCATGAGGATTTTTAAGCTCTATTTCTTGTCCTGTTTCACCAAGGATGTTAAAGAAATTGTCCCTCGTATATTTTGTAAACCCCTTACCAAGATCCGTTGCGACCATGGGACCATAAAACGTGATAAGCCTGGTTTTATTAAACATCGCTATCTGCAATGCCGTAATATCGCTGTAACCGATAAATATCTTGGGGTTTTTTTCGATCATTGAAAAATCAATATAGGGCAGGATGTGGAGTGTCCCGCTGCCACCCCGCGTGCAGATTATTGCACGAATAGATTTATCCCCGAACGCCCTGTTTATGTCGTCTGCCCGTGACTTCGCATCACCTGCAAATAACAGATTCCTGTCATTTATATGGCGCCCTTCTACGACATTGAAGCCTGCACGTTCAAGGACTGATTTCCCGCGGTCATAGTAAATTGTAGTTAGTGAAGGGGATGCTGGTGACACGATTGCTATTGTATCACCATGCCTTAGTCGCTTTGGTTTAATAACCTTCATACCTTTTTTAACCTGTCCTTCAAATCTATAACCTCCCCTTTAGAGGCTCGGATTGTCAACATCCCTTAGATTACCTGCCGAGCCTTTGCCCGTCAATAAGGTTTAAGTTCTTTCTGCCTACTGCTTACTTCTCACTGCCTACTGTTTACTCACTCCTTTTCCCTTGCCTTCCTTCCTCAGGATCTTCTGACTGCACGGCATATTCTTGTGCACCATTCATATCACCACGTAGACCCCTTTAATATGCTTTAATATTGTTAATTAATTGTACCAGAGAACTGCATATTAGACAAATAAAATGGGCAATGGTTTTTTAGATGGAAATGTTATCCTTAGTGTGTTAAATAGTTAGCCTTAATAAGCAATTTTTTTGAAAACCATATTATTCCTGAGGTTGAGTGCTTATCAAATGAACTCAAAGAATCATCAACAATACAGCGTAAAGGTACTTGGTAAACTCACCAAAATCCTCGATCTTTTCACCTACACAGAGAATTTATTTACCCTTGAACAGATATCCAAAAAAACTCACCTATCCAAAGCTACAGCATTTAGAATCCTAAAGACCCTGGAACAATACGGATTTTTCACATACAATCCAGTAGAGGAAACATATACCCTTGGGCTCAGATTTCTTGAACTCGGTGGCATTGTGTATGCTTCCTTATCCATCAGAAATATTGTGTCACCTCATATGGAGACTCTTGGGCACAGTCTCCGGGCAACTGTGCTTTTGGGTATCATTAAAGATGACCACCTCTTCTATATAGACAAACGGGAATCGGAAAGTATTATCAGGGTATCGTCTTATGTAGGATTGAAGAGGCCACCTTATTATGGCATGCTCGGCATGACACTCCTCACATATATGGAGGACGAGGAAAAACAAAGGTTACTCACCATGTACAAGCCGTACAAAATTACTGAAAAGACCATTACTGACATCGAGAAATTCAAACAGAAACTTGACGAGATAAAAAGGCTTGGATACTGCCTTGAAAGGAGTACCGTTATCGAAGGAGTAATAGGCCTGGGTGTACCAATAAGAGATTTTTCTGGTAAGGTTGTGGCAGCACTGGGTGTTGCACTGCCAGAATTTCAAATGAAAGAAAAAGACATCAAAAGGGCAATCGGGGAAATGCTTGATGCATCGCAGGCTATTTCACGAAAACTCGGTCATAATGCAGAGAAACAGGGATGAAGCTGAGCCATTGAAGACCCATCTTCATTGTGGTTATTTTACAAGTTCAGTAAATCGCTTATATACTAAATCTGCAAATGACCTATCATTTATGTGAAGGTCGTACTCTGTGACTTGGATAACTGGCGATATATGTTTTTTAAAGGACTCAATAAAATGTCTGTCTGCTTCCAAGTCATAAAAAACTTTCCCTTCTTTGTCCCACATAGAAAAACCCTTTAGAGGAATCATTATCTCTAATTTCCCTCTGGATTTATTAAGTTTTTCTGCAATAACCTGACCTATAACCCTCATTTCTTCCATTTCCATTCGCATAACTGTGGCTTGTGGGTTATGCCTGTATAGCCTTCTATTTCGATACTTTTCAGGAACCGTCTCCATCGTGAGAAAGTTTATAAAATCAATACTCCCGGGGGTAACAATCTGTGTAACCCCCCGCCTCCCGGCAGCCTCCAATCTCTCCTTGCCTGCTGAAGCCAATCCACCAAATAATTCGTTGCCTATTTCATTCAATGCCAGCTCTATCACGCAAGCAATATCAATATCTTCAATTAGCTCTTCCATTGCCTTACCGCCAACTCCAAGAGTATGAAAAACAATTACTTCATATCCGTCTTTCTCAAGCAAATCTTTAATGTAAAGACCGCAGGTGGTGACAGTACCGTTCATGCTGATCACCACTACCGGCCCTTCCCGGTGTGGTGCGGCTTCAATATTAACCATACCCAATATAGCACCAACAGCATTCTTCAGCACATTTCTCGTAATCCTGTTCAGACCTGCTATATCACACACTGCCGGTATTATCACAATATCTTTTGTCCCTGCGTATTCTTTAATACCAGCCTGCACAGCCTTGGTAGAGACAAGGACCTTCGGAAATCCCACAGGTAACTGTTTCATGCCAGCAGAGCACATCGAAGAGCCCTGCCCTCCGCCTATCCCTACAGTACCATCTATTTTGCCTTCCTGATAGAGCTTCTTCAACACTAACTCGATGGCGGAAGACATTAATTTTATAGCCTCGCCCTCGTTCTGCAAAGCAATCAGATACTCTATATCCTTCCCGATGTGTCTTAATACATCTTCTCTCGTGATATCCGCCTTAAACTTTGACTCACCGACAATACCTATGTCCATTACGATTGGGCAATGATACGCCTTCTCTACAAGCTCTTTCATAAATAAGAGCTCATCCCCTTTAGTATCAAGGGTTCCTATAAGCAGAATATTCTTCATTTTTCTATCCTCTACCTGCCTGTTTTCCCTTACTTTGAAAAAAGCTCCTTAAACCTTTTCATTACCTTTTCTCTCGTTTCAGATGGGACTCTGTTGATCGGTGGAAATCTATCCTTCCAGTGATAGGGTTTACACGCATTTATAAAAACTTTAGCGGTTGTAAAATCACCTCTTTCCCTCTTTTCCGGCCGTAACATGGGATCCAGCGGACTTGTGAGGAACCCGGGTACAATGTTAATCGCCATTTCGGGGTCACATCTCGTACATACTGCCCACAACACCTCATCTAAGTCTGAAGGGTCAATATCTTCGTCAACCGTAATAATGTATCTACCAGTACATGCACCACCTATGAGAAGAGCACCTGCTGCGGTAGCAACCTGCCTTGCATGACCGAGAAATCTTTGCTTCAAAGAAATTACACATATAACCCTGTTGCCTGGTCCGTGTACATATATGCCGGTTATATTCTGCAAGCCAAGCTTATCAAGCTCTGTCCACAACATAGTGGCAGTATGGAGGGGAATGGGGAACCAGGTGTTAACCGGTGGCTTGATGGGTGGCTGCCCGTGAATTATCGGGTTATTTCTGAAATATATCCTCTTAATATGAACGACAGGTTCGTCCCTTCTGCCTGAAGCATAGTAGCCCGTCCATTCTCCAAAGGGTCCTTCCGGCCTCCCGTCCAGCTTTGTCGAAGGAGAGAACCCCTCTATCACAAGTTCTGCATTTGCCGGTATTGGTAAACCTGTATATTTGCCAATGATGATGTCTACCGGCTTACCCTGCATATAACCAACCATATCCAGTTCAGACACGCCCCAGGGCAAACCCATTGTTGAACTCCCAAAAATTAAGGGCTGCTGGCCAAAACACATCACTACCGGGCATTCCTTCCCTTGAGCCCAGTATTTTTCTCTCATGATAACTGCATGCTTGCCTGGTGATGAATAAAAGGCAACTGTTTTTTTGTCCTGAATCATCACACGGTAAGTACCAACGTTTACCCAACCTTCCTCAGGATCCCTCGTGATTGTAGCAACCCCTGTTCCAATGTATCTTCCTCCATCATGTTCATGCCATTTTGGTGTAGGAAATTTAAGAATATCTATATCCTTGCCCTCCATCACATTTTCAAGAACGGGACCCTTTTTCACCACCTTAGGCGGGACCGGTTTAAACCTATTCCACTTATCCTTCCAAAATTTTACCGCATCGAGATTGCTTAAATTTTCTGGGATACCAAAAGCTATCTTCTGGAAGTCATCCCGGTGGAGTATGTTCGTTGCGACACGGTAACCTTTTGGATAATCTTTAATTTTATCGAATAATAATGCAGGGCCTTTTCTTTCAGCCATCATTTCATTTATTGCCCCTATTTCGAGATTCCAGTCTGCTCCTTCTACAACTTTCAGGTTCCCTTTACCTTCAAGAATGTTTAGAAATTCTCTTAAATCCTGAGGTATTCCATCACTTTTTTTCATTCTAACCCTCCATTTTATATTGTGTAAATGCTTTGTCTTATCAATTTTATTTGAACGAAATTTTTTGTCAAGACATTTTTAAAATTATATTTCATATAATGAAATGACAAATTTTAAAGAGTAGTATAATAATCAAATAAGCTAAAAAAATCACAGAATATTCTAAAGAAGAGCTGTAACAATGCGATTTATAATTGTTATCCAGTATAAGAAAATGATAAATATAACAGTATAGGAAGAAATGGAAAAATTACTTATAGTTACAAACCCTGTTGCAGATTTAAGAAGAAAACCGATTGATGCAGCACCCGATTATACCCATGATGAGTTACAGGAGACGCAGGTCTTATATAACGAAATGCTCATTTATAGAGATGAAAATGAAGGTTGGTATTATGTTGAGGCAATTGAGCAGAAGAAGTTTACCCGAAACAATATCTGGCAGGGTTATCCTGGGTGGGTGAGGAAAAGGAGTGTCATATTTATTGATAAACCGCCAGAATATAATATTGTCGTAAAAAATAAAGCCGCCCGTATATTAAGCTACCCAAGGAAAGGGGGCGAGCCATTACTCATCGTTTCAGCAGGGACAAGGTTCAAGGTAAAAGAAAAGGCGTTACCGCACAACAGATATTTTTGCGTTGAGCTGACGGATGGCAAAGATGGCTGGATAATGAAAGGGGATGTAAACAGGATGTCCGGGAGGTCAAGCAAAAAAAGGTGCAGGGAAAACATTGTGAATATGGCCAGGCTCTTTCTCGGCGTCCCTTACCTCTGGGGTGGGAGGAGCATGGAGATACCAGAACTACGGTTCGGGGTTCGGGGTTCGGGGTTCGGGGTTAATTCAAAACTCAACACTCAAAACTCAACACTACCTCAAATCCTTACTGGTATTGATTGTTCCGGGCTGACCAACCTTGTGTATCGTGTGAATAATATTGACATACCGAGAGATGCACATGAACAGTGGATGGTGGCAAAAAAAATGCCTTCAGAAAGATTAGAACCCGGTGATCTGATTTTTGTGTCTGCAGAAGGAGAAATTGACTCAATCAATCACGTGATGATGTACTTGGATGGGGAGCAATTTATTGAGGCATCAGAGATAGGGGGTGTGGTGAGGATAAACACATTTAAAGAGAAGTTCGGTGTGAATATGTCAAAGCTTACAAGACAGGATTTCATCATTGATAAAAGAAAGATATATTTTGGCAGGGTCATCTGATTTGATCAGCGAGATTAAACATATCCATTTCAAAGAAGTTATGAGACCGCTCAGGATAACATTCTCCACGTCTTTAGGGAAAAAGGATGTGATGAAGAGTGTCATCGTGAAAGTCGTTCTGAAGGATGGGTCTCATGGACTTGGCGAATGTCCGACAAGTTTTGCTCTGAAACAGGAAACAATTCCGGCAATCAAGGGCATATTAAATGAAGTTTCACCGGGACTCATAAATACACCCATAGATAAATATGAAAATAAGATTGGACGTCTTCGCAGAAAATATGCCCATTATCCAATGACCATATCAGGGCTTGAAGTAGCACTATTCAGGGCGCGCTTAAGTAATAAAAAGGTTTCAGAACATAATTACTGGGGAGGTTGTGCCAAAAGGTTAGAGACAGACATTACAATACCATTCATCCCTGATGCTGAACTGCTCTCACGATGGATAAAATATGTTTTGAGCAAAAGATTTCGCATATATAAATTAAAGGTCAGCGGTAATGTGGAACAGGATAAGAAATTAATATCGATTGTGTATCGTATGCTGAAAGACAACCTGAAAACATTTACCCTACGCCTTGATGGCAATCAGGGATACACAGAAAAAACGTTTTCACAGATTATCAATTACATAGAAAAGGAAGGCTATAGAATCCAGCTTTTCGAACAGCCTTTGCCAAAAAATGATTATAAAGGATTAAGGGAGATAAAAAAATATTCACCCATCCCGATTATCCTTGACGAGACTGTGTTCACAGTTAAAGATTTGCAGCGTGCCATTGAAGACAACCTCTGCCATGGGGTGAACATAAAGATTGCGAAAAGCGGTATCGGTGAATCCTTCAAGATACTGACCCTTGCAAAAAAACATAAACTTAAGCTGATGATTGGGTGCATGACAGAAACAATGGTGGGTCTATCAGCGGGCATATATCTTGCCTCAGGTACAGGCAGCTTCGATTACATCGACCTCGATTCTGTCTATTTCCTCCGCCACAAAAACCAATATGGAAATATTACAATAGATGGTTCACGGTTTATAATGGGGAGTAGCGGATAGCTCATGGCTCATAGCAAAAGCCTTGCATTTTTGTAATTTAGATTGCTACTGTACGCCATTGCTTTTGGGACTAAATAAAATTATACTTGCATTTAGTAGCACTATATGCAATCAAAACCTATGGTCAGATATTGAATTGTAAGTTTTTATTTCTTTAATAATGAACTGTTACATAATCATAGGCAAATTGCTAAGGCCAGAAGGGCTTTTGTGGAACAGCTTGTTGTCTTTTTGGTCTATCTCGTCTCTCTGGTCTATCTGGTCTATTTAGTCACGACAAGAAAGACGGAACAGACGAAAAAAACTAAACAGACTGAATAGACAGGATAGACTACGAGTGTTTCTCCTGCACTGAAACCCCGAGTTCCCCTTTATGGAGTTTCACGAGAAGGTCTTCCCCTTTCACCACCTGACCTGTGCTCACAACAACCTCTTTCGTATCCCTTTTGACCGTTATGCTATAACCCCTTTTTAAGATGTTATCAGGGCTCAGGTCTTTTATCCTCTGTGTCAGGGTCTCTATCTGTCCTTTCTTGTCCCTGAAGTATAATGTAAAACCATGTGTCAGGTTATTCAGTATCTCATCCAGATACATCCTGTATGTGACGATAAAATCCTTTCTCTCTTTCAGCTCCATGGCCCCCTGGTAGAGGGAAAACCTTGCCTTCTCCAGCCTTCCTTTCATGTTCTGTCTTAGGGCATTCTTCATGTTTACAATTATATCGAGCAATTCCCTTTTATCCTTCACCACAAGGTCTGCCGCCGCAGTCGGTGTTGGCGCCCTCAGGTCTGCCGCAAAATCGGCTATGGTAAAATCTATCTCATGACCAATACCGGAAACAATCGGCACCTCCGAGTCATATATTGCCCTTGCCACAATCTCCTCATTGAAAGGGGCAAGGTCTTCAAATGAACCCCCGCCCCTTCCAATTATAATTACATCCACATCCTTTGTTTTATTGAAATGGGTTATCGCCTCAACGATTTCATAACATGCCTCATCCCCCTGAACCTTTACAGGAAATATGGTTACAGACATATTCTCAAATTTCCCGGATATAATCTTCAACATGTCCCTTATTGCCGCCCCCACAGGGGAGGTGATAATGCCAATCCTCTCCGGCAAAAGTGGTATTGTCTTTTTTCTACTTACGTCAAAGATCCCTTCTTTAAATAATTTTTCCTTTAACATCTGAAACTTCAGCTGTAAAAACCCTAACCCCTTCACCTCTATCTCATCAACTAAAAGCTGGTATTGGCCCCTTCTTTCATACACATCCACCCTTCCCTTACAAATGACAGCAATGCCATCCTTCATCACGTCTTCCGGATACCTTCCGTAATAATTGAACACCACAGCGTTTATCATTGCAAAGTCATCCTTCAATGTAAAATAGAGGTGGCCTGAAGGGTACAGTTTCATGTTTGAGACCTCACCCTCTACAAGTACATCCTGAAACTGGCTGTTGATTGATTTTTTTATCTGCGCTGTAAGCTCAGATACCGTGTAAATCCTGATCTGCCATTGTGATGCGTGTGCCATTTATTTCTTAAAATAGTCTTTTACTATCTTCATAGCACAGTACTCACCGCACATACTGCACACATCATCATGGAGGTTTCGTTCCTTTCTGAAATCCTTTATCTTGTCAGGGTCTATTGCGCACTTTATCTGGCCTTCCCAGTTAAGTGCCTTTCTGTATGTTGACATTGCCTGGTCAAGCCTTAATGCCTTTTGATTGCCCCTCGCAATATCTGCAGCATGGGCTGCAATTTTTGTCACCATAACACCATCCCACACATCCTTCGGTGTTGGAAGCCCGAGGTGCTCAGAGGGTGTCACATAACACAGAAAATCCGCACCATAATATCCTGCAAGAGCCCCTCCGATGGCTGAAGTAATATGGTCATAACCCGGCGCTATATCTGTCACTATGGGCCCAAGAACATAAAAGGGTGCCTCATTGCAGAGCTTTTTCTGCAGCACAATATTTGCCTCAATCAGATTTATAGGCACATGGCCCGGGCCTTCTATCATCACCTGCACACCACTTTTAATTGCCTCTTTACAGAGTTCCCCGAGGATGATAAGTTCCTCAACCTGTGCCCTGTCGGTGGCATCGGCAATACTTCCCGGTCTTAGCCCATCCCCGAGGCTTAACGTCATATCATATCTTTTTGCAATCCTTAAGAGCCTATCGTACCCTTCATAAAGGGGGTTTTCTTTTTTATTTACAATCATCCATTCTGCAAGGAATGCCCCGCCCCTGCTCACAATATCAGTAATCCTTCCCTGCTTTTTCAGCCTTTCGAGGGACCTCTGTGTTACCCCGCAGTGGACTGTAATAAAATCAACACCATCCATGCCATGTTTTTCTATCACCTCAAAGATTTCATCCGGCACCATCTTCGTTATTGTCTTTCTCTTCTTCACAGCCTCCACTGCCGCCTGATAGATGGGAACTGTACCTATTGGTATCCCGGCATTCGCTATAATAACCTTTCTTATCTCATTAAGGTCTCCGCCTGTGCTTAAATCCATCACCGTATCGGCACCAGCCTTGGTTGCCATCTTCAACTTCTCTATTTCTATTTTTATATCCACCCTTTCAGGGGAAGTTCCTATATTAGCATTCACCTTTACGCTCAATTCCTTTCCTACGCCTTTCGGGGTAAATGCCTTATGGCTGTTGTTTGCAAGGATTACTGCCTTACCTTCAGCTATGAGTTTGCACAACAGATTTTTTTCTATCCCCTCATCCTTTGCAATAAGCTCCATAGCCTTTGTAATCTTCCCCTTGCGCGCTTCTATCAATTGATTATTCATGGTATTATCATCTCCATCTTTTTTATGAGCTTTAGAGGGTCTTTAGCAAAAAGCCTTATAATAGGTTCCTTACCGACATCGCCCACATCATAAATTATATCCGGCGGGGTATTTACCCTTTTTAAAACCTTTTCTACTAAAAAATCGAGGCTTTTCCCCTCTGCCCCTTTTATCTTCTTCGGCTCTTTCCTTCTATCAAAAAATACTACATCCATAGCCTTTTCTTTTGCCTTCTTTATAATGGCCCTGTCATACCTTATATCTATACATGACCTTACATGAGGATAATACTTCATAAAGGTGAGGATTAACCTCGCCACATGGGATGACGCACCAAATTGAGGCTCACCCTTCACATATACCTTCCCATCATATTGACCGATCCTGCCAGGAAATGCCGCCACATCTTCGATGCCATTTGCACCTTCTACTGCGTAGCCCATATTCATCTGGACCTCGGGGATAAGCTCAACGACATTAAGCTCATATAAGCGTTTCCTAGCCTCCTTCATGGTGTGTAAAACCTTCCACCTATCGGCATATCCACTACTTAAAATACCGGATGATGCATAGAAATACCCTTCCTTATCTATCCTGTAACTCCCCTTCAGCATATCTTCCATGACCCCCTCTGATGCAAGAAATGCCTCTTTTACAGGGTAACCATGGACAAGAAATGATATCAGGAGCGAAGAGAACATACAGCCTGTCCCATGAACCTCTCTCTCAATCCTCTTTTTCTCCCATATTGTAATCTCCTTGCCGTCAAAAAGAAGGTCTACGGGTTCCCCCTTAAGGTGTCCCCCCTTTACGACCACGGCCTTAGGGCCCATATCACACATGACCCTCGCACAACGCTTCATATCTTTTAGATTCTTCACCTTATTCCCGGTGATAATGGAAGCCTCCTCAATATTAGGGGTAATAATATCTGCCATGGGGAAAAGTAGCTTAATCAACTGTTTCAGACCTTTATCGGTGATGAGTCTTTTCCCATTCTTTGACGCAATCATCGGGTCTACAACAACCGGTATCCTTTTTTTTCTCAAAAATGCTGAGATCTCATCTATGTAAGGTACATCCCATACCACGCCGATCTTCACCCCATCTATATGTAATTCCTTCCCTGCCATCTTGAGCATCTCAGAAAAATGCTCCCTGGGTATCGGATATATGTCTTTAACCCCCTTCGGGCCCTGAAGAACAATGCATGTAGGAACTGAAATCCCATGGATGCCAAGAGAAAAGTATATATCCAGGTCCCTTGTTATCCCTGCCCCGGATGAAGGGTCATGACCTGCGATAGTGAGGATTTTTTTCATGTACATCTTTTAATGATAAGGTCCGCTACCTTTTTACCGGACAAAAGCATCCCCCCGAATATAGGACCCATTCTATAGGAACCAAAGGTGGCGTTCGCACTCATACCCGCAACATAAAGACCCGGAAATACCTCTTTTGTATTTTCAAGGGTAGTTGTTTCTGCAACATTTGCCCACATTGATTTTTCTCCCTCTATCTTTCCCGACGGCGTAAAAAGCTTCACATTCATCTTTCTCTCCAGGACCTTCACTACTTCTACCGGATGGCCTGTGGAATCAACAACAAATCTTGATGCTATGGTTAAAGGGTCAACATGTAAGGATGCCATCTCCACTGCAGTCCAGTTTATCACGATACCTGTAACCTTATTTTCCCTTACAATAAGGTCCTCAACGCTTACAAGGTTGAATATCTTAAGACCTGCCTTGATTGCCTTTATGGATATCCCCGAGACACATTCGATCGCATCTGCAACATAATACCCTTCCGTATAAAGCCTTGCATTGATATCGAGTTCATCCAGCAAAGCCTTTGCCTCTTCCTGGACAACTATTTCGTTGAACATCATGCCCCCGCCCCACATACCTCCACCGATAGAAAGCTTTCTCTCGAATAAAGCAACCTTCAGCCCGGCTTTGGCGAGGTAATATCCGGCAACAATGCCTGCCGGTCCTGCACCGCAAATTGCCACATCAAGTTCCAGAGAGGAAAGAAGCTTTTTTGTATAACTCTCAACAATTGCCTTCGTTACAATCCTTTCGTCTATCATCTGTCCACCCTTTTAAAAATTTTCAACAATATATCATATTTTACGGCTGACATGTTACAGAATTTGACAGAAAGCTTAAGATGGTTGTATACAGAAAATATATTCGACGTAATTGTCGAAATAGGCTGAAATATTCGACATTTTTTACTTCTAAGGGCAGGCGCTAATTGGTCGTCTATTTTTATTCCCAATAATTACATGTAGTTACAATATGCCAGTTTTTGGCATGGTTATTGCTTTTTAAACAAACAGTTTGAAAAAAAATTTTCAGGAGGTTAACATGAAGAGATGGTATGTAAGTATGTTGGTGGTGCTTTTGGTAGCGCTTGCCACTACAGTATTTGCATTCGGACCGAGAGGTGGTCATGTAGCGTTTGGTGGCCCGGGGCATGGCTTTGGCGGGCCGATGGGCCCAGGGACAAATCTGAACCTCTCGAAGGAACAGGCAGATAAGATGTGGCAGATTAAAGAAAAGTTTCATAATGACACGCAGGCGCTGAGATACGAGCTTTTCCAGAAAAGGTTTGAGCTAAAAACACTCTACGCAGACCCGAAGGTAGATGAGGCAACAATCCTTGCAAAACAAAAGGAGCTCAACTCATTACAACAGAAACTGTTCGATAAGATGGCACAGCAAAAGATTGAGCAGAGAAAGATCTTAACACCCGAACAGCTTAAGACGTTGAGCGAAACATACGGTGGAAGAGGACTTGGACCCTGCGGACTTGGCGGAAAAGGCTTTGGCGGAAGAGGATTCGGACCACGTGGACTTTAGAAAATGGTAAAAGAAGGGCTGACGCACAGCCCTTCTTTAAAACCCGAAAGGAGGCAGGAATATGAAAAAGATGTTTTTAATAATTTTGGCCTTGGGAATAGGGCTTTTAACCTTTTCATGTGCATCTACTGGTTACAATACCCAGAAGGGTGCAGCGATCGGTGCAGGCCTTGGTGCAATTGCAGGTCAGGCAATTGGTCATAATACCGCAGGAACATTAATAGGCCTTGCCGGCGGAGCACTCGCAGGCGCAATTGCTGGAAACGCAGTAGACCAGGATGTGACAAACCAAAAGATAGAATCAGCACAAAGACCAAGAACAGCCTATGTATCTCCTGAAGGAGGTGCAAACGAAAATCCTCCGGGAGAATGGATTCAGGTTCCGGGAGAATGGATTGGCGGCAAATGGGTTCCATCTCACAAGGTATGGGTACCGGTAAATCCAAATTGAGCTACTGGTAATTACTAATGAAATATTTCCCCCTATATATCCTCCTCCTTTTCCTTCTCTTTGTGCCCCCTCTTTATTCACAAGACTCCTATTCGGAGTTTGAGAGGGGGCTCAATCTCACAGATTCACAAAAAATGAGGATGGGGGAGATAAAAAACAAATATATCAATGAATGGCATTCTTTAAAAAGGGAATCCATCAGAAAAAGGCTGGAACTCAAGGAGTTCAATAGATCCCCATCGGATAACAGTGAAAAGATTGAAAGACTTCAAAACGAGATAGAAACAATAGAACGTTCAAGAGAAAATCTCTACAACCAATACAGTGGGGAAGTGTCCAGAACCTTAAATAATAAGCAGAAGGAAAGATATAACAGTTTCTGCGATACTGAGAGACAAAAAATAAACCGTCCTTTCCGTCAAAGAAGGTATGGAAGATAAAAGGCCCTTTCTTTTCCCTTCCCTGTTGTTCGCCATATTCTTTCTACTCATCACAATAACCGGATATTTTCAGATCAGAATTATAAAAAACAACATTGAAGCACTGTTAAAAAGTGAAGGGGAGATACTTTTTAAACATATCAAGAGAGAAATAGAAATAAACCTTGAATACCTGAGCCTTATCGAGAAATCCCCCACCATAATCACGCCAAACTTCCTGAATATAATGGTATACGATGAGGCGATAGTAGAAGAACTGTATGCGCTCTTTCACAACATCTCAGATAAGGAGGTAGAAAGGCTGCCGGTCACAAACCTCATGGTGATAGACAAAGATGGTAAGACGATAATGAAAAAAGGGGTACTGAAGGTATCATCTTCATACATTAACACCCTGAAATCAGGGAGACAGAAGACACTGATAAAAATGCCAACCAATCAAGATAAATCACTCCTTATGGGTATCAGGGTAAATGAGCGTATTGTTTTTTTCAGCTTAGACGACAATGAACTGGAAATGCTCAGAAAAAAATTCATTATAAAGGAAATACTGGAAAGGGAAGAGAAGGGCTTCAACATTGCCGGTATAAGGATATACGACGAGAAAGGTGTCCCCTATATAACCTTC
>Ga0315282_10007427_pt1 | contig 17992 bp, 14 predicted proteins | sample YL17G07_20_MG_FD_203693 | JGI IMG/M metagenome (GOLD analysis project Ga0315282, IMG submission 203693) | Sediment microbial communities from Yellowstone Lake, YNP, Wyoming, USA - YL17G07_20 | ecosystem: Environmental > Aquatic > Freshwater > Lake > Sediment | place: USA: Wyoming | collected...
GTATGAGTTTCGTTTCGCTCCAAACCGTGCTGCCAGTGTTTGTGAAGCGCATCGGTGGGAGCAGTTTCGCCGTCGGCCTTATCCCGGTTCTCTGGACAGCCGGCTTCAACTTCCCTCAGATCCTGGTTGCCAATTATGTTCAGCATTTTCCATACAAGAAAAAGCTCTTTCTCAAGACGGCGCTTGTTCAACGGGTGCCGTGGTTCCTTCTTGCCCTCGTGGCTTTTTTTATCATCGATCAGGTAGGTTCCTCAGGGGGAGCAGTGTTGTTCCTTTCGCTCTTCACTGTTGCTGCGGTGGCCGGAAGTGTCAATTTCCCCATCTGGTTCGATCTCATTGCGAAGCTGACACCTGTCGATGTTCGCGGTCGTCTGTTTGCGGCGCGTAATTTGGTTGGTGGGGTGCTCGGCGTGATAGGCGGTTGGGTTGTTAAGCGGGTCCTCGACGGCATCGCCTATCCGGCCAGCTATGGCGTCTTGTTCCTTCTGGCCGCCTCTGCGATGATGATTTCCTATGCTGCGCTCCTCTTGCTGCGAGAAGAAACACCATCGACCGTGGTGGAACAGACGCACTTTGTGGACTATTACCGACGGTTGCCGCGCATCTTGAAGCAGAAGGACTTCCGCAATTTCCTCATTTCCGATGCGCTCCTGATCGCTGCGACGATGGCGGGTGCGTTCTATGCCGTGCACGCCATCGGAAAATTCCGGCTTACGGATGCCGTTGCAGGCATCTTCACCAGCGTCATGATGGGGAGTATGATCGTCGGCAACACCTTCTTTGGATTGCTGGCAGACCGTTATGGTCACAAGCTCAATCTCATTCTCTCTGCTGCATCGACCGCTGTGGCATGTCTTGCGGCACTTGTCGCGCCGTCGCTGGAAGTGTACCTGATCGTGTTCGTCGGATCAGCATTTCAGGTGGGGTTGAGCGGGATCTCGCGCTTTTCCCTCGTTGCTGAGTTGTGTACCGAGGAAGAGAGGCCGACGTACGTCGCGCTCACGAACATGGTTACAGCGCCGTTCGTCTTCTTCGGAGTTCTCGCGGGAGGCATCGCGGGCAGCTATGGTTATGAGCCGGTGTTCGTCATTGCTGGACTTCTCGCGCTCTCATCGGCTCTCTGGCTGGCGTTCAAGGTCGAGGAGCCGCGAAACAAAGCCGCCATTTCGCTCGTGCAGTCCGTGCAATACGAATCATAGGATCAGGGGGACACCAGAATCACTTGAACTCAGAAGATTCTCTTTTTCCGTGGAGGCGTTGATGGCTCGGCGTTCGACTCAAGGCGAGTTGATCTTCAAACCCTCTTTTGTCCAATCGGGTCGAGGGCCACACCTGCTTGACTGGGCATATGCAACCGACAAAAACTGGGATGCGTTTCACTCCAACATTACTGCAAGCAACGATGGCGTCAAGCTCTCTGATACGGAAGGCCATGAGCAGTTCGGTATCGACGTGCGCTGGAACGTTGAAGGCTTCGGTTACATCTACATCACGGCCGATAACGGAGGCGAGTACTACACTCTACCGCTGTCGGGAAAGACGCAGACGTTCAATCTGAACTTCGAGCTTGCCAAAAGCCGCATTGCACGCAATCGTCATCGGATGGGGCTGCATCGGAAGGCCGGTTGGCAGCCCTCCCGGGAAACACAGAAGTTTGTCGACCTCTCTGCGGAATACCTCAGCGATGCAACGAGAAGTCAGGCAGATGAGATCAAATGCGGGGAGCTTGCACAGAAAGCACTCTTCTATGCAATGTGGGCAGGTGAAAAAATCGAACTCGAGAAAGCAGAGTTCGATATCCAGGGAAACGGCTACCGACCGGACTTTTTCTTCGGATGCGACGCCCGAGGATACTTCCAGATGGATGTGGAAAAGTTCCTGGATCTCTTTCCGCAGCTCTTTAACTACGCCACCATTACCCATTATCTCGTGAGCGGCGTGTTCGAAGACTTCGAGGCTGTTGAAGGAAAAAAGCAGTTCGACCTTCGCACGGCGCTCTTTAAGCAGCTCAAGGAGCGGAACATCACCGTCGAAGGAAGGCCGCTTTGGTGGTCGTACAAGACCACCACACCTGATTGGCTGCGGAAGAAGTCGTTCGATCAGATCAAGCTTTACCTCGAAGAGCACATACGCAAAGTGGTTGGTCATTACGGCGAAGGGATGTACGCATGGGAAGTGGTGAATGAATTTCACGACTGGGCCAACGAATGCCAGCTCAATCCGGAACAGATCGTCGAGTTGACGAAATTCGCTTGCGACGTGGCCCGCGAGACGAGCCCGAAGGTCCACCGCCTGATCAACAACTGCTGTCCGTTTGCCGAGTACGTTCAGCTCAAGAAGTGGACCGACCTCGACGCACTGTACCTGCAACGGACGCCGTGGCAATTCATGAAGGACCTGACTGATGCCGGTGTCGATTACACGATTACGGGGCAGCAGATGTACTTTCCCTTTCGCGACCTTGCAGATACGATCATCTTGATCGAACGCTTGGAGGTTTTTGGCCGGCCGGTGCAGCTGACGGAAGTCGGTGCCTCGTCCGGTCCTTCGCTCGAGTCCGTCAACTCCGGTAAGCTGCTGATCTCGCATGAGCCGTACGCCTGGCATCGACCGTGGGATGAGGAACTACAGGCCGAGTGGATGGAGGAATTGTACACGCTCGCCTACAGCAAGCCGTACATCGAGGCGGTGAACTGGTACGATTTTGTCGATCCGCATTCCTGGATTCCGAACGGCGGAATACTTCGCTCTCCGAAAGGCGAAACCAAAGCGATCTTCGACCGACTCAAGAATCTTCAGGAGCGATGGAACAAATTGCCAAGAAAACGAATGTGAAAGACAATCTTCGAGACCCTCTTTGCAGCAGCCCACGACTGCTGTTTCAGACAGCGCTTCTCGTTGCGCTCACTATGCTTGCGCCACGCCTGCAGAGGATTGCCGCTCAGACTTCTGACGCTCCACCGAATCCTCCGCCCGACGACCGATACAAGACGGATGTCTTGCTGATCGTCGCACATCCCGATGACGAGACGGCGATTGGGAGTTATCTGGCGAAGCTTACCTTCGACGAGCGAAAGCGCGTGGCCATCATTTACACAAATCGAGGAGAAGGTGGGGGGAATTCCATCGGCAACGAGCAGTCAACGTCTCTTGGGGCTGTTCGCGAGATCGAAGCACGCCGCGCCGTCGCTGCGTTCGGTATCTATAATGTCTGGTTCCTGAATGGCCGCGACACGCCGGGGCAGGATGTCTTTCGATCGCTCCAAGCGTGGGGACACGGTGCGACATTGGAGCAGGTTGTCGAGTACCACGGAGAAAGAGTAAACATCAGGCTTTCGGGTCGGTAGCACATGCAGTCAGAGGAAGGACCCTTCGGTCAGAAGAGTGAGATCCTCGCATTGCGTCTGTGGGTGCCTGCTGCCCAACGTATCGTGATTCACTGGCCAAGAGTCTCAACTCAGCTTTGAGGAAGAAGTGGCTATGTCAGCTCATCGTTTACGCTCGCTTGATGCATTCCGAGGAGCCACCATTGCGGCGATGGTGCTAGTCAACGATCCAGGATCGCTTGACCATATCTATCCTCAGCTGAAGCACGCGGTGTGGCATGGGTGGACGTTCACGGACTGGATCTTCCCGTTCTTCCTCTTCATCGTCGGTGTCGCGATGACGTTTTCCTTCGCGAGAAGGATGGAAGAAGGGGCGGGCAGGCGAGTGCTCGTCCTCCACGTCGTTCGCCGGTCGGCCATCATCTTTGCGCTGGGACTCTTGGTGAACGGATTTCCATTCTGGCTCGATCCGAATTTTTCACTGACCACATTCCGTATCCCGGGTGTGCTCCAGCGAATTGCGATCTGCTACCTCATCGCAAGCTTCATCTTTCTCACGACCTCGGCCCGCGGACAAGCACTGTGGATCGTTCTCCTTCTGGGCGGGTACTGGTTGATGGTCAAGTGGATCCCCGTCCCGGGCTACGGTGCAGGTGTTCTGGAACCGAAGGGAAATCTTCTCTGGTACGTCGACTCGACTATCCTTGGCACACACCTGGGCCTATGCGCCGACACAGGGCTTTGACCCCGAAGGGAGCCTCAGCACCATCCCGGCAATCGCAACAACGCTGATCGGCGTCCTGACGGGTCGCTTGCTCCGATCTGCCCGCTCTGGGGCGGAAAAGACGGTATGGATGTTTGTGACTGGAAATACCCTGCTCCTGCTTGGGATCATCTTGGATATGTGGTTGCCGATCAACAAGAACATGTGGACGAGTTCCTATGTGGTGTTCATGGGCGGCTGGTCGCTCATCTGTCTCGCAATGTTCTACTGGCTGATCGATGTGAAGGGTTACGCACGATGGTCAAAGCCGTTCGTCATTCTCGGCATGAATGCCATCGCTCTGTACGTGCTGGCCGAGCTTCTTTGGAGCATGCTGTGGGTCGTTTCATGGACTCAGACGGACGGAACAACGATTGCACTTCACGATTTCATTTTCAACACGATCTTTGCGTCCCTTGCAAGTCCGATCAACGCATCACTTTTCTTTGCTCTCAGCTACGTTTTCTTGATCTTCGCCGTCGGATGGATCCTGTACCGACGGCAATGGTTCATTCGGATCTAATCGACGAGGTTTTTGCTTGCGGAGAGATCGGTCGTATGCCACGGTTAACTCGGCGTAAGTTCCTAAAAGACTCGGCGTTCGCTGGAATGAGCGCAGTGCTTGCTGCCGGTCCCGTCCTCTCCGGCCACTCCATTCTAACACCGCCGAGGGTTGCTCCCTCGACGGCCCAGGGGGAAATCATCTTTCGGCCGTACTTCGTTCAGTCCGGCCGCGGACCACACCTGCTGGACTGGGCATATGCCAGCGACGAGAGTTGGGATGCGTTCCACTCCAACATCTCCGCCTCGAAAGACGGCGTCAAGGTTTCGGACGGGGAAGGGAGAAAGAAATTCGGCATCAATGTCCGATGGAATGTTGAGGGGTTCGGATACCTCTTCATCACGGCAGACAACGGCGGCGAATTCTATCAGCTGCCGCCCTCAGGGAAGACCTCCGAGCTCAATCTGAATCTGGAGCTCGCGAAGAGCAGGGTGGTTCGCAACCGGAAACGTCTCGCCCTTCACGGTAAGAATGGATGGAGGCCCTCGCGGGAAGTTCAAGGGCTTATCGATATCTCACAGGAATACTTATCTGATGCGGGGAAAGCGAGGGACGATGGGCCGCGTTGCGGACAATTTGCACAACGAGCGCTGCTGCATGCGATGTGGGCAGGTGAGAAGCTGGAGCTTGAGAAAGCGGATGACGAGATTGTGAGGAGGGGATGCCGCCCCGACTTCTTCTTCGGGTGCGACGCGCGCAGCATGTTTCATATGCATGCCGAGCTATTCCTTGAACGGTTCTCGGAAGTGTTCAACTATGCCACCATCACCCATGTGTGGCAGGGTCACGATGTGATGGAAGATTTTGAACCCGTGGAAGGAAAAATGCAATTTCAGATGCGTGATTTGCTGTTTCAGAAGCTCAAAGGGCGGGGCATCGCCGTTGAGGGGCGGCCTCTTTTCTGGTTCCATACATGGGTTACGCCGGATTGGGTGAAGAGGAAGACATTTGATGAGCTTCTCAAGTATGTCGAGCGAACAACGCGAGAGGTTGTTGGTCATTATGGAGACGGGATGTACGCATGGGAAATCGTGAACGAGCTGCACGATTGGGCAAACGAAGTCCAGCTCACGCGCGAACAGACCGTGGAGCTGACACGAATTGGTTGCGAAGTGGCGAAGGCGACTGCACCCAAGGTACACCGACTGATCAACAACTGCTGTCCCTATGCGGAGTACGTGCAGCTAAGGCAATGGTCCGGTCAGGAGGCGAAGTACCCACAGAGGACACCGATTCAGTTCACAAGGGATCTCGTTGAGGCCGGGGTTGACTTCACAATCATCGCACAACAGATGTACTTCCCGTATCGCGATCTACAAGATATCGTGTTGCTTATCGAGCGGTATGAGGAGTTCCGGAAACCTGTGCAGCTTTCGGAGGTCGGGTCATCCGGAGGCCCAGCCAATGAGTCAATCAGGTCAGGAAAAGTCAAGTTTCCGACGGAACCCTACGTCTGGCGCCGGTACTGGGACGAAGAGCTTCAGGCAGATTGGCTGGAGGGCGTCTATAAGCTCGCCTTCAGCAAGCCGTACATTGAAGGCTCACACTGGTTTGATTTCGTTGACCCCTACACCTTCATCGAAAGCGGAGGATTGCTGCGCACGTCGAAGGGAGAGCCGAAGGCCGCTTTCGATCGCTTGAGGAAGCTGGAGCGCTCATGGGGCAATCTGCGAAGAGTGAAAGGATGAATGGGCAAGGAGGGCTGCATTCGATGCAGGTGCCATGCCCGTAGCTCGCCCTTTCTCGGGAATCAGAGCATCAAGGCATGTCTGGATCGGTCGCCCACTGTGGAAGGCAAACAATGTTGAGGTCTGCATGAGAATTGTATCGCGAAGGTCGTTCTTGAAAGCCGCTGCGGTCGGGATCGGCGGCGTGGCGGCATCGCCGCTGCTTGCACGGTCGTCTCCTTTCGTGAGGACGATGCCGAAGGAACTCGTCTTTCGCCCCTATCCACATCCCCAGATGCCGCCGTTCACGTTCGCCTATGCGGCGGACGAGTTTGAGGATCCGTTCAAGTCGTCCATCGCGGTTCAGAAGGATGGTATCGTTGTCCCTGAGGACTTCGGCACGCGCCGATTCAGCGTCAACGCACGCTGGTATGTTGAGGGGTTCGGCTACGTATGGCTCTCGGCAGACAACGCCGGCAACTACTTCACATGCAGCGAGGGATCAAAGGCCGGGACGTTCAATCTCAACCACGAATTTGCTCGAAGCCGTGTGACGAGGAATCGCACTGTGGTGGGCCGATATCAAAAAGAAGGCACGCGATTCTCTCCCGAAGTCAAGCACTTGGTGGCGCTGTCGGAAGAGCTGCTGAACGATGCAGCGAAAGCATTGAATGACGGAGAGCGCGCAGCGGGTTTCGCCAATCGAGCTCTTCGGTATGCACTCTGGGCAGGGGAAGCGATCGAGCTGGAGAAGGCAAAGAGCGACATCGAGAAGTTCGAACGCCCACGTGATGTTTACTTCGGCTGCGAATCGCGCCAGTACGTGTGGACTCGATCGGAAGAATTCGTCAAACGCTTCGCTGAGGTGATGAACTTTGCCACCGTGACGCACTACGTCTGGGACAGCTGGTATGAGCTGTTCGAGCCGAGGGAGGGGGTGTACAATTGGGGGATCAAAGACAACATTGTGAGGTGGCTGAAGGAGTGCAACATCACGATCCAGGGACGCCCGCTCTTCTGGTTTCATCCAACCGTCACGCCGGAGTGGCTGAGGAACAAGACCTTCGATGATCTGAAACGCTACATCGACAAACACACCTATGATCTCGTGACGCACTATGGTGAGGACATCCTCCAATGGGAAGTGTTCAACGAGTATCATGACTGGGCCAACATCCACAATCACACTCCGGAGCAAATAACGGAGCTCACCCGTCGCGCCCTGGATCGCACCAAAGAAGTTAATCCACGGGTCGTGCGCATTCTGAACAACTGTTGTCCGTGGGCTGAGTATGCGGCGCGGGGCCGCATGGCTCGCATGGATGCGACACGTCCGCTTCGTTCGCCGCGCAAATTTCTGCAGGATCTCGCTGACGCCGGCGTTGACTATGACGTGCTGGGGATCCAGATTTACTTTCCACAGAGAGATCTGTCAGACATCGTGCGGCTTCTGGAGCGACTAGTCGTCTTCGGCAAGCCGATCTACATCACCGAGATTGGTGCCAGCTCCAACCTCTATACTCAAAGTAGCAGCGGTGCCATCACCTCGATGCCGGGCGAACCGTATGCCTGGCACCGCCACTGGGACGAGGAGCTACAGGCCGACTGGCTCGAACAAGTGTACACGATCTACTACAGCAAGACGTACATCAAGGCCATCAATTGGTATGATTTCTCCGACTTCCGCCCGTTCATTGCGAACGGAGGTTTGGTTCGAGAAGACGGCAGTCCGAAGCAATCCTTCCACAGGCTGAAAACCACGTTGGCTGCGTGGGGGCAACTGCCAACACACAAGTGAGGTAAGACGATGACATCGAGAGAGCGAATGATGACGGCATTTCGCCGCGGCAAAGCGGATCACCTGCCCGCGTGTCCCGACATCTCCGTAATGGTTCCTGCGAAGCTCACGGGCCGCCCCTTCTACGAGCTGTTCCTTGACGGCCGCGAGCACAATGGCTGGACGTCTGCGACCTACTCGGAAGCATACGTTGAAGCGGTCAAATACTTCGGCATGGATGGCTGGTACATTTACGGTGGCTTGAAGGAGATTCGTCCACCTGATGCACCGGAGTTCGTCGATCATATCATTGATGAAGGGGACAAGAAGATTGTGCGGCGAACGTGCTCGACGTCCCGAGGAGAGTTGACGGAGGAGGAGATTTACTTCTCCGATGAGCCGCCGTGGCGCTCTGAGAAGCCGATTAAGAATCTTAAAGAGGACTTCGAGCGATTTAAGCTTTGGATGGGGTTGGGGAATTGGCAGTGGGAAAAGGAGTACAAGGACCGGTATCGCATCGGCGACTACGGAGTGTATGTCGCGATGATTCCTGTGTTTCAGGACTGGTGGTTTCACTACCGACAGGGGGGATTTGAGCAGTGTTTTATGGACTTCGTGGATGAACCGGCCTTCATGGATGAGGTTCACGAATTCTGGATGGAATGGGCATTGACGTACGTGCGTGCGATGATTGCCGCGAGACCGGATGAAATCATGCTGGGCGGGTCGAGTGCCAGTCTCAGCGTCAGCTCACCGAAGATCTTCCGCAAGTACGAGCTGCCGTTTATCAAGGCCGCATCGAAGATCTGCCGAGATGCCGGGGTCATTTCCCATCTGCATATCTGTGGCAGGTCCTGGGAGCTCGTGCAGATCGTTGCGGAGGAGACGGATGTGGATGTCATGGAGCCAATGGAGGAACCGCCGGGCGGTAATGTCGATCTCGCGGAGGCCAAGCGGCGGGTCGGAAACAAGCTCTGCATCAAGGGGAACATCAACACGTTCGACTTCATGTTGAGCGCCACGCCGCAACAGGTCGAGGAGAAGTGCAAACACCTAATCGATGTCGCCGGAAGGGACGGCGGATTCGTCCTTTCAACAGGCGATCAATGCGGGAGGGATACGCCTCATGCCAATTTGTTCAAGATGGTAGAAGTGGCCAAGACGTATGGAAGGTATTGACGCTGGCATTCACAGCAAGGAACACGAACCAATCAGAAGAGGAGATCGATGGACATACTGGATGAGCTGTCCTCCAATTTGCAGGAGGGACACGCCGATCGAACCAAACAACTGACGGAAACAGCATTGGCCGAGGGAATTCCGCCTCACGACGTTTTGGAGAAGGGGCTGATTGCGGGGATGAATATCGTGGGAGCGAAATTCAAGAACAACGAAATGTTCCTCCCGGAAGTGCTCACCGTTGCGCGCGCGATGAAACAAGCGATGGATGTCCTCAAGCCCCATCTGGCTGCAGCCAAGGTGAGATCGCGCGGGAGAATTCTCATCGGGACGGTCAAAGGAGACATGCACGATATCGGAAAGAACCTCGTTGGCATCATGCTCAGGGGGGCTGGCTACGACGTCGTCGATGTCGGGACCGACATCTCAACACAGAAGTTCGTCGAAGCCGTGGAACGAGAACAACCCGACGTGGTCGGCCTATCGGCCTTGCTCACGACGACGATGCTTCACATGAAGCATGTGATCGAAGCTCTCGACGAGCGGCAGCTGCGACCGAACGTAAAGGTGATTGTGGGTGGCGCCCCCGTCTCGCAACGATTTGCCGATGAGATCAAGGCCGATGGCTACGCGAGAGACGCTGCATCTGCCGTCGATCTTGTTCGTTCACTGTTAAGAGACGATTCCGCGGCAACTTGAATGAAGAAGACATTTCCCACACTGGCACTCTCGCCGTCCGACCTCGTATTTGGTCGCGCACGGTCGCCCGTTGTGCGTAACGGCGTGACCATCGGAGGAGGAAGGGTGATCCCGGAAATCAAGTTTACCCTCCCTTCGATCCTGGTGGAGGATGTGAATCGGGACGAGATTCGGAATCAGTACCGCGAAATGATGACTGACGTGTGTCGCCGGGCAGTCGAACTGCACCAACCGGAGATCGTCGTTGATTTCGAGCTCCTTCCCCAGATGACCGTTGAACCCCAGTGGGGCGAGATGATCACCGGTCTTTTGCGGGAGGTCTTGGAAGGCTTCCGCGCGCGTGATCATCTTAATTTCCTGCTGCGGGTGACACCGGTCGACACGCGGGAATTCAAGAAGCCTCCCCTGAGGAGGGAAGGAAAAGAGCTCGATGATGTGCTAACCTCCCTCCGCGTCTGTGCGCGGGCAGGTGGTGACATGCTTTCGATCGAATCCACAGGGGGCAAAGAGGTGACGGACCTGGCGGTTGTGGAAACCGATATACGCGGGATGCTTTTTGGCATCGGCGTGCTAGCTTCCGCGGATATGGAATTCCTCTGGGATCGAATTAGCGGAATTGCGGCAGAGACCAACACCATCTCCGCGGGCGACACGGCGTGCGGGATCGCCAACACGGCTATGGTTTTGGCGGATAGGAACCTTATTCCGAAAGTCTTCGCTGCAGTCGTCCGCACGATGACGGCGGTGCGCTCACTCGTGGCCTACGAGATGGGTGCTATCGGCCCGGGCAAAGACTGCGGCTATGAGAATGCCTTCATCAAGGCTATAACCGGCTTTCCGATGTCTATGGAAGGCAAATCGGCAGCGTGCGCGCACTTGAGTGCTGTGGGGAACATCGCCGGCGCGTATGCCGACCTCTGGAGTAACGAGTCAGTGCAGGATGTAAAGTTGCTTTCCGCATCGGCCCCGGTGGTTTCCATGGAACAGCTCATCTATGATTGCAGGCTGTTCAACACGTCTCTTGGCAAACGCAAAGAAAACGAGTTGCGGGATTGGCTCGTGGAATCTGACGCTACGCTCGATCCGCAAGCGTTTGTCTTCCGGCCGGAAATTGTGGGTGAGATAGCACAAACGTTGGTCTCCGAAGGGGAGTACTATCGGCGAACGCTCGCGGTCGCCCGAAAGACCGTCGAGCTTCTCACGCGCGGTGTCAACGATCGGACGCTTATCCTCTCGGAGCGCGAGAACAAGTGGCTCCGGAAAATCGAAAACGCTCTGCAAGACCTCCACGAGGATCGCGAGACATTCATTGAGCAAGAGAGAAAGAGGTGGGAAGAATGCACAGACGTGCGACAGTACGGTCTGAAGTGATCAATGCCGGTTGGCTCTCTCGACCAAATGTACCTCAGTCTGATGCGTCCGAGAGAATGAAAAGGAGAATTCTGAACACATGAGAAACTGCACGATTCTGCTTCTCTCCTTCTTGGTATGTTCTCAGACACTCTTAAGCCAGAGTGTCCGACTCACAATACGAGATGCCGTGGTCTGGTCGCAAGATCAAGTGATTCAAGGCGTCATAGATACTGCGGTCGCTTCCACAGGCGTTCTGTATCTCAATGACAGCCCAGTCGCGTTTCAAGTGCAGCGGGGCAGTGAGGGGTTTTCAGTTCCGGTTCGTCTTCGGGAGGGTGTCAACTCGATAGTTGCACGTGTCGATAGCGCAGCAGTCTCCCGTTACTCCGATACACTGCGTCTCACGCTTGGATACAAGCTGCGCCCGGAAATCTATGCCTATGCAACGGTGGCTGCAAGCTCGGTGACGTTGCACGCGAAGGTCTTCGAGAATCCAGACAGTGCCGGTATCTCGTTTGCATGGAGCGAAGATCCTACCAATCCATCTCCGGTCACGCTCTCGAACGCGACCGATTCCGTTGCATCGTTTTCTCTGACGACGGGTTCGCCATTGGGTGAGTACTACTTCGACTGTTGTGCCGCTGCGTCAGATGGAGACACGGTGAGGAGCAGGACCTTTGTCACGCTTGATACCAACGGTGTTCGCCCGTTCGTGATAGCTTCAGACTACGCCCAATGGATCGATTCGGCCGTCATCTACGAGATACGGCCTGAATTCTTTACCACAGCCGGCACGTTCGACGGAATCACAGGAAAAATTCCCGAACTGGCAAATCTCGGGATCAATACGATTTGGCTCCAGCCGATTTTCCCGGGGGACACGTACGTCACGGAGGACTACTTCGGCATACGGAGTTCCATGGGCAGCGGGGCGACACTTCAAGCATTGATACGCGCCGCGCATTCGCATGGTATGCACGTCATTCTCGACATTGTACCCAACCATAGTGCGTTGACCCATCCCTATGCACAGGACGCGATCCAATACGGTTCGCAATCACACTACTTTGATTTCTACCAGCGGAACTTCGACGCGAAGCCATACTCGTACGCGTATGCCACCGAAACCGTGGGAAAGATGACATTCGTCTATTACTCGTTCTTTGGTAGCTGGATACCGAATTTCAATCTTGACAGTCCTGAAGTGCAACGGATGATCATCGAAATTGGAAAATACTGGATCGAGAAATTTGATTTCGACGGGTACAGAGTGGATGCGACATGGGCTATGATTGCTCGGAGGCCGGAATTTTTGAAACAATGGCGCCTTGCTCTCAAGAGGGTCAAGCCGGAGATTCTCCTGCTGGCGGAAGACAAAGCGCCATCCCCCTTCGTGTTTGACGAACGATTCGACGTCGCTTTCGACTGGACCGCGGAGCAATCGTGGGTGTCGCACTGGGTGTGGCAGCCGTACTATGATCCCGCTACGAACCCGACAATTTTCAAATCGACCCCGGAGAATCAGAGGGCGGACTCTTTGCGTTCTTCATTGACGAACCGTGGCAACGGCTATGACTCCCGGGCGAAGATACTCCGTTTTATGGAAAACAACGATGTTGCGGGCTTCTATGAAACCCACGATCTCGCACGAACAAAGATGGTTGCCGCGCTGATGTTTTCGCTCTACGGTGTCCCGATGTTGTTCGCGGGACAGGAAGTGGGCAGGCACGGTGGATTTTATTCAACGAGTTCATCCATCCAATCCAACGACCGGCTTGGCTTGTACCCATATTACAGAACGCTGATGACCCTGAGGAAGACGTACCCGGCGCTTGTTTCGAAGGAATTCCAGGAAGTTCGACTGACGCCAAGCAATACGTGCTTTGCGTTTCGACGTTGGATGGGACATGAGAATATCATCACAGTCCTCAACATGGCCTCTTCGGCCTCCACGGTGACACTTCAGGTGCCGGTCCAAAATTTGAACCTCGATACGACGAAAACCTATTACCTCAGCGATCTACTGACAAACGACTATTTCGCCGGGACCGCTCATAGCCTCGCTTCTTTTGCCATTCCAGTGAACGGCTATACGACGAGAATCTTACTGCTCGATACAGTCATTGTCACCGGAATTGGGGAGCAGATTGCGTCGACATTGCCGGGTGAGTTCACGCTGGAACAAAACTTTCCGAATCCGTTCAATTCGTCGACGAACATCTTGTTCACGCTTCCAGGGAGAAGTACTGTGCGACTGAAGGTGTTTGATCTGCTTGGACGTGGCGTCGCCACGTTGGTGGATGAAGATAGATCCGCTGGGAACCACGTCGTTCACTTCGATGCAAAACATCTCCCAAGCGGAGTCTATTTCTACCGTCTCGAGTCGGGAAGTTATTCGACGACGAAAAAAATGATCTTGATGAGGTAATGCTGCGTATGAAGATTCTTATCATAGGAGGAACGGGCTTCATTAGCAGCCAATTGGTTCATAGCCTGTTGCAGGAGAATCATCAGGTCACGATTCTCACGCGCGGGCGCACGCGATCTCCAGATTTACATCATCCAAAGCTCGCGGCGCTCATTGCAGATCGCCGCAGCGAATCTGCGATGCGGAACGCGGTCGGCAGCCAGACGTTTGATGTGGTCTACGATATGGTGGCGTATCGGCCTGAGGACTCACGCTCTGCGGTAGAGGTCTTTCGTGGGAGGGTCGGGCGGTTTATTCACTGCAGCACGATATCGGTCTATATGGTGTCGTACGAGGTCCAGCCGCCGATCACCGAAGACCAGGACAAGGGGGCTCTGATGGAGTTTTTCCCCCGAAATCCGTTCGGTATGACGTACGGGATCCAGAAGCGAGCATGCGAAGGCGTCCTCTGGGATGCTCATCACGAGACCGCTTTCCCCGTGAGTATGCTTCGGCCGATATATGTTTGCGGACCGGCCGATCCGTCGAAGCGCGACTATTTCTGGATTGAGCGAATTCTCGATGGGGGGCCGCTCCTTGTACCGGGAAGCGGCGACTGTGCGTTTCAAAGTGTGTACGTCGAGGACGTTGCCCAAGCATTTGTCAGGCTGCTCGACGTTTCCCCGTCCATCGGGGAGGCCTATAACATTGCAGGGGAGGAGATCTTTTCGTTGAACGAATACTTGCGGGCATTGGGGCGTTTGCTCCGACGCCAGCTGGAGCTCACCCACGTGGATCAGGATGTGTTCGATACGCTCCCATTTAGCACCTCACCGAACGGCGATGTGTTCACATTCAATACTCGGCGGACGGCAGTCTTCAGCTTGGACAAGATCAAACGTGATCTCGGCATCCGATTCACGCCGTTTACGGAATGGATGCCTCGCACGGTCGAATGGTTTGTGAGAAGACAGTCGGATCATTCCATCGGATACGAGCAGCGAAGTGAGGAGTTGGCATTCGTGCGGCAATGGGAGGAAAAAAGACGTGCACGAGTGTCATGAGACTTCAATAACCAAGGAGATAGGTTTATGACAAGCGATCCTCTCCGTGTTCGTGCGACGGTGGAGAAAGCAATCGAGAAGGGGAACGGAATTCTCCGGCTTGAGCCAGCGTGGGTTGCCCGAGATTATCTCCCACCTGGTCGCCGCTTTCGTCTTCCGGAAGAACAGTTTGAGCTTGGGGAGCGAGGGGGGATCTGTGAGCGATGGCTTGCGTCCACCACGAAGGCGGACAACCCTGTTGGTGTCCCGAACGAGGGATTGAGTTTTCTTGCTCTCGAGTCGAGCGAGCGCATTACGCTCCAAGAAGCCGTCGAGGCGGCTGCTGAGACGATCCTTGGGGCGAAGTACGCAGTATCGCATCCTCGCGGTTTGGATCGGCTGGCTAAGGTATTCGATTACGAGTACCGCATATCGTACCACCTTCATCAAATGAAGCAGCACGCGGCACTCGTCGGTCGGAATCCCAAGGAAGAGGCGTATTACTTTCCCGAAGACGTCCCGATGGGGAAGGAGCCCGAGAGCTACTTTGGCGTCCATCCTTCGATCGCGAAAGAAAGGAAGTACGATGTGCTCTTGCCGTACCTCCAGAAGTGGGATAGCGACCTCATTTTGCAGCACTCGAGGGCGTATAAGCTCGTGCCCGACGACGGTTGGCACATACCGGCTGGGATCCTACATGCACCAGGCTCAGCACTGACAATAGAGTTGCAGGAGGATTCTGATGTGTACGCAATGCTTCAGGCGAAAGCGGGCGGGAGGATCATTTCGAAAGATCATCTCTTTAAGGATGTGAGGCCTCAGGATCGTCAAAAGCAGGGCGAGCGAATTATCCTTGAGATGATCGACTGGGATGCGAACGGAGATCCCTACTTCTATGAAAACCACCACACCCCGCCGCTTCTGCTTGAGAAGTCAAAGCAAGCCGGCGGACAAGAACACTGGATCTTCTACAACACGACAAGATTCAGTGGTAAGAAGCTTGTCGTGCGACCGCATCGAGAATTCATGAGTGTCGATGAGGGTGTCTATAGTATCTACGCTTGGAGCGGCAAGGGGCGCGTTGGCGGCCACGAGGTTGAAGGAGGTAACCCGCAGATGGATGAGCTCCTGGTGTGTTTTGACACAGCGAGAGAGCCTCTTCTTGTTGAGAACAACGGAAACGACGACTTGGTCATCTTCAAGTTCTATGGCCCTGACGTGAACAGCGACGTGCCGATGCTTCCAAGGTACGGGTCATAAGAAACGCATATCATCATGAAGGGTGGAGTGAGCGAAGAGGTTGCGGCGAAGGCCTTAAAACGAAACGGCAAGCGGCGGCCCATTGTGCTTGCCGCGCCGAGCGTATTCCCTTCAGTACTCGCCGGAGATCATCTACGATCCGGATGGATCACTGAAAGGCCTGGACGTTCCTTTCCTGAGAGCCGGAAAACGCGTGCGGTAATCAGCACGCACGACATATGAGAAACATCCTCGTTCTATACGATAGCGCGACGGGCAATACCAAGAAAATGGCGGTCATGGTGGCGGAGGGTGCCAAGCTCGTAGAAGGGAGCGAGGTTCGTCTGAAGTCGGTCGAGGAAGCAACAAAGGATGATATCCTCTCGTGTGACGGGATCGCAGTCGGTTCACCGACGAACATGGGCGTTCTCTCATGGAAGATGAAGAAGTTCTGGGATGACCTCGGAGACGATCTCTGGGGGAAGATCGATGGAAAGCTTGGATGCGCGTTTTCTTCCTCTGGGGGTTGGGGCGGCGGGAGCGAACTGGCTTGCCTTTCAATCTTAACCGTTCTGATGAACTTCGGCTTTCTCGTCTTTGGTCTGCCGGATTATGTTGGGGATCGCTACACGCTCCATTACGGGGCGGTCGTCGCAGGTGATCCGCGGGAGTTGGAAGAAATCGAGGCGTGCCGGCGGCTTGGAAAGAGGCTGGCGGAGTGGGTGGCGGTCTTCAAAGGGAAAGGTGCCGTGATGACACTCGGTGACGTACACCGGCGAAGATAACTTCCTCAGCTTGCGCCGTTCAGCTATGCCAGTTTTTAAGAGCAGCCATGGCCTTGCACCATTCTGGTGCGAGATGGAATATTTCGAGATCTTACGATTAAGAGTCGGCACAGCCCATGCTTTTGCGCGCACCGGCAGAAAGGAAAGGCTGATCGTGGGTCAAGGTGCTTGTACGCTTAGGGTGGACAGAGAGATGCATCAGCTGTGTGAGGGAAGTGCGGTGGATCTGCCGGACGAAGCAAAGAGCGTCAGAGTTTCCAATGTCATGACGAAATCAGTGCTGATTCGCGTCAGTGGACATTGGGGGGATGAAACTGGATCGTGCGGCGTGTTCACCCTTTTCTCGTCACCCCATCCGTCAAACTCCGGTGATCCGACGAATTATCCGCGCAACACAGAGTTTGACAACCACTATCATGACTTTGACGAATACTGGATCATCTTCGCAGGAAGAGGAGAGGTGGTGACCGAGGGAAGGCGATATGAGGTTCGCGCGGGCGATTGTGTCGCGACCGGCAAAGGCCATCATCACGATTTCCCTTGGGTCAGTGAGACGGTTCGTGGAGTATGGTTCGAAACGACGCTGCAAGGTGCGCGCAGGCTCGGACACCTCTGGGAACATACGCACGGAATTGCCCGACCCGAAATGAGGCGGATCTAATTTTCACTCTTCGTGCGGGCTGGGAGGTCAAGAATGAACACGCGACAGCTTGGAACGGACGGGCCAGAACTGACAGTCATCGGCTTCGGATCGTAGGCGATTGGCGGGCCGTGGTTGTACGGTTGGGGGCCTGTCGATGACAATGAATCGATTGAGGCGATTCATGGTGCGCTCGATCGCGGTATCAACTGGATTGATACTGCCGCCGCGTATGGTAACGGCGTCGTCAAAGTCATCATCCTCATCTGATTTGAGTGGCCAGAAGCTGTGAGCTGGAATCCTGTGTGATGAGTTTTTTCTATTCAAAACCAAGAGATTATCTGCAACCTCATTGAGTCCTAAAGGAGGGGTGATAAGTGGCAAGCGTTCGACTTGACAACGTACGCAAAGTGTTTGACGGCGGTGTAACAGCCGTGCATGAAATGACGCTTGAAATCGCAGACAAGGAGTTTGTCGTGTTGGTTGGTCCGTCGGGCTGCGGGAAGTCAACAACGCTAAGAATGATTGCAGGCCTGGAAGAGGTTACGTCAG
>Ga0315282_10007428_pt1 | contig 17988 bp, 16 predicted proteins | sample YL17G07_20_MG_FD_203693 | JGI IMG/M metagenome (GOLD analysis project Ga0315282, IMG submission 203693) | Sediment microbial communities from Yellowstone Lake, YNP, Wyoming, USA - YL17G07_20 | ecosystem: Environmental > Aquatic > Freshwater > Lake > Sediment | place: USA: Wyoming | collected...
GGTCCCGCCATGCGGGACCGCCTTGAGTTCCGAGCGAAAGGCGGTAGCTGTCCGTCGGCTGACGGATACCGCACTCCAAGGTGCCTTCGGCACAACCATTTTCATGGCAGCGAGGAATCTCGCTCTGCGCTGAGGTGAATCGGAGCTCAAGCCGGAGCTGGGGGTTGGTAAAGAAAGAATCAGAGCAAGATTCCTCGCTGCGCTCGGAATGACAGCGGGGCTTGCGGGAATCCACTCCACAAAACTTGGCCGCCTCGTCATTCCCGCGAAAGCGGGAATCTACTCCCCACACCTTCGAAAATGCGCTGTCTACGGACTGGATTCCCGCTTTGGCGGGAACGACGGTGACGGGGAGCGCGCATTTCTCGCAAGGGGCGCCAGAACCGCCCGGCAAGTATACTTGACATGTGCACCACATGCAACTACGCTATGCTCATGTCGACCATGATTCAAATTCGCCATGTGCCTGATCCCCTGCACCGCAAGCTGAAGGCGCGGGCAGCCCAGGAAGGCAAGTCTCTTTCCGACTATCTGCTCCGCGAAATTCAACGCATTGCCGAGCGGCCCACCATGGAGGAAATAATGAAGCGGCTGGCCCGCCTCCCCCCCGTCAATCCCCGGGTGCCTCCTGCCCAGATCATTCGCGAGGAGAGGGACAGCCGGTGATAGTGCTCGATGCCTCCGTTTTGCTGGAAGTCTTGCTTAGCAGGCCCTCCGTGGAGCGCCTCGCACATCGATTGAGCGACCCTGCCGAAACACTGCATGCTCCGCATCTGATCGACCTGGAAATTGTTCAGAGCTTGCGACGCTATCAGGCGATCGGCGAGATGTCACCTCAACGCGCCCATCAAGCGCTGCTAGCGTTTGCCCAGATGCCGCTCGAACGCCACCCCCACTTGCCATTCCTCGATCGCATTTGGGAACTGCGCCGCAACCTTACGGCATATGACGCCGCTTACGTCGCCTTGGCGGAAGCTCTTGATGCACCGCTCCTTACCTGCGACCGCGCGCTGGCCTCAGCCCCGGGGCATCGGGCCGTTGTGGAGTTGATTGAAGGCTAAAGGAGCGTTCCTGTCGGGCATCGGGCCTTAAACGGTCTAGATGTGGGTGGAGCGTAATCGAACCGACTATGTCACGCGTGGCCAAATTCCTGTTGCAGAACTGGGGTAATCTGGCGAGTGTCGCTGGACTGATTTTGAGTGGCCTAGTACTTGGTGACGAGATTGGCCGTTATTTCAAGCATCACCAAAGAAATGATTTAGGCTCCGCCGATGTAACGCGGACTTACGGCACTAAGTACTAGCTGCAATTTTCGCTCACAGAGCCTCGCTTGAGGCGGACAAAGCCCCTCGCTCTGTGCTCGCTAGGTCGATGGCCGAAGATATGAATCCGGGTATCAAGCTCGCGGCTGAAATTACCATTCTAATAGAAACGGGAAAGCTGGAGCTTGCGCTGTCGAAATGCAATGACCTATTTGATTTGCCGAACCAGATCCGAGCCCGATGGGACAGCGACCTTACGGTAGAATCCAAGAACCGCTGGCTGGCCGCACATGAGCAGCTTGACTCCATGCACAAGGTTCTTTCAAAATCAGTACACTCAGAGCTTGATCAAAAGGAGCTGAATGCGCTTCGCCGCTCCTGCATGAGGGTGCGAACCACCTTTGCAGAGGATTACGGCTCTGCGCAAAGATTGTTAGATGGGGTCCGAAGTTTATTACCGTATAGAAGGAGCTGCGACTGAGGAAGTTAGGAAGCTCTACACGCTCGTTGAGCGACAAGCCCTAAGGACCGACGAGAAATTAGACGACGTCCTCTCTGAATTGAGAAGGCTCTAACGACCCCGTCTCCTAGCAGAAAAGTCCGGAGCGAGATTCTTCGCTTTGCTCGCTTGTGCTCAGAATGACAGCCCAACGGACCTTTTGAAAAAGTTGCCAGGTTTCGACACAGGATTGAGATGAGCGACCAAACTGATAACCGGGGCGGCGTCGAGGGGCCAGATATGCAAGCATCCGCGAGCGGAACCGTGATTGACCCGGTTTGCCGAATGGAGATAAGCCGCGAGGATGCGGTGGGCAGTTACGTGCACGAAGGGCAAGAGTACTTTTTTTGTAATCCTTCCTGCCTGGAGAATTTCCGCGCCAACCCGAGTCAGTATTTGAGCCCAGGCCAAACTGTGGCGGCCTCCGCAGAGACGTCTAACGGCAGAGCGAGATTCCTCTCCGTCGGCCGACGGATCGGAATGACACCACTAGCAGACGCGAACGCAATCTATACCTGCCCCATGGACCCTGAGGTACGGAAGCAGGGTCCAGGAGCCTGTCCGAAGTGCGGGATGGCGCTCGAGCCACTCGAGGTCACAGCCGCCGCCACCCGCACCGAGTACGTATGCCCGATGCACCCTGAAGTCGTGCGCAACGAGCCGGGGAGTTGCCCGATCTGTGGCATGGCCCTCGAGCCGCGCACCGTGACCGTGGCGGAGGAAGCAAATCCCGAGCTGGTCTTAATGACGCGAAGATTTTGGGTTTGCCTGGCTCTGACGCTTCCGGTCTTTTTCCTCGCGATGTCGGAGATGATTCCCGGCCAGCCCTTACAGCACCTTCTTTCCCTGCGCCTGCTCGGTCTGGCGGAGTTTGCTTTGGCCTCTCCCGTGGTGCTTTGGGGAGGATGGCCATTCTTCGAGCGTGGCTGGGCCTCCCTGGTCAATCGCCACCTGAACATGTTTACGCTGATCGCTGTGGGTACGGGGACGGCTTATGTGTACAGCGTGGTGGCGGTTCTCTCGCCCGGTCTGTTTCCGCAATCGTTTCGCCGGTCGGGCGGCACGGTCCCAATCTACTTCGAGGCATCGGCAGTCATCACCACCCTGGTTCTCCTGGGGCAAGTGCTGGAACTGCGCGCGCGGGCCGAGACCGGTAGCGCGATCCGGGGATTGTTGGGCCTTGCGCCAAAGACCGCGCGCGTGGTGCGGGACGATGGCAGCGAGGAGGACGTGCCGCTCGATCGTCTCGAGCGGGGAGACCGGCTGCGCGTTCGGCCCGGCGAAAAGGTGGCCACCGACGGGGTGATCCTCGAGGGCTCGAGCTCGATTGATGAATCCATGGTGACCGGTGAGGCGATCCCTGTCGAGAAGCAGGTTGGAGATCGCGTGACGGGCGGAACGGTGAACGGCCCCGGGAGTTTCCTCATGCGGGCGGAACGCGTGGGCCGCGATACGCTGCTCGCGCACATTGTGCAGCTTGTGTCGGAAGCCCAGCGAAGCCGGGCCCCCATCCAGCGCCTGGCAGATGTTGTTTCCTCGTACTTCGTTCCCGCCGTGGTTCTCATTTCCGTGCTGACTTTTATTGTGTGGGCGAGCGTGGGCCCGCCGCCGCGGCTGGCTCATGCGCTGGTGAATGCTGTGGCAGTTCTTATTATTGCCTGCCCTTGCGCGCTGGGACTTGCCACCCCCATGTCCATTATGGTGGGAACGGGCCGGGGCGCCCTGGCGGGCGTGTTGATAAAGAACGCCGAAGCGCTCGAGGTCTTCGAAAAAGTAGACACGCTCGTGGTGGACAAGACCGGTACCCTCACGGAGGGAAAGCCTCGCTTGGCTTCAGTTCATGCCCTGTCAGGATGGAGTGAGGCGGAAGTGCTCCGGCTGGCCGCAACTCTCGAGCGCGGCAGCGAGCATCCCCTGGCCGCCGCCATCGTCGCCGGAGCGCAAGAAAGAGGGCTCGAGCTCAGCGAAGCTCGAGAGTTCCGTTCCTTTACCGGTGAAGGTGTGATGGGCAAAGTGGAGGGCAAAGTCCTGGCGCTCGGAAACCGCCAGCTTTTCGATAAGCTGAAGACCGATTTGGCTGCGCTGGGCACCCAAGCAGGCCAACTTCGAGGCGAGGGCCAGACCGTGGTCTTCATGGCTGTTGACGGGCTTGCCTGTGGGTTGCTGGGGGTGACCGATCCCATTAAACCGTCCACCCCTGAGGCCCTGCGAGTCTTGCAGAAGGACGGGATACGCATTGTCATGCTGACCGGTGACACCCGCGCTACCGCCGGAGCAGTGGCGCGAAGACTGGGCATCGATGAAGTGGAAGGGGAGGTCCTGCCGGCGCAGAAAGGCGAGGTGATCGAACGGCTTCAGGCGCAAGGGCGCGTGGTGGCCATGGCTGGCGATGGCATCAACGATGCCCCGGCGCTGGCTCGGGCCCAGGTGGGCATCGCCATGGGGACGGGAACCGATGTAGCCATGGAAAGCGCCGCGGTCACTCTGGTAAAGGGGGATTTGCGCGGCATTGTGCGGGCTCGAAGGCTGAGCAAAGCCACCATGCGCAATATCCGACAGAACCTTTTCTTCGCGCTGGTTTACAATACCCTTGGGGTACCGCTGGCGGCGGGCGTCCTTTACCCCGTCTTCGGGCTGCTGCTGAGCCCGATGCTCGCAGCGGCGGCTATGACGTTCAGCTCGGTGTCCGTGATCAGCAACGCACTCAGGCTGCGGAGGCTCAAACTATGACGTTCCTAACCACACGCTACCACCTGAAACGAAACTTGACCGCCAAGGACTTCACGAGCTTGCACGGCCTCTCCACCGTCTATGGCATCCGAGGGCTCTCCTTTGATGGCCCGCTTCTGGTGGTCGAATATGATGCCTCGCGAATCCACGAAGCGGAGGTCTTGGCGCAGGTCCGCCAGGCGGGCATCCCCGTTGAACCCGAGAAGCCTATTGCTCCCGGCGGCTTCGATTATGCGGGCGAGTTCAGAGATTTCGCTTGGCCCACGCGAGGGCTAAGCCCCGCCAACCAGAAGGGATAATAAGGAGTCGGGCTGGTCCCGAAGCGCTCGAAACTCGAAAAACGAAACTCTGGAGCAATTTGCGACTCTGTCATGCTGAGCGCAGCGAAGCATCCGGGCAGTTCGTAAGCGGCCTAAAGGGAGAAAGAGCAACCGCAGGGATTCCTCGCCCGCCAAAAAGCAGCAGGCTCAGAATGACAAAATCCGGCTGCTATTTCAGTTTTCGAATTTCGAGCTTGCTTGACGAATATCGAAGGGCGCGCTAACTTTAGTTCAGGACTATGAAGAGCGACGGGCACATCCCACTCGCAAGCTTTTACCTTCTGGAAAGGACCGAGCCGACCCTTCCGAAACTGGCTGATTTGAGCGGCTCAATCCTGGAGTCCCTGAGGGCGCTGGGCATACGCGCAGAAAAGCTACGCGAAAAGCGCGTCGCCGTGGCCGTGGGCAGCCGCGGCATCGCCAGCCTGCAAGAAATTGTGGCCAGCGTGTGTGGTTGGCTGAAGGCGCAAGGAGCTCGGCCTTTCGTCTTTCCCGCCATGGGGAGCCACGGCGGGGGAACCGCGGAGGGGCAGCGCAAAATCCTCGAAGGATACGGCATCACGGAAGCCGCCCTGGGAGTGGAGATTCGCTCCTCCATGGAGACGGTGCTACTCGGAACAACCCCGGAAGGGTTCCACGTTTATATGGATCGGAACGCCTGGGAGTCCGACGGCGTAGTGGTGGTGAATCGCATCAAGCCCCACACCGATTTCTCAGGGAAGGTTGAAAGCGGCTTATTGAAGATGATGACGATCGGCATGGCCAAGCTGGACGGGGCCACAGAGGGTCACCGGAACCATCGGAAGTATGGGCTCGAGACTACCATTCGCAGCGTAGCAGGAAAAGTGCTGGCCAGCAGCAAGATTCTCTTTGGCGTGGCGGTGGTGGAGAACGAACTGCACCAGATTGCGGCCGTGCGCGCCGCGCTGCCGGAAGGCATGGTGGCGCAAGAGGAATCGACGCTCGAGCTCGCGCGCGCCTTGGTGCCGCGCATTCCCTTTCCAGCCTTCCACCTGCTAATCGTAGACGAAATGGGCAAAAACATTAGCGGCACAGGAATGGACACCAAGGTGATAGGGCGGGAGGTGGAACTACCGCCCGGAGAAGCGCCCAAGATCTCCATGATCTACGTGCGCAGCCTCACTCAGGCAAGTGGCGGCAACGCAGTGGGCATGGGCTCCGCAGATGTTATCCATGAACGTCTCTATCAGGCGATTGACTTCGAAAAGACGTATCTCAACGCGCTCACTGCGCTGAGTCCTGCCGGGGGGAGGTTACCGATTCATTTACCTTCGGACCGCGAAGCCCTTGATCTGACTCTCGGCCATTTGGGAAGTCCGGAGCCGGCGAAACAGCGGATGGTTTGGATTCGTAACACACTCAGCCTCGACCGGATTGCCATTTCAGCCCCTTTGGCCGGCGAGGCCAGAGCGCTTCCGCGCTGGCGTTTGTTGGAAGGAGCTCATCCCGCCGATTTTGACCCGGCCGGAAATCTCAATTCGCTGTTCGGTGGGTAGATATTGCTATCCGATACGCCACCTTCGTAGTCGGTTCCTGGGAGCTTGCGTGCCACGAAGAAGAAAACCACCACAGAGCGCACAGAGACCACAGAGAAAAATGCTTCGGCTTTTCTCTGCGAACTTTGTGGCCAAACCATCCCGCCGTGTCATTCCGAGCGAAGCGAGGAATCTCGCTCTGAGTGCTTCCTTCACAAACCAGAGCGAGATTCCTCGCTTCGCTCCGAATGACACGGCGCCTTCTGGTCGCGCCGGGCGGGCCGCGCTGTGTATTCTTATGACCGTCTTAAGCCCCGGCAGCGCTCACAAGTTATACGCTTGGCCCCACCCGGAAACTTCTGCCAAGATCGAGTGCTCATCCATTTCCAGCGCGCTCCTGGGACACCCCGTAAGCTATTGCGTTGCCTTCCCCTCCGGCTATGAAGCATCATCCAATAAGCGTTACCCAACCCTTTACTTCCTCCATGGTCTCTTTGAAGACGAGCACAGTTGGATCGAACGGGGGGGTGAACAAATCTGGGAAAGTCTCACCGCGCAGGGCGAGCTCACGAATTTCATTGTGGTCTTGCCTGCCGGAGGGCGGAGCTTCTACGTAAACTCCCAAGACGGCCGCGAACGCTACGAGGATTTCCTTATTCAAGAACTAGTGCCGGAAATCGACCGCAAATATCGCACCATGACCGCCGTCGCCGAGCGGGGCATTAGCGGGACATCCATGGGCGGCTACGGCGCTCTTCATCTTGCCATGCGTCACCCTGAGGTGTTCGGTTCAGCGAGCGCCCATAGCGCAGCATTGCTGCCAAAGTTTCCTAACCCGCTCCCCAGCGAGGGCCGCTGGGGTTTTTACGCCCGGGTGCTTCAGGAACCCTTCGGGTCACCCCTGAATGAGAGCTATTGGGAGGCCAACAGCCCTCTTACCTTGGCCGAGCATCCGGAGCGCTTCCCCCACCTGGCGCTTTACTTTGATTGCGGCGACCACGACCGTTACGGTTTCGAGGAAGGGGCCGAACTCCTCGATGGCATCCTTTCCCAGAAAGGTTTCCCGCACACCTTTGCCCTGCGCCCGGGGGGGCATGGTTGGGACTACTTGCATCAGTATATGCAGTTCTCTCTCAAGTTTCATTCCGAGGTATTTATAGGGACTCAAAAAACTCGCTTGACGACTCACTAGAGGAGGGAATTTTATGACCAAAACTCGCCCACTTTTCATCGCAATCGCCACCGCCACGTTTATCGCTTTGCTGCCCAGCGCCAGCCTGGCTCGTGGCAGCGAGCGTGGGAGTGTGAAGGCGACCATCAACGGCGCTCACATCTCCATCGACTACGGTCGCGCTGCACTTAGGGGCCGCAACATGCTCAAGCAAACCCAGCCAGGCCAACTCTGGCGGATCGGCGCCAACGCTCCAGCGACCCTTGAATCGGACAAGGATCTGAATTTCGGCGGAACCATTGTTCCCAAGGGCAAACATGTCTTGGCAGCGCGCCTGGTTTCGCCGGGGAATTGGACGCTGGTATTTTCAGGCGGCTCTCCCGGCCCGCGCAAGCCGAAGGTCAAACTCGCCGAAGTTCCGCTGACCTTGCAGGAAACAAGCGACTCCACCGAACTGGTAACCATACAACTCACTGACAAAGGCGGGACGGGTGCCCTCGAGATTGTCTGGGGGAAAATGCACCTTTCCACTTCTTTCAAGCCTGCTTAGGCGTCGTCGCGTGACAACCGTCCCGTTCAGGAATCGGAACCCCCTCACCGCCGACCCCTCCGTTTGTCGGCTGGCGGGCAGAGGGCGGAGTAGAACTGGAGTCTCTCATGTCCCAACCCCTGCGAGTACTCGCGCTCTTTGCTCACCCGGACGACGCAGAGTTTCTTTGCGCAGGCACACTAAACCTTTTGGCCGATCAGGGAGCCGTAGTTCACATGGCGACGATGACGGCGGGTGACTGCGGAAGTACCATCCTGTCGGCGCGTGACATTTCCCGCCTTCGTTTGAAGGAAGCACAGCGGTCCGCCCACCTGCTTGGCGCACAATTCACTTCCCTGAAGGAGAAGGATCTGCTCGTCTTCTACGACCGGCGCACGGTTTGCAAAGTGATGGAATTAGTCCGCCGCGTGGATCCCTCCCTGGTATTCACCCACTCGCCGTCTGATTACATGCTTGACCACGAAACCACCAGCCGCTTGTCCCAGACGGCCTGTTTCGCCGCTATGGCTCCCAATTTCCGCACCGGCGCTAGAAATCCGGCCAAGGCAACCCGAGCCATCCCACATCTCTATTACTCCCAGCCCACTGGGATCACCGATATTCTGGGCAAGGAGATCATTCCCAACCTGTGCGTAAACATCGACAAGGTCTTGGAGCGCAAGGAGCGGATGTTGGCCTGCCACGAGAGCCAGCAAGCCTGGTTGAAGTCACAACAAGGACTCTCTGCCACCCAGAACACCATGCGACGAATGGCTGCCTGGACAGGAGCCCTCGTCGATTTCCAATGGGCGGAAGGATTTCGCCAACACCTGGGGCAGGGGTTCCCGCAGAACGACCTATTAAGCGCCATGCTGGGCGAAGCGGTGAGGAAATTGGCCAGTAAAGGCCCGACCGCATAGGTACGGACTTTGCTCTCCCGGGGGCCGGACAGAAGTATAATAATTGGGCGGGACATGGAATTCCGGCAATTTCGAAATGGATGCAAGGCGTCTGGCCGAACCCAGACCACGAGACTTTGAGCTTGTCAGCCGACCCTGCCACTTTGCTTGCCGACGCTTGGCGTTGCCTGAGGGCGATCACGGTCAAAGGCACAATTCTGTGCCTTGCACTTTGGCTCAGCTTCTCCTCGCCTACGGGCGCACAGGGTCCCGAGCCCGGAGCCAAACTCTGGGGAGAGCGAGTGTTGGATGTCCAGTTACGTTGTGACGCACGGCTGGCCCTGAGCGACTTCCCCAGTGCGGTTTCACAGCAGGTCAACCAGCCCCTCGATCCCTCGAAAATTGCTGCGAGTTTGAAAAATCTCTACGCCACTGGGCGCTTCACCGAGCTGCGCGCGGAAGCTGAGCCGCGCCAGGGAGGCGTCCACCTGCTCTTCATTGGGCGAGCCCAGTACTTTGTGGGGGTTGTTCAAGTCGAGGGAACTCCCAGCGCCTTAGAGCCTCGAATCCTGCTCACCTCTACCCGCCTGCGCTTGGGACAGCCCGTTTCGGATGACATTCTCATCGCGGCCCAGGGCCATATCACCGACATGCTCGCTTCGAACGGGTACTACCGGGCAACCGTTCGATACCGTCTCCTTCCTGACCCCGCCACCCAGGAGGCAGGGGTAAAGTTCTCCATATCTCCAGGGAAGCCGGCGCGCTTCAGGGGCGCGGAATTCCAGGGCCACCCTGGATTCCCACCGGCGAAGCTCACAAAAGAGGCCGGCTGGCGCCACGCCACCCAACTGACCTCCGCGCGTCTCGAACGAGGCTTGTTCAGGCTCCGGCAGTTCTTTGTATCGCGCAATCGTCTCCAGGCGACCGCAAGCGTTCTAAAGCGCGAATATGACTCAAAGCGCCATAGCGAGAAGCTGCTGTTAAAAGTTGAAGCCGGCCCCTTGTTTCGGGTGCGTGCCGAGGAAGCCAGGTTTTCACGCTCTAAACTTGAATCACTCCTCCCTTCGTGGGTCCAGGCGCGCTTCGAGGGGCCCGGGATTTCACGCTCCAAACTCAAAACACTCCTCCCCGTTTATCGAGACGGGGTAGTGGATGGGCCCGCTCTGGCGCGCAGCGAGAGAATCTTGGAAGACTATTTCCAGCAACAGGGCTATTTCTCTGCCACCGTGAAGGCAGAACAAACATTTCATCCTGAGTCTCAAAGGCTGGACCTTACCTTTCGAGTGAATCGCGGTCAGCAGGGAGAGTTTGGCGGATATGGCTTCGAGGGCAATCGGGCCATACCAACTGCGGAGCTCATGGCGGCAATTTCTCCCCCCGCGCAGGGGTTGTTCACCCCCCCCTTACAGTACAGCCACACCCTTCTAGAAAACAGGGTAAACACCCTGACGGCGCTCTATCAATCAAGAGGCTTTCTGGATGTCCGAGTCACCCCTCGCATGAACGATCATTTCCAAAACCAGGCTGGTCGTTGGTTCGTGACTTTCGAGGTTCAAGAGGGACTTCGGACCACCGTTCACCAACTCGTTTTGACCGGAATCTCCACCGACATGCAGAAGGCCCTCTGGCCTGCGCTGCTGACCAAGCCCGCCCAGCCTTATTCCCCCCAACGGGCGGCGGCCGATCGTGACACCATATCCAATTACCTCGCCAACCTCGGATACGCTCAGGCCGAGCTGAGTTGGCGTGCCTCCCCGGTCAACGAACAGCATCAAGTGGATTTGGATTTCCGTATTGAGCCGGGGAGTCAAGAACGAATCCAGCGCATCGTGGTGGTGGGAAATGAACACACCCGGCTGGGGGTCATCCGCCGTGAGCTCACGATCCATCCGGGTCAACCTTTGAGCCAGGAAAACGTCGCCAACTCACAAAGCCGGCTCTACGAGCTAGGAATGTTCAGCCAGGTTCAGATCGCGCCCCAGGACCTGCCCAGCTCGGAAACCGAGAAAACCGTCCTGGTGTCGGTCGAGGAAAGCCGGCGATGGACTTTAGGCTACGGCGGGGGACTCGAAGTCCAGAGGCTGGGCAGCAATAACCCACAGGGCACCTTCAAAGCCAGCCCCCGCATCTCTCTCAACCTCAACCGCCTCGACGTGGGAGGACGGGCTCAAACCTATACGCTGTGGGGGCGGCTATCCTACCTCGAAACCGGCGCGGGAATGAGCTATGTGATCCCCTACTTGGCCAACCGCCGTGACCTGAGCTTGCGCATCAACGGATTGGTAGACCGCAGCCGCGACGTGCTCACCTTTACGGATGACCAGAAAGGGGCCTCGGTCACCATTGAAAAGCGCTTCAGCCCTGCCACGGCCATTTCGGCCCGCTATAGTTTCTCGCGCGTCGAGGCTCTCGACCTTTCCGGCCGCATCTCCCAGAAAGAGGCTGACCTGCTGAGCAAGCCGGCGCGAGTGGGAGGATTCGGCGGCAGTTATGTCAGCGACCATCGCGACGATCCCCTCGACGCCACCCGCGGCTCCTATTCGCTTGCCGACGCGGCAATCATGTATAAAGCCCTTGCCTCGGAGGCCAATTTCATTCGTTTCACGGGTCAGTATGCGACCTATCACCGATTGAGCTCGCACCTGATTTTTGCCCGCAACACGCGGTTCGCTTTGGATTCTCCCTATGGCAGCCCGGAGAAAATCCTGGTTTCAGCCCCCGGCCAGCCCAAGGAATACATCTATACTGATACCCTCCCTTTGCCGGAAAGGCTCTTTATGGGGGGCAGCGATTCGCATCGTGGTTTCTCCATCAACCAAGCGGGACCGCGCGATCCTCAAACGGGATACCCCATCGGCGGAAACGCCCTGTTCTTCAATTCGGTCGAGCTTCGGTTGCGGACGGCACAGCAAAAGCTGGGATTCGTCCTCTTCAACGATACAGGAAATGTGTTCACAACCATCCGGCGCATGCGTTTACTGAAATTCAGTCAGACCAGCCTCACCGACGTTGATTCTCTCGATTATGACTCGGACGCGGTTGGGGTCGGTCTCCGATACAAGACGCCCGTCGGGCCCTTGAGCTTCGACGTGGGCTACAATCTCAATCCTCCGCGGTACCAAATCCCGACGATAACGGGAGTGGAGGTGCAACAATTAGCTCGCTTTCAATTCTTTTTGAGCGTCGGTCAAAGCTTCTAGGCCAGGGGGACCGCAAATCCGGAGCGAAACGGCTCTGTCCGTCAGCCGACGGAAAAGCCTCTGGCTTTCTAGCCATGCTTCCCCCGACTTCCTTCGCGCGGCTGGAAGGCTCAGCCTTCCAGCCGGGCGGGGGGAACCGGAAGGGACATATGCCCCACGGAAAGGCGAAGCCTTTCCGCAAGTCAGGCGGCAGAGCCGCTGTGGTGTCTTATCCCTTGGGGACTTTGACTCGACCCTGGCTTTTGGCCGGTTCATTTTTGTTCCTGGCAATGGCGTTAGCCTCCGCATATTCGCGCGCTGAGCTGCTGGATCGTGTGGTGGCTTCGATCGGAAATGTTGCCATCACCCAGAGCGACGTGGAGCGCGAATACCGTCTGGAACGTTTCCTCGACGGGCAATGGCCGCCGCCCACCCCCGACAGCAAAATCTTGGATCAGGCCCGCGAGCGCCTGGTTTATCAGAAGCTGCTGCTCGAGGAAGCAACCCAGAACCTTCCCCGCGACTCCACATTGGATAAGACGGCAGAAGAGGAGTTGGATGGCCTGCGCAAGCGGTTCCCATCCGAGCAGGAGTATCAATCAGCTCTCCAATCGTTGCACATGGACGAGAAACAGATTCTGACCACACTTATCGCTCAGCAGAGGGTTTTGAGGATTATCCAGCAGCAGTTGCGGCCGGCGGCGGCCCCTGGAACAAACGACGTTGAATCGTACTACCGCGACGTATTCGCACCCGAATATGCGCGGACGCACGGCCCTCCCGTCCCGCCCTTGAAGGAAGTGGAAGGGCAGATACGGGAAATTCTGGCGCAGAAGAAAATCGATCAGCTTCTGGCCAGTTGGTTGGAAGAACTGAAGCCCAGCCGGCGCGTGCGATTCTACTCTTTCTGACTTTGCCCTTGTAGGGGTTAACATTCCGAGCCAAGCGTACATGCGGTCATTCCGAGCGAAGCGTACATGCTGTCATTCCGAGCGCAGCGAGGAATCTCGCTCTGCGCCGAGGAAGAACGAATCAGAGCGAGATTCCTCGCTTCGCTCGCAATGACAGGCGGCTCGCTCCGCTCGCAATGAAAGCCTAGCATCCTGACTAACAGAGAATCTGGATGTCGAAGCACTTTCGGCTCACGCTCGTCATTATCGGCACGCTGGTGGCGCTGGCCACGGCCGCGATGGCTGTCATGAGCACCCCCTGGTTCCGTCGCGCTTTGGAACGCCGCCTCATCGTTGGGCTCGAGGAGATGACCGGCGGGCGAGTCGAAGTTGGGGAGTTCCGCTTTCACCCCATAGTCCTTCAGGCGATCTTCCACGGTTTGGTGCTGCACGGAACTGAAGCGCCCCAAGCCCCCCCGCTCTTCTCTGCCCACACCGTGGTGCTGCGTCTCAGCCCGGCCAGTCTGCTTCACGGGAAAATCCGAATGAGGAGTTTGGACTGGGATGGCGCCGAAGTGCATCTCAAAACCAACGCTGATGGTTCGACGAACTTGCCCGGTCCCGCCACGCGCTATAGCGCCGGGCAAGTCATGGAGCTATTGATCGACCTTCGCATTGGCAGGGTGACTTTGGCGCGCTCCACGTTCTTTTGGAATAACCTGGCGATCAACATGGATCTGAGCGCGCGCGATGTGGCCCTGCTGTTGCGCCTCCGCCGTGGTTCCCGCTACGAGGGCAGCTTTTCAGCCACGGCTCTAACCGCCAAGAGGCCAGGGCTATCGACCCCGCCTCTTACTTTTTCATCCCGCTTCGCTTTGGCACAGAATGAGCTTGCTGTCACATCTTTGGTTTGGCAGTCCCGCGGAATGACTGGAGAAGGTACGTTCACCTTCCATCCCGCTCCGGAACCCGAAGGATACTTCTCCTTCCAGACCGGCTCGGATGTGGCGGCTCTGATTTCGCTACTCCACCTTCCCGACCTGCGGAGTGGGAACTTGCGCCTCGAGGGTCAGGGAATCTACCGTCATGGGGAGCTGACCGCTCACGGGCGGCTTCAGGCCCGGCAAATGTTGCTCCGCGACGCTCAGTTCAGTGCCGGCCCGCTTGAGGTCTCGGCCGACTACGCCCTGGAACGGTCGCGAGTGGCAATTTCCAATTTGAAGGTCTTTGGCTGGGGAGGCAGTGCGCGGGGCGAAGGCCAGGTTAGCCTTGCCGGGCCAACTCCCCAGTTCCAGGTCCACGCCCGGCTGCGTGACATGAATCTGGCCGCGCTGCTTCAGAGTTACAAAAGTGAACCCTTACTAATTACCCAGCTTCACCCCGCGTCTGTCATCAACGGTGGGGTCGGACTAAGCTGGTCTGGTCAGTTCGAGAAGGTCAAGGCGGAATTCGATCTGCATTTCTCGGCCCCCGGTGCACACCTTCCGGGCGCACTTCCCCTCAGCGGTGACATGCAGGGTTCACTCGAAACGAATCATGGCTTCTCAGTAACCTTGGCGGACTCGAATTTTCACACTCCCCATTCTTTCTTCAGCGCCAAGGGAACGCTGACCGAGTCAGGAGAACGCGGGGAACCCTCCACGAGGCTGCAAATCCAATTGGAGACGGCGCAATTCGAGGAATGGCGTTCGGTGCTGGCGACCCTGCTCCCATCAACTTCGCAACTCCCACTCTTGCTCGAGTCGCCGGCGAGCCTGGCGGGAGAAGTCACGGGCTCGATTAAGAATCCCGAAATGCGCGGCCTGGTGCGGGTGGGCAAGTTCGAGTACCGTAACTGGGCATGGGACGCCCTCCAGGCAAGCTTCGCCGCGGCGGCGGACTCCTTGCGGGTTTCGTCCGGACGGCTTTCGCATGGTTCGAGCGTGCTGACCCTTGAGGCTTCGGCCCAGCTTGAAGATTGGCGGATTACCAAGAGCTCGCAGGTGCGGTTTTCCGCCCACGCTCAACACACACCGCTGGAAGGCCTTAAGGCTGCGCTCGGGGTTGACTACCCCGTGGGCGGCCACGTCAGCGGCCAAATAAATTTGGCGGGGACAGCTTCGAACCTCGAAGGGACAGGAAACGTCAGGGTGGAAGATGGCAACCTCGCCGGAGAAACTTTTGACTCCTTCTCGACCACTCTTCGGGTCGGTAAATCCACTTGGGACTTGGGCGCCCTCGAGCTGGTGAAAGGCCGCGGCAGGATAACGGGAAAGGCGCAGATTGAACCTTCCAGTCGCTCCTTAGCGTGCCAACTTCATGGTACGGGCCTTTCTCTCGTCGAGTTCAAAAGACTGGCAGAGGTTTTCCCGAACCTCTCGCCCCATCCGCTAGCAGGGCAAGCAAGCTTTGACCTTCAAGGCCGCGGGAATCCTGACCATTTTCTCTTTCATTCTACAGGCCTCGTACAGGCGATAAGTATTGGCGGCACTCCGTTGGGCGACCTTCATGTTCAACTGGAGGGCAAAGACCGGAACGTTCAATTTCGTGGCATAAGTTCCGGATCCACAGGAATGTTCAGCATGAGCGGAGACGCCCAGACGGTGGGGGATTGGCCGCTCCAACTCCAGGGTCAATACGTGTCTTTTCGCTTGGATCCCTGGGCCCGCCTGTTGTTCAATAACAGGTTCAATGCGCAAGTCACTGCCAGCGGGTCCTTCAGGGCAAATGGTTCTCTGCGTGATTTGTCGAAACTTGAAATGCAGAGCCAGGTTGAGACTCTGGAGGCGAGTTTTCCTTCGATGAAATGGAGGAACGAACGGCCCGTGGAAGTGCGCTATGCCTCGAAGCGGCTCTCCGCTCAAACCTTCCGCATGCAGGGGCCCTCCACGGATCTTACTCTCCAGGGTTCTCTCGATCTGGCCAGCCCAGCTTCTCTGGCCCTCTCGGCCCAAGGGGTAGCCGACGCCACCTTGCTGACTCTGCTTGATCCCAGCCTCCAGGCTTCCGGGCATTCACGAATCAAGGTGAACGTCTCGGGTTCACCCGCGAGCCCTCAATTGAATGGAACAATGGAAGTCGAAGATGTCAGTCTGGCCCACGGGGGTCTTCCCTTCCGCCTGAGCAACCTGCATGGCGAAGTCCAGCTCGAGGGGGAGAGAGCCACGGTGAAATCCTTACGCGGGGTCAGCGGCGGCGGTACCGTAACTTTGGATGGCTTTGTAACCCTGGCTTTGCCACCCCGTGTCGAGCTAGCTGTAAAAGTCGACCAGGTAAGGGTTCGCTATCCCTTCGATTTCACCTCCACCCTCAGCGGGACTTTGCGCTTGGTGGGAACATCGGAACGTTCCCAGTTGCGAGGCGAATTAGCTTTGAATCAAGTGTTCGCCAGCGGAAGCAAGTTTTGGCTCGAGCAGGTGATGCGGCCCTCGACTCCCCTCGCGGCTGCTGCACCCGGTGAGGCTTCCCCACTGGCCGATAGCATCCGGTTGAACATTCGAGTGTCCTCGCCCACGCCGGTGAGGTTGCAAGTGCAGGATATGCGGCTGACCGCCGACGTTGATATACACTTGCAGGGCAGCCTGGCAAACCCCGTGGAATTTGGTGCCGTGCATTTCCTGAATGGCCAAGCCATCTTCCGGGGAAATCGTTTCACCTTGGACCGAGGCGACCTCAATCTGACCAATCCTATCCGCACCCAAGCCACGCTCGATTTGGAGGCTCGAACCCGCGTCCAACAGTATGACCTGACAGTTGACGTCTCAGGCCCGCTTGGGAGCCTGAAGATGACTTATCGTTCCGACCCTCCGCTTCCCACCGAGGATGTGCTCTCGCTGCTGGCATGGGGGTACGCGCGCCAACAACAGGAAACGTCCACATCGGGGTTAGTCAGCTCCTTCGCCAGGGGCAACCCATTGCAGAGTGTGGGCGAAAGCGCGCTGCTCTCTCAAGCCCTTTCAAGCCAGGTAACGGGCCGCATCCAGCGGCTCTTTGGCGTGAGCCGAATCAAGATCGACCCCAATGTGGGACTGCCGGGACTTAACACCGGCGCGCGGGTGACCGTCGAGCAGCAAGTGACAAGGAACTTGACCCTCACCTACATTACTAATACCGCTTCGTCACAATACCAAATCATCCAATTTGAATATGCGCTCGGAGAAAACCTCTCGCTCATTGGCGTTCGCGACCCGAACGGAATCGTCGGCGTCGAACTGAGGTTCCGCCAGCGCTTCAAGTAGGGATTAGGGGGCTGGGGGCCTGGGACCTAGGATCGGCAATGTGGCATTTGCGATTTATTAGGAATCGGGGTTTCGGGTTTTGGAATTTGCCATTTGAAATTTGGGATTTCTGCCCCGCCTTCTGTTTTCTGCCCACTCCCGACCTGTTCCCTGTTCCCTATTCCCTATTCCCTCCATGCTATACTGATTACCATTGCGGCTCCGGAGAGGTGTCCGAGTGGCTGAAGGAGCACGCTTGGAAAGCGTGTTCACGAGAAATCGTGACGTGGGTTCGAATCCCACCCTCTCCGCCAACCTATCTTTTCCATTTTCAGTTAGTTAGGATCACTCTTTTTTTCGTGTACCTCTAGCGTCCCCTTCGACACTTGAATGGACAGTTTCGCAACCTCTGAAAAGTTGGTAGTTTCTCACTTTGAAACCGCGAGGGGAAGATTTGGCATGGGACTTGCCGATTGGCTATCGCTTGTCGGAGAATTGCCATACTAGTAGACAACCGATGACCAGAACGACTGCCCCAACGTGGATGAGGGAAGTGTTAGGGTAATCTAATCCTGGAACCGTAAGCAGCAGCATGGAACTCAAAAGCGCGGCGCAAATCCAGATCACCAACCATTGTCGTTTGTTCGGATACCACATTCGTCTGTCCCCTTGGTCCGCGTTTCGGTCGGGCCTGTTCTATCTCAGGAGATTGCACAACCCCGAATTCGATCGCTAGGTCAACTCATTGAGTATTTGCGAGTTCTTTGTCCTCGAATTGTATCTCCTGGGATAGATTGTCGAGAAGGGCCATGCATTT
>Ga0315282_10007429_pt1 | contig 17986 bp, 8 predicted proteins | sample YL17G07_20_MG_FD_203693 | JGI IMG/M metagenome (GOLD analysis project Ga0315282, IMG submission 203693) | Sediment microbial communities from Yellowstone Lake, YNP, Wyoming, USA - YL17G07_20 | ecosystem: Environmental > Aquatic > Freshwater > Lake > Sediment | place: USA: Wyoming | collected...
GTGCTGTGGGCAGGTGAACGCTCTGTAGAGAGCCGTGTGAGGGAGAACCTCACGCACGGTTCGGGAGGGGGCGTGCGGAAACACGTCGCTTACTTTGCGATGGTGCGCCGCACGCCTACCTCACCACTGAGCTCTTGTCACAAGGTATTCGCTCTGTCCATGGCACACCATTCGGACTGCCCCCAGGAGTTGTCTAGTGCGCCTCAAGAGTGATCGTATGATCGTTCTCTGGCTGCTGCTCGCGCTTATGCTGGCCGTGCCCGGCTGGCCCGTCACCGTCACCACCAACCCTTCTGGCAACATCGAGATCTGCGAGGGCCGGGACCTGAACGCCACCCTCTCCGCCGTTGTCTACGACCACGATTGGGACAGCGCCATCCAAGGGGATGCCCGCGACCTGGAGACGCCTCCGGTCAGCGCCACCCAGCGCTCCCTCGAGGGCACCTTCGGCCGCTGGGGCCCGCAGTTCTCGTTCCGCGAAGTGCTGGCGACCAGGGGCGAGCGCGAACTCGAGGTGCGCTACGACCTGACGGCCCGCGCCTCCGAGCGAGTGAACGGCATCTGCGTGTCCATCTCCCTGCCCCGCCCCCGGTACGCCGGCGCCAAAGTGGTGGCCTATGCCGCCCATGGCGCCCAACTGCAGTCCGCCGACCTCTCCCTCGCGCTCAAGGAGACCTTCCCCCTCTTCGCCCGTGAGGTACGCAGAGTCGAAGTGGCGCCCGGCACCCCCCATGCCTTCACGCTGCTATTCGCCAAGCCCCTTACCGTGGGCATGCAGGACAACCTGACCTGGGGAGGCAATGACTACGGGCTTCGGATCAACGCCCTGCCCGCTGGCGAAGGCCGGGACATCGCCGCAGGAGAGACCTTCGCGCTGTCCTTCAGGATCGCCTTCCCGGCCCACACCACCTTCGCCCTCGATCCGGAGAGGAACGTCTCCCGCACTGACACTCATGACTGGATTCCGTATTCGCTTCCTTGGAACAGGGCCACGTTCGATATCGGCTGGCTCAACGAGAAGCCGGCCGGTCACCACGGCTTCGTCGCCGCGCGGGATGGCCACTTCGTCTTCGCGGACGGGACCCCGGTCCGCTTCTGGGGAGCGAACCTGTCCGCCGCGGCCTGTTTCCCCACCCACGAGCAGGCAGCGGGCATGGCCACACATATGGCCGGGATGGGCATCAACCTCGTGCGCCTGACTCACCTCGACGCCTTCTGGTGCCCCACCCACCTCTTCAGTCACGACTACGGCGACACCCAGCACTACGACCCGGAGATGTTCGACCGTCTCGACTACCTCCTGTTCTCACTCAAGCAGCAGGGCATCTACGTCTATCTGGACAACTTGGTGAGCCGGCGCTTCACCGCGGAAGACGGCGTGGCCAACGCGGAGGCCCTCCCCATGGCCGCCCGCCCCTACGCGCTCTTCGATCCGACCCTCATCGCCTTGCAGAAGAAGTACGCCCACGACCTGTGGACCCACATGAACCCCTATACCGGCCTCGCCTACAAGGACGATCCGGTGATCGCCATCACCGACCTGCTCAACGAGAACGACCTCAACTCCGGTGCTGTCACCGTCGAGCCCTACACCAGTAACTTCGAGGCCCAGTGGCGGGAGTGGGCCGCCGCGCACCACGTGAACCCGAGCCAACCCGTGAGCAGTCCACTCGAACGTGGGCCGGATGCCCTCCGCTTCATCGATGGGCTGCAGCGGAACTTCTACGCGGACATGCATCAGTATCTACGCGACCTCGGGGTGTGCGTCCCGATCACCGGCGACGCGTGGCTTAGCAGCGCCCCGAACTACCCGTCGCAGATGACGATGGACTTCCTGGATGCCCATGCCTACTGGGATCTCACCGACGACTCCGGGCGCTGCCAGAACGCGCCCGAGCTTGGGGTGGATCCGCGGAAAGGTGGCAGCACTCTGGCCGAGCTGGCGATGAGCAAGGTGCAGGGAAAGCCCATGGTTGTCTCCGAATGGGGTCATCCCTGGCCCAACGAGTACCGCCTGGAGGGATCCCTGTGGAAGGCCGCGGTGGGGTCGCTCCAGGGGTGGGATGCGCTCCTCGCCTTCGAGTACGCCGGCACCGGCGACCTCGGGGCCGACTACCTCGCGGGCCCGCTCGACACCTGCAACGACCCCAATGTGGCCGGCCTCTTCCCGGCCGCCGCGCTCCTCTTCCGGCGCAGCGATGTGCGCCAGTCGCCGCAGACGACCTCAATCCACTGGACGGACGCCGATATCTTCCACCAGCCATCCTATGGCGTCTTCTCTGGCCAGCCCGCCTATCGCGCGCTGGTCGAGGCGACTACACTGGCGACCGCTCTGGTGGCGCCCACCGATGGGAAGCAGGCCCTTTCCCCATTCGCCTCTCCCGCCACCGCAGGCCATACCTTCACCCGTTCTGACACCGGCGAGTTCGGCCGAGACTGGCAGTCCGCCCTGGCGGTCGTCGACACCCCGCGCTCGCAGGGGGCCTTCGGACAACTAGCGCGCGCCGGCGCGCTGAAGATGCATGATGTCTCGTTGCGCGTGGCCACGCCTCTTGCCGCGGTGATAGTCACCTCCCTGGACGGGGCGGCGGCACGCGACTCGCGCCACCTGTTGGTGACTGCGGTGGGCCGGGGGGAGAACACCGGACAGGTGTTCAACCTGACGCGCACGGAGCTGAAGCAAACCGGCTCGGGCCCGATTCTGCTCGAGCCGGTGTCAGGCCAGGTAACGTTGCGCACCAGACAGCATTCCTTCGCGGTGTACGCGCGCGGCGCCGATGGTAGCCGCACCCCCCTCGGCGAACGCCGCGCGATATCAGGCGAATTCTCGCTGGAGTTGATCCCGGCCGCGCGTACCATCTACTACGAACTCGAGGCGGTCGACGCAACCCCATGACCCCCGCGCGGGCCGATGAATGGCGCGCCAGAAGGAGTGCCGCTATCGCCAGGCCAGAGATGGCTCGGACAGGGCGCCGGCCGGAACGCACCGACATCTCGGCGACGCCCCCGGCCCTGATTCGGGGGCGCCTCCTGCTGGTGATCGCGCTCGTCCTTCCCGTGGGCGTGTTCCTCGCTGTCTGGAGCGAATGGCACGCCTGGGCGATGGGACCGATCGATTCCCTCTTCGGCCCCGCGGTGGCCGCACTCTCCCTCATGACCGCGGCCAACGTGTGGCTGAAGCGCCGCGGTAGCCGGTGGACCTTCACTGCCGCCGAGGTGATCGGCTTCTACGTCGCGATGGCCACAGGCGTCGGCATGGTCGCCCATATTCTCGAACGGGGCGCGTTGGCCCCGATGATCGCCTATCCGATTGGGCAGGCCAACCCCGCCAACAGATGGTCCGAGCTCGTGTGGCCCTACCTGCCGACTTGGCTGACCGTCACCGACGGCGAGGCGCTCCGCGGCTATTTCCTTGGCAACTCAAGCCCCTACCGGGCCGGCATCGTGCTCGCCTGGCTTCGTCCTGCGCTGTGGTGGACGCTGTGGACGACCGTGCTGCTCTGGGTTACGCTGTGTTTGAACGTGGTCGTGCGGCGGCGCTGGTCGCAGGAGGAGAAGCTCCCCTTCCCGATGACCGAATTGCCTCTCCGCATGGCCGACCCCGCGGGAGCGCTCTTCCGAAGCCCGCTGTGGTGGGTGGGGATCGCGGCCTCGGTCGCAATCGGCGTCCTGCGTATGCTGGGCGAGCTGTTCCCGAACGTCCCCACAATCCCGTTCGCGGCCGACCTGAGGCCCGTTCTCAACAATAACCCCCCTTGGGACGCCATGCGCGGCAGCGAACTCTGGTGGGGCCCGTGGGCGATCGCGCTCCCGTATCTTATGCCGACCGACCTGATATTATCTTTGATCGTGTTCAACCTGCTCTGGCGCGCCGAGTACGTGTTGTCCCGGATGGGGGGCTGGACGACCGGCAGCTACGCCGGGTTCCCCTATGGCGATGAACAGACGCTCGGCGCCTTTCTCACCCTCATTCTGATTGTGTTCTGGCTCGACCGGCGCTACCTTGCACAGGTTCTGAGGAAGGCATTCGGGCTCCGTTCGCTGGCCGACGACAGCGGCGAAGCCTTCAGCTACCGAACCGCGGTTCTCGGCGCGGTCGGCGGCTTCGCGTTCCTCTGGTGGTTCCTCGCTCATGCCGGCGTGCGCAGCCTGCTGTCATTCCCGCTTCTCGTCTCGTACCTCCTCATCATGCTGGTCATCTGCCGACTGCGGGCACAGGTCGGGCCGCCGAGCATGGACATCCAGGCTACGCCCGCGCTTTTCCTCAGCTCCGTGTCCGGCACCGGGTTCGTTGGCGCTCGCGGCCTCGGGGCGATGGCTCTCTTGCACCCGTTCCTTCAGACTCCGTCCACCAATCCTGCCCCTATCCAGCTGGAAGCCCTGCGCATGGCCGAGAAGGGCGGCATCGCACCGCGGCGGATTGCCGTGGTTCTGATCGCCGTCGTGCCACTGGCGATGGTCTGCTACTTCTGGGCCAATCTGCACCTTGGGTACGCGATGGGGATGATGTCGGCGAAGACCTGCTCCGGCGTGCCGCTCTTCGGTGCGTGGACGATGGAAAGGCTGCAGGCCTCGCTGAACAGCCCAAGTGGCATGGACTGGAGCGCGCTCCAGGCGATGGGGGTCGGGTCAGCGGTAACCATCGCCCTGATGGCCGTCAAGCTGCGTTTCCCCGCATTCCCGCTCCACCCCATCGGCTTCCCTCTCGCCTTCACGTGGCGGACCGACGCCATGCTGCCTGGGCTGGTAATATCATGGACGATCAAGACTCTGCTGCTGCGCTACTGGGGGCTTCGCGCTCACCGCCGCGCTCTTCCGCTGTTCCTGGGCATCATCGTAGGGAGCGGCGTGACGCTGGTCATCGCCCAGATTATCCGGAATCTCCTTGGCGTCGAAGGGATGGTCGAGTAGGCAATGCGCGTCGGTCCTACAAGGAAAGGTAAGTCCCCCGTTCGGGAGGGAACGCGCGGGCGGGTCCGGTAATCGCGCCTGGGTCCCCGTTGGATGAGTCTGTGTGTCCATGTTAGTTAGGATTGAGACACCTGCTATGCCGCCACCCGTGCTGGCGTGATCTTGTGATCGCCAGCGGGCGGGGCGAGTGATACTGGGGAACGGTGCGAGTGCCGAGGGCCCATAGGACCGGCCTGGCGGGTTGTGGGGTTTCCCAGGCAGATCACCTCCCGCACGAAGCGAAACCAGCTGCGTGTGTCCCTACAAGACGGCTTGTCAATAGCCCCCCTCCGCAGTTCTCCGACGATCATTCTGTGGTCTCTACTGAGAAGGCCCTGGCCGTCGCCAAAGGCCGGTAACAGACGCCGTTCCTATTCTGGCCGCCTCCCTGGCGTGGCACCGGGTGCGTGTGTCGAGGGCCCGTAGGACCGTTCTAGGCGGGGGCTGGGCTTGCTCAGGCTGACTCCCCTCCCGTATCATCTGGGACCGGTAGGCGGCGCCTTCGGGCGCCGTTCTCTTCCGGGGAGTACGCTTAGCGCATATGGGGCGGAACCCCGGACAGTGACCCCTAGCCGGAGTCGGGGGATGCCCGGGGACGTCAGGAAGCATCGGTGGGGCGGGCGGTGGTCCTGCCGAAAGTCGGGAACACTTGTGTTCCTATGTGCTACTGGCTATGGTGATGACCTGAGCGCGGCTGGGCCCATGACGCGGGTTGTGGAGTCAACCGTCGACGCGAATCAACCGGCCCGGATCGCAGGCCGTCTCCCCCCGTACGAGGCGAACACATATCGGACACAAGATCCAGGCGACGGGTAAGCCGATCTTCCGTCCGATCAGGCTTAGGCCGGTGGCGACTCTGCCAGCAATGGCTTGCACAGGATCTCGTGGATCTTCACATCCTTGATGCGGTTGCTGGTGGAGGCGGTGGCGAGCACGGCGGTGTCGGCGCCGCGGCCGGAGCCGGCCACCACGATCACCTTTTCTGCTCTGTCCACCATGCCTCCGTCCGCCGCCATCAGCAGGATCTCCAGGCAGACCTTCATGCCCTGACCGAAGGTGCGCAGCATGTTGGCCAGTGCTGTCGGTGCATGAGTGCCGTAGAAGTCGTCGGTGTGGAAGAGCATGGTGGCCCAGTGTACGCGGTGGCCAGCGCCTTCCAGTTCCTTCGCCAGGTCCATATCGAACTTCGGGCTCTCGCCGAAGCCGTACTGGTGAGGGATTACTACCAACTTGATGCCGGTGCCGGCGAAGGCGTGGCTTGCCTGCCGCGCCGTGTCGCCTCTCGTGGACGCGAGCACGACCCTCTTGATGCCAGTCTCGTGGGAACGCTTCTTCACCAGCGCCAGTACCGCCGCAGTATTGGCCGGCCCGGTCTCCTCGAAGTACGTGATGGTTGCATCCATACCCGCGCCTCCTCTTGGACGGTGAGAGCCAACTGACCCAAAAGGCAGCCGCCACGCCGTGAAGATGCACTCCAAGTGTTCCTGGCTTCTCGGTCGTTTGCCGACAGTGCTCCTGACGGGCGATCAACCTTGCAGTCTGCAGCGTTCTTCGCCCGGCACAAAGCCCCTTTCGGCTGCCGAAGCAGGCCTCGCTAGGTGGGCCTCCATCCGCGACGAAACCCGGGCAGTGACTCCCAGCCGAGGGGGTAGCCGGAGTCGGGGGGGCCTGGGGTCGGCTTCACGGGTGCCTGACAAGGACAACATTGACCGGCGGTTCTTCCCCGACACGCGAGTCACAGCCTTCCGGTTGGCGGCGTGATGTCAGGCCGGCTTCACGGGTCCCTGACTATCATAAGACGGTCTCCCCCTGTTAGTGTTGGAAGGTGTTCGCAGCAAGACACTGGCATCAGGAGGAGACCGGAGATGATCTGGATTGGGATGGACGTGCACCAGCGTTTTTCGAGGATGGGATGCTTCGATCCTGCGAGCGGAGAGGTACGCGATCTGGGGTCGGTTAGCAACGAGGCTTCGGCGCTGGAGGAGGTGCTGGAAGCGGTGGCTTCCCCGAGGACGGTGGTGCTGGAGGCGGGACGGAGCAGCTACCACATGGCAGGCCTGCTGGAGTCGATGGCGGAGGAGGTGTGGATCGTCGATCCGGGAGAGGTGAGGAGACTGCAGCATACCATCTCCAAGACTGATCGGCGGGATGCGGCGGCGCTGGCGTGGTGGGCCGCGAAGGGGGTGATCAGGCCGCAGTGGCGACCCGATAGGCAGACGATGGATCTGAGAGAGTTGACCCGAGGCAAGACCGCTCTGACGGGTATGTCCACCCAGGTGCGCACGATGATGCGCATGCTGCTGGCGCGTCATGGCCACGACTGTCCGCATCGGGACCTGATGAGCGCGCGGGGACAGCTGTGGCTGGAAGAGGTGGAGTTGGAAGGCCACGCCGGGCAGATGCTGGCTGGCCTGCGGGAGATTCTGGTGGTCGTCCAGAGCAAGGTTGATGACTTTGAGCGCATGGTCGAGCAGACCTCGGAGGCGCACCCGGTGGCGCAGCGGCTCCGTACCATCCCTGGTATTGGTCCCTTCCTCAGTCTGGCGCTAGCGGTGGAGATTGGCGACATCCATCGCTTCCCCGGACCGGCGCAGCTACGGGGCTACTCGGGTCTGGTGCCAGCCGTCTACCAGAGCGGAGACAGGGACGCGCGGGGCCCGCTCACCAAGGCTGGCAACAAGTGGCTACGGTATGCGGCGGTGCTAGGGGCGCAGCGGATCGCACAGATGAAGCAGCCCGATCCCCGTCTCAAGCGCATCTTCCTCTCGGTCGCCTTCCGGCACGGGCGCAACCCCGGCAAGATCGCGGTGGCCCGTCGCCTCTTGGATCTGGTCTATCACATGCTCAAGAAGGAGGCTGACTACAAAGCACCGCGGGCTCGCACAGCTGCCGCTGCCTGATCTGGGGGCACTCTCCCGTACCCTGTCTGGCCGCAGTCAGCGCCCTCGCTTGACCTGAGAGGCCCCCGAGACCGACGACAGAATGCGCGATGTCAGCGCCGATGGAGACATGTCTCTCCAGAGACCACTGAGCGATCGTCGGAACACAACACAGGGGATGGGCTTGACACGCCCGTCTTATGGAGACAGGGACATACGGAAACAGGGGCAAGGCCCCGCGTCACGCCGCCATTGATGCCCGTGCGCTAGCGGGACAGGGCGAGGGCCCGGAAGACGATGGAGCTGCACACCAGGGTCACGGCGCTGCCCGTAGTGATCCCCAGGAAGAAGGGGAGCGCACGGCGGTGAGCCCGTAGGCCGCCATACCGAAGCAGCAGCGCTTTCACGACCAGGGTGCCGATCACCGCGGGCATGATCGTGTCTATCACCCAGCCAGTGGCGAGAGGCAGGGCCACGGGGTGCAGCGGCCACGCCGGGAAGCGCACCTTCACCAGCATCAACAGCCCGGTGGCCCCGAGGCCCACGGCTATGGCCGCGAGGCCGGACCAGTTCCCCAGGGTCGGACCGCGCAGCCATTCGTCCAGTCTCTGGGCCGGGTCGCGGGCTGTCATCGTCATCCATTCATGGGCCGCGCCTGTCCCGAGGCCGACGCTATAGCCAACCTGGATGTTGGCCCAGAAGTAGGCCAACATCCCGAGGGCGATGACGCTGACCATCACCCAGGCAAGTCGGTTGCGCTGAAGGCCAGGACGCTCGGCCATCCGCAGGGCCTCGAGCTGCACCGGCGTGGGATTGAGCCCTTGATCGAGCATGTACGGGCGCACCAGGGCCAGCATCCCGAGGGTGCGCGCGCCCAGCGCGCGCGTGCCCGGGAACTCGGTGAGGGCGAACTCCGGCATGACCCCTGACATGCCGTGGTATGGCGGCCCGAGATGGGCCCGCATGCGCCCCATCACCAACCCCATGAGGAAGTAGAGAACCAGGAAGACCGGTATCACCGTATTGCTCATCCCGGCGCGAGCGAAGAACCACCAGAGGAATCCCAGGCCGCCAATGGCACCGAGGGTGGCAGTGCGATAGCTGAACACCTCGTCACTGTCGTCGGCACGCGAGTGCAGCCCGACGGCCTTGCGGAAAACCTGGAGCAGGTAGCGCCGATCGAGCCACAAGACGAATCCGATGACCCCGAGATAGCCCCCTATCGTCTGCTGGTCGCTATAGGGGAAGCCTTCGTAGGGGTTCACCATCCACCCCATCAGCCGGGCCAGCACGTATTCGGCGCGCCAGGCGATGTTGAACACCACCAGAGAAAAGGCGAGGTCCACCGGCATCAGGTAGGAGAGGCCGACATACCACGGCTCCCAACTCAGCCAGGCGCCCCGCAGGCCATCCCAGGGGAAGCGGTTTGCGATGTAGGGGTCCAGGTTGACCACGAGGGGAATGGCGGGAACCGCGGGCAGGAAGTCGGAGAGGGAGTTCATGATGAGAACAGAGGCGGCGCCCGCAGCGCCGACCCAGAAGAGACTGCTTCGGAACAACTGGGTCTGGGGGTCGGTCATGCTCAGGGGCAGCACGGTCATCGGGAACGGGAGTCGTTCTTCCTGGGACCAGCGGCGGTGAACGATCACGTTGAGACAGAGGGACACCCAGAGCATGGCGGTCAGCCAGGCCGTCCACCAGAGGGCGGGTTGGGCCCAGGCGAGCAGCACCTCGCGCTGGTAAGGGTTGGCCCGACCGATGTAGAAGCCTTCGAGCGCATGGCGGTTGGTGACGATCAGCCACGGGGGAAGGCTGGGCCACATCATCGCCTGCCAGTCGTTGCCTGCGCTCGCGTTCCAAACCGGCCAGGTAATGGAAGGGGCCAGGGCCGCGCCCCAATCGGTTGTGGTGGCACACAGGCACGTGCTGAGTGCCAGGGCCACATAGACCGTGACAAGCTCCCCGGGAGCGAAGGCCCACCTGGGCGCAAGGCGCTTCAGCGACAGATTGACCATAGCCAGAACGAATAGCCCGCATACGGCGGGGGTGGCCATCGAGCCGCCGAAGGCCCCCGAGCCCAAGAGCCAGTTGCCGGAGACGAGGAAAGCGACGTTCAGCGGCACGAAGAGGAGCACCATGAGCAGGCATCGGGTACCGATGCCCTTGGCGCTGGGGCCGGTGGGTCCTGAAGCGGATTGTCTGGACGCCGCTGTCATTCGATTGCCGGCACGCTGGCTCGGGCCTCACTGGCTGTCGGTATTCACTGCTGGCGATGCCGCGTCGCGCGCATGTCGCCGCAGCAGCAACGACCTGGTACCCTTCCGCGGCCGGGTCACGAAAGCCTCTGCCGGGCCCCCTCGCCGCACGGCCGCATGGGCTGACCTGCTCGAGGCTTCTCACCCGTCGCGCGCGAGCGCCCTGTGGGCCTGTAGGATGATCTCAGCCGCGGCGTTCAGTAGGCGGCCAGCAGTTCCGGGCGCGCAAGCGCCAGGCCGAGCTTCCGCTCCATGCTGCCGACCAGCTCCCTCTCGCAGACCAGTGCCAGCGCGGTCGCCCGGTCGGCATCGAGCGCGAGGTCGATCCGATCGCCGGGGCTCGGCGCCACCACCTCGAACGTCTTCCAGTCTCCGTTCTCGAAGCCGCCGAAGCAGACAACGGGATCCTGCCACTCCCGCTGCGTGATCAGAGAGATCCCACCGACTGCAAAGGGCGCCACCAGCAGCGCGCGGCTCTCCCTGATATCGGCTCCGTCCAGGGAGAGCACCCCGGCCATGGCATCCCCTTCGACGACTGGAACCCCGTCCACATCCGAGTAGCCGCCGGCAAGAAGGGAGACCAGGCGGCCGCCCTGCGCCACCGCCGCGAGCGCCGGGTAGCGGTAGCGCTGCCGAAAGGAAACCAAACCAGCGGCCGTCGGCACCTGCAGCGTGAGGCAGCCCTCATGCTTCGCGGTCGGGAAGACCGCGTGCACCTTGCCGCCGGCCTCGGTGGCCTGCGCCATCACGTGTATGTCGGACTGGTTCGGGGTCACCGCAAGCGGCTCGACCGGAGCCTTCGCCGCCTCGAGAGCGTAGCCATAGAGCGAGCCCAATAGCTGCCGGTCCTCTTCATCGGCGCTGAGTTCGGGAGCATCCGTGACGTAGATGACCGCGCCCTTGCCGAGTCGATTCCGCAGCACCAACGGGGTGCCATCCTCACATGCCAGCAGCACCGTGGCGTTCTTCGCTCTCACCACCACCGCCGGGCGGACGGTGTAGGTGGCGCCGTCCGGCACGCGCACTCGCCGCTCGGGCGTGAGGTCCCGAGCGACCCCTTGCATGGGCTGGTCAACGACCTCGACCCCGGCCAGCTTCTCCAGCCGACGCCCGCCCACCGGACGCCTCAGCAGGTCGTAGTTGACGTGGCCGGTGAGGATCAGGATCCCGCCGTTCTCCACCCAAGCGACCAGACGGCTGTAGTCCTCCTCGCGGACGGCGAGGGGGGCTGAGTAGAGCATCACCCGCGTCGCCTCGGGCACCTCGTCCAGGTGCCAGTCGTCCACCACGTTGAAGTCGTAGTGCAGGCCCATGAGGGCATCGATCGCTCTCCACCGGTAGGCGGCCTCGCAGTTGATCACCGGCTCGAACAGCCAGAAGGTCCCCGGACCTTGACCGTTGTTGCCCAGGCGGAGACAGTCGCCCAGCAGCAAGGAGAGCGCTGGCGGCTCGTACTTGGGCGCGAAGAAGCGCCAGATGAGGCTCAGATTCCGGTGCCAGAAGGCGATGTCTTTGGGCACGGGCATGTTCGGGTAGAAGATGCCCCAGGGGAAGCCCTGGGTGTCGTCATCGCGGAGGCACCAGTTCTGGATTTTGTACGCCCCCAGGCCCAGTCCGTAGGCGGCCACGGCCATGAAGAGCTGCTGTAGCTGCTCCTGGCTGCGCCTGACATGGTAGTACTCGGCGCCGTTGTCCAGGTCGAAGGCCGGGTGCGTCATCGCTCCATACTCACCCAAGGAGACCCCCTTCCCGCGGTAGCGCAGGTCGTTATAGCGGAGAGTCCAGGGGAGTGTGTCGACGTCGGCCTCCGGGCTGTCGAAGGCCTCGGCGCCGTGGAGGTCGTGGCCGTCGATGGCGAGCCGGGGATCGATGTTGTTGTTGTTGGGCAGGTGGTAGTACTCGGAGATGATTGGGTGGGCAGAGTCCTGCCGGCGGACGCTGGCAACGTGATGGCCTATCCACCGATTCATGAGGTAGACGTTGAACGCTTGCCGGTCGATCTCGCGGGGATCGTCCCAGGCTCCGCTGTTGGGGGGCGGGAAAGCTAGAGAGCCGGGTTCGCCGTACACTCGGTCTCTACCCCAGGCCTCCGCCAGGCCTTCGCGCGACCGATATCGCTCCAGCAGCCACTGGTTCCACAGCTCCTCCAGTGCCGGCAGGTCGCGGTACTCCAGCGAGAAGTCGCCGTTGGGATACCAGATCAACGCCGGCACATCCCCCAGCTCGCTCGCGCATTGGGCGCTCCACCGACCTTGGGCTTCGAGTTCCTCCTGTGAGATGGCGACGTTGGCGCCCACATGGAGGCCTGGCATGAACACCAGGTTGAGTTGCTCGGTCACCTGGGTCATGGCGTCGAACGCCCTCCGGTCGGTTTCCCCGAGCTTATGGTCGCGGCGGTTGTACTGCAAGTTCTCATTCAGGTTCAGACCGTAGTCCCTCGCCGCGCTCAAGGACTCGAGCCATCGGCCGGGCCCCGTGCTGGGTGGGCGGTAGTCGGAGGCATAGCTGTCGCTTCCGAACAGGAAGAGCGACCGGTCGCCATAGCGCAGGTAGTTGCCGTCGCGCGTCAGAGCTGCGGCCGCGTGGCGCAGCCGGCGGTCCGCCACCACGATGCCCTTGCTCGCCATGTCGGCCTGCTCGCCGCCCGAGACCAGTCGGAACTGGAGACCGAAGACGCCGCCTCGGTCGGTCTCAACGGGTATCTCGAACTGCGCGTTGGTGTCCTTGCCGGCGCCCAGGCTGATCGGGCACGTCTTGCGCACCAGTTGCTCGCCCTCGGGGGTCACCAGGCCCGCCTCCAGCTCGCCCTGGAACGCGCGCGCGCCGAAGTTCCTCACCGGGATCTCAACATCCACGGACTCACCCGGCTCGTAGTAGTGGTACTCCGGCCGGGGAAAGCCCAGGCTGACCCCTCGGAGCATATGCTTCACCAGTTTGGCGAAGCCCTCGGGAAAACCGGGCACGGAGAGCAGGTCGACATTGCTGGCTCCGAAGTAGGCCCATATGGAGCCTGCGTAGTAGCCGGCGTAGTTGTACATGATAGCGCCGACTGGGCCGCGCAACCTACCGTACCGGTCATAGCCGAGCAGCAGCGGGGTCCATCGGGCATTATCATCCCCGACTATCCCGCTCGCAGCCCATCCCTCAACCGGAACCTCATAGGCGATGTCTTCGAACAGTTGCTGGCCCGGGGCGCTCTGGAGACGACAGACACGTTTCAGGGGATAGTCGGCGTCGAAGATACCGATCTGATCGGGGCGAAACCCGATCGGCTCGGCCGGAACGCCGGTGGAGGTGTTCATCACCCTGTAGGGCACGTGCTCGGTCACGTCAACCAGGTGGATGGCGTCGAACCATGCGCCCCCGCTGGCCCGCCGCAAACCACACTTTACCATCACGACGGCGCCCTCGTCGGGACACGTCTCCTCAAAGCCTCGCGTCCACGGGTGGTTCACGTCGCGCCAGGCATGGTTGCCTTTGAGCTGGCACACGTCGCGGGTCGCGAGCAGACGGCCATCCGCGCTGTAGACCTCGACGCTCACAAAGGCGTAGGCGCCGCTCACCTCCGAGGTCTTCACCTTTCCCCTGAGCCGGTAGGTGTGTCCCGGCTGCACGGGGACGCGGAGATACCACTTGCGCTCCTCGACCTTGCCCCTTCTGAGTTCCTCCGCGCTCACCCGCACCTCTGCACACCGCGCGCCCTGCACTACGCCCTGCCCCGTAACGGTGCACTCTTCATCGTCGCGATGCCACCGACCGTCGTCGCTCTCGCCCCCGATCGGCGCCTCACCGGCCTGCTCGAACCCGCCATCGGGCAGCAGGTTGCTCTCCCAGGAGAGCGCGGACTTGCGCTCCTCCTCGCGCGCGGCCAGCCACGATCGCCACTCCCCGCCCTCTCGCGTCAGCAGGTTGTTGAACGTATATCCCCCGAGACTCACGAGATGTCCCCCCGTGTGGAGGAACTCGACGACGGCTTCCCGTGCCGCCTCGGGGAAGCTGGCCCCGTAGGGAAGCACCACAAGACCCGCCTCCCCCACATTCAGCTTGGCAGGATCTGCCAGCTCATCAGCGCTCAGGAAAGACGTCTCTACGCCCGCTTGTTCCAACAGTTCGGCGAGCTTCTCCGGATCAGTGGCCGCGCCGGAGACCGGAAATTCGGGCTCTCGGAGGATCGCGACACTATCACCGCGCGCGGTTCTGAGAGATGTCACGTCCGTCACCTCCTCGTAGCGCTGCGCGCTACCGCCTTGCACCAGCGTCCACTTGTCAACATAGGCCACGCCTTCAGCCTGGTGGAAACCGAAGCGGAGCGAGACGAACGCGGTGCCGGGCGCCACCACGAACGTGTGCTCATACCGCCTCCGCAGCGTGGGCTCCCGCAGGGTGACGAAGTCCGCATAGGTGACCAGGTCACCGTACTCGGAGAGCTGGTATACCGCCGCGAAGAAGAACCCCTGCCCTGTGATCTCCTCGACCCAGAGGTCGGCCGCGCAGGACATGATGGTGCCTGGCGCGGGCGCGCGCCTCTCCTGCCCACCCGTGCCCCTGCCCGTCAGGCGCAGGCATGTCTCACCGCCTGCCTGCTCTACCAGGCTACCGCCGGAAACGCTCCACCCCCGAAGTGAGGCGAAATCCCCGTTACGAACGAGATTCGCCGACTGAGCTGACGCGGCCCTCGCGCAGAGGAGAACGGCGAGGGTCGCGACGAGTGCCAACGACCACTGCACCTTCACTGAGGTTCTCGACGCTCCCTGGAATGCGCCACCGCGACCTGCCACAATGCCCGCCTCGACCTGGTGTCGCCTTGCGGTTTCGCGCCGCTCTCGGATGCCGTTGGGGACATGGCCTGGACTCCGCCGTCGCGGAACCGCGGGACCCTCCAGCACAACTCGCGCGGCTGGCGGCAGACGGCGGCCTCGCCTCTTCGCGCCGGCGGGCCGGGTTCCGGCGTCCAGGCCCAAGCCTCCGCCGGCCCTTCCGGCCGGGCCGGCGGAGGGAGTCTCACGCTGCGCCGTCCACTCGCCCCGCCAACACCAGGCAGAGCTGGAGCGCAGACCGGCCGGGCGAGACAGGTCACTATCACTGGAACTCGTACACGTAACCGGCCCCTCGGAGCTTCCCGCTGCTCGGGTCTGAGGCACGCGGCGCGTTCGCGATAATCGCGTCGGCCGCCATCCAACTGGCGTGGCCGTCCGCGAAGCCGATGTTGCTGCCACCCATATGGCGGGTGTACTGCTTGCGGAAGGTGGCGTCGGTCCACCACTGCCCGCTATTCTTGACCGTGGCGGTGATGCCGCAGTTGTCGGCGGTATCGCAGGTCGCGGCGCAGTTGTCACAGGGGTTGGCGGGGGTGCCGCCGCAGTCCGTGAAGCACGCCTCTGGGAAGGCAAGGAGAGCCACGAACCAGATATCAACCTGGACGCCGCCATCGCCGCACACCACGAACCAGGATGGATCCTCGATCCTGGAGACCTTCAGGTCGTAGTTCTTCGTGGTTGCGATGCTCTGGTCGAACGCGCCGGTATCCGTGCTCGACTGCAGACGCTGTGTGATGGAATCAGTCACTGAGCCGCCCCAGCCCGGCGGCCAGGCGAAGCAGCACGGCCCGCCCGCGCAGTCGGACTGACCCACGCCCCACTTCCCCTGCGTGGAGCGCAGGTATCCCAACCAGTCGGGGCCCGGAACGACCCAGCGAGTGCCATGAGCGCGCCGCGCGCTCGGGCAGCGCCACACGTCCCGGTTCTTGACGTACTCGTCCAGGATCACCGGCCACGCCAGGAACGGGTTGGGGTGGGTGTAGTTGTTCTGCAGGCACCCGTCAACCGGGGTGCCGCTCCCCGGCCCTGTGTCGAAGTACGCCAGCACCTCCGAGCGGTGCTCGCCCGGCGGGAACGCGTCATAGTCCGTCAGGTATATCTGGAAGGCCATGGCGATGTTCTTCACATTCGAGAGGCACTGAATCTTACGCGCGGACTCGCGCGCTCTCGCAAAAACCGGGAACAGCATGGCGGCGAGGATCGCGATGATCGCGATCACCACCAGAAGCTCAATTAAGGTAAATCCGTAACGCTTTCGCATGATATGACCTCTGATCGGTTGAATGGCGCAGCGCAGTGCTCAGCAACACGGATACGATGAAAGCAGACGCTCACCTCCTCTCATAGCCCTTGGCTGCAGGCGCGGCCCGCCAACTTGCATTGGCCGAGGCAAGGCCGACCCCGCCCTGCCTGGCCCTCCCGTCAGCGGATGGCTATAGCTAGTGTATCCACCCCTATCCCCTCCGTCACTGTACGGGACGTCCGATTTGTTGTAGAATCTGACGAAGACCGGCGGGCAGGATGAGCTGAGGAGGGTGCGGTATGCTGGCGACACCGGCCGAAAGCTGGCTCACCTCGGGCCAGCCCTGTATCGGCGTTGTGGTCCATCTTCCCTACCCGGACGTGCTCGAAACCGACATGCACCAGGGCTTCGAGCTTGGCATCATGCTCGATGGCGAAGAAGATCGGCATTTTGAGGGCCTGGTGATGCGGTTGGGTCCCGGCGACGTGTGGCTCAGTCCCGCCTGGGAACCCCACGGGCGTCGCAGCACGGCGGCGAACACTCGCGAGGTCGTTGTTCAGTTTCTCCCCGATTTCATCGGGGATGAGATGTTCGATGACGTCTCCTGCCTCAGCCTCTTCGCCGTCCCGCCCGCCCAGCGCCCGCGCACGGCGAATGCCGAAATGCGCTGGCAAGTGCTCGCCGTCGGTCAGGAACTGGCCCGAGAGATCGAGCAGCAGCCCTCGGCCTGGCTGACAGGCGTGCGGTTGGCTGTCCTGCGTCTGCTGTTGATTCTGTGCCGCGGATGGAATCCTGAAGATCGAACCGGGCTTCAGCGAGGCATCCGCATGAACCGTTTCTCCCGCGTTATGCCGGCCGTCAGACTGGTGCAATCGGAGCCGGCGCGCAGGATTACCCTCGCAGAGGCGGCCTTGGCATGTGGGCTCAGCGCCTCCCACTTTGGCGCGCTGTTCCGGCACACCATGGGACTGAGCTTCGGTAGATTCTGCCTGCGCGTGAGACTCGCCCATGCCGCCCACTTGCTGCTCGCCCTTGATCTGCCGGTGGAGACCATTGCGCAGCAGGCAGGGTTCGTGGACGGCAACCACCTCCACCACATCTTCCCCAAGTATTATGGCTGCACGCCGGCCCGCTACCGGGAGAGAGGGAGCACGTCCTGACCGTCGGGCGCGATTCGCCTTGCCATCGGCACGTGGAGCCACCGCCGCGGATCTGAAGAACGCCATCTGAGACGCTGTGGGGCCTCAACCCAGTTGCCACAGCACAAGAGCGCCCCTAGAAACCGACCTCATACTCCCCCGTGTCCCTGTCAACTGTCCGTGGAACCGGCATGAATGGCTTCCAGGCTTGTGTGGTGAGTCCTGTTCCGCTATCATCTGAAGCCAGCTGTCCCTGTCAACCGCCCGTGAAGCCGACCTAACATCACGCTGCCAGCCGGAAGGCGGTGACCCGCGTGTCTGGGAAGAACCGCCGGTCGATGTTCCCAGAGAGGGTTTTCGCGGAGCGGTCAGGTCGCTGCCATCGATCTCCGCGGTGGATCACTGACGGCACGGCACCACCGATGGTGGAGTGCCCGCGCCAGTGATTGTAGTACTCGGAGAAGTCATCGAGGAGTTGGCTCAAGTGATCCAGCCCTCGGATGACTGGAACGCGCCTCAGCCATTCCTGCTTCAGCGTCAGAATCGCGCGTTCTGTGACCGCGATGGAGCCATGCCTGCCCACCGCGCCAAAACGCTGCTTGATGTTCCAGTCCCTCATCAGCGCCGCGAACACCTCGCTGACGAAGACGCCTTCTTGGTCAGTGATGATGTGCTTGGGCGCTCCATGCCGAAGGAATGCCTC